>Ga0247719_1000880_pt1 | contig 14689 bp, 15 predicted proteins | sample 41E_DmetaG_FD_189046 | JGI IMG/M metagenome (GOLD analysis project Ga0247719, IMG submission 189046) | Soil microbial communities from hillslope of Landscape Evolution Observatory, University of Arizona, Oracle, AZ, United States - 4-1-E_D | ecosystem: Engineered > Artificial ecosystem >...
AATTTGCGGCGGCCTTTGGTCAGGAATCCAGGATTTGCCTCACCTTCCGTGCCAGGGCGTCATAGGTGAAAGGTTTGGTGATCAGCGCCACCCCCTCGTCGAGCCGGCCGTTGTGAACGATCGCATTGCGGGTGTAGCCTGTGGTAAAGAGAATCTTGATCCCCGGGCGAAGGACCGCCGCCTCATCCGCGAGTTGCCGGCCATTGAGACCGGGCAGGACGACGTCGGTGAACAATAGCTGGACTTCCGGAGTGTCGCGCAAGACCTTGAGCGCCTCGTCCGCATCGCACGCTTCGAGAACTTCATAGCCAAGCTCCCTCAGGACCCCGCTCGAATAGCCGCGCAGCCCCTCATGATCCTCGACCAGCAAGATGATCTCCGAGCCGCCGTCGGCGCGGGCCTGGGTCGGTGACTCGTCCGGCTCGGCAGAGCCCCTCCCGGAATGTCGCGGCAAATAAAGCTTGACCGTCGTGCCGGCGCCCGGCTCGCTGTATATCCGAATGTGCCCGCCCGACTGACGCACGAATCCATAGACCTGGCTGAGGCCTAGCCCAGTGCCCTTCCCCACCTGCTTGGTCGTGAAGAAAGGTTCGAACACGCGGTCGAGCGTTTCCTTGTCCATGCCGTGGCCGTCGTCGGTAACCGCAACCATGACATATTGCCCAGGCGGCACCGGCTCCATCAGCGCTTCGACATAATCCTCCCCGAGGTTCGCGTTCGCGGTCTCGATGGTCAGCTTTCCTCCGTCCGGCATGGCGTCGCGAGCGTTGATCGCCAGATTGACGATTGCGCTCTCAAGCTCGGCCGGGTCGGCCCGCGCCAGCCACAAACCGGCGGATGAAACGGCTTCCAGGGCGATTGTTTCGCCTAGCGTCCGCTGCAGCAGATCGCTGAGGCCGAGGACCAATTTGTTGAAATCGACCGCCTTGGGCGCAAGCGGTTGGCGGCGGGCAAAAGCAAGAAGTCGCGAGGTCAGGTTGGATGCCCGCTCGGCGCCCTGAAACGCCATCGCCTGCAGCCTGCGAATGCGGGCGATATCCGGCTCGCCCGGTCGGTCGAGTTCGCGGCTAATGCTGTCGAGCCCGCCCATGATGACGGTGAGCAGATTATTGAAGTCGTGCGCCACGCCACCCGTGAGCTGTCCGATCGCTTCCATCTTTTGCGCCTGGCGAAGCGCCTCTTCGGCCTGCATCCGCTCGTGGATTTCGTCGAAGACCCGTTGCTCGAGAGTCTCGTTCAGCCGCTCCAGCTCCTCGTTGGCGTGGTCTGCCGTGGCCAGAGCACCGGCCAGTTCCCGCGCTTTATCGGCAAGCTCACCCCTCGCCCGATCGAGCGACCGGGCAAGGTTCGATGCGCGTTCACTGGCCTCGCCCGCCGCTCTGACTAGACCGGCCTGGGAATCCAGTTGCGCCTCGGTGACAAGCAATTCGGCGAGCAACGGAACTTCCTGGAATGCCTCGATCGGGAGTCGCGGGTCGTCGCCGACGAACAGGAACACTGCAGTTCGGTGAACGAAGACCTGAACGGGCTTGAGTGAGTCGATGACCGGAAAAGGAAGCTCCGTCCTGGATACGCCCTTCGGAGGAAGCTGACGAATGAACGCGCGCCACAAAGGGCCGCCTGGCAAGGTCTGGGGGAAGCCTGGGGCAGGTGTAAGCGCGCCGATCGCCCGATCGAGCAAAAGGACAAGGAGCGCTTCCACGCCGATCTCTTGCGCGATCTTCCGAGCTTCGTCGGCGCGATCGGCCCGCAAGGCAAGACGGTTTGCCAGCTGATGGATGTCGGTGCTCACTTTCAGCCGGGGAAAACGCAAACCACCGCCGTGCAGTTGTGAAAGCCTTCGAATTGGCCGTCGGCTCTGGCGATCTGGCCATGCGTGTTGCAGCCAACCAGAGGCGCATCGCCGATCCTTTCTCGAACCGCAGCCACTTCATTGACGAATTGATCGCCGCAGCGAAGGCGCGTGGCGACGCAGTCGAAAAACAAGGCGGCCTGGGGCTGGTGATCGCCGATCGCCAGGACGGCCGCTTCGGTCGCGCGTGCCGCCGCTTCGGCCGCGGAGGCGTGCGAGCTCTTCATGATACGAACGATACTGCCTTGCGGGACTTCGGCGGCGCAGTGGATCGATCCGTCGTCGTGGACGATGAGCGGCACGCGCAGCCTGTGCCCCCCGGGGGTTTCGATCCCAAGAATGTTCTGGAGGAAGAAGGGAATTGGGGAGGAGCGATCGAATTTCTGACCCTGGGCATCGGCGTGTTCTTCGAATGCTTCGAGGGCGGGCAGGCCGTTGAGACTGATCAACGTCAATCCCCTCGCCTCGGTCACCCGGAGCGGCTGCGATCCCGGCTCCCAGCCATGGCTGACGCCGATTCCAAGCGGCTTGTGCGACAAAATTTCCAAGGCAACGGCCGCATCGCTGAGGACCTGCGTGCCACAGAAAACCGTCGTCCGCTCGAAGCTGGCATTGTCCCCGGCGCCACCCCCGAAAAACTGATAATCGCCCGCGGTTTCCACCGTCAGCGCATCAGTCAGCGCGTCGGCAAAGCCCGCAAGAGCGTCGCTAAGGACCAGCGCCGAGCGATAGCGGAAGCGATGGATGGACGGGCCGGCGAAGTTGCCGACGATCTGGCGTGCGGCCTGTGCCGGGTCGCTCTTGAGGTTACGGCCCACCCCGAGGGAAAAATGCGATTCCGGATCGTGAATGGCGAGCGCGGTCGCGAGACCTACTCCGAGCGTCTCGTTGGCGAACTCGCCTGCCGAAGACGCCCCAACCATCAACTCCGGGGAACAAGCCTCGCTCAGAGCCCGAAGCAGGGCTTCATGGTCGAAGGTCGGTGCTGCAAACACAATGACGGCGCTGGGATTCTCGCCAAGCGACGCGCGGATCTGGTCGCCAAGAGCTCTACCGGCGGCGCCGCCGTCGGTCTGCGTTGTTGAGACCGCAACAGTTTGCATGGGCATCACCTCGGTGCAGCCCCCCGAGAGCGGGATAGCGGCAGAGACCGGCTGGTCAAGGCCGGTTGACCGACGGCCACTCAAGCTCGACCCAAATAGGCGCATGATCGCTGGTTTTGTCCCATCCACGCGGCGTCCGATCTAAGCCGGCCGAGCGCAGTGCTGCCATCAGCGCCGGGCTCACCAGCGCATGGTCGATGCGAATGCCAGCATCGCGCTCGAACGCATTTCGCCAATATGGCCAGAAGGTGTAAATGCGCTTCTCGGGATGGAGACTGCGGATGGCGTCTGTCCAGCCCTGGTCGATCAGCTCTGCATATTTGGCTCGCGCCGGCGGCGAGAATAGCGCGTCCTTGAGCCAGCGCTCGGGCTTGTAGACGTCCTGGTCGGTCGGAATGACGTTGAAGTCACCGATCAGCAGGGCAGGCAGGTTGCTGGCGAGCAGGCTCTGCGCGTGGGCGTGAAGCCGGTCCATCCAGGCGAGCTTGTAGTCGAATTTGGGCCCCGGCCAGGGATTGCCGTTGGGAAGGTAGAGATTGCCGATGAGGATGCCGTTCACGGCCGCCTCGAGATAACGGCTGTGACTGTCGCCGGGATCGCCGGGCAGGCCGCGGCAGGTCTCGACCGGCTCGCCGACTCGGCTGAGGATCGCCACACCGTTCCAGCTTTTCTGGCCGTGCCACGCGCTGGTATAGCCGACGCGCTCGAGATCCCGGTTTGGAAAGCGCTCGTCCGGACATTTGAGCTCCTGCAGGCAGGCAATGTCGGGCTCGAATTCTTCCAGCCAGCGCAGAAGTACCGGCAGGCGGCTGTTGATTCCGTTGATGTTGTAGCTGGCAATCTTCAGGCGGCGGTCGGGCATGGCCGGATGAACGGATTAGAGCTGGCGCGGGTCCGCGTGTTCGAGAACCAGGCGGTGCGACCGATCCGGCAGCGGATATTTGTTGCCGTTCGCGCAATTGAACACCAGCGCCGTTTCGTCACGGCCGACGAGACCCCGATCGACCGCCATTCGCCATGCGGCGAGCACCGCCCCGCCTTCGGGACACAGCAGTATGCCATCGTCTCGAGCGACATCTTCGACCGCCGCGAGTATCGCATCTTCTTCGACCGCCAGCGCGCAGCCGCCGCTTTCGCGGACCGCTCGCAGGATCAGGAAATCGCCGACTGCCTTGGGCACTCGGATTCCGGTCGCGATTGTCTCCGCCCCTTCCCAGCGCTCCGCGGTTTCATGGCCAAGTTCAAAGGCACGAACGATCGGCGCGCAGCCAGTAGCCTGCACCGCGATCATCCGCGGCCGTTCAGAACCGATCATGCCGATCGCCTCAAGCTCGCCGAACGCCTTCCACATTCCGATGAGGCCAGTGCCTCCACCAGTTGGGTAGAAAATGACGTCGGGAAGCTTCCAGCCGAACTGCTCGGCAAGCTCGAGGCCCATCACCTTCTTTCCCTCGATTCGATAGGGCTCCTTCAGAGTCGAGCAGTCGAACCACAGGCCTTTCGCTGCGCCCTCGCCGACCAACCCACCGCACTCGTCGATCTGGCCATCGGCGACATAGACCTTCGCACCATAAGCGGCCGTTTCGCGCACGTTGGTTACAGGCGTTTCGGCCGGGCAAATGACCAGGGTTTCCATTCCGGCCCGGGCGCCGTAAGCGGCGAGCGCCGCGCCTGCGTTGCCGTTGGTCGGAAGTGCCATTCGGCTAATACCAAAATGTTTTGCCATGCTGACCGCCATCGCCAGCCCGCGCGCCTTGAATGACCCGGTCGGAAGGCGGCCTTCATCCTTGACCAGCAAAGCCTTGGCACCGGCCCGAGCGGCGGTTCGTACGAGAGGGATGACCGGCGTCTCCGGCTCGCCGAGGCTGACCGGTTCGACGCAGTCGGGAAGCGGCAGAAGCTCGCGCCACTTCCACATGTTCCGATCGCGCCCGGCAAGTTCGGCGCCCGTAAGCGCGTGCGCAGCAGCCTCGAGATCGTAGCGCACCAGCAAGGGCTTCCCCGCCCGGCTGAGGTTGTGCGGCTCGCCTGCCGGATAATGCTCACCGGTCGCCGAGCATTCGAGATGGGTGACGAACACCGCCGGCCTCTAGCTGCGATGGGCGCGATGGGCGAGCATTTCCGGGTCGGCGGTCTTAGGGGCGTGAAGGCCCGGACCACCGCCAATTGCACAAATGGCCGAATGCCAGAGCAACGCTTCCAAGCACGGTAACACTTGTCTCGACGAGGAACGGGAGGCCAGCCAGCGCCCCTGCCCCGATCAGCACCAACCCCAACAGGGCGATGGCACCGGGCAGTAGCGCTCCGTGCCGGCGATAGCCCGCGAGGATCGCCACCGCGCTGATCGGCACGGCAGCGAGGAACAGCAACAGGTGCGCGCTCTCCGGCACTCCGGCCAGCGAACCGAGCGCCGGCACGAAGGCGATTACCATCGGCAGCACCAGGCAATGGATCAAACAGAGCAGCGAGGCGCCGACCGCTGCTCCGTCGGCCGCCTTCGCGGACAATCGAACAGGGCGCACAACCGCCCCGCTACGACTAGAAGCTGAACCGAGCGCTGAGGCGGATGTCCCGCCCGGCAAGCGGCACGAAATCCTTGGTGAACGAGGCGTGGCGCCGAGCATCGACGTCGAAGATGTTGTTCGCCGAGAGCATCAGAACCGACTCGTTTGCGCGGCCCCACGGCTTCCAGCCAAGCGACGCATTGACCAAGGTGTGGCTGCCGGTCGGATTCTCGAATTCGGCGACTCGATTTTGCCGGGCTACCCACTCGACCTCGACCCGCCCGTCGAGACGGTCGGACTGTGCGCCGATCCCTCCCAGCAATCGGAGCGGCGGGATTCGGGGAACCGGGCCGGCGCCGCGGATGGTCGCCCGGACATAATCAGCCACCGCGTCCGCTACGAAGCGGAAACCCCCGGCAGTGAACAACGGTGCCGAAGCTTCCGCTTCAAATCCGACAAAGCGCGCGCCTCGCTGACGATGCTCGAACACCGGCAGTTCATCTTCTTCTTCGCCGGTCGCGGCGAGGTAGATGAAATTGTCGATCCGGTTGGCGAACAAAGTGGCGCTGAAATTGATGTCGCTGCGCTCGGCCCGGACATAGGCTTCAGCGCCCCAGCTGCGCTCCTTCTTCATGTCGGGATCGCCGATCTCGAATGCCTGGGTAGCGATGTGCGGACCGTCGGCAAACAGTTCCTCGGCGGACGGTGCCCGCTCGGTGCGCGAAAGGTTGAGGCCGACGCGCATACGCGGAGCGATCTCATATCCTGCCCCGGCCGCCAGCGAAAAGGCGTCGAAGCGGCGGGTGAGGCCAAGGTCGCGCGTGCGCACGTCGCTGTGCTCGAACCGGGCCGAGCCTTCGAGATCGACACTGCCGAGGTCCAGTTCCTGGAGGGTGAAGATCCCGAACTGATCGGTTTTGTTGGGTGGGACGAAAGCCTCGGCGCCAACAGCGCTGAAATTGCGGCGGAAATATTGGAGACCGCTGGCTCCGCGCCAGCCGGCCTGGTCGCGCTGGACCAGCTCCAGCCGTCCCTCGGCGCCCTTGGACCTGAAGACGGTGCCAACTTCGCCGCCTTCAAATTCGGTGTGCCTGTAGTTGGCCGCTCCCAGCCGTAGCCGGATTCGGTCGAGGAAGCCCGCGGCGAGCTGATATTCGCCGCGCATGTCGTAGCGAGTCTGCTTGAGTCCGATCCTCACCGATCCTTCGTGTCCATGATGATCGTCGTCGTGATGATCGTCGTGATGGTCATCATGATCGTCATCGTCATGATGGTCATGGTGGTGCGCGGCGCCGGGGCGCATCGGAACCCCGTAATCGCTTTCGAACCGGCTGATCGAAGCGCCGATATTGAAATTGTCGCGGATCAGGGCGAGCCCCGCCGAGGCGGTCTTCTGTTCGACGTCGCTGTTCGGGATGCGCCCGCGAAGATTGGCGAGCTCGAGCGCCTCCTCTGCCTCCTCGACATGTCCCTCTTCGAGCTCCTCTTCGGCAATCTCGAACTGTTCGGCACGCAGCCGTGGCGAGAGAACATAGCCGCCGGCTCGCAGGTCGTCGGTCTTGCGCCAGCTGCCGTTCAAATGGAACACCAGCCCGCCGCCCAGAGACAGGTCGGCGGCCGCACCAACCGACCGCTCGTCGGCCACGCTGCCGTAAAGGCCGATGACGTCAACGTGATAGCCATGCTCGGGAACTTCCCGCGGAATACGGCGGTCAAGCACGTTGACCGCTCCGCCGCTCGCCTGGCTTCCGAACAAGAGGACAGCCGGCCCGCGCAGCACCTCGACCCGGTCGGCGGTCAGGGGGTCGATGGTCACGGCATGGTCGGCCGACGTGTTGGACACGTCGATCGAGCCGATCCCGTCGGTCAGCACCCGCACCCTCTCCCCCTGGAACCCGCGGATCACCGGCCGCGAGGAGCCGGGCGTGAACGAAGTCGCCGAGACCCCGGGCAGCCGCGCCAGGGTATCGCCGATCTGCGGCCGCACCTCGCGCTGCAGCTCGGCTCCCGAAAGAACCGACGTTCCGGCGAGGATGTTGAGCTCGCGCACGAAGGGCGCGGTCACAATAATGTCCTCGGCCTGGCCGTGCAGGCGTTGAGGTGCCGGAGCCGGCGCTTCGGGCTGCCGAGTCGCCTGTTCTTGATCGCTCTGCGCCCAGGCAGGGCCGGCGGTGATTATCGTCGAGGCGAGCAGCAAAGTTAGTCGGTTCACGGAAAATCGCTCCTGTCAGGATTTCGTGCCGATTACGGGATACAACATATCATCACAAGCCCTTTCGAGCGTCCGCCGTCGATGGCTTGTCACCATTCGCCGAAATCGCCGCGCCGCAAAAAAAGAAGCGGTCCGGCCAAGGGGGCAGCCGAACCGCTTCATTGGGAGCGGCTTGGGGAGTGGCCGCTCGGGGATGTGGGCCTAGATATCGATTCCGGCGGCGATCGCCTCGAGCTTGCGAACCCGCTCGCGAAGGTCCGCAATCTCGATCCTGCCGCCGGCCGGTGGCAGGCTCTTGTCGCCGGCGGCATGGGTCAGCTCGAAACGCTTGAGCTCGAGCCAGCCCTGCCACCCCTTGAGCGCCGCCCAGCTCGCCGCGCCAAGGCCGGCGAGAATGCTTGCCGACAGCAGGCCAATCGTGATCGGTTCCATCACTTCTCCTCCCGCAGCGCGTCAATCTCGCGCGCCAGCTCGTCATTGGGTGAGTTGAGATGATCGTCGATCGCCATCAGCCGGCGATCGATCGGGTCCAGGTCCTCGCGCATCGTCTTGACGGATGGACGCACGGTGCTCGCCCGGTCCATCCGCTCGAACTCGCTCAGCCCGCCGGAGTCGATCTCTCGCTTGCGCTGGATGGTGAAATAGATTCCCAGCGCGGCGTAGGTGACCAGCGCCACTTCCCAGCTGATCAGGAAAATCGCGGCGACAAAGCCGATGCGAAGAAATGTCGGATCAATTCCGAGCCTCTCGCCCAGGGTCGAGCACACTCCGACCAGCTTTGCGTCCCTGCGGTTCAACGAATAACGATATTGCTTGCGGGTCATCCCTTTTCCCCTTGTGTTAATGCATGCGCGCATTGAGCGCGGCCTTCATGGCTTCAAGTTCCGCCTCGACCTTTTCCGACGCTTTGAGCTCGGCGATCTCTTCCTCGAGGCTCTCCGCCCCCGTTAGCCCGAGAGCTTCGGCACGGCCCTCGGCAAAGTCCGCGCGCCGCTCGAGCAGCTCGAACTTGGCGAAGGCGTCCTCCGTTCGGCTGCCATGCATCACTTCACGCGCCTTGGCCCTCGCAACTGCGCTTTCCAGCCGGGTGGCGATTGCATTCTGCCGCGATCGCGCCTCTCGCAGCTTGCCCTGCAGTTTGGTGATGTCGGCCTCATAGCCGCAGAGCACCTGCTCGAGCTGCTCCATCTCGGAGCGGAGCCCCTCGGCCATGTCGCTCGCCTTTTGCCGCTCGTGAAGCGCGGCCTTGGCAAGGTCCTCGCGATCCTTGGACAGCGCCAGTTCCGCCTTTGCGGTCCAGTTCGCGCCAATTTCGTCGAGCCGCACGCATGACCGCCTGATCTCCTTGAGGTCGGCGATCGTCCGCGCCGCCGAGGCGCGGACCTCGACCAGTGTCTCTTCCATTTCGAGGATGATCATCCGGATCATCCGCGCCGGGTCTTCGGCCCGGTCGAGAAGCTCGGTCATGTTCGCCGCGAAAATGTCGCGGGCGCGGCTGAACACGGGACCGCCCAGCCAGCCGGCGATCGAAGCGGTGCGCGCGGCGCTCCGATCCGTCGGCTGGTGCGGCGTACGCGGCGGGACCCGGGCTTCGATCACTTCCAGCTCAGGCATGGGTCGCGCTCTGAACGGGATTGGCGACTGCCTGTGCCGGACCGACCGCGGCTCCGATAGCAACGCTGCTCATCAGCAGCGCCGCGACGCTGGCGAAGAGGTTCCGCGTGAGTTTGGACTGCCCTGACATCTTCAATTCTCCCTTTTATTCCCGCCCTTCTCGGCAGGATCATGCCCAATCCTATTCAAGCGGCGTGCCAATCGCAGAAAACCGCCAAAAAAGACCGTAGGATATCGATCCAAGAAAGAATTTGGGACTTTCCACCACCGTTTTTTGGGAAATGTCGCCAACCCTTCGCTTGGCTCGGGCGAGGAACCAGTCCGCGCGCCGCGGCTTATTGTCGCGAAAGGAACAAGACGATGCTGGGTAGACTTGCAGGCGCGATGATTGGCAAGCGCATGGCGGGGCGCAACAGGGGCCTCAAGGGCGCGATCCTAGGCTATGGCGTTGCCGCGGTTGCCAAGCGCGGACTTGGCCCACTGGGGCTTGCAATGGGCCTTGGCTGGGGCGCGAAGAAACTGTGGGAACGGCGCCAGGAACGGCGCCATCCGCATTATCCTTCGGAGGCGGCCCCGTCCTCGCCGTCGGGCACAGCCGAATTTTCGAAATAAGGCTCGACCGCGCCCTTGAGCTTGATCGTCATCGGATTGCCGTAGCGGTCGCGGCTGCGGCCCGCTGCGACGCGGATCCATCCTTCCGAAATGCAATATTCCTCGACGTTGGTCTTTTCCTGCCCGTTGAAGCGGATGCCCACGCCGCGACTTAGCACCTCATTGTCGAAATAGGGGCTGCGCGGATCGAGGCTCAATCTGTCGGGCAGCTCTTTGGGTGGGTCGGCCATGGCTTGCGACTAGCGTCTGCAGTGCATTGCGGTCAACGCGTGGGCGGTTCAGCAAATTGACAGCCGATTGATCGGACCTTGCGCGCAGCAATAATGCTGGAGGGATCAATGCCCGGCATCAGTCTTCGTATCTTCACCATCTCTGGAGCACTGGCGACGAGCCTGGTCGGCCTCATGAGCATCGCCGGAGTGCCGGCCGCGGCGCAACAGGTGGCAGGCGATGCCAGGGCCGGGGGCAGCCTCGCCTCCTTCCGGTCGGACGCCGAGCTCCGGCGCTTCCTCGAGCAGCGCAGGCGCGTTGCCCAGCGCCGCGGGGAATCGGAGCAGATCACCGTCACTGGTTCGGCCATGCCGGCGCCTCCGGCCCCTCCCCCTCCACCGGTGGCCGCCTCGCCCGCGGCGAAGGCCGACGCGATCACCAATGTCCAGGAAGCCGGAGTCGACGAAGGCGGGATCGTCAAGATGCGCGGCGACCTGCTGGTCATCCTGCGTCGCGGCCGGCTGTTCACTGTCTCTACCGCCGGAGGGCGAATGCGGCCAATCGACCATGTCGACGCCATGCCGCCCGGAGTGGACGGCAGCGGCGATTGGTACGACGAGATGCTGCTCCATGGCGACCGGGTCATCGTCGTCGGCTACAGCTATCGCCGCGGCGGGACGGAGATCAATCGCTTCCGCCTCTCCCCCGATGGTCGCCTTCGATTCGAGGACGTCTATCATTTGCGCTCGAACGATTATTATTCGTCGCGCAACTATGCCTCGCGGCTGATCGGCAACCGCCTCGTCTATTATACGCCTTTGTTCCTCAACTGGCGCGAGGACCCGTTCGAGGCTTTCCCGGCCGTTCGCCGCTGGACCGGCAATTCGCGCGAAGTCGATTTCCGCCGCATCGTGTCGGCCCGCGACACCTACATCGTGCCGGAAATGCGCGACAATCCCGAGGCGCCGATCGACACGCTGCACAGCGTGTTCGATTGTGACCTGACCGCTCCAGTCCTCGACTGCAGGGCGACGGCGGTGCTCGGCCCGGCCTCGCGCAACTTCTACGTATCCGGAAACGCGGTGTATTTGTGGGTATCGGATGCCTGGAACCGGCGCGCTCAGGCGCGGCGCGGGGTTCGCAGCCACGCCTTACGCATTCCTTTCGGCCGCGAGGCCCCTTCGGCGATCGCCGCACGCGGCGCTCCGACGGACCAATTCTCCTTCCGAGAGGACCGCGCCAACGGCCTGCTCGACGTTCTGATCCGGGCCGACGGAGGCGGCGACTGGATGTGGAACCCGGAGGTCACTCGCGGTGGAGTAGCGCTTCTGTCGATCCCCATCCGCCAGTTCGGTGACGGCAGCCGCGAGGTTCCACTGAACCGCTATCGCGACCTGCCCTCGCCGGGTGAGAATTCGTGGAATTTCCAGAACCGCTTCGTAGGCAACCACATCCTCTACGGCGGCGGCTCCATGGGTCGCGGTCAGTTTGCCACCCTCGTGGCAGCGGGCCTGCGCGGCGGGCCGGTCGCCGAAATCCAGCTTCCGCACGCGATCGAGCGGATCGATCTGCTCGGACAGGACGGAGTCGTCATCGGCAACGATCCGCGCGGCGGTCTCAATTTCACGGCAATCGACCTTCGCCGGCCGCGGGCCGAGCGCGGCAACAGCTTCCTGATGCCCAATGCGGCCCAGGGCGAGAGCCGCAGCCACGCCTTCTTCTATCGCCCCGAGAATGGTGATGGTTCCAGCGGCCTTCTTGGCCTGCCCATCAACCGGCAGGTCGAATCCGGCTATCACCGCTTCTTCGGAAGCGCCGCATCGATCCTGTTCCTGCGGCGGGACCAGCGGCAGTTCCGAATGGCCGGGGAGCTCGACGCCCGTTACCGCAGTGTCGCTGACGACCACTGCATCGCCAGCTGTGTCGACTGGTACGGCAATGCCCGGCCGATCTTCGCCGGCGACCGCATCTTCGCCCTCCTTGGCTATGAGCTGGTCGAGGGACGCGTGAGCAGCGGTTCGATCCACGAGGTCGACCGGGTCAATTTCGCACCGCCCCCGGTGCGCCGACCGCGCCGGGGCTAGTTGCCCCTCCCGCCCGGCCGCACTAAGCGGCTCGGGAAATGAGCGACAAGGACCCTTCGAAGCTGCGCCGCAACCGGCCGCCGCTGGCGCTGCACGTGCCGGAGCCGCCGTTCCGGCCAGGCGACAAGCCCGATTTTTCTAGCCTGAAAATCCCCGCCGCCGGGGATGCGCCGCGACCGGACGTAGCCGTTGCCGCGCCCGAGACGCACGCGCTGGCCACGCACCTGGTGAGGGTGCTCGGAGAGGACCATCGCGCAGTCGGCCCCTGGGACCCCAGGATTGGCGCCGACACGCTTCGAAAAATGCTGCGCGACATGGTCACCGTCCGAATCTTCGACGACCGGATGCACAGGTCGCAGCGACAGGGAAAGACCAGCTTTTACATGAAATGTCTGGGCGAGGAGGCCATATCCGTTGCCACTGCGGCGGCGCTGCCCCAGGACGACATGCATTTCCCGACCTATCGCCAGCAGGGACTGCTCGTCGCCCGCGGCTATCCCCTGGTCGAGATGATGTGCCAGATTTACTCCAACAAGGGTGACAAGCTCCATGGCCGCCAGCTGCCGATCATGTATTCGGACAAGGCGCATGGCTTCTTCTCGATCTCCGGCAACCTCGGCACCCAGTTTCCACAGGCGGTCGGCTGGTCGATGGCCTCGGCGATCAAGGGCGACAGCCGTATCGCTATGGGCTGGATCGGCGACGGCGCGACCGCCGAGGGCGACTTTCACTCGGCAATGACTTTCGCTGCCGTCTACAATGTCCCGGTGATCCTCGCCGTGGTGAACAACCAGTGGGCGATTTCCAGCTTTTCGGGCATCGCCGGCGCCGAAAAGGCGACCTTCGCTCAGCGCGCCGTCGGCTATGGCATTGCTTCACTCCGCGTCGACGGCAATGACGCGCTGGCCGTCTATGCGGCGATCCATTGGGCGTCCGACCGTGCCCGCGCCAACCATGGCCCGACCTTGATCGAATTCTTCACCTATCGCGCCGAAGCCCATTCCACTTCGGACGATCCGAGCGGCTATCGGCCGGTCGACGAAGCCAGGGCCTGGCCGCTCGGCAACCCGATCGAGCGGCTGAAGCAGCATCTCATCATCCTCGGCGAATGGGACGAGGAGCGACACGAGGCGATGCGCGCCGAATGCGATGCCGAGGTGCGTGCCGCGCAGAAGCAGGCCGAGAAACAGGGCATCCTGTCCGAGCAGGGCAGGGACAATATCGACAGCATGTTCGAGGATGTCTACGCCGAGGTGCCGTGGCACATCGCCGAGCAGCGCGACCAGGCGCTGGACGAGGCGCGCTGATGCCGGCGATGAACATGATCCAGGCGCTCAATAGCGCCCACAAGGTGATGATGGAGCGCGACCCCGACGTGGTCGTGTTCGGCGAGGACGTCGGCTATTTCGGCGGCGTCTTCCGGGTGACGGAAGGGCTGCAGCGCGAGTTCGGCAAGACCCGCTGCTTCGACGCCCCGATCAGCGAGGGCGGAATCGTGGCAATGGCCGTGGGAATGGCCGCCTATGGTTTGAAGCCGCTGATCGAAATCCAGTTCGCCGACTACATCTACCCCGGCTACGACCAGATCGTCAGCGAAGTCGCCAAGATCCGCTACCGGACGGCGGCCGAATGGACCATGCCGATGGTCATTCGCTCGCCCTACGGTGGCGGTATTTTCGGCGGCCAAACCCACAGCCAGTCACCCGAAAGCCTGTTCACGCACATCGCCGGACTGAAAACGGTGATTCCCTCGACGCCCCATGACGCCAAGGGCCTGCTGATCGCCGCGATCGAGGACCCGGACCCGGTGATCTTCTTCGAGCCCAAGCGCATCTACAACGGACCGTTCGACGGCCATCACGACAAGCCGGTCAAGCCCTGGGCCAAGCATCCGGCGAGCGAGGTGCCCGATGGGCATTACACCGTGCCGATCGGCAAGGCGGCGGTGGTCCGCGAAGGTTCCGAGCTGACCCTTCTCGCCTATGGCACGATGGTCCACGTCGCCCTCGCCGCGGTCAAGGAAAATGGCGTCGATGCCGAGGTCATCGACCTTCGCACTTTGGTGCCGCTCGACATCGAGACGATCGCCGCCTCGGTCGAGAAAACCGGCCGCTGCCTGGTGGTGCAGGAAGCGCCGCGGACCTCGGGCTTCGCCTCGGAGCTGGTAACTCTCGTCCAGGAACGCTGCTTCTATCATCTCGAAGCGCCGGTCGAGCGCGTGACCGGCTGGGATACGCCCTATCCGCACGCCTACGAATGGGCCTATTTCCCCGGCCCTAAGCGGATGAAGAAAGCCCTCGAGAAAGTGATGGCGGAATAGATGGCGAAATATGAGTTCAAGCTGCCCGACATCGGCGAAGGGATTGCCGAGGCGGAGATCGTCGCCTGGCACGTCAAGGTCGGCGACCGGGTCGAGGAGGACCAGCAGCTCGCCGACATGATGACCGACAAGGCGACGGTCGAGATGGAAAGCCCGGTCGCCGGCAAGGTGGTCGAGC
>Ga0247719_1000882_pt1 | contig 14667 bp, 15 predicted proteins | sample 41E_DmetaG_FD_189046 | JGI IMG/M metagenome (GOLD analysis project Ga0247719, IMG submission 189046) | Soil microbial communities from hillslope of Landscape Evolution Observatory, University of Arizona, Oracle, AZ, United States - 4-1-E_D | ecosystem: Engineered > Artificial ecosystem >...
ATCGTGGCGGTCCATTCGCCGCTGACGATCCTGGGTAGCCAATCGCGCTTCAGCTCGTCCGAGCCATGCGCCGCGATCGCCTCGATCGCACCCAGCCCGAGCATCGGGCACAAGGCGAAGGCGAAATTGGCTGCGTTCAAATCTTCCATCAGGGCCGCTGCGAGGCTGTGCGGCAGCCCCTGCCCTCCCGCGCTCTCGGGCGCGGCAAGCCCCATCCAGCCGCCCTGCGCGAAGGCCTGATAAGCTCCGCGAAATCCCGGCGGCATCCGCACCAGTCCGTTGTCCCAGCGGGCGCGATACGTGTCGCCGACCTGTTCAATCGGTGCGAACTCGCCCTCGGCAAGCGCCGCCGCCCCCTCCAGGACCGCGTCGACGATCTCGCTGTCCGCGCCGAGCTCGCCGATCCGGACGACATGGTCGAGGACCAGGCGCTGGTCGCGAACCGGGCAAGTGAAGCTCATGGTCGGTCCCATCCTTGCTGTTGCGGCGCAGCGCCTATAGCGGCACGGCCATGGCCGAGACCAGCATCCTGCCGATCAGCGACGCGGCGATCGCCCAGGCGGCGCGGCTGGTCCTTGCCGGCGAGCCGGTCGCGGTGCCGACCGAGACGGTCTATGGCCTGGCGGCCGATGCGACCAATCCGCAAGCGGTGGCGCGAATCTATTCGGCCAAGGGCCGGCCGAACTTCAATCCGCTGATCGTCCATCTGCCCGATCTCGCCGCGGCCGAGCGGATCGGTGTATTCACTGACGAGGCGAGAACGCCGGCGGAGAAGCATTGGCCTGGGCCGCTCACCCTGGTCGTTCCGCTGCGGCAAAATTCGCCGATCGCATCGCTGGTCACCGCCGGCCTGCCGACGATCGCCCTTCGGGTGCCGGCCCATCCGGCGATGCAGGCGCTGCTCGCCGCCTGCGGCCGGCCGCTCGCCGCGCCTTCGGCCAATGCCAGCGGGGCGATCAGCCCGACCCGGGCCGAGCATGTGCTGAGGAGCCTCGGCGGGCGAATCCCGCTGATCCTCGACGCCGGGCCGACCGAGCGCGGCATCGAATCGACCATCGTCGCCGCGACCGGCGGGCCGCTTCGCCTGCTTCGCCGCGGACCGGTCGAGATCGATGCCGAGGAAGCAACCGGCGACCAGATCGAGGCGCCGGGCCAGCTCGCCAGCCATTATGCGCCCTCAAAGCCGCTCCGGCTCGAGGTGACGCGATCGGAAGCGGACGAATATCTGATCGGGTTTGCCGCCGTGCCTGGCGACTCGACCCTCAGCGCTTCCGGCAACCTCGCGGAAGCCGCGGCCCGATTGTTCGACATGCTTCACGTCGCCGACGCCAGCTCGAAAGGCCGCATCGCCGTCGCGCCGGTGCCGAACCACGGCCTCGGAGCGGCGATCAATGACCGCCTCAGAAGAGCGGCTGTTCGTTAACCAATTGAATACTTGTACTCGCTCTCGCAAGGACTTAGGCCTCGGCGGGCAGGCTCCTTTGGGCCTGTTTTCTTTGGGGGGTATCAGTGAACCGTACATCGAAGTTCGCGGCGGCGTTCGCGCTCGCCTGCGTTACCATGACCGCTCCGGCGCACGCGGAAAAACCAGTCGAGCTGTCTGCCGCCGAACTGGTTGCAGCACAATCGCGCACCTATTCAGTTCCACCGGAAGTCGCCATTGCTGCGTCAATCGCGGCTCTGCAGTCGCTTGCATACGTCGACATTACGGCGAGCAAGGATGCAGGGACAATCAGCGCCCACACTGAAGCGAAGGGCAAAATCATCTACAACATCCTGTGGGGCGTCGGGAAAAAGAAGCTAACCCAAAAGGCCTCCATCCTGGTCGAGGATGCGGGTGCAGCCCAGTCGCTGATCCGTCTCAATCTGCACGTCAGCGAGACAAAGCAGCGGGGCTTGTGGGCTGCCTCCTTCACCGATGGGAAGCTTGTGAAAGTCGCAGAGCCTTACGCTAGTTTCTTCGCAGCCTTGGATGCGGAGATCGCTCGGCGTGCCGCAGTGGCGGTGCCAACAGTATCGGCCGCTGGAGCTACCTCGACCGATGCAGCCGTCCCTGCATCATCCACTGACTGATCCTTCGGGGGGCGAGGTCAGATGCTGGCCTCGCCCTTCGCCCGAACCTGAAAGCTCTTGCGCAGCTTCTGCAGCTTGGGCGGGATGGTGGCGAGGCAATAGGGGTTTCGCTGCCCTTCCCCGCTCCAATAATCCTGGTGGTAATCCTCCGCCGGCCACCATTCCCCCATCGGCTCGATGGTGGTGACCACCCGCCCGCCATTCTCGGCGTTGGCGCGGTCGATCGCAGCCCGGGCCTTGTCATCCTGCTCCTGCGACTGCGGGAAGATTGCCGAACGATATTGGCTGCCGACATCATTTCCCTGGCGATTGAGCTGGGTCGGGTCGTGGGTTGCGAAGAAGATGTCGAGCAGTTCGTCATAGCTGATCGCTTCATCGTCGAAAGTGATCCGGACCGCCTCGGCATGGCCGGTGTTGCCGCCGCACACCTGCTTGTAGCTCGGCTCGGCGACATCGCCGCCGGTATAGCCGCTCTCGACCGAGCTGACTCCGATGACATCGGCAAACACCGCTTCGGTGCACCAGAAGCACCCGCCGGCGAAGATTGCGACCTGGTTGGCCATGGCTGACGTCCTTTGAGTTGACAGGACGCGAGATAGGAAGCCGCGGCGCCGGCCGCAAATGCAATTGCTATTGTTTCGGGTAGGACGCCTTGAGGCTGGCGAGCTCGAGCCGCTTGCCCATCCATTCGGCAAGTTCCTCGAACTCGATCGGCTTGTCGAAGACGATTCCGGCCCTGCGGTCGGCGAACCAGCGGACGTGGCCGCGGATCGGGCGAAGGCTCTCGACCACCACCACCACGGGCTTGCCGACGCAATATTCCTCGATCGGCTCGACCTTCATTCCGCCCAGCGAAATGTCGTGGACGTCGACGGTGTAATAAACCTTGCCGATCTTCAGACTGGCCTTGCAGGTCACTTCGAGCCGCGGCGGTCGCGGCCGGAAGCCATGGCGCGGCTTGCGCCCGGCGAGCAATTCGCCAAGGTCGACGGTCTGGTCGAATTTGAGACCGACCAGGCCTTCGCGAGTCCAGACGACGCTCGAGGGAATCTTCTGCGACGAAAACTCCACCTCGACGGTTTCGCCGACTTGCGGCGGCCGGCTGCATTCGGCCATCAGGCCGCCGGCCGACATGTTGCGGACACGAATCAATTGTTCTTCGGTTGCGCCGCGGAGCTTTGCCACCCGGAGCATCGGCGTCACCCGATCTTCCTCGCGTCGCTCGACCGGTCGAGGCACAGCCGTGCTCAGCGAAAATGTCGTCGACTCGAATGCACTTTCGTCCTCGCTCCACTGGCGAGGGGGTTTGCGCCTGATAAGCGAGCCGAACATGTCCCAAGCACCTCCGCATCACGGGGATTTTGCACCAATTCGGGAATGTATGGACTGCAGGGTTAAAAAGGCGTTTCTTTAGGGTGACGTTTGGCAATTGCTCGTCCTATGCCGGGGCCGATGGAGAATGAGCGAATGAAGCCGCCGCGGCTGCTGCTGATCGATGACGAGCCGGCGCTTGCGGATTTCCTCGCCAATGCGGCGCGGGAATGCGGCTACGAACCCACACTGACCTCGGACGACGAGACCTTTCGCGAGGAATTCCTGCGCGATCGGCCCGACGTGGTCGCCCTCGACCTCGGTATGCCTGGAATGGACGGTGTCGAACTGCTCCGATTTCTCGCACTGGAAAAGTTCACCGCCCCGGTGATGATCATCAGCGGCTTCGACCGGCGAGTGCTCGATTCGGCATTCCGTCTCGGCGAAGCGCTCGGGCTGACCATGGCCGGGCCCCTCGAAAAGCCGGTCCGGCTCGCCGATCTCGAGGAATTTCTCAACGGGCTGAGGCCTACCCTGCCCCGATGACCGAGCGCTCCGAGCTTCATTTGCTCGACCATTTCGAGCGCGCCCTGATCAACAACCGGCTTCACATGGCCTACCAGCCCAAGGTTCGCCTGCGGGACGGAACCCTCACTCGAGTCGAGGCTCTGGTCCGCTGGGATGACCCGGCGCTCGGATCGGTCGAGCCGTCGCGCTTCGTTCCGCTGGCGGAGCGTCACGGCCTCATCGACCAGCTTACCCACTGGGGCCTCCGGACCGCGCTTCGCCACTGGTTGAAATGGCGCGACGAAGGCATCGAAACCTCGATCGCCTTCAACATTTCGGCCTTGAGCCTGCACAATCTCGACTTTCCCGACCTTGTCGAGCGGATGTGCCGGGGACTTGGCGTCCCGACCGAAAGTCTGGTTCTCGAGCTCACCGAAGGGGCGACCCAGCCGCTGATCAAGCTGATGGACACGCTGACCCGCTGCCGGATCAAGGGCATCGGCCTGGCGATCGACGATTTCGGGACCGGCTATTCGACCCTCGCCCAGCTTCGTCAGCTGCCATTCACCGACGTCAAGATCGACCGTTCCTTTGTCGCCGACATCGTGACCCAGCGCGACTCGCGGACGATCGTCGCTGCGATCATCGACCTGACGCGCGGTCTCGGCATGGCCTCGACGGCCGAAGGGGTCGAGACCGTCGAGCAGCTGCGGCTGCTCCACGAGCTGGGTTGCGACGTCGCCCAGGGCTATCTGATCTCCCCGCCGATCGAGCCCGGAGCGCTCGCCGCCTGGCAATTGGAGTTGAAAGATCGCTGGCCAGAGATGATCGGCGGCGAAGGAGTTGCCGTGGAGAGCGGGGTTCGCGCCGGGGTCTAAACGAAGAGCGCCTTCGCTTTCGCCATCGCCGTGACTCCCTGGTCGATCGTCGAATCGCGCTTGGAAAAGCAGAGTCGAACCATGTGAGTGACCGGCCGCTCTTCGAAGAGCGGCGACAGCGGCACGACGGCCACGCCGGCTTCCTCGACCGCCCGCCTGGCGAATTGCTCGTCGTCTGCCTCAATCCCCGAAGCCGCGAGGTCGACGCACAGGAAATAGGTCGAGGCAGCTTCGAGCACTTCGAAACCCGCGTCGCGCAGCCCGGCCGTCATCCGGTCGCGGGCACGGGCGAAGCGGTCCCGCATCGGGTCGATCCACGAATCGCCTTCCGCCAGCCCGAAGGCGACTGCGCTTTGAAGGTTGGGCGCGGTCGAAAAGGTCAGGAACTGGTGCGCCTTGGCGGCTATCCCGGCCAATTCCTCCGAAGCGATCAGCCAGCCGACCTTCCAGCCGGTCAGCGAGAAGATCTTGCCGGCCGAGCCGATCTTGATCGTCCGGTCCGCCATTGCGGGCAGGGTGGCGAAGGGCGTGAAGCGCTGGCCATCGAGCAGGATATGCTCCCACACCTCATCGCTGATGACGATCAAATCGCGATCGCGGGCGATGGCGGCAACCGCTTCAAGCTCCTCGGCCCCGAACAGCCGCCCGGCCGGGTTGTGCGGATTGTTGAGCAGGACCGCGCGCGTGCGCGTCGTGACGGCCTGGCGGAGCGCCTCGCCGGTTATCCGCCAGTCGGGCGGCTGCAACGTCACCTCGCGCGGGATTGCGCCGGCGCGGCGGATCATCGGAGCATAGCTGTCGTAAGCCGGGGTGAAGACGATCATCTCGTCGCCCGGGCTAAGCGTGGCCAAAATGGCGGCCCCGAGCGCCTCGGTCGCTCCGCTGGTCACGCAGACATGGTCGGCCTCGAGCTGCTGGCCGAAATGCCGGCGATAATGACCGGCGATCGCCTCGCGAAGCTCGGGCAGCCCGCGCGACGGCGGATATTGGTTGGAGCCGCCTTTCAAAGCGCGCGCGGCCCAGTCGAGGATTTCCTCGGGCCAGCCGAAATCGGGGAAGCCCTGGCCGAGATTAACAGCACCGTGCTTGGCGGCAGCGCGGCTCATCCGCTCGAACACGCTGGTGCCCATGGATTCATAGACCGGATTCAAAGCAACACCCCTTCGTCGCGAAGCTCGGCAATCTCTATTGGCGAATATCCCAGCTCGGCGAGAATGTCGGGGCCGTCCTCGCCCTCCCGGCGCTGCGGCCGCGGACCGTCGGTCGCCGTCGCCGAATAACGCGGCGCCGGTGCCGGCTGCACGATTCCGTCGAGGTCGACGAACGTCTCCCTCGCCTGGTTGTGCGGATGGCCGGGCGCTTCGCCGAGATCGAGCACCGGCGCAACGCAGGCGTCCATGCCCGCGAAATGCTCGGCCCATTCGTCGCGACCGCGAGTCGCGATCACCGCCTCGATCTCGCCGCGACTGGCATCGGCCGCAAGGCCGAGCCCGGTGAACAGGGACTCGCGGAACTGCGGCTCGATCGCCCCGAGGGCGAGGAACTTCCCGTCGGCGCAGCGATAGATGCCGTAAGCCGGATTGCCCCCGTCGAGCAGGTTCGATTCGCGCTCGTCCTGCCACAGCCCTGCTGCCCGCAATCCGTAGGTCAAAGCGCCGATCAGCGCCGCGCCATCGGTCATCGCCGAGTCGATCACCTGCCCTTCCCCGCCGCGCTTCACCGCAAGCAGGGCCGCGACCATTGCGAACGCCAGCATCATTCCGCCGCCGGCAAAATCGCCGAGATAATTGATCGCCGTGACCGGCCGCTCCTTCGGGCCGATTCCGTGCAGAAGCCCGGTCAATGCGACATAATTGATGTCGTGGCCGGCGGCCCCGCTGAGCGGCCCGCCCTGCCCCCAGCCGGTGACCCGGCCATAGACGAGACCGGGGTTTCCGCCGAGCAAAATGTCGGGCCCAAGGCCAAGCCGCTCCATCACGCCGGGGCGATAGCCTTCGATCAGCCCGTCCACGTTCGCCGTCAGTCGGCGTACCACGTCCCGCGCCGCTTCGTGCCGAAGGTCGAGGGAAATGCTTCGCCGGGAGCGAAGCAGGGGATCGCCCGGAAATCCGATCATCCCCGCCCGCTCGACCCGGATCACTTCGGCGCCATGGTCGGCCAGCATCATCGCCGCGAACGGGCCTGGCCCAAGCCCCGCCATCTCGACGACCTTCAATCCCGCCAGCGGTCCGGCCAAGCCTCGCCCCCTTTCGCGGCCATGCTCTACCGGCTGGGCTTAACCTCGCAAGTGCGGAACCATGCCCGGGCGCTGGACGGCGCCCTGCAGCCTATGCGGATCGTTCGAGGCAGAACGGACAATTGGCGGCGAAATGACCGGGGTCGATCTCGACCAGCTCGGGCTCGACGGTCTTCATCCTTTCATCGTGCGGCACCGGGCTTCGCGGCCAGAAGCTGCAGCCGCTCAGCGGGTTTAGCGGCGATGGCGGGTCGCCTTGCAGGATGACCCGCTTGCGGCTGCGCTCGATCCTCGGGTCGGGCTGGGGGATCGCGCTCATCAGCGCCCTGGTGTAAATGTGCAGCGGATCGTCGACGACCCGTTCGGCATCGCCCAGCTCGACGATCCGGCCGAGGTACATCACCGCGATCCTGTCGGCGATGTAGCGCACAACCGACAGATCGTGGGAAATGAAGATCATCGTCAGTCCCATGTCGTCGCGCAGCTTCTTGAGCAGGTTGAGGATCTGCGACTGGATCGAAACGTCGAGCGCCGACACCGGCTCGTCGGCGATGATCAGCTTGGGCTCGGGTGCTAGCGCCCTTGCGATCGCCACCCTCTGCCGCTGGCCGCCCGAAAATTCGTGCGGATATTTCTTCATTTGCGCCGGGTTGAGCCCGACCAGGCGCAACAGCTCGATGACCCGCTGGCGAAGCGCCTTTCCGCGAGCGGTAGGATGGCGAGTCCGGATCGCCTCTGCCAGCGCGTCGAAAACCGTCATCCGCGGGTTGAGCGACGCATAGGGGTCCTGGAAGATCATCTGGAAATTGATCCGCTCGTGGCGGATTTCGCGGTCGGGAAGAGCGCTCAGCTCCTTGCCTTCGAGGCAGATGAGCCCCGAGGTCGGACGGATGAGCTGCATGATCGTCCGGCTAAGCGTCGTCTTGCCGCAACCGGACTCGCCGACCAGGCCGAGGATCTCGCCTTCACGGATGGTCAGCGAGACATTGTCTACCGCCTTTACGACGCCCTTGCTCTTGCGCGTGAAGAAGTCCTTGCCCCGGTCGAAATGCTGGCTGACCGAATGAAGCGACAGGAAATCCTCGCGCTTGTTTCCTCGGGCAGCCGATTTCGCGGCGCCATTTGCACTGAGCACGTTCATTCGACCGCCTCGGGCACGTCCTTGGACAGGACCTCCTCGATCGGCTTGCTGCGATCGCAATATTGGCAGTCCTGCACACAATGCCCGTCGCCAAGCTCGACCAGCTCGGGCGGCGGCCCATCCGGCTCGCCCAGCTTCGGATAGGGGCAGCGGGGATAAAAGGCGCAGCCCTGGATCGGCTTGGCCATGTCGGGCGGCATTCCCGGCACCGTGTAGAGCAGGTCGCCCTTGGTGTGCAGCGACGGAATCGCCTTCTGGAGCGCCTGGGTATAGGGGTGCTTTGCCTCGTAGAAAATCTGGTCGGTCGTGCCGCTTTCCACCACGCGTCCGGCGTACATGACGTTGACCCTGTCGCAGGTGCCGGCGACGACTCCCAGGTCGTGCGTGACCAGGATCACCGCCGTCCCCAGCTGCTCCTGCTGGCGCTTGATTAGGTCGAGGATCTGCGCCTGGATGGTGACGTCGAGCGCCGTGGTCGGCTCGTCGGCGATGAGCAGGTCGGGCTCCATGATCAGCGCCGTGGCGATCATCACCCGCTGGCGCATCCCGCCCGAAAATTCGTGCGGATAGCCGTGGATTCGCTTGGCCGCGTCGGCGATCCCAACCTCTTCGAGGCAGGCGATCGATTTATGGAGCGCCGCCTTGTGGTCGATGTCGGTGTGGAGCTTTAAGGCCTCGACCATCTGGGTCGACACCCGCAGGAAAGGATTGAGCGACGTCATCGGATCCTGGAAGATCATCGAGATCCGCTTCCCCCTTATGTCGCGGATCCGCGATCTGGATACCTTCAGCAGATCCTCGCCATCGAACATGACGCTGCCGCCGTCGATCCGCCCCGGCTCCTGGATGAGGCGCAGGATCGAATAGCAGGTGACCGACTTGCCGCTTCCGGATTCGCCGACGATTCCGAGCGTCTCGCCGCGATCGAGTTCGATGCTGACATTGTCGACCGCGCGGACGACGCCGCCGCGCATGTAAAAGGAAGTCGAAAGGTCGCGGACTTCGAGAAGGGCCATGGAGTCAGTCCCTCGCGCTCTTCGGGTCGAGCGCGTCGCGCAGCCCGTCGCCCAGGAAATTCAGCGAGAAGAGCGTCAATGCAAAGAAGAAGGCCGGGAAGATCAGCAGCCAGGGGAAGATTTCCATATTCTGCTGGCCTTCGTTGATCAGCACCCCCCACGACGCGTTGGGCGGCTGAACGCCCAGCCCGAGGAAGCTCAGGAAAGCCTCGAGCAGCATCACCGCCGGAACCGTCAGCGTGGCGATGACGATCACCGGGCCGATCACGTTGGGGATGAGGTGCCTGAAGATGATCCGCCGGTGGCTGTAGCCGAGCGACACCGCCGCCTCGATGAACTCCTGCCGGCGCAGCGCGATCACTCCGGAGCGGACGATACGCGCCATGCTCAGCCATTCGACGCAGCCGATGGCGACGAACATCAGCCACAGCGAGCGGCCGAAGGCGACCATCAGCAGAATGACGAAGATGGTGAAAGGAAGCGCGTAGAGAATGTCGACGAAGCGCATCATCGCCGCATCGACGCGGCCGCCGACATAGCCGGCGGTGGCGCCGTAGACGACTCCGATCAGCAGCGCGACGATGGTCGCGACCAGGCCGACCAGGAGCGAAATCCTGCCCCCTTCCATGGTCCGCACCATCAGGTCGCGGCCGAGCGTGTCGGTGCCGAACCAATGGTCGGCCGACGGCGCCGATGCGCCGCGGATCAGGTCCTGCTGCTCGCCGTCCCAGGACGAGAAATAGGGCCCGACGACGCAGAACAGGACGATTGCGATGAAGGTGAACAGGCTGAACAGCGCCAGCCGGTTGCGCTTCAGCCGGTGCCAGGCGTCGCCCCACAGCGACGCCCCCTCCTCGACCTCGATCGGCTCGAGCGGGCGGCGGACATCCTCTTCCGCGCCAAGGACGGCTTCGGCGCTGCGGGTCATTGCGCCCGTCCGGTCATGGCCGCCGGCTCACTCATATTTCAGCCTCGGGTTGAGAAGGACATGGGCGATGTCGGCGAGAAGGTTCATCACCACGATCAGCGCCGCGAACAAAACGGTCAGACCAAGGATGAGGAAATCGTCGCGGTTGAGCGCTCCGCGAACGAACCATTGGCCAAGGCCAGGTATCTGGAAGATCGTCTCGACGACGAACGACCCGGAGATGATCCCGGCCAGCGCCGGCCCAAGGAAGGTGATGGCCGGGATCAGCCCGCCCTTGAGGCAATGCTTCCAGACGATGGTCGATTCCGGAACGCCCTTGGCGCGCGCCGTTCGGACGAAATCCTGGTTGAGCATTTCGAGCATCCCGCCGCGTGTCAGCCGGGCGAAATAGGCCGCATAATATAGCCCCAGGGTCGCCGCCGGCAGGACCATGTAGCGCGGCCCGTACCAGCCGGAGACTGGAAGCAGGTTGAGCATCAGCCCGAAGACCAGCGCGAGAAGCGGGCCCATGACGAAGGTCGGAAGGCAGATGCCGACCATCGCCGTCGACATTGGCACATAATCGAGCAGGGTGTTGCGCTTGACCGCGGCGATGACCCCGGTCGGGATGCCGATGAGCAAAGCGAGCAGCAGCGACAGCGATCCGAGCTTTAGGGAAACCGGGAAGGATTCGGAGATGATCTCGGTCACCGACCGGTTGGCATAGACGGCCGACGGCCCGAACTCGCCGCGTACCGCATTGCTGAGCGACGTCCAGAATCGCTCGAAGAACGGCCGGTCGTATCCGTAATGCGCCTCGATCTGGGCGAGGATCTCCGGCCGGATCGCCCGCTCGCCGCTGAACGGGCTGCCGGGAGTCATCGCCACCAGGAAGAAGGTCAGCGCATAGATTGCCAGCAGCACCAGCACGCCTTGCGCGAACCGCTTGGCGATGAACTTCAGCATGATTCGCCGGCCACGTTCACGCGCTTGGCCTGCTTCGCACGGCCGGCCGGAAGCTGATCATTGCCCACGTCCGCGCTAGGCTTCCAGCCAGACATATTTGTACGGGCGATTGTCGAGCAGAGTCGGATTCCAGCCCTGCACCCGCGGGTCCTTGAGATAGGTCCGTGTGTACCAGTAGATGGGGACGATCGGCAGTTCGCTGAGCAGGATGCCTTCCGCCTCGCGCATCAGCCGCAGCCGGTCGGGCTCATTGCCCGACGACTGCGCCTGGCGAATGAGCGCGTCGTAGCGGGCGTTGCTCCAGCCGGTGTCGTTATTGCCGTTGCCGGTGGTGAAGATTTCGAGGAACGTCATCGGATAGGGATAGTCCCCGATCCAGCCGGCTCGGGAAATGTCGTAATCCAGGTTCGACTGGCTATCGAGATAGACCTTCCATTCCTGGTTGTAGATGCCGACGTCGATCCCGAGATGCTGCCGCCACATCGCCTGGATCGCCTCGGCGATCTTGCGGTGCGCTTCCGACGTGTTGATCAGGATTTCCTTCCGCGGGAAGCCGCGGCCCCCCGGGAATCCCGCTTCGGCCAGCAGCTGGCGCGCGCGATCCGGGTTGAACTGGACCCGGTCCGCCGCCGGATAATCGTCGAGCCCCGGCGGGACGAAGCCGGCCGCCGGGGCCTGGCCGCCCTGCGCCACCCGGTCGACGAGAGTCTGGCGATCGACCGCGAGGTTCAGCGCCTCGCGAACCCGCGGGTCGTTGAACGGGGGACGAGTGACGTTGAGCCGGAAGAAATAGGTGCCGAGATAGGGGTCGATTCGAAGCGCCTCGGCATTCTCGCGGCGGAAGGTCGGGATTCGGTCGGGCGAGACCGTGCTGGTGATGTGCAGCCGCCCGGCGAGGAAGGCTGTTTCTTCCGATCGGACATTCTCGATCGGGAAGAAGTGGATCTCGTTCAGCCGCACTCGCCCGGCGTCCCAATAATCGGGATTCTTCTCGACCTTGATGATCTGGTTGGTGGTCCATTGGGTCAGTCGGAACGGGCCGTTGCCGACGTAATTCTCGACCGTCGACCAATTGTTCTGGCGAGCGGTCATTCCGCCGAACTGCTCGACCGCGCGCGGATTGACCGGGTAGAAGCTGTAATGCTTCAGCATCGACAGGAAGTAAGGCGTCGATCCCTTGAGCGCGACTTCGAGCGTCCGCTCGTCTAGCGCCCGCACGCCGACCTGGTTGAAGTCGCGGATCTGCCCCTGGTGGAATGCCTCGGCGTTGCGGATGACGTAGAGCATTTCGGCATATTGCGAGCCGAGCTCGGGGCTCAGCATTCGCCGCCAGCTGTAGACGAAATCATTGGCGGTGACCGGATCGCCGTTGGTCCAGCGGGCATTCTCGCGGAGCCGGAAGCGCCACAGGCTGTGATCCGCGTTATGCTCCCAGCTTTCGGCGACGCCCGGCTCGGGCTCGTCGTCATCGGTCGGGTGATAGGCGATCAGCCCCTCGATCAGCGAAGCGATGATCCGGTTTTCGGGAACTCCGGTGACGAGGTGCGGGTCGAGCGCCATCGGCTCCGAACCGTTGCCGATCAGCAGGATTCCATCGCGGGCCGCGGCATCGGCCACCCGGTCGCGCCCGGCGCCGCCGCAGGCGAACAGAGTCATGCACATGATCGCGACGCCAACTGCGCGCAGCGGCGCCTTCAACAGTGAACGGCTCATTGCCCAAATCCCTTGAAATTGTTTGCCAAGCGCTCTCTCCGCATGGGTCTCTCTCCTCGGCGCACCCTGCGACGCTGCCACTGAACTGCAGATTAAATCGTTTCTGGGGCGGCCTGTTCCGAGCCACTTTGCCAGATTCGTAATCTGTTGCCGGCTGCCCATGCATGCCACGGCGCGTCGGACGCAACCCAAATCCGCGCCGAGCGCTAAGCCACCCGTGCGCACTGCTGTTGACAAGGAACGCTGGTGGACCGTCCAGCATGGTCCTGGACCGGTCGTGGCGACCGCCATTCACGACGGGCACGATGTGCGCGCCGAAGTGGCCGCGCGAATGGCGCTGGGCGACGCCGACCGGCTGCGCGAGGAGGATCCGTTCACTGGCGAGGCGGTGCGCGACGTTCCGACCCACGTCATCGTCCACCGCTCGCGGTTCGAATTCGACCTCAACCGCGGCAGCGAAGGCGCGGTCTACCGCACCCCGGAGCAATGCTGGGGGCTGCAGCTGTGGAAGGCCGGCGGCCTCGATGACGCTCTCGCCGAACAATCGCTCGCTCTCCATTCGGAATATTACCGAATGCTCGGGCAATTGCTCGACGACGTCGCCAGGCGTCACGACCGCTTCGTCGTGATCGACGCCCACAGCTACAATCACCGCCGTGGCGGCCCCGACCGGCCGCCGACCCCCCAGGAACAGGCGCCGGACATCAACATCGGCACCTTCTCGATGCCGCGCGACCAATGGGCCTTCCTTCTCGACCCGCTGATCGAGGCGATGCGCTCGTTCGACTTCAACGGCCGCCGCCTCGACGTGCGCGAGAACGTCGCCTTCCAGGGCAAGGGCGAGCAGACCCGCTTCATCCACGAGCGCTATCCCGGCCGCGGCTGCGCCATCGCGCTCGAGTTCAAGAAATTCTTCATGGACGAATGGACCGGCGAGCCGGACTCTGCCGAACTCGCGGCGATGCGCGCCTTCGTCGCCCACATTGCCGCAACAGCCGAGGAATTGCTCGGACGATGAGCGCCCGGCCCCAGCTTGCCGCCGAAGGCTTCGCGCCCGAATTCGGACAGCGCGGCGAACTTCGCCAGCCGGTCGGCGAAACCGGCCGGATCCACCTCGACCGCTGGCTCCCGTTCCTCATCCTCAACCGGTCGTCCGAACCGGCCAACAGCATCGCCCGCCGGGTGGCGGTCAACAGCCCCGCCTATCTGATCTGGTCGCCGCAAGACGACGATTCCGCCGAGCGCGCTTTCGCCGCCGTCGCGGCCGCGATGAAGGATCATTTCGGCTCGGTCCTGGTGATCACCGTAACCGACGCCGGCTGGGATCCTCCGGTCGAGGGATCGCAGCAATTGCCCGCGTTCGACGTCAAGCTCGGCGCATCGGCGGGAGAAGGCGCTCGCAGCGCGCTCGACTGCCTCGCCGAAGCGGTGGGCAAGATTACGGTCGACCTTCGCCAGCCGAACGTGGAGATTGTCGAGCCCCGGCTACCGCCGATTGATTTTGAACCGCCCAGCCTCCGAATCGAGCATCTTTCGATCGCCGTTCCGCAAATCCACCGAGCCGGGGAATCGACCTTCTATCCGCAGCTGACCCACGATCTGTCGGTGGCGATCGGCGATGCCTTGCTTCAGGCGGCATGCGCGTTCGTCACCGACAGCGGAATCGCATCCCCGTCCCACCATCGCTCGCTCGGCCGGAGCGCCTTCCTCGCCGCCGCGCTCGACGCCGACAAGAAGCTCGACCGTGTCGCTCGAAGCTTCGACTTCCTGCTCTCGGTTTCGCCGATCAACGGCCGCGAGGCGATGGAACGGTTCTTCGCGAGCGGCCGTTGATCGGCGAAACCGAGAGCAGGAAGTCGAAGCTTCGAGCGACACGGTCGAGCTTCTTGTCGGCGTCGAGCGCGGCGGCGAGGAAGGCG
>Ga0247719_1000883_pt1 | contig 14640 bp, 9 predicted proteins | sample 41E_DmetaG_FD_189046 | JGI IMG/M metagenome (GOLD analysis project Ga0247719, IMG submission 189046) | Soil microbial communities from hillslope of Landscape Evolution Observatory, University of Arizona, Oracle, AZ, United States - 4-1-E_D | ecosystem: Engineered > Artificial ecosystem > Mesocosm...
CGTATCCGGGTGGGCTACCAGGAGCGCACCCCGTCGGGCGGCATCCACCTGCTCTACCGCGTGCCGACGCCACGGCCCAACACGAAGCTCGCCCAGCGCCCCGCGAGCGCGGACGAGCTGGCGCTTGACCCGCACGATCGCGTGCGGGTACTGCTCGAGACTCGCGGCGAGGGCGGCTACACGATCGTCGCGCCGTCGAACGGGCGCGTGCACCCGAGCGGCCGTGCCTGGACGCTCGAGCGAGGAGGCTTTGAGTCCATAGCGACCATCACCGACGACGAGCGCGAAGACCTGTACGCGCTGGCGCGGATGCTCGACGAGATGCCGCTTACCGCGGAGGTCCGCTCGTCGCCGGGAGGCGTCCAGCAGGAGCGGCCAGGTGACCGTTACAACGCCGTCCCCGATGCCGCGCAGCGGACGCTGTCGCTGCTCGAGCAGCACGGCTGGAGCGTGGTCCGCCGCGACGCCGAGGCGCTGTACCTGCGCCGGCCGGGCAAAGAGCCGCCGGGCATCTCCGCGTCGCTCGGCCACATCGCGCCCGGAGTGTTGCGGGTGTTCAGCACCGCCACGCCGTTTCGGACTGACACGGCCTACTCGCCCTTCGGGGTCTACGCCGTCCTCGAACACTCCGCCGACTTCGGCGCCGCGGCACGCGGCCTCGCCGCGACCGAGCGCAACAGGATCCACACCGAAAGCGGGGAGGCGGGCGACGACGAGAACCGCTTCTTCCTGAGCCCGGCGCAGGTCTACGACGGCGCGCCACCGGTCGAGTGGGTCGTGCCCGGGATGGTCGCCCGGGGCGCCATCACCAATCTCGACGCGAAGCCCAAGACCGGCAAGACGACGCTCGCGCTGATGCTTGTCGCAGCAGCGCTCGATCCGGCTCGGCGCTTTCTGGGCACGCAGGTCGAGTTTGACACCGTCATCTACCTCACCGAGCAGGGCCAGGACTCGTTCAAGGAGCAGCTCGCCGCGGCCGGGATCGGGCGCGACGTGGTGGGACGCGTCGAGATCGTGCCTTGGGGCGCGGTCCACGCGAAGGCCTGGGCGGACGTCCTGGAGATGATCCGTCGGCGCGTCGATACGCGGCTCGCCGAGGCGCGCGTACTGCTCGTGGTTGACACGTTCTCCAAGTGGTCGCGTATCGCCGACGAGAACGACGCCACGGCGGCGATGGCCGCCTACCGGCCGCTCGTCCTCCTGACCCAGGACCTGCGCCTCGCGACACTGGTCATCCGCCACGCCCGCAAAGGCGAGCACGATGACGTCACCGACACGGCGCGTGGTTCGAATGCGGCGTCGGGCGAGGCGGACATCATCCTCAGCCTGTCGCGCCCCGTCGGACGCCCCGGCGAGGGCCGCGCCATCCGGGCGCTGCGCGGCGTGGGCCGCCTGGCGGGTATCCCCGACGAGATGTTCATCGAGCTGCGCGATAGGGAGTACGTCGCGCTACCCGGTGGCGAGGAGGTCCAGGCGAGCCAGCACCGGGCGGCGGTCGAGGCGTTCCTCGCGAGCGTGACCCACGCGACGCTCGACGAGATCGTGCGCGCCACGAGCATCGTGCGTTCGAGCGTCCAGACCGCGCTCGCGCACCTGACCCACCACAGCGTCGACCGTGTCGAACGGACCGGCGCCGGTCGGCGGGGTGACCCGTATCGCTACCGACTCCGACCAGTCTCCGCCGAGAACCCCGATAGCCAGGACCAGGCGACGGACACTGCGGCGGACTTCGCGGCGGAAACCGCCGAGGACCCGAGCCCTGTCGCAGGTGGACAGTTTTCGGCACCTTCCCACGCTCAGGAGGGCTCCCCCGAAGACGGGTTCGCGGCAGCTGGCGGCTTTGTGCCGGAAACCCCCTCGGAGCACCCCCGCGCGCGAGGGGCGGATGCCGACGGCGATGCCGACGACTCCCCGCCGTGGTCGGACTCCGACGACGATCTCGTGGATCTCGCCCGCTCGGTCTTTGCCGGGATGGTTGCGGACGAGAGCGCGGGTGGCGCGCCGCACCATCGACGGGAGGTTGGTCGATGACGCCCAGCGGCGACGCTGCCAGGCTCGCCGGAGAGGAGGCAGTTGTCATTCTCGAGTCGCTCGATCGGTTTCCTTGGCTGCGCGAGCACGGCTGGACGACCTCGCGACCGAAGGCTCGGCCGGTGCGCATCACCGGTTACCGGGTCGTCGCATACAGCACCGCCCGGGGACGCCGCGACGGCGCGCCGCTCGTCCGCCGCGTGTGGTTGGTGAAGGACGGGGATCGCGTCCACTATGGCGCCGAGGATTGGCCGATCGAGGCAGTCGACCCGGCGAGCATCGCGCCGCGCCGGGCCTCGCGCCCGATGGGCGTTCCGTCCTGGCGGGCAGCGCGTGGGGAAGGCACGGTGACGCCATAACCCCGGTTGACGGTGGCCTCGTGGCGTCACTCCGCTCGCGGGGCCTCTCGATCCGCGCCATCAGCGAGCGCACCGGTATCCCCCGCAGCACGGTCGCCGACCGCGTCGCCCGGGTCAGGGAGGCGATGCCCACCCGCATCGCCGGCCGGGACGGGCGTCGCTACCTCGCGGTCCGCGACCCTCGGCTCGACGAGCCGGGATCAGTCGAGGTGCCGGAGGCGGTCTTCGACAGCCACGCGGCTCCGATCGGCGCGGATCCCGGCGTGGAGCTACGACGGCTGCTCCTGCTCGGACACCTCCGCCAGGCGCGCGACCTTGTCGCCGACGTCGTGCCGCTCTCCCAGCACGACCGCCTCCGCATTGCGCTCGACCTCGCCGCCATCAGCCGGATCGCGCGTGTCGGCGCGGACGACGTTGCGCGGGCCAGCCTGGCTCGCCGCCGCCGCCCCGCGGGCGTTGAGCGCTCCTGACTCGACTCCCACCGTTCGGGTTACACGGCCGTTCGCGTTCGACGTGCGGCCGGACAGTCGGACACCTGGACCAAAACGGGAAAAGTCGGCCGCGCGTACAAGGTCGCGCGGCGCAGTCTGCGGGCGACGGCGTGCCCCTAGGGTCTACGCCACCCGGCTCGCCCGACGCACCCTTCGTCGAGTTGCACGAGCGGCACAACACAGCGGTGTTGCCGATGTCGAACGGCGCACCGCCAGCGACGAGCGGCACGACGTGATCGACGGTCACGTCACGGCTGCCACGGCTGATGAACCATCAGCGGCTGAGACCAAGCCCTACGTTGGTCGACGTCCTAATCTCCCCTTGGTCCGAACTCACGAAGCGTCTGTGCTACGCCGGGGGTGTGTGGCACAGCCGTCGTGCGCACCGCAACGTTTCGCGCGCGTGGGGATGGTCCAGGTCCAGCCCACACAAAACTGACGTGGGGAATTGCGTAAGCGACGGCTTGCGCGCCGCCGTGCTCGCGCGGCCAGAATGGGGCAGGGCCGCCGTGGTTGCGATCGAGGCCGCGCACGCACAGGTGCTCTGGAGCCGATTCAATCCCATGAGATGAGTTCGGGCTAGCCAACACCAGATGGGCTTGGTGTCAGACTGGACTGGCCTGACGAGGCCGGTAGCCGCTCAACGGTGCGGCGCTTGACATGCGCCGTCGCAGCAGGGAGATCGAAGAGAACCGAGTCTGGGCGAGGGAAGGGAGATCGTGAGCAAGTTGGTGAACTGTGCGCGCTGCGACGCAGACGCTGCGTTCCTCCGAGGCGCGCGCCCGCCATACGAGGCTCTGCGACCGAGAATTCGTGTGGTCGATCTATTTGCCGGCTGCGGCGGGCTCACGATCGGAGTTGCCGAGGCCGCGCGAAGATTGGGAATGGGACTCGATGTCCGCCTAGCCGTCGACTTCGACAGTACGGCAGTCAGTGTCTATCGGGCGAACCTACCTGATGCGGAAGTTCGGCAGGCCAAGGTCCAAGATTTGTTCGATGGAGATCCCGGCGACGAGCTGACCGTCAGCGAGATCGAGATCAAAGATGCCGTCGGGCAGGTGGACGTTCTCCTTGGCGGGCCACCTTGCCAGGGACATTCGAGCCTCAACAACCACACTCGGCGCTCTGATCCCCGAAATGAGCTCTATCTCCGGATGGCGCGCGCGGCCGAAGTACTGGAACCAACGCTCGTTCTCATCGAGAACGTCCCAACGGTTACCCGCGACACGGCCAAGGTCGTCGAGACAACGGTGAACCGCCTGCATGCTGCCGGGTACGTCGTCGAGGGTGCGGTGATCGATCTCACGCGACTCGGAGCAGCACAACGCCGAAAGCGCCACGTCGTCTTGGCAAGTCGAGACTCGAACGTCGACGTCTCGGGGATCCTTGCGGCTGATGGTCATGGATGCGCGGATCATCCCGTCCGATCTGTCCGATGGGCCATTCGTGATCTCAGTCGTTCGTCGAAGGGATTGTTCGATACGGCATCTGAACCCACCAATGACAACGCGACGCGTATCGCGTGGCTATTCGCGAACGACGCGCGCGATCTGCCGAACGAGCTCCGACCTCCATGCCATCGCACTGAGCACAGTTACAAGTCGATGTATGGCCGGATGAGCTGGAACGAACCAGCGCAGACGGTGACGACGGGGTTCGGCTCTATGGGGCAAGGGCGCTATGTCCATCCGTCCAGGCGTAGGACGATTACGCCACATGAAGCGGCACGCCTTCAGTTCCTGCCGGACTTCTGGGACTTCTCGCTCGCAACCAAGCGTGGGCAGCTAGCGATGCTCATCGGCAACGCGGCCCCGCCAGTGCTCGCGTCCTCGCTGCTCGAGCCAGCGTTTCGACAGATGGGCATGACCGGAGGTGCGTTTCCGGTTCGCAGAGAGCGACGCCAGGTGACATCCTCGACAGACAAGCACGCGACAACCGTCGCCTCTGAATCGACGGGGCTGGGCGTGCCAGTGCCGTCGTCCGAGGCCGCACGCAACAGGATGCGTGCCGTCAGGCGATCTGGGACGGGCGCCGAGCTGGCCGTTCGTGGCGGTGTCGACCGATTGGGTCTCTCCTATGCAGTCGACGTTTCCATCGCGGGCACACGATCTCGCGCGGATCTTCTGTTCGAGGATGCCGGCGTCGTTGTGATGGTGGATGGGTGCTACTGGCACGGTTGTCCCGTCCATGGCACCCAGGCGAAGGCGAATGCATCGTGGTGGCACGACAAACTGGTCAAGAATCGCGAGCGCGACACGATCACCGATCGGTACCTGCGTCAATTGGGCTGGGTCGTCCTTCGCTTCTGGGAGCACGACGATCCCGAAGAGGCCGCGTCCAAGATCGCGCTCATCGTCACGGAGCGGCTCGCGGCCACCGCGACCGTCCCATCGTCGCTCCACCCCTTGGCCATCACGGCCTAAGGCGGCGGTCATGGTCGATGCGGCGCAGGGACAGGAGCACCCTTCGGTGCCGATCAGACCGCTCGACCTCGCGCTATTGGAGAGCGAAGGAGCCGGAAGCCTCCTGGCTGTTGCTCGAGAAGGTCGGCTGGCGCGACAGACGAACGGCGGCCATGTTCGCGTCGAGCTGGCCCTCATCGACGAGGCGGTCTTGGCCCTCGTTGGTCGAGCAATCCAGCGACGCCAGAACGTGACCATTGTCTATCCGGCGCCCGCTGGCGAGGTCTCCGTCCTGCTCGCCGCGGAGATACTCGTTCGGCGGCTGGCGAGCCGTGAGAAGTCACCATCGGTAGGAGTCGTCATTGGCGACACGACTCAGGCCATGGCTACTTGGGGCGAATTGGCCGTGGCAGCGGTTGGCGCTCGAGAACCCTTGAGCGGTGTGTTCCCGGCCCTGAGGGCTCTCCCGGATGGAAGGAGCCCGGTGCTTCGTCGTCCCTTCCAGGGCGCGATCATCGGCCGGCGGTACGGCGGCTGGCCCGTGGATGTGGTGGTCGTCGACCACCTATCCGGTGCTGTTGGTGACGTCGATCCGGGCAAGCCCACCATTCGGGTATTCGCCGACCCACTCGATCCCGACCTGGGCCGGGTTGACAGCACGAATGACCTCGTATGGGGGTGGAGCGAGGCCGACTTGAAATTACTGATTGACGACTCGGCAGATCGCCACGGTGGCCCAGCGCGTCCGGGCGTGCCGTTCTCGGTGGCATCAGAGAGGCTCAGGACGATGGCGGGCGGCGTGAGCGTGACGATTCACATTGCACACGACCCTGCAGCGGAGAAGCTGATCAAGGAACTCCGCGATGACCTCCGCACGCTGGCGGATTACGCGGGACCTCAGCGGCCGATCGCTGTCATGCGCGGCATCCGTGTCGCTTGGCATCACGTTGGCGTCCTGACGACGCTCCCCGTTCGACCATCGGTATTCGATCGTTTCGGTGGGGTCCCTCCGATCGCTGCCCGCGCGACTTGGACGTTCGAGCCGGAAATCGCGGCGTGGGCAAAGACCATGACCGGAGATATGCGCGAGGTGGCGGAGGTCGTGGCCAGCGACCTTGGCGAGCTTCGCACCTGCCTCGAGGATTCCGATCCATTCAGGCCACAGCTGGCTGCTTGGCTCGCCGATCAGTCCGATGGTGTCGTCGTCGTGCAGACACAGACGGCAGCCAAGGCCTTGATCGAGGTCATGAGCGGTGCCCCAGCGACCGGCGCCGTCGGAAGGAACCGGATCGTCGCGATGCGGCGGCTCCATCGTGAGGGATCGTTCTCACGCGCCATCGTTGTGGGCACGCCGTCGCCTTGGGACTGGCACAGGCTGGACTCTGGTCTGAGCCCAGAAGTACACGTGCTGGTACTTGGCGAACGTGACGCATTCGCGGATCGACGGACCGTCGAGGCGCTTCACAGCGCGCGTGGACGTTGGGCAAACCGCGAAGTGAAGGAGCGGACCTGGCGCGAGTTGGTAGGGACCGAACCGCCTCAGGCGCCGGACGTGTCCGCCGTGGGTCCCACAGTCAATTTGGTCGGGGCGCTCGAGCCGGAGCCAGTCGTCGATCCATTCGATGCGCTCCAATCGCTCCTGACCTCGACGCCGTTGTCCATCGGCGACGAAGGCGTCGAGGACGTCATAGCTCGCGAGGGGGTCGATGGTTGGGAAGGGGCGGTGACTGCAGTCCAAGTTGTAACGGACGCAGGAACGATCATGCTGCCGCGAGATCGCCTCGTCGACGTTCGCTCTGGAGCGGCGATCGAAGAGTGCCGCGCCGGCTCACTAGCGCCCGGGATGCTCCTTCTCGTAGATCGACACGGCAATCGCGTGGGCCTGCTCGAAGCAGTGGCGGACACCCTGAAGAAGCGGCGTCCCGACCTTCTTGTTGCCAACCTAGTGATCACCGACCTGCGCTCGCGTGTCCGACGCAGATTCAGGGATGCGGGTATCACCCAAACGGAACTCTTCGAGCGTATGAAGCAGCGCGGCTTCGTGAAGACCATCCAGGCTCTTCGCGGGTACGTCGACGACGAGGGACCGCTAGCTCCGAGGGATTTCGACGACCTGCGCCGGCTGAACGACTCGCTAGAGATCGGGATGGATCCGCAGAGGCTCAAGGAGGCCTTCGCCGGCGTACAACGCTGGCGAGTGTTCAAGCGCGTGGCCGGCAAGGCTCTGGTCGCAGCCTCACGGAGCTCCGTTGTGGCGACCGAGGCGACTGCCATAGAAGCCGAAACGGGCCTATCCGTCGCGGATTTGCGTGAACTGGTACTTGAGGCCAAGGTAGTGGAGGTCAAGGAATGCCCCGGACTCGTGGCATTGGCCGAGATCGGGTTCCTCCGTTCCGACGCCTTGCCAAGCACAGACGAAACGTCACGAAATGAAGGGCCCGATCGACCGTAGAGGGAGTCTTTGGTGGAAGTATCACAGGAGCATGCCGAGCGATTCGTCGCATGGCTGCTCGACGAGGCGGTCGCCGATGGCCGAGGCTCGCGACGGCAGCGTCTCGAGGTCGCGCCGCGTGGAAAATTCTGGCTAGGACGATTGGCGCCGGAAGCCCGCGTACAGGCGCACCTCCTTGGCGCGCGCGCGGAGCGGCTGGATCCTTGCGAGGTCGGGTTCCGCGTCCGCCCTGATGCCTTCGACGGGCGCGAGATCCGTTGTCGGGTCAGGATGGTGGCATGGCGTCGCATCGAGGGCGCCGGGAAGCTGCCGGACGACGATAAGTGGGAGAAGACGGATCGTGTAGACGTCCCGGTCACGGTTCGACTACCGTCCACCGATGGCGAGGTGGCTCGTGCTGGCCACGGGGCGATAGCTGCAGCGCTAAGCGCCGCAAGAGCGGCAGGCTTGACCGCTGAGGTACACGCAGAGTTCGAGGCCGGCAAAGACGGCCCTCAATTGGCACTTACCGTTGTCAACACCTCACCAGAGGAAGTCGACGGCCTCGACACGAACCTCTACGAGGTCGAGCTCGAGGCCGTGGTTGGATCGACCGTTCCGTTCATGCTCGACTCCCTCCCGGATTCGTTTCGATACGACAGGCGCATCGATGCGTATGGCATCAACGGCGGCGTCGAGAAGCGAGAGACGGGAACGTTTGCGACAGCCGACTTCGCGAGCTGCGACAAACGGCGGCCCGAGTATTGGGACCAGGAGAGCGGCCCGACCCCTGATCTCTCGATGCGTCGCCTCGCCGACGATCCGGTTGGCGCCGCACGAACGCTAGCCGAGAGCCTGCGAGCCTGGACCGAAGCCAATTGGTCAGAGGACGCGCTGCATCGACGGCAGGTCGACGACGGCTGGGACGAGCGCATGATCGAGATGGCTCGCAATGAGGCCGACAAGGCTCGCACTGAGGCATCCCGTATAGAGCACGGTGCGCTGTTGCTGGACGAGAACGAGCAGATACGCCGGGCTTTCGCCCTCGCCAACCAGTCCTTTTCCGATGCGCCGACGATCGTTCACGATCGGTGGCGGGCGTTCCAATTGGGTTTCGTGCTAGCGAACCTAGCCTCGCTCGTGGACGAATCCAGAAGCGGTGAGCGCGCGATCGTCGACACGCTGTGGTTCGCCACTGGCGGCGGCAAGACGGAGACGTACTTGTTGTTCACGCTGACGGCGGCCTTCTACGACCGCATACGAGGCAAGGTCCACGGAATGACCTCGTGGGGTCGCTTCCCGTTGCGCATGCTGTCGCTCCAGCAGACGCAACGGTTTGCGGACGCTCTGGCCTCGGCCGAGCTCGTCCGACAAGAAGAGAAGATCGGTGGCGATGCATTCTCCCTTGGATTCTTTGTGGGCGAGGCGGGGAGCCCGAATGCATTTCCAAAAGAGCCTCGGCCGGGGCAGCCCGACCACGGCGACGCACAGAGACTCGGCGAATATCGCGTCCTCATCAGCTGTCCCTTCTGCGGCTCGAAGCAACTGCGGATGGCGTTTGACGAGACGCGCTGGGCACTCGATCACGTGTGTGACGCTAGCGAATGCCGATGGCGCGGTCGGCCCTTGCCGTTCCGTATCGTCGACGAGGAGATCTATCGCTTCTTGCCGACCGTCGTGTTGGGAACGCTGGACAAGGCGGCCAGCATTTCCATGCAGGCGGCCATGCGCGGTTTCTACGGACCGCCCGCTGGGCGCTGCTCGGATCCGAAACATGGCTTCACGTACGCGCCACGTGGCTCAAGGCCCAACGGATGCCTCTTTCCAGACTGCAAGGCCAAGCCGGCGCCTCTTGGACAGGACCGTAGTCTGTTCGCGCCGACGCTCCGAATGCAGGACGAGCTTCACCTCCTGCGGGACACGCTGGGATCGGTCGACGCGCACTACGAAGCGTTGCTGGACGCGCTCCAGAGACACTGGGGGAGCGAGCCGAAACTGATCGCGTCGTCTGCAACACTGGCCGGTCACGAGGCTCAGGTGGCCGCACTGTATCGTCGTTCTGGCCGGATGTTTCCGGTGCCCGGACCGTGGGCGAGTCGATCGTTCTGGTCGCAGGAGTCAGTTCAGCTGGCACGCCGATACGTGGGGTTCGCACCCAGGGGCGTGACGCTCGAATACGTAAACGACCGGTTGACCGATACCTTCCAGCTGGCACTTCGTAGGGCCCTGGCTGCCCCTTCGGCTGTGGCTGCCGAAGTCAACGTCCCGGAAGCCGTGCTACCCGCCCTGGTCTGGACATACGGCGTCGATGTCGTGTACGGATCGACGCTGAAAGACGTGGAGGCAGCGGCACGGTCGGCGGAGGCGGAGACCACGATCGAGCGGCTCAACGTGGAGATGCTGACTGGCGGTACGCCGCTCGAACAAGTGCGCGCCACCCTGGACCGACTGAAGGATCCCGAAGAAGATGTCGACGAGCGGATTCATGTCGTCGCCGCTTCGTCGATGCTCTCGCATGGAGTCGACATCGACCGCCTCAACGTGATGGTCATGCTCGGGCTGCCACTCTCGACTTCGGAGTTCATTCAGACCACTTCCCGAGTCGGTCGCCGTCACCCTGGCCTAGTCGTGGTGTTGCACAAGATCGGTAGAGAGCGAGATGCGGCTGTATTCCGCGTATTCGCGTCCTTCATCCAGCACATGGATCGACTGGTCGATCCGGTCCCCATCACCTCAAGGAGCCGACGAGTACTGGAGCTGACCTACGCGGGGATCCAGCAGGGCAGGCTGTATGGCATGCACGAACCCGCAGCGCTCGACGCCGGTATGCGCCAATTGACCATCCCGACCGCCGTAAGGCACGCATTTGCGAAACTGCCCGTACTTGAGCCTAATGAGTATCAAGACATCGTCGATCTGCTCGGCTTCGACGGGCCGTTGGACGAGAACCTTCGCCACGATCTCGAAGAATGTGTCCGACTGTTCTTCTTGAACGTCAACACTCCCGGGTTCCCTGCCAGCTTCACGAATGAGCTGTACCCAACCGGGCAGCCGATGCGTTCTCTACGAGACGTCGAGCCGCAGGTGCCTGTGATCACGAAAGAGATGCCATGAGCACGAAGCGAGGCGCGGCTCAGATCCTATTCGGCATGTTGCCGACGCAAACCGTCGACCTGGAGGGCAGCGTGTGGCGGGTCCAGCGTTGGAAGGACCCAACGGAGCTTCCGATCGATCAAGCGGCGTTGCGCAAAGCCCTCCTCGAGGATGTGGCGCCTTGGGCCAGCCACGGCAACGACAGCGGGATGGACGTAGATCTCAGGCGCGGCGGCAAGGTGAAGGTCGTTGCGGTTAACGAGGACCTCGGTGTCGTGGTCGAGCGTTTTCCTAGGCAATGGCGTTGTCGGACCTGTGGACGCCTTACGACACAGAAGGTGAAGGTATGCACATGCGGGTCGACGAGCGTCGCCCAGATGCAGCACGTCGCCTTCCACACGTGCGGATCGCTCAAGGAGCCGCTGCTCCCTCAGTGCCGTACGCACCATGCCGTGGCCGTCCGCTTGCCCGGTACGGCCCAAGCGCGAGAGATGTACTTCTTCTGTCCCACGTGCAAACAGCACCTCTCGTCAGGCTTTCCGTTCCAGCTTTGTGGCTGCGTACCGAAGGAAAGCATGGAACGCAACGTCCATCGGGCGGCCATCGTCTTCTCCCCCCACTTCACAGTCATGGTGAATCCGCCCGATCCGGCTGCTGCTGCTCGTCTCCGCGCGCAAGGAGGCGGAGCCCGAATGTTGGAGTGGGCCTTCGATGGCCTGAGAGGATCCGAGCCGGGAGGGGGCAAGCAAACGGTAGAGGGGTTCGTCCAAACACTGGTCCAGACGAACATCAGTGAGTCCTACGCACGTGAATTGGCCGCGCAGGCACTTGCGCGGGGCGAGATAGAGCAGGGAACGACGCCGGGCGATAACGGCTTGCCCGCTGTAGTTCGAGACCGGGCCGAGGAGGAGGCCATGAGTCTGGCGTCGGCGTTGGAGCAAGGACGAGTCCGAGTGGACGACTTGCTCACCAACACCACCCCACCTCAGCGAACGCTGTACGAATCGTACGAGGGACTGATTGCGAGCGCCAAGCTGAGCAACGTCGAATTGTTGACGAGGTTCCCCGTTGCGACGCTCGCCTTCGGGTACACCCGCGGAGGCTCGGACCCAACAGAAACGATCCTCCAGCCGTTCCGTGAACGCAGTGGATTGCTTGCGTACGGCATGCAGACCAAGACGGAGGCGATACTTTTCCAGCTCGACCCCGTCATGGTGCTCGAGTGGCTGCGCGCCCAAGGCTTTCCCCTTCCCGAGACGAAGGATCCGCGCGAGGCTCGTCTGTCGATACTTCGAGTGCTCGATGTGCCTCGCGCTTCAGAGACCAACCCTCAGGACTTTGGCGCGAAGCTGCTGTCGTTGCTCCACTCGTACTCCCACCGTCTCGTGCGCACGCTTGCCGTCGATGCCGGCGTCGAGCGCGAGGCTCTGGCCGAGTACCTGCTACCGCACCTGCTATCGATCATCGTCTACACGTCGGCACGAGGCCAGTTCGTCCTCGGGGCATTGCAGAGTGCGTTCGAGACCGGACTGGACCGAGTCCTCGATGACGTCGTGCATGGAGAGTCTCGGTGCCCGCTCGATCCAGGGTGTCGTGATGGCGGAGGAGCATGCATGGCCTGCTTGCACTTGGGCGAGCCTTCATGTCGTTGGTTCAATCGCTTCCTAGACCGCGCCGACCTGTTCGGCACGAACGGCTTCCTCAGCGCCAGATGAACGAGTCCGAGTCGGTCGGCGGAGCCTTGTTCCGAGCCGACGATCCAGTCAGTGCCGGCAACTCGCTGGTAGAACTGCTCGTTGCCGAACAGATCGATACAGGTCAGGTGCGCGCCCGTGGATTCGAGCCCGCCCTAGTCGAGGCGCTGCGGCGCAAGTTGCCGCGCGACCGCGACGCCGTCGAGATCGCGTGTGCGGCAGGGGCAGCCTGGGTTCTCGGGTTTCGAGCCGCCAAAGAGGGAAGGGACACATGGGAGGTCGTCGCTAGTCTCCCTTCCAGCGGGCCACTACCACGGGGTCTTCGCCGCACGACCGGAGAGACGATCATCGGCCTCGCCACCTCGGCCCGTGAAAGGATCCACCTGTCAGCGCCTTATCTCGACACGCAAGGCATTGGATTTCTGTTCGACGCTATCTCCGCGGCGACTGTGCGCGGCGTGTCCATCCGGCTCTTCGATCCAGTCGGATGGGAGCCAGCCAAGGCGGCCATCGCCGCCTTGCGGGATGTCGTCAGCCGAACAGGAAATCCCTCGAACCTACGGCTGGTGCAATCGTCAGCAGACTCGCCATTCGCCCACCTCAAGGTCATGGTCGTGGATGGAATCGTTGCCTATGTGGGTAGTGCCAACGTCACCGGCGCAGGACTCGCCGGTCGCAACCTCGAGCTCGGGGTATTGGTGAAGGGCAAGCATGTAGCGGTGATAGAAACGATTCTCGACCTCTATCAAGCATATGGGGACGACTGAAGGATCACTGGTGTGTCGCTCTTCTCGACGCCAGTGCGAGTCCGCCCACGTCACTCGCCAACATAGGCGGCGAAATCGGCCACGCCAAGTTCCAAGCAACACGCCACAAGCCGAGTCAGGCCGAGGGTAAGGCTGAAGTGGCCGGTCAGGTGCGCAGCGGCGACCAGCGGGTCGCTCGGCTCAACGAACGCAGGCACCATGCTCACCCACGCCGACAGTCCCTCGCCGTGCCCGAAGGCTGAGAGCAGCCGATAGACGATGTCGTTGGCCAGCGGTTCCCGTGCCAGGTAGTCGCGCACGATTTCCGTGCGGTTAATCGTTGCTAGGCCCAGATCTGCGGATGCCATCCACGTCCGATGCTCAGCCAGCCGAAGGCGGCCGATCGGGCACCTCCGCTGTAACTGCTGTCGTTAGCGCCCATGGCCTTCTCGAGTTGGGCCTCATGGCGCAAGTCCTCCGCTCGTAGGCTGGCTGCGCGCCGGATCCTTTCGGTGCTTGTGTCCGGACCCAATACCCAACGTGCCGACGCTGCGGTCTCGACCGCCGTCCGCAGCAGAGTCATGTGAGAGAACCTCGGCTGAATTTCATCGTGATGCAACTCGCACCCAAACAGATGCTCGATGGACGACAGCAACCGCAAGTAAGCCCGGCAGACCTTCCCTTGACATAGACCTCTCGACTGCGTCGAACACTTTAGGAACGACCGTGCCGGTCAACAAAGAGCAACTGGCCTCGTCTCCGGGCTTCCCGAGCGAGCTGGGGTCAACGGCTGTCAACCCGGCCGAACCACCAACCAGTCGCTCCGGTGTGATTACCCTGAACGCTTGGCCGGCGGGCTGAGGTCGACACGTAGCAGACGCCGATACTTCTCGAAGCTCCCGGCCGTAGCCCACTTGTCGAGCCAGGCGGCGAGGTCCTCCTGACGCGGCTGACCGAAGACCATGCGGTAGACGGCCAGCGATTGTTTCAGCCGTTCCAGCTGGTCGATCTCCCGGCTCATCGGCAGCATCGGCACGTAGCGTCGGATGTGGTGCGGGCCCTCATACACCCAATAGGGGACGATGTCGTGTTTGCCTCGGGCTCGCGGCGACGACGCGGCCGCTTCGAAGACCGACTCCCAGGGGTCCGTACTCCCCGCAGCGAGCACCTTCCGCCCGTGCGCGTGCACCACGTTCCGTCGGACCGCGTGTCCCTTGTAGCGGTGGACCCGGCCCTCGCGCTGCTCGAAGTCGACCGGGTTCGCCGGCAGGTTCCAGTGGACGACGGCGTGGCAGTACTGGTGGAAGTCGAGCCCCTCCTGGCCGACTGAGGTGGTCACGAGCACAAACGGCCAGAACGGCGAGTTGAACGCGCCGTTCTGGCCGTTTGTGCT
>Ga0247719_1000884_pt1 | contig 14635 bp, 7 predicted proteins | sample 41E_DmetaG_FD_189046 | JGI IMG/M metagenome (GOLD analysis project Ga0247719, IMG submission 189046) | Soil microbial communities from hillslope of Landscape Evolution Observatory, University of Arizona, Oracle, AZ, United States - 4-1-E_D | ecosystem: Engineered > Artificial ecosystem > Mesocosm...
TCGCGCGACACCCGGAGCCGTTTCATGCCGGCACCCGTGCCGGCGGGGATCAGGCGTCCGACGATGACATTCTCCTTAAGGCCTTGGAGAGTGTCGACCTTGCCCTGGACCGATGCCTCGGTGAGGACGCGCGTGGTTTCCTGGAACGAGGCCGCGGAGATGAAGCTGCGGGTCTGCAGGCTCGCCTTGGTGATACCCAGCAGCACCGGCTTGCCCTCGGCCTTCTTCTGCTTCTTGTCGAGCTTGGAATTGACCTCGTCCATCTCCTCCCGATCGACCTGCTCGCCGGGCAGCAGCGTGGTGTCGCCGCCATCGGTGATCTCGACCTTCTGCAGCATCTGGCGAACGATCACCTCGATGTGCTTGTCGTTGATCTTCACGCCTTGCAGTCGGTAGACTTCCTGGATCTCGCTGACGAGATACTCGGCCAGCGCCTCGACACCGAGGACTTCCAGGATGTCGTGCGGATCGGGCGAACCGCCGACGAGGTTGTCGCCGCGCTTCACATAATCGCCTTCCTGCACTTCGATCACCTTGGACTTCGGCACGAGATATTCGACCGGCTCCGAACCGTCGTCGGGGACGATCGCGATCTTCCGCTTGGCCTTATAGTCGCGCATGAAGGTCACCTTGCCGGAGACCTTGGCGATGATCGCATTCTCCTTCGGCTTGCGTGCCTCGAACAGCTCGGCGACGCGCGGCAGACCGCCGGTGATGTCGCGCGTCCGCGCCGCTTCCCGCGGCATACGGGCGAGCACTTCGCCGGCCTCGACCTGCTGGCCGTCCTCGACGGCGATGATCGCTCCGGCGGCAAGGCGGTAAACGCCCGCTTCCTTTGCATCCTTGCCGGTCAGGGTAAGGCGCGGGTGCAGCGCTTCCTTCTTCGACTTGCTGCCCGTGTCGTCGGTCACCACACGCTGCGCGATGCCGGTCGACTCGTCCACCTGCTCGGTCATCGTCCGGTTCTCGATCAGGTCCTGGTACTTCACCGTACCGCCCTTTTCGGTAATCACCGGGCTGAATGACGGGTCCCATTCGGCGATGCGATCGCCGCGGCTGACGATATGGCCGCTTTCGCACAGCAGGTGCGCGCCATAAGGCACACGGTGCGTCGACAGCTCGCGCCCGTCCATGTCGAGGATAGCGATCTCGCCCGAACGCGACAGCGACAGGTGCCGCCCCCGCGGATCGATGATCGTCGGCATGTCGCGAAACTCGACAGTACCGTCGACCGGCGCCTCGAGGTTCGACTGCTCGTTGAGCTGCGCCGCACCGCCGATGTGGAAGGTCCGCATCGTCAGCTGCGTGCCCGGCTCGCCGATCGACTGGGCGGCGATGACTCCCACTGCCTCGCCGATGTTGACTGGCGTTCCGCGCGCGAGGTCGCGGCCGTAGCATTTGGCGCAGACGCCCTGCTTCGATGCGCACACCAAAGGCGAGCGGATCTTGACGCCCTGAAGACCGATCTCCTCGATCTTGGCGACCATCGCCTCGTCGAGCAGGCTGCCCTCGGCAATGAGCACGTCGCCGCTCTTGGGATCGGCGATGTCCTCGGCCGTGGTCCGGCCCAGCACGCGGTCGCCGAGCGAGGCGATGACCGCGCCGCCCTGGACGATCGCGCGCATTTCGAGAGCGCGGTCGGTGCCGCAATCCTCCTCGATGATCACCGCGTCCTGGCTGACGTCGACGAGGCGGCGGGTCAGATAGCCCGAGTTCGCCGTCTTCAGCGCCGTGTCGGCGAGGCCCTTGCGGGCGCCGTGGGTCGAGTTGAAATACTCAAGGACGGTCAGCCCCTCCTTGAAGTTGGAGATGATCGGCGTCTCGATGATCTCGCCCGACGGCTTGGCCATCAGGCCGCGCATGCCGGCCAGCTGCTTGATCTGCGCCTGGCTGCCGCGGGCCCCGGAATGGGCCATCATGTAGATCGAATTGAGATCGGCCTGGCGACCGTCCGGACGCTTCGGGGTGGCCGAAATCTCCTTCATCATCGCGCTTGCGACCTGGTCGCCGCAGCGTGACCAGGCGTCGATCACCTTGTTGTACTTTTCCTGCTGGGTGATCAGGCCGTCCTGGTACTGCTGCTCGTAGTCCTTCACGAGCTTGCGCGTGTCCTCGACCAGCTTCTCCTTGGCGGCCGGGATGACCATGTCGTCCTTGCCGAAGGAAATGCCGGCGGCAAAGGCGTGGCGGAAGCCGAGCTGCATGATCGCGTCGGCGAACAGCACCGTCTCCTTCTGGCCGGTGTGGCGATAGACGATGTCGATGACGTCGCCGATCTCCTTCTTGGTCAGCACGCGGTTGATCGTCTCGAACGGCACCTTGTGGCTCTTCGGCAAAGTCTCGCCGAGCAGCATGCGGCCAGGCGTCGTCTCGAACCGCTTCATGTAGGTGTTGCCGTCCTCGTCGGTCTGCGGGACGCGGCTGACGATCTTGCTGTGCAGCGTGACCGCACCGGCGGCGAGCGCCTGGTGGACCTCGGCCATGTCGCTGAGCATCATGCCCTGGCCCGGCTCATCCTCTTTTTCGAGGCTGAGGTAATAGAGGCCAAGCACCATGTCCTGCGACGGCACGATGATCGGCTTGCCGTTGGCGGGCGACAGGATGTTGTTGGTGCTCATCATCAGCACGCGCGCTTCGAGCTGCGCCTCGAGGCTGAGCGGAACGTGCACCGCCATCTGGTCGCCGTCGAAGTCGGCGTTGAAGGCTGCGCAGACCAGCGGGTGAAGCTGGATCGCCTTGCCTTCGATCAGCACCGGCTCGAACGCCTGGATGCCGAGGCGGTGAAGCGTCGGCGCGCGGTTGAGAAGCACCGGATGCTCGCGGATCACCTCGTCGAGGATGTCCCAGACTTCCTTGCGCTCCTTCTCGACCCACTTCTTGGCCTGCTTCAGCGTCATGCTGAGGCCCTTGGCGTCGAGGCGCGAGTAGATGAACGGCTTGAACAGCTCGAGCGCCATCTTCTTCGGCAGCCCGCACTGGTGGAGCTTGAGCTCGGGCCCGGTGACGATCACCGAGCGGCCCGAATAGTCGACACGCTTGCCGAGCAGGTTCTGGCGGAAGCGGCCCTGCTTGCCCTTGAGCATGTCGGAAAGCGACTTCAGCGGACGCTTGTTGGCGCCGGTGATGGTGCGGCCGCGGCGCCCGTTGTCGAACAGAGCGTCGACCGCTTCCTGGAGCATGCGCTTCTCGTTGCGGACGATGATGTCCGGCGCGCGCAGCTCCATCAGCCGCTTCAAGCGGTTGTTACGATTGATGACGCGGCGGTAGAGGTCGTTGAGGTCGCTGGTTGCAAAGCGGCCACCGTCGAGCGGCACCAAAGGACGGAGCTCGGGCGGAATCACCGGGATGACCTCAAGGATCATCCATTCGGGCCGGTTGCCGGATTCGAGGAAGCTCTCGACGACCTTCAGGCGCTTGATGATCTTTTTCGGCTTGAGCTCCGACTTGGTCTCGGAAAGCTCCTGCAGGAGCGCTTCCTTCTCGCCTTCAAGGTCGAGGTCGATCAGCATCTGCTTGACGGCCTCGGCACCGATTCCGGCCGAGAAAGCGTCCTCGCCATATTCGTCCTGCGCGGCGAGCAGCTCGTCCTCGGTCAGCAGCTGGTACTTTTCGAGCGCGGTCAGGCCCGGCTCGATGACGACGTAGGATTCAAAGTAGAGGATGCGCTCGAGCTGCTTCAGCTGCATGTCGAGCAGCAGGCCGATGCGGCTCGGAAGCGACTTCAGGAACCAGATGTGGGCGACCGGGGCGGCGAGCTCGATATGGCCCATGCGCTCGCGGCGGACCTTGGAAACGGTCACCTCGACGCCGCATTTTTCGCAGACGATCCCCTTGTATTTCATGCGCTTGTACTTGCCGCACAGGCACTCATAGTCCTTGATCGGCCCGAAGATGCGCGCGCAGAACAGGCCGTCGCGTTCCGGCTTGAACGTGCGGTAGTTGATCGTCTCCGGTTTCTTGATCTCGCCGAACGACCAGCTGCGGATCTTGTCCGGCGACGCGATGCCGATGCGGATCTCGTCGAAGGTCTCCGGCTTGGCCACCGGGTTCGCGAAGTTCGTCAGTTCGTTCATCTTTTAGCTCCTGACCCCTCCCGCGCAGGGGAGGGGCTGAGTTGTTCCTCGATTATTCGGCGGCGAGAGCGGTCGGTTCCGCGTCGGGGTCCTCGATGCTGTCGAGTTCGACGTTAAGGCCGAGCGAGCGCATCTCCTTGACCAGCACGTTGAAGCTCTCGGGAATGCCCGCCTCGAACGTGTCGTCGCCCTTGACGATCGCCTCGTAGACCTTGGTTCGGCCGATCACGTCGTCCGACTTCACCGTCAGCATTTCCTGCAGCGTGTAGGCGGCGCCGTAAGCCTGCAGCGCCCACACCTCCATCTCGCCGAAGCGCTGTCCGCCAAACTGCGCCTTGCCGCCCAGCGGCTGCTGGGTGACGAGGCTGTAAGGGCCGATCGAACGGGCGTGGATCTTGTCGTCCACGAGATGGTGCAGCTTCAGCATGTAGATGTAGCCGACGGTGACCTTGCGGTCGAAGGGATCGCCGGTGCGGCCGTCGAACAAGGTGACCTGGCCCGAGGGATCGAGACTGGCCTTTTCGAGCATCGCCGTCACGTCGGGTTCGCGGGCGCCGTCGAACACCGGCGTCCCCATCGGCACACCTGCGGTGAGGTTCGAGGCGAGCTCCATTACCTGCTCGTCGTCGCGCGCATCGATGTCCTTCGCATAGGCGTCGCCATAGACGTCCTTGAGCTTGGTCCGGATCGCCTTGATGTCCTTGCCCGCGACGTCCTTGCCGCGCTCGTGGATCTCCTCGAGCATTTCCTGGATCTGCCGGCCAAGGCCGCGCGATGCCCAGCCAAGGTGCGTTTCGAAGATCTGCCCGACGTTCATGCGGCTCGGCACGCCGAGCGGGTTGAGCACGATGTCGACCTGCGTTCCGTCCTCGAGGAACGGCATGTCCTCGATCGGCAGGATCCGGCTGATCACACCCTTGTTGCCGTGGCGGCCGGCCATCTTGTCGCCCGGCTGAAGCTTGCGCTTCACCGCGACGAACACCTTGACCATCTTCAGCACGCCCGGCGGCAGCTCGTCGCCGCGCTCGAGCTTCTCGACACGATCCTCGAAACGGCGGTTGATGGTGCCGAGCGCCTCGTCATACTGGCCCTTGAGGGCTTCGATGTCGGCCTGGCGCTTGTCGTCCTTGACTGCAATCTTCCACCAGTCGTGGCGGTCAATGCCCTCGAGCGTTGCTTCGTCGAGGGTCGAGCCCTTCTTGACGCCCTTGGGCGCAGCCGTCGCGACCTGCTTCAGCAGCATTTCCTTGAGGCGCGCGAAGGTCGCGCGGTTGAGGATCGCCTTTTCGTCGTCGGCGTCCTTCTTCAGCCGCTCCTTCTCCTCGGTCTGGATGGCGCGGGTGCGGTCGTCGATGTCGATGCCGTGGCGGTTGAACACGCGCACTTCGACGACGGTGCCCGAGACGCCCGGCGGCAGGCGCAGCGACGTGTCGCGCACGTCGGACGCTTTCTCGCCGAAGATCGCCCGGAGGAGCTTCTCTTCCGGAGTCATCGGGCTTTCGCCCTTGGGCGTGATCTTGCCGACCAGGATGTCACCCGGCTCGACTTCGGCGCCGATGTAGACGATGCCCGCCTCGTCGAGGTTGCGCAGCGCTTCCTCGCCGACGTTGGGGATGTCGCGGGTGATGTCCTCCGGCCCGAGCTTGGTGTCGCGGGCCATCACCTCGAACTCTTCGATGTGGATCGAGGTGAAGACGTCGTCCTTGACGATCCGCTCGGAGATCAGGATCGAATCTTCATAATTGTAGCCGTTCCACGGCATGAATGCGACTAGCACGTTCCGGCCGAGCGCCAGTTCGCCGTACTCGGTCGAGGGGCCGTCCGCGATGATCTCGCCTGCCTCGACCGTGTCACCGACCTTCACCAGCGGCCGCTGGTTGATGCAGGTGTTCTGGTTGGAGCGCTGGAACTTCATCAGCGTGTAGATATCGACCCCGGATTCGCCCGGCTTCAGATCGCCGGTTGCGCGCACCACGATACGGGTCGCATCGACCTGGTCGACCACGCCCGAGCGGCGCGCGGCGATCGCAGCGCCGGAATCGCGCGCGACGGTCTCTTCCATGCCGGTGCCGACCAGCGGCGCCTCGGCCTGGATCAGCGGCACCGCCTGGCGCTGCATGTTCGATCCCATCAGGGCCCGGTTGGCGTCGTCATTCTCGAGGAACGGAATCAGCGAGGCCGCGACCGACACCAGCTGCTTCGGGCTGACGTCCATCAACGTCACCTGTTCGCGCGGGGCGATCAGGAATTCGCCGTTGCGGCGGGCCGAGATGATGTCCTCGGCGAAGGTGCCGTCCTTGTTGAGCTCGGCATTGGCCTGGGCGATCGTATGCTTCGCCTCCTCCATTGCCGAAAGATAGATGACCTCGTTGGTCACCTTGCCGTCGACGACCTTGCGGTACGGAGTTTCGATGAAGCCGTATTTGTTGACCCGGCTGAAGCTCGCCAGGCTGTTGATCAGGCCGATGTTCGGCCCTTCGGGAGTCTCGATCGGGCAGATCCGGCCGTAGTGCGTCGGGTGGACGTCGCGCACCTCGAAGCCGGCACGCTCGCGGGTCAGGCCGCCCGGCCCGAGCGCCGAGACGCGGCGCTTGTGGGTGACTTCCGACAGCGGGTTGGTCTGGTCCATGAACTGCGAGAGCTGCGAGGAGCCGAAGAACTCGCGCACGGCGGCGACTGCGGGCTTCGCATTGATCAGGTCGTTGGGCATGACCGTCGACACGTCGACGCTGCTCATCCGCTCCTTGACCGCGCGCTCCATGCGCAGGAGGCCGACGCGATACTGGTTCTCGAGCAGCTCGCCGACCGAGCGGACGCGGCGGTTGGCGAGATTGTCGATGTCGTCGATCTCGCCCTTGCCGTCCTTGAGGTTCACCAGCTCCTGGACGACCGCGAGGATGTCCTCCTTGCGCAGGGTCGTGACGGTGTCCTCGGCATCGAGGCCAAGGCGCATGTTGAGCTTGACGCGGCCAACCGCGGAGAGGTCGTACCGCTCGGGGTCGAAGAACAGCCCGTAGAAGAGCGCGTCGGCCGTTTCGCGGGTCGGCGGCTCGCCCGGGCGCATGACCCGGTAGATGTCCGCAAGCGCGCTGTCCCCGTCCTCGCTCTTGTCGGCCTTGAGCGTGTTGCGGATCCACGGCCCCGTGTTGACATAGTCGATGTCGAGCAGCTCGAGCGTCTTCACCCCGGCCGCGTCGAGCTTGGCCAGATTCTCTTCGCTGACCTCATCGCCGGCCTCGATATAAATCTCGCCGGTCTTCTCGTTGATGAGGTCGTAGGCCGAATAGCGCCCGAAAATTTCCTCGGTCGGGATGATGAGGTTCTTGAGGCCGTCCTTGGCTGCCTGATTGGCGCGCCGCGGGGTGATCTTCTCATTCGCCTTGAACACCACTTCGCCGGTGTCCGCGTCGGCCACGTCGTGGGCCGGCTTCTGGCCGCGCCAGGCTTCGGCGACGTAGGGGATCTGCCAGCCGTTCTTGCCCCGGACGTAGCTGATCCGGTTGTAGAAGGTGTTGAGGATTTCCTCGCTGGTCATGCCCAGCGCATGCAGCAGCGCCGTCACGGGAAGCTTGCGCTTGCGGTCGATGCGGACGTTGACGATGTCCTTGGCGTCGAACTCGAAGTCGAGCCAGCTGCCGCGGTAGGGGATGACCCGCGCCGCGAACAGGAACTTGCCGCTGGCGTGGGTCTTGCCGCGGTCATGGTCGAACAGCACGCCGGGCGAACGGTGCATCTGGCTGACGATGACCCGCTCGGTGCCATTGATGATGAAGGTGCCGTTCTCGGTCATGAGCGGCATGTCGCCCATGTAGACGTCCTGCTCCTTGATATCGATGACGGACTTGGCTTCCGTCTCGGGATCGATCTCGAAGGTGGTCAGGCGCAGCGTGACGCGCATCGGCGCCGCATAGGTGAGTCCGCGCTGGCGGCACTCGTCGGTATCGTACTTGGGATCCTCGAGCTCGTAATGGTCGAAGTCGAGGTGCGCGGTGCCGGCAAAGTCGACGATCGGAAAGACCGAACGCAGAGTCTTCTCAAGGCCCGAAACATAGCCGATCGCCGGGTTCGAGCGAAGGAACTGCTCGTAGCTTTCGCGCTGAACCTCGATCAGGTTCGGCATCTCGCTGATTTCGTGGATGTTGCCGAAGATCTTGCGGATTCGCCGCGAATTGGTCTTGAGCCCGCTGGTGGTTTTCCGGGGGGCGTCGATCGCTTTGGTGGCCATGTGCTTCCCTGCGCTGTGCGGAGCGCGCGCAGTCGAGCGCTCCCGCAAATTCCTCGTCGCGGCTTGATGCCGTGACATCGTTGTGGAGCGCTGCCCCGCGACCCTCTCCAATGCGTTCGGTCCGTGCGCCAACTCGGACCCTGTCCCGGAGAGGACGGGAAAAGCCCCGGGCGCACGTCACCGTGCGGCGGAGCCGTCTATTTGTTGGATTGGGCCCATATAAAGCTTTTGCAGCGAGGCGCAAGCCGCTTGCCGGAAAAGCAAAGGGGCGCCCGCCAAGGCAGGCGCCCCCTCAGGCCCCGTGGGGAAGTCGGGCCTAGAAGTTCACCGCGGCCGACAGGAACACCTGCCGCGGATTGCCGTAGAAGGCTGTGAGAATGCCCGTCCGCCCCAGCGTCGGGTTTATCCCGGGCTGGCCGTTGGCGAGGATGAACTCGCCGGTGAACGGGTTCTGCCGCAGGAAATTGTAGCCCGACGTGATGTAGCGCTTGTCGGTGAGGTTCTTGCCGTGCAGCCCGAACTGGTAGCGGTTGCCGGCCGAGCGCCACACAAGGTTCGCGTCCCACAGTGCGAAGCCCTTCTGGTCGAGCCCTGGGATACGCAGCTCGAACTGCTGGCTGGCGCTGCGATACGACAAAGTGGAGTTGAGGTTGAGCCGTCCGCCGGCGACGGGCACGTCATAGTCGACGGATCCGCTGAGCGTCCATTTTGGCGTGTTCTGAACCTTGCGGAACGGCGCGACGTCGAATTCGATGGGAGTGGCCAGTGGCAGACCCGTGACCGGGCTGTAGCTAACGACCGTCAGAAACCGCAGATATTTCGCGTCGAGATAGCCGAGCGTCCCAGCAAAATTCAGCCGGTCGCCGGCGGCCATCAGGTCGCGCCCGGCACGGAGGTTGGTCTCCAGCTCGACGCCGCGGAAGCGCGCCTTGCCGGCGTTGGTGGTGATGCCGATGAACGTCGGAACGCCCGTCGAGGTCACGCCGCCGGCCGAGCCCGGGATCTGCACGTCCTTGTAATCCGCCTGGAACACGGCGAGCGCGAGTTGCAGCCGGCGGTCGAACAGCGCTGCCTTCCAACCGGCTTCGTAGCTGTCCACCGTCTCCGGATCGAAGGCCATGAAGTCGTAAATCTGCTGCGGCGTCGGCGGCACCGCCGGGTCGGTCCGCGGCGTGGACGTGGTCAAGCCGCGAGGATCGAAGCCGCCGCCCTTGAAGCCGCGCGAGTAGCTCACATAGAGATTGTGGTCGCGGTTCGGCTTGAAGCTGATCGACGCGCGCGGCGTGAAGGCGGTGTCCTTGCGGCGGCCGTCGAACGAGGACGTCGGCGCCCCGAACTGCGTACCCACGCCGAATCCGTCTGATCCACCGAGCTCTGGCGCGCCGCCGAACAGCAAGTTTGCGCGAAACACGCGGGCGCGGCGTTTATCGTTGGTGAAGCGTCCGCCGAGCGAAACGCTGAGCTGCTGTGAGAAGTCGTACGTGAAATCACCGAAGACGGCCCATGTTTTCGTATCGACATTTCCTCTGGTGGTCGCCGAGAGGCCCGGCAGAGCGATGACGCATCCCGGCAGAGGCACCACGGGGCAAGTCGTGTAAAGGCGCACATCGAACACGTTAAATGCGTGCGCATTGAGATAATATATGCCCGCAACGCCCTGGAGCGGGCCCTTGTCCGCCACAACTTGGAATTCCTGGCTAAACTGGCGGTTGCGATAAATGGCCGGGACATCGACGTCGGCGTAAGGCAAGGCGTCGAAGTCGATCGGGGTCTTGCTGCGATCGGAGCGGTAGGCCGTGATCGTGCGGAACTTCAGCCATTCGTTGATGCCGACATCGCCATGCAGCGCAAGACCGCCTGAGCGCACCTTCTGTGTCGGGTCGTTGAGCGCTCCGCGGCTGTCGAACTCGTCGTCGAGTACGGGAAATGCGACGTTGCAAGCGGCTATGGTGCACTGGTTGGGAATCAGCCGGTGGCCGCCGCGCGGGTTGCTGTTGTCGGACACATAGTCGCCCGAAACGCGGAAGAAAACGCGGTCCGACGGCTCCAGCTCGATCGTAGCGCGCGCCGCGTTGATGTCCTTGTTGTAATTGTCGGCCCCGGTCGTGAGGTTCTTGCCGAACCCGCCGCGAGACAGGCGCGCAACGGTGACGCCGGCGCGCAGCACGGGCGCGAGCGGAACGGAGACGCTGCCGACGACGTCGATCTGGTTGTACGTTCCGATATTGGCACGAAGGTTGAAATGGGGCCCGTCGGACTGCAACCGGCGAGTCACATATTTGATCGCGCCACCGATGGTGTTGCGGCCGTAAAGCGTGCCCTGCGGGCCGCGCAGCACCTCGATCCGCTCGACGTCATAGATATCGAGCACCGCCGCTTGCGGCCGGTTGAGATAGACGTCGTCGAGGTAAAGGCCGACACCCTGCTCGAAGCCGGCGACAGGGTCCTGCTGGCCGACACCGCGGATGAAGGCGCTAAGCGTCGTGTTCGTTCCGCGCGATGTCTCGAAGGTGACGTTCGGGGTCGTGTCGCCGATGTCCGTAAGATCGAGCGCCCCCTGCCGGTCGAGTTGCTCGCCGGAATAGGCTGTGACCGCCACCGGCACATCGAGCAGCAGCTCGTTGCGTCGCCGTGCAGTAACGACGATTTCCTGGTCGCTCGCTTCGGCGGCCACATCACGGGTCTCGGCGTTGGCCGGTACCTGCGGGCTCGTATCCGCATCCTCCTGCGCACTTGCAGGCATGGCGTAAAGGGCCGCAGCAGCGGCAGTGCCGAGCAGCGCGGCGCGGACGAGGTTCACGCGCATAATCGATGTTCTCCCCCTCGCTGGCGGGTGGATTGCGCCAGCGGTCACATACAGTCATAATGAAAGTTGAACCGCCTTTCAACTTGCGATTAGTAAAGGGGTGGCTACGGGGGACCAATGGGGGTTGAGATCGGCAGTCCGGCGGGGGAGGCACCAAGCCAGGCCAGCGACGGCAAGGCGCCGCGCACCGCCCGCGGCGAACGGACCTTGCGCAAGCTCCTCGACGCCGCGCGGGACGAGTTCGCGGACTGCGGCTACTCCGAAAGCTCGATTGTCGGCATCACCCAGCGCGCAGGCGTCGCGCTTGGCACATTCTACACCTATTTCGATTCCAAGGAGGCCCTGTTCCAGGCCTTGGTGCGCGACATGTCGGCCCAGGTTCGCGACCATGTCGCACCGGCGCTGGCGGGCGCTGCTGACGCCCTCGACGCCGAGCGGCGCGCGCTCGAAGCGTTCCTCAACTTCGCGCGAGAACATCGGCAGGTCTATCGGATCATCGACGAAGCCGAGTTCGTCGATCCTTCAGCCTATCGCGAACATTATGAAACGACCGCGCGCCGGATCGCCCGCCGGCTATCCACTGCACGTTCAAACGGGGACCTCGACGCGGACTTGACCGATGCCGAGCTCGAAATCCTGTCATGGGCGATCATGGGAGCGAATGTTTTCCTCGGCCTGCGTTATGCCGTCTGGTCGGACGGCAATGCCGGGCAGGTCGCGCAGGTGGCCAGCCGCCTGCTTCGCCGTGGCCTGAAGCCATGAGCCGCGACGACGCGCGTTTCGAGGAAAGGTGGGTGACCGTCCGCGACGGCCTCAAGCTGTTCGCGCGCGATTATCCAGGCGCAAGCAGCGGGCCGCCACTGCTTTGCCTTCATGGCCTCACTCGCAATTCGCGCGACTTCGAGGCGTTCGCCGAGCGGCACTCACCGCGCTTTCGTGTGCTGGCGCTCGATTTCCGCGGGCGTGGCCGCAGCGATTACGATCCGCTGCCCGCGCGTTACACCCCGCTCACTTATGCCGCCGACGTGATCGAACTGCTCGACCGGCTGGACATTCCTGAAGCGGTCTTCGTCGGCACGTCGCTTGGCGGACTGGTGACTATGACAATGACCGCCATGGCGCCGCGGCGGATCGCCGCAGCCATCCTCAACGACGTCGGGCCGGAGCTCGACGAGGCGGGGCTGGACCGCATCAAATCCTACGTCGGCCAAGACCGGCGCTTCGCTAGCTGGAGCGACGCCGCGAAGGCGATCGAAGCCAGCCAATCCGTCGCTTTCCCGAGCTATACGCAAGAAGACTGGCTGGCGATGGCCCGGCGTAATTGCCGCGAGCATGAGGGAGAGGTCCGCTTCGACTATGACATGGCGATCGCCGCGCCTTTCGCGACCAGCGGCGCGGCACCGACGATCGACATGTGGCCGCTGTTTCAGGCGCTCGGCCGCAAGCCGCTAATGGTCGTGCGCGGCGAATTGAGCGACCTGCTCAGCGCCTCGGCGCTGGAGCGTATGCATTCGGCGGTGCCCGACATGAAATCCGTGACGGTGCCCGACGTCGGCCATGCGCCGACGCTCGATGAGCGTGAGGCTGTGGCGGCAATCGATGAATTCCTGGACTCTCTCGCCGGTTAGGCGCAGCGGAATTGGCCGGAGTGGCCGATGATCCGCAATTTCCACGCCCACATCTATTTCGATCCTGAGCAGGTCGAGCAGGCGAGGGCGCTCGGTGACGAAGCCGCGCGCCGCTTCGCCGTGGCCGTTGGCCATTATCACCTTCGCCCGGTCGGTCCGCACCCGCGCGGCAGCTGCCAGCTGACCGTTCCGGCTGAGCGGTTCGGCGAAGTCGCCAACTGGCTCGTGCTCAACCGCGGGGAGCTCACGATCTTCGCGCATGCCAACACCGGCGACGATCTTGCCGACCACACGCGGCACGTGATCTGGTTCGGCGACAGCGAACCGCTCGACCTGTCGATCTTCCAATAGAAAAGGGCGGCTCCGAAGAGCCGCCCTTCCTGTTCTCGTAACTGAGAAGCGAAGCTTACTTGAGCTCGACGGTGCCGCCGGCGTCTTCGATCTGCTTCTTGATCTTCTCCGCCTCGTCCTTGTTGACACCTTCCTTGAGTGCCTTCGGGGCCCCTTCGACCAGCGCCTTCGCCTCGCCGAGGCCAAGGCCAGTGATCGCGCGGACTTCCTTGATCACGTTGATCTTCTTGCCGCCGTCGCCGGTGAGGATCACGTCGAACTCGGTCTTCTCTTCCGCGGCCGGAGCGGCGGCGCCGCCGCCAGCGGCCGGGCCCGCCACCGCGACCGCAGCCGCGGCCGAGACGCCCCACTTCTCCTCGAGCGCCTTGGCAAGCTCGGCGGCCTCGAGGACGGTCAGTTCAGAAAGCTGGTCAACCAGCGCATTGATGTCAGCCATTTGATACTCCTTGGTGGGGCAGCGCCCCGTCATTGTCGTGCGTTGATGAAAAAAGGGGTCGCTTAGGCGGCTTCCTTGGCCCCGTAAGCGCCGAAGACACGAGCCAACTGGGCACCCGGCTCGCTCACCGTGCGGGCGATCTTGGTCGCGGGCGCCTGGATCAGGCCCACGATGGTCGCGCGCAATTCGTCGAGCGAGGGTAGCTCGGCCAGCGCCTTGATCCCGTTCACGTCGAGGACGGTGTCGCCCATCGCGCCGCCGACGATTTCGAACTTGTCGGTCGTCTTGGCGAAATCGACGGCCACCTTGGCCGCCGCGACGGGGTCTCCGGACGTCGCAAGCGCGGTCGGGCCCTTCAAAAGGTCGCCGATCGGCTTGTAGCGCGTGTCCTCGAGCGCAATCAGGGCAAGTCGGTTCTTCGCAACTTTATACTGGGCGCCGGCGTCGCGCATCTTCAGACGCAGGTCCGTGGACTGCGCCACCGACAGACCGTGGTTGCGAGTGACCACAACCACGCTCGTCTCGGTGAAGACTTGCTTCAGCTCGTCGACCAGATCCGCTTTTTGCGAACGATCCATGCCAACTCCAAAGTTTCGTCCGGACTAGTCCGAACGAGCTTCAACAAAGTCCAGGCGAACCTGGACGCTCGTGGGTTCCCATGAAAGTGGTACCTCCATGGGGTCCCTGTCCGTGGGGTTGGGATCGCCGGCGCTGCAACCTCGGGCAACGCACGACGGGACGGCTCTGCCGCCCCGAATGATTCCTGTCCCCGTCTAGGCTGCAGATTAAGGGAACCTCACGAGAGGTTGTCCCGGCAGCGGTCTCGGACGGTCGCTCCAGCCCGAAGGCCGGTGCGAGGCGCGCCTATAGCTGAAAGGCGCCAGCGATCAAGTCCTTGATCCAAAAGCAAGGCCCGGGCGGAGCTTGGTGCTCCACCCGGGCCCATCATTCCTCAGCTGAGGAAATGATTGCGCTTGCTGCCTAGAGGCCGCGTTCGCCGCGCTGCACCGGAGGCGGCGGAGGCGGCGGCAGCGGGCAGCTGCTGGTCGCCAGCACCACCGACCCGTCGGGGCAGGTGATCGTCGCCGGCGCGGCCGGAGGCGGCGGCGGCGGAGG
>Ga0247719_1000885_pt1 | contig 14628 bp, 8 predicted proteins | sample 41E_DmetaG_FD_189046 | JGI IMG/M metagenome (GOLD analysis project Ga0247719, IMG submission 189046) | Soil microbial communities from hillslope of Landscape Evolution Observatory, University of Arizona, Oracle, AZ, United States - 4-1-E_D | ecosystem: Engineered > Artificial ecosystem > Mesocosm...
AACCAACCCATCCCCCTCCACCAACCCCACCCCACCAAAGCAAGGACAGACGAGTGCACTGCGGCTGCGGGAGCACGTCTGATGGTGGCTCGGGTAACGACGCTGAAGGCCACCGCGGATCGGTTGGCGGGGCTGGTCGACTACTACGCCGGGCTCGCTGAGGACCGCGACCGCAGCGGGAACGGGAGGGGCCCGGTCGACTACTACATCGACGCGGGGGAGCCGCCGGGTCGGTGGTGGGGCCGCGGTCTGGAGGCTCTCGGCCTCGACGGCGACGTCGCGGGCAGCGAACTGCGGGCGCTGTTCGTCGCGGAACATCCAGGCGACGGGTCGAAGCTGGGTCGCGGGTTCGGTGAAGCGTCGGCGCGTGCGTTTGATGTGACGTTCTCGGCGCCGAAGAGCGTGTCGATCCTGTGGGCGATCCACCCCGACGAGGCGGTGCGCGACGCGGCGGCTGCTGCGCATGACGCGGCGGTGACCGCCACGCTCGCCTGGATCGAAGCTCATGGGGCGGTCACTCGCCGCGGGGCGGGCGGTGTCGACCAGGTCGACGCGAAGGGGTTGACGGTCGCGGTGTTCCGTCAGCACACGTCGCGCTCGTCGGATCCGCAGCTGCACTCCCACGCCATCGTCTCCGCGAAGGTCCAGGACGCCAGCGGGAAGTGGCTGTCGTTGGACGCGCGCTGGTTGAAGACCCAGCAGCGGTCGATCTCCTGGGTCTACGACGCCGCGTTACGCGCAGAGCTCACCGCGCGAATCGGCGTCGATTGGCAGCCCCTCGCCGAAGGCGCGGGACAGTCCGACGTCGCGGGCGTGGGTTCGAAGCTGTTGGAGGTGTTCTCGCAGCGGTCCGCGCAGGTCGAGGCCAAGACCGCGGAGCTCATCGAGCGATGGGCCGACGAGCACGAGGGCGCCGAGCCCAGCCCGAGGGAGATCGCGATGCTCGAGCGGCGCGCCGTGCTCGCGAGCCGCCCGGCGAAGGACTGGCCCGAAGACGGCGAACGCCTCCACGAATGGTGGACCGGCCGCGCCCGACGCCACCGCTATCCCATCGAACGGCTGCCAGGACGGGCACTCACGGACAACCCGACCGCGCTCGAGTCAGCCTCCCGCGCCCGTGAGCAGAGGGCATTCGTGATGGTCGACGCCCAAGGCAAAGGCATTGGCTCGCTTCCAGCGTCGAGGGACGGTTCCCGTTTTCCCGATTTCGTGCCTGACCAGCCGTTTTCCCTCGACCCCTCAACCGGCTTCGCGAGGGCGGAGATCGTGCGGGACGCGATCACCCGAGCCTCCGCGGAGGCCGCGACGTGGCTCCCGACGGACCTGTCGCGCCACATTGCCGCCCTCGTCCCCGCGAACGCCGCTTCCTCGGCCGAGACACTCGTCGCGTTGGTCGATGAACTCACGGACGCGGCAGTGCTCGCGTGCGTCGAACTCGCGCCACCGAGCCCCGAGAGCGAGAAGCGCAGGCGGGATGGCCGGCCGCTCGGCGAGGCCGTCACTGATCATCGGCTGACCAGCAGCGAGGTGTGGGACCAGGAGACCGAGCTGCTCGCGTTCGCCGAAGACCACGCGCCGCAATGGCTGGCCGACGGCGATCCTCGAGCAGCCGCGGTCCACGCTGCTGCGGGACACGAGCGGCTGGTATTGATCGTCGGCCCCGCGGGCGCGGGAAAGACCACGCTCCTCGCGGATGCCGTCCGCCGACTCCACGCCGACGGGCGGGAGGTGGTCGGATTCGCACCCTCAGGCAAAGCAGCAGACGTTCTCGGCAGAGACCTTGGCTGTCCGACCATGACCCTTGCCCGGCTCCTGGCGAACGCGCGGCCGAACTGGGAGGAGACGCCGAAACCGAACACGACGATCATCATCGACGAAGCCGGCATGGCCACCACCGACGACCTCGCCCGCCTCGCGTTCCTGGCGACGGCGTTGCACTGGCGGATCGTCGCCGTCGGGGACCCCGAACAACTCCCCGCCGTCGGACGCGCCGGCATGTTCGCGTCCTGGGTAGACCGCCACCCCGCCCACCGGCTCGACGAAATCCACCGCTTCACCAACCCCTGGGAAGCCCGCGCCAGTCTGCTCCTACGGAGAGGCGACCCCGAAGCCGCCCGCATCTACACCGAACACGGGCGCGTTCACACCATCCACCCCGCCCTCCTCGCCCGCCGAATCGCCGAACAGCACGCCAACCGCGCGCATCGAGGCGAGACGGTGGCGATCACCGCGACTACCGAAGCCACAGCACGAGCCGTCAACCTCGCGATCCAGCGGAGGCGACGTCCGACTGGCCCGAGCGCCGCTCTCGCCGACGGCACCCGCGCCTACGTCGGCGACGAGATCGCCACCCGCCGCAACGACCCGCACCTGCGAACCAGCACCGGCGTGTCCGTCAGGAACCGCCACACCTGGACCGTCACCAACGTCGATGGCGACGGCTCCATCACCGCCGAGCAGCCCGACCGCGGCAGCGTCCGCCTACCCGCCCACTATGTCGCCCACCACGTGCAGCTCGGCTGGGCCGTCACCGGCTACGGCAACCAAGGCACCACCGTCGACCACGCCATCGCCATCATCGAAACAGGCACCAGCCGCGCCGGCGCCTACGTCGCCCTCACCCGCGGCCGACACTCCAACACCGCGTGGATCGTCGACCCCACCGGCACCCTCGACCCCGAAGAAGCACTCGCCACCACCATCGCAAGACCCAACACCAGCCTCACCGCTCATGACATCGCCGACCGCCTCGACCCCACCGCAGCCGGCCTCGGCTACGAGCAGCCGCCCGACATCGCAATTCCTCGCGATGAGCCGGCCCTTCCGTGGCTTTAGCAGGTAGGGCTCACACAGCCCGACACCAAGATCCACCTAAGGAGTCAGAGATGGATGATCAAGGACGACGGGAAGAGGTTCTGACGGTCGACGAGGCAGCGGCGCTCTTGCGGATTGGCCGCGGCGCTGCGTACGCGCTGACGCAGCGATTCCGAGCGACCGGAGGACGCGAAGGTCTCCCCGTGATCGAGCTAGGCAGGACATTGCGAGTGCCCCGCCACGCGCTCGAGGCACTGCTCGCCGTCGAGGTGACCGGCACCACGAGCCCGCCCGAGGCTGCCTGAGCAAGAATCACTCCGCCGTCGATCCCGCGGCCGCTACACAACGGGGTCCCTTCTCATCTACGCCGGAAAAGACCGACATGCGCGGCTATGTAGTGAAGAAGGGCAAGCAGTACTACGCCGTCATCTACGAGGGCATCGACCCTGGCACCGGCCGCGAGCGTCGGCGGTGGGTGCCGGGTGGCCCTCGGCGCAGCGACGCCGAACGACTCGTGACAGACCTCGTCCGGCGCTCCAACGATGGCCTGCACGCCCCACGCGACAGCATCACCGTTGGCGAGTACCTCATCGACCGCTGGCTTCCCTTGCAGCGCACCCAACTTCGACCCAGCACGTTCGACTCGTACCGCCGGAACCTCGAGCTCCACGTCGTGCCGCGCATCGGCCGCCTGCAGCTGCAGAAGCTCCGACCCGATGATCTGGACGCGCTCTACGTTGCCCTGCTCGCCGAAGGGCGAAAGGACCGTCCCGGCGGGCTGAGCCCGAAGTCGGTGCGAAGTGTCCATCTCATCCTCCACAAGGCACTCAAGGACGCCGTCCGCAAGGGCCTTCTGACGAGGAACGTCGCGGACGCAGCAGACGCCCCACGACTGGGCGCGGCGCGCCGCCCCGACGTCAAGGCATGGGCAGCACCCGAGTTGCGACTCTTCCTCGACGCGATGAAGACACACCAGCTCTACGCCGCGTTCCACCTGGCTGCGTTCACGGGCATGCGACGAGGCGAAGTTCTCGGTCTGCGAACCAACGACCTCGACCTCGCGCAGGCGCGGCTGTCCGTGAAGCAGGCCGTGATATCGGTCGCTTACGAGGTCCAGGTGTCAGACGTGAAGACCGGCTCGGCACGACGGACTGTTGACCTCGATCCGACCACCGTCGCAACCCTTCGCAGTCACCTACGCAAGCGCCGCGCGACCTCCGCCGACGGCCTCGTGTTCTCGCGCCCTGACGGATCACCGATCCATCCCGACCTGTTCAGCCAGATCTTCGACAGGACCGTCGCCAAGCTCACGGTCCCGAAGATCAGCCTCCACGACCTCCGACACACGCACGCCACCCTGCTCCTCAAGGCAGGTGTTCCCGTCAAGGTGGTTAGTGAGCGACTCGGCCACGCCAGTCCCGCCTTCACCATGACCGTCTACCAGCACGTCATCCCGGGGATGCAGGCCGAAGCGGCCGCGACGTTTCTCCGCGTGCTTGAAGACGACGACGAACCCGCGCGCCCCCCGGCTGACGATCTGTCGCCGCCTGAACCGCCCGGCCTCGGTCTGTAACGGCACGCTTCTACCGATCCGGTAGAAGATCCGGTAGAAGATCGCCCATCACGCGGGAGAGCCGGCGCTTGCGCACCGGCTCTGACCTGGGCTTTCGATGGTGGCGGGGGCAGGATTTGAACCTGCGACCTTCGGGTTATGAGCCCGACGAGCTACCAGACTGCTCCACCCCGCGGCGTGCGGATCAGTATAGCGGCGCCCACGAAGAGCCAATTCCGGGTCGATGCGACTCGTTCTAGGCAGACGGCGCAGTCGTGGTCGTCGTCGTGGTGGCGCCCCCATCGGCGGACGAAGCACGCAAGGCTTGCACCGCGCGCGACACGAGCTCACGCGCCTCGCGAGTGCGCGCTTGATACGCCGCGAGGTCGCCGTTGCGCAGCGCTTCCTCCGCAGCAGCGAACGCCGCGTTGGCCTGGTCGAGCAGCGCCTGCACCGAGGGAGCGACGCCAGGCTCAGCCGGCGCGCCACCGCCACCCGGGTCGCCACCACCCTCGTTACCGTCGCCGTCACCGGGCGTCGGCGCCTCCTCCAACGTCTCCGGCGCCTCGCCGAAGATCGCCTCGAGCGCCTGCTTCAACGTGTCGCGCATCACGACCCGGTCGCCGAACACGACGATCGCCTTCTTGAACTGCGGCACCTGCGTTCGCTCGGCCTGCACGTACAGAGGACGGATGTACAGCAACGAGTCGTTCACCGGGATGATCAGCAGGTTGCCGAGCAACACCTGCGATCCGGCACGGGACAGCAGGGTGATCTGCTCGGAGATCGCCGGCTCCTGGTTGATGCGCGCATCGACGATCGCGGGGCCGTCGGGCAGCGCGTTGCGCGGCATCACGAACACCTCGAGCTGCCCGTAGTTCGCGGGGTCGCTCTTCGCGACCATGAAGGCCGTCAGCTCCTTGCGCGAGTCGTCCCTCGACGTCGGCACGAACGGTTGGAGCAACAAGAACTCCTCGTTCTCCTCGTCCGGCAACCGCATGAGGAGGTAGTACGGATCCATCCGTTCTTCACGCGGAGTGGTGGGTGCTGCGAGCGGGTTCGTCGTCTGCGTCGTCCCCTGGCCCTGCCCCTGCCCCTGCTCCGGCACCGCGGCGACCTTCGATCCCGGGTCCTGCGATATGTCCCACTGGTCGGCGCTGCGGAAGAAGTCGAGCGGATCCTCGATGTGGTAGCGGGAGTACATCGACGTCTGCACGCGGAACAGGTCTTCCGGATAACGGAAGTGAGCCTGCAGCGCATCTGGCGCAGGACCGTCGAAGAACAGGTCCGGGAACGCCTTCGCCCACGCCTTGATGATCGGGTCGGCGTCATCGACGATGTGGAAGTCCATCGTCCCGTCGTAGGCGTCGATCGCGACCTTCACCGAGTTGCGGACGTAGTTGAACGAGAGCCCGTTCAGACCGCTCGAGCCCGGGAGCCGCGCCGTTGCGGCGCGCTGCGCGTAGGGATATCGATCGGTCGTCGTGTAGCCGTCGAGAAGCCAGATGATGCGACCCTCGAAGATCACGGGATACGGGTCTGCGTCGAAGCGGAGGAACGGCGCGGCCATGCCCGCCCGCTCCCGCACGTCTCGGTAGAACAACGCCCTCGACTGCTGGGTGATCGCGTTCGACGTGAGGATGTTCACCTCGCTGAAGCGCGCGAACAGCGCGAACCGCACGAGCGAGTTCTTGATCGGGATCCCGCCCTTGCCCTCGTACGACGACGTCTGGTCGCTGCCGTCACCTCGCGGGAAGTCGATCTCCTCCTGCCTCGTGTTCGCGATCGCGTACGAGTCGAGGCGCTCCCCGAAGTAGATCTGCGGCTGCGTGATCTCCGGCTCGCCCCGCGGTGGCACGTCCTTCACGAGGAAGTCGGGCTCGCCGTCTGCCGTCACGGCGTTCGCCGGCGAGAGCACGGCGCCGTACCCGTGGGTGTACTGCAGGTGCCGGTTCACCCACGACTGCCGCTCCGACGGGAGCCCGTCGGGGTTCAGCTCACGAGCGGAGAGCACGACCTGGGTCTTGCGGCCGTCGATCTCGTAGCGATCGATGTCGACGTCGTTGAAGCGGAAGAACGACCGCACCTCCTGCAGGCGCCGGTAGGTCCGCTCCAGGAACGGCGGATCCCAAAGACGCACGTTGCGGATCGTCTCGGCGTTCTCCGCCAGATCCTGCGCGGTCAGGTCTCCCGCGGCCTCGAAGTCGCGCTCGACGACGTTCGTGAGCCCCATCGCCTCGCGGGTCGCCTGGATGTTGCGGGAGATGTACTCCCGCTCGCGCTGCGGCTCGTTCGGCTCGACCCGGAACTTCTGGATGAAGGCGGGATAGAGCACGCCGGCCGAGAGCGCGACGATCGCCCACACCATCAGCGCGATCACCGGTAGCGCCCACCCGCGGCGCCAGATGTTCACGATGAACAAGAGGAAGGCCGCGACCATGATCCACATGAGGAGGTTCAGGGCCGGCAGCTGCGCGTTGACGTCGGTGTAGCCGGCACCGTCGACCACTCCTCGTGACGAGAAGTTCAACTCGTAGCGCTGGATGTAGTACCCGGCCGCCTTGGCCAGGAAGACGAGCCCCACCAGCACGCTGAGGTGGGCCTTCACCTGCGGGGTCACCCGCTGCATCGGCGACTGCAGCCGGATACCGCCGTTGAGGTAGTGCGCCACGGCCGTCAGCACAAGCACGAGCACGAGCGCGACGAAGAACCAGTCGACGACGTACGACAGGAGCGGCAGCCGGAAGACGTAGAACGACACGTCGCGACCGAAGACCGGATCAGGGACGTCGAAGTCGACGCTGTTGCGGAACAGCAGCCAGTTGCGCCACTGCGAGCCGGCGCCCGAACCGGCGATCAGCGCGAAGAGCGCGGCCACGCCGAGCCGCACCTTCCCCGCGTGGGGGCCGACCGCCTCCTGGTACCTCGCGACGATCTCGTCCTCGGGTCCCATGGCGCGGAACGTCGGCGCCAACCGGTCGGCCACGACCAGGTTCGCCACCACGAGCACGAAGAAGAGCCCGATGAACACGGTGCTGAGCACGAACTTCGTCGACAGCGATGCCGTGAAGACGTCGTCGACGTCGAGCTCCGAGAACCAGAGGTAGTCCGTGTAGAAGCGGGCGATCCCTCGGAAGGAGGTGATCAGCAGGAACAGGACGGCTGCCGCAACCGCCACCCAGGCACGGCTGCCCTGGGGACGTCGGTTGGGAGACGGCGGCCGAACGTCGGTCGGTCGTCGCATGACGCGCGCAGGCTAGCCGTGCGCTGGCGCCAAGAGGCAGCGGCACCCGGGATGAGCCGGTGGGTGCAGCTGGCCGGTCGGGAAGCTGTGTCCCCGGGGAGTCGGCCCGGCGAGGGCGTTGTCGTCGCAGTCGGGGCACGGACCGTCGTCGTCGACGATCCAACGCATGGGCGTTCCCTCGGGCGTTGCGACGAAGGTGCCACGCGACCACGCAGCGATCAGGTGGTGCGTCGCGACGCGCTCGACCCGCTGCGTCTTCCACTCTCGATAGACGGAACTGACGCGCTCGCTCGTCGTCTGCAGGTCGAGATCGTCCTGCGCCGCGTCGACGAGCACCCGCTCGACCCTGGTGCGGATCTGCGTCGCGATGTCGTCGGCCAGGGCCTGCGCGAGGTCGTCGACACCGACCCCCACGGCGCCGAAGGGCGCGGCGGCCGACGCGGCGCGGGCGGCCTCCTCGAGCATCGGCAGCGCCGCGTAGCGGTAGGGGGCCGGCTGCGTCTCCGTTGACGCCAGCACGTCTGCGGCTGCAGGACGCGGCCGCGCGGTCCGCAGCCGGTCGAGCGTCGCGTTCTGCTCGTCCTGGATCGAGCGCTTGAGGCGACGGGTGAGCTGCCCGACGAGCGGGTCGACGACGGCGTCACGCGCCTGGAGCAGGTGCTCGTCCGCGTCGACCGGCTCGGCGCGTTGTTGATCGCGCATGTCGTCGGCGGCGACCGCCCCGCTGTCGGCGACACCTTCCTCGTCGCGAGGAGCCTCAGCCGGGTCGTGAGCGGCGTCAGCCGGCGACGCGCCGTCTTCGTCCTCGGCGAGCACCTCCCGGGCGCGCGCGACCGCCTGCTCCCGATCGGCGCGGATGCGGGCGAAGAGGTCCTCGATCCGCGGCCGCACCTCCTCGGGACGAAGCGGCGGCGGCAGCTCGTCGTCCTCGACCGCGCCGGCGACGGCCTCGGCCGCGTCGACGGCGACCGGTTCCGCCGCCTCGGGTTCACCGGCCTCGGACTCGTCGAGGACGTCCGGCGGCTCGTCGACCACCGGATCCGGGGTGACCTCGGGACCCTCACCCGGATCGACGACTTCCGGCGCCGCTTCGGCGACGTCGGCGAGCTCCGGCGCAGAGACGTCGTCGGCTTCGGCCGCAGCGGCAACGTCCGGTTCGGGCGCAGCAGCGACGTCGAGTTCGGGCGCAGCAGCGACTTCGAGCTCGGGTTCGGGTTCGGGTTCGCGGCCGATGATGCGGATGCCTTCACCTGGCGTGTCGCGCCCGACCTGCGGCGGCGTCGCGTGCGGCTCCGGGCGTCCGCCTCGGTTGCGGCGCAGGATGCGGAGAGCGGACGACTTCCGTTCCTCCGTCCGCGGCGGCTCGGCCGCGACGGTCTCGGCGCTCGCCTCGGTCGCGTCGGCGACAGCGTCTCGGCGCGGCGCGGTCTCGGCCGCGGCACGCGCCTGCGGTGCGTCGATGCGCGGCGTCACACCCGAAGGAGGCGCCGCTGCGGTCGGCGTCGTGGTCACCGACACGACCTGCCCCTGCGGTCTTGTCTCCGGTCGAGGCTCGGGCGGCGCTCCGGCAGAAGCCGGTGCCGAACGAGCCGACGCGGGCTGCTCGACCTTGATCGCGGGCGCTACGACGCGGCGCTGCTCGCTCGGCAGCTCCCCGATCACGAGGTGACTGGCGCGCAGCGGTCTCGCCTTCGGCTCCTCCGCGCGTTCGTCCGCGGACGCCGCGGGCCCGGCTGGCCCAGCGGGAACCGGCGCCGATGCCGGGGCCGACGGCGCGGCCGCGACAGGCGCTGCCACACCTTCCGTCGCTTCGAGACGCGTGGTCATCTCGTCGAGGTTGCGCCGCACGACCCGCAGCGACTCGAGAAGTCGGTCGCGACCGGCCCGGAGCTGGTCGAGCTGCGCCGCAGCGGCGCGCTTCCGCTTGTTGAGGTCGGCGATCATGCGCTCACGGGCGGCCTGCGCCTCAGCGACCATCTCGCGCCCGCGCTCCTTCGCGGCGTCGAGAATGGCGTCTGCGTCTTCTCGTGCCTTCACCCGGATCGCGGCGGCTTCCCGCTCCGCGTCGGCGATCTTCTTGACGGCTGTGGCTTCGGCCTCCTCGCCCTTCGTTCGCACGAGTTGTTGCGCTTGGGCTCTGGCGTCGTCGAGCACCCGCGCCGATTCGGCGGTCGCCGCGTGGCCGAGTTGCGCAACCCGGTCCTTCGCCTCGCGGACGAGCCGGTCGGCCTCCGCCTTCGCGGCGGCGAGCGTCGAGGCCGCCGCCTCCTGGGCCTCGGCGAGGGCAGCCGCGGCTGCGGCCTCGGCGGCTGCCACGGTCGCGGCGGAGTTCGCTGCTCCCGCGGCTCCCCCGCTCTCTTCCAGCGCCGTCCGCAGGTCGGCCTCGCGCTGGCGGGCGGCGCGGAGCTCGTCGGCGACCTGGCCGAGGAACGCCCGCACCTCGACCGGGTCGAAGCCGCGGAAGGCCGTGGGGAAGGTGCGGTCGGAGACGTCGTCAGGCGCGAGCGTCGGCTCCGGAACGGGAGCGGGCGCGTCGGCCGAAGACATGGGTCAAAGGCTACGGGGCGCCTGTGACGCCCGGGGTGATCAGTCGGACGCCGCCGGAAGGAGGATCGAGAACTTCGATCCCTTGCCGGGCGCGGTTTCGCAGGTGACGTGGCCACCGTGACGCTCGACGACCCGCTGCACCAGCGCCAGCCCGAGCCCGAGCCCGCCGTAGGCGCGAGTGTCGGATTCGTCGCCTTGCGACCATTCGGCGAATGCTCGTTCGAGCTCGTCGTCGGTCATGCCGAGACCCGTGTCGCGGACGGAGATCTCGACCCCGCCGGTGTCGGACGGCCCTGCGCTGACGGCGATCCGCCCGCCGGAGGGCGAGAACTTGATCGCGTTGTCGAGGAGCTCGTCGACGGTGCGCTGCAGCCAGTACGGGTCGCCGATGATCTTCGGCGTCCCAGACCGAACGCGGCGGGAGATGACCACGCCGTCGGGCGCGGTTGCCTGCCGGGCGTCGACCACGGGAGTCAGCACATCCCGCACGTCGAGCTCCTGGGGACGGAGGACCGTGCGACCGGCCTGCGCCGAGGCGAAGAACTCGAGCATCTCGACGATGCGCTCCATCCGCTCACCGGACGCGACCATCGCTCGCGAGATCTCGCGCGCCCGGTCCGACGGGACCTCACGGCCGGCGAGGATCCGGGCGTAGCCGAGCAGGGGCGTGAGCGGGGTGCGGAGCTCGTGGCCGACCCGCGAGAGGAACTCGCGCTTCATGCGCTCGACTTCGCGTTCGGCGCGCAGATCGCGGAACACCAGCACCCGCCCGGTGACCTCACCGTCGGGTGCGCGCAGCGGGCCGGAGGTCAACGCAACCGGCACGAGCGTGCCGGCGAGGTCGACATCGACGAGCTCCGACCAGCGCTCGCCGTCGCCGGTGGTGAGGCGGTCGTTCATGTCGAGACCCTCTTCGTTGGTCACCCGGATCAAAGCGTCGACGCGCTGGCCCTTCGCGTCGTCGCCCGAGATCCCGAAGAGATCCTCCGCGGCTTCGTTGAAGTCGGAGACGACTCCGCCCTCGTCGATCGCCACGAGCGCCTCTCCCATGCCGGCGACCACGGCCTCGAGGCGGTTGCGCAGGCGCGCTTCGTCGAGAGCGGCCTGCCGCAGCGCGTCGGTCTTCTCCTCGATCGACTGCGCCATCGAGTCGAAGGCCGCTCCCAGCCGGCCGACCTCGTCGTCGTTGCGCACGCCGGAGCGAACGCCGGTCTCGCCTCGTTCGAGGGCCTCGGCCGAGCTCGTCAGCCGGCGGACACCCGCGCCGATGCGATCTCCCACGATCGCCGCGAGGAGCAGCGCGAGCAGCGTCCCGCCGAAGGCGATGACGAAGAAGGTGCGGAACAACCGCTCGCGGCCTTCGTCGACCGTTGCCGTCGAGCGCGAGACGATCAGCGCGAAGAGCGGCTCATTGGTCTGGCTCCGAACCGCGCGTGCCGCGATGAACCGGTCGGAGGTGGTCGCGGTCGACCCGTCGGCACCGCCGAGGACCTTCTTCGCGAGGCGTGCGGCCGTGTCGGCAGGCGGTTGCGGCCCGGTCGATGCGACGACGCCGTTGGGTCCCCAGATCGCGAGCGTGATGGCGTCTTCCGCACCGGCGCGGGCGCTGAGGTAGTCGTCGTCGACCTCGACCGCGGCGACGACGAGCCCGAGGAGCCGCCGGCCGCCCTCCACGCCTGCGCGCACCGGCACCATGCCCAACGCGATCGCGCGGTCGCCGAGGGCGACGACGTCGCCGGTCGAGCGGTTGTTGACGATCGCGTCCTCCGCAGCCGGCGTCCGCAACAGCCGGGCGAACGACGCCGCGGGCAGGTTCGACGCGGCGACGACCCCTGCGCGCGTGTCGACGTAGGCGAGCGCGATCGGCTCGTCTTGCAGGGCAGAGCCGAGGCCGGTGACGACGAGGTTCAGCTGCTGCGACTGCTCCGGAGTCGCCGCTCCCGCGTCGTTGATCGCGACGACGAGCGGCGCGAACTCCGACGCGCCAGCGAGGCCCTTCGAGGTCAGACCGGCGGCGCGGATCGCGTCGTTGCGCGACCGCTCGATGAGGCTCGCCTCGCGCAGTGCACGAGTGTCTACGGACGAGATGGCCTGGTCTTCGATCGTGTTCGACAGCACGGCACCGAGGCCGACGGAGAGCACGAGCACGACGAGCAGCAGCGTGGCCGCTGAGCTCGCGGCGACACGAGCGGCGATCGCGCGGCGACTGGCGAGCAGCAGCGCGGTGCCCACTCCGCCGGCGGCAACGGCGCGACAACCCGCAGCGAACAGCTCCGCGTCCATCGTCGCGGCGACCACGCCGCTGACCCCGAGCACGAACGAGACGATCACCAGCTGGCGAGAGACCGGCCCGCCGGCCCAGCGGACGACGCCCACGAGCAGAGCGACCCAGCCGATGCTGCGGGCGACGAGGATGACGGGATCGCCGAGATCGTCGATGATCAGCGACCCGTGGACGAACGACGCGCCCGCCAACGCGGCGAACGCGACGGTCAGAGCGAGGCGGGTCAGCTGCGACCTGGTGAGCAGCTCGTAGCGGAGGAGGCTGAGCGCCAGGCCGGCCGTCGCGACCAGGAACAGAGCGAACTCCGTCGCGAACTGGATCTGCGCTTCGAGGTCGGCGCTCACCCTGCGGCCTGCGCAGCCGGCGCACTCAACCCCGACAGGTCACCGCCGAGCGACGCCAGGGCATCGAGCGCCTCCTGCAGCGTCGACACCTTGAGCACCAACAGCTCGTTCCCGGCGCGGGCTTTCGCGATCTCGTACTCGCCCGCCGGCACGAGGAAGACGTCAGCTCCGGCCCGCCGGACCGCCGACGTCTTCTGCGCGACGCCGCCCACGTCGCCGACTCGTCCGTCGATCTCGATCGTTCCCGTCGCCGCGACGCGTCGGCCGCCGGTGAGCTCGCCGTCGGTCAGCGCGTCGATGACGCCGAGCGTGAACGCGAGGCCGGCTGAGGGCCCTCCGATCGACCCGCTGCGGATGTCGACCTGGAACGGCAGATCGAATCGCCGCTTCGACGTGCGCAGGAAGACGCCGAGCACCGCCTTCCCGCCCTGCTCCGGATCGGCCGCCAGGGGCACCTCGACCGTGCGGGTCTTGCCGTTGTCGAAGCCCTTCACCTCGAGCCGGACGGTCTCGCCCGGTCGGTGCGCGCCGATCAGCGCGGTCGCCTCTTGGACGAGCGACACCGGCGAGCCGTCGACCGAGATGATCACCTCACCCGGTTCGAGCCGGCCGTTCGCTGGGAACTGCGGCAGGACGCGCTCGATCAGCGCGCCCTCGCCGCGCTCGCTCACCTGATAGCCGAGGCGTCGGAGCGCGACGACGATCGCCGTCTGCTTCGAATCGTCCATCTCCTCGACGTTGAAGCGGCGGTAGTCCTCGTCGGTCGTGTCGGGCGGGAGGATCCGCTCTTGCGGGACGACGTCGACGTCATCGCGCACCCACCCGAGCAGGGCCTGCAGCGGGCTCACCTTCGTGAGGGTGATCGTCGTGAGGAGCACCTCGCCCTCGGGCGGATAGGTCTTCGCACCCTCCGCGACGATCAGCTCGGTGACCTCCCGCGCCGAACCGGGCGCCAGCGCGTAGTACGGGAGGGTGACCCAGCTCGACGCGATCAACCCCGCGGCGAGGAGCGCCGCGAGGATGACGATCGGCAGCCACGGCCGCTTCCGCTCCGGCGTCACGGGCTCCCAGCCGAGGGGGCTCCGAACTACCATCGGCTCGACTGTGTGCACCCCTCGCGCCTGCCTCCGTGCACTCGCCCCTGGTGCGAGTCAGCGCGTCCAGCCTGCCAGAACAACCTGCGCGTCAGGTAACGCTCCCGGTTGCCGGTGAGCGACGAGCCGGGCGGCGGCGGCCCACAGCTCCCACGCTTCGAGATCCCGATCGAGCCTCTCCCCGAGCGACCGATCGTGCCGCGCACCCCCACGCTGACTGACGACCGGTTCGAAGCCGCGCCCTCGCCCCAGGTCGAGCCGGAACCCGAACCGGAGCCGGAGCCGGAGCCCGAACCGGAGCCCGAACCGGAACCGGAACCGGAACCCGAACCGGAACCGGAACCCGAACCGGAGCCCGAGCGCGAGGAAGCCGGCCCAGGCGCCCTCCGTCCGGAGACGCCCAGACCGGCTCCCAGAGCCGGCGCCTCGGCCCGACATCGTCGCCGCCTGCGGGTGTTGCGCAGGAGAGTGCGGGCGACGCTCGGACTGGTGGCGCTGGTGATCTTCGCCGCCATCGCACTCGCGATGGCTATCGGCGTGGCGATCGCCGTGGTGGCGTTCGCCTTCCGCCGGACCGTCGGCTAGCCGTGGTACCAGCTAGCGGCTGATCAGCTCTTGCCGAAGAGCCCGAAGCGGCCGCCGTTCGCGCCCGCACCGGCACCGGCAGCAGCGGGCTCGCCCTTCACCGGCTGCGGCGCGACCGGCGACGCCGGAGCGGCTGCAGCGGCGGGGGCGGGGCTCGCCGGGGC
>Ga0247719_1000886_pt1 | contig 14613 bp, 13 predicted proteins | sample 41E_DmetaG_FD_189046 | JGI IMG/M metagenome (GOLD analysis project Ga0247719, IMG submission 189046) | Soil microbial communities from hillslope of Landscape Evolution Observatory, University of Arizona, Oracle, AZ, United States - 4-1-E_D | ecosystem: Engineered > Artificial ecosystem >...
CACCGAGACATCCGACACCGCGTCGGGCACGAGATGCAGCGGCGGCAGCGGCGGCCCCTTCTTGCCGCACGCCACCAGCGTGCCGAGTGCCAGGCATGCGGCCACGCGCATCCGCGACGCACGATTCACAGGATGTACCTCGACAGATCTTCGTTCCGCGCGATCTCGGCCAGCGCACGGTCGACGTACGCCTCGTCGACGGTCACCTCCTTCTCGGCGAGATCCGGCGCTTCGAACGAGACCTCGTCGAGCAGCTTCTCCATCACGGTGTGCAGCCGCCGCGCGCCGATGTTCTCGGTGCGGTCGTTCACCAGCATCGCGAAGTCGGCGATCCGCTCGATCGCTTCGGGCGTGAAGCAGAGCGTAACCCCCTCGGTCGACAGGAGCGCCGTGTACTGCTTGATGAGGGCGCTCTTCGGCTCGGTGAGGATCCGCACGAAGTCCTCGCGGCCGAGCGCTTCGAGCTCGACGCGGATCGGAAACCGTCCCTGGAGCTCCGGAATGAGGTCCGACGGCTTCGACACGTGGAAGGCGCCGGCAGCGATGAACAGGATGTGATCCGTCTTCACCATGCCGTGCTTCGTGTTGACTGTCGTTCCCTCGACGATGGGCAGGATGTCGCGCTGCACCCCTTCGCGGCTCACGTCGGGGCCGTGGCCGCCCTCCCGGCCCGCGACCTTGTCGATCTCGTCCACGAAGATGATCCCCGCCTGCTGCACGCGTTCGACGGCGGCGCGCGAGACGGTCTCCATGTCGATGAGCTTGTGCTCTTCTTCCTGCGCGAGCACCTCGAGCGCCTCGGGCACGCGGAGCCGGCGCTTCTTCGTCCGCCCGCCGAACAGACCGCCCATCATGTCCTTGATGTTGATGTCGACCTCTTCGACCGAGGAGCCGGCGATGATCTCGAAGGCGGGGAACGACTTCTCGCGCACGTCGATCTCGAGGTACTTGTGGTCGAGGCGCCCGTCGCGGAGCTGCTCGCGCAGCTTCTCGCGTGTCCGCTGCGCCTGGTCTCGGATCGCCGTCGCCTGCTCGTCGTAGTCGGGGGCGGCCGGCAGCGGCGGGAGCAGCAGGTCGAGGACGCGCTCTTCGGCCGCCTGCCGCGCCTTCTCGTGCACCTCGGCGCGCCGCTCCTCGCGCACCATGTCGACCGCGAGCTCGACGAGGTCCCGCACCATCGACTCGACGTCGCGTCCGACGTAGCCCACCTCGGTGAACTTCGACGCCTCGACCTTGATGAACGGCGACTGCGCGAGGCGGGCGAGCCGCCGCGCGATCTCGGTCTTGCCGACCCCGGTCGGGCCGATCATCAGGATGTTTTTCGGTGCGACCTCCTCTGCGAGCTCGGGCGGCAGCTTCTGGCGACGCGACCGGTTCCGGAGCGCGATCGCGACGGCGCGCTTCGCCTGCTTCTGACCGACGACGTGCTTGTCGAGCTCGGCGACGATCTGGCGCGGCGTCAGCGCCTCGATCGTCGTGGTGGTGCTTTCGGGGAGAGGTATGGCCATCCGTGCTACAGCGCTTCGATCGCTTCGAGGGTGATGTTCTCGTTCGAGTAAATGCAGATCTCGGCGGCGATCGCCATCGCCTGCGCCGTGATGGCGCGCGCGTCGAGCTGCGTGTGCTTCGCCAGCGCTTTCGCCGCGGCGAGGGCGTACGGCCCGCCGGATCCGATCGCGATGATGCCGTCATCCGGCTCGATCAGGTCGCCGTTGCCGGAGAGCAGGTACGTCGCCCTGGGATCCATGACGACGAGCATGGCCTCGAGCCGCCGCAGCATCCGGTCGGTCCGCCAGTCTTTCGCGAGCTCCACGGCTGAGCGCTCGAGGTTGCCGCGGTACTGTTCGAGCTTCGCCTCGAAGCGGGCGAAGAGCGCGAACGAGTCGGCGGCGGAGCCGGCGAACCCGGCGAGGATGCGGTCGTTGTAGAGCCGCCGGATCTTGCGGGCCGCGTGCTTGACGACGGTGTTGCCGAAGGTGACCTGGCCGTCGCTGGCCATGACGGCCTGACCGCCGTGGCGCACAGCCAGTACTGTGGTTGCGTGAATCATCGTCCGAAAAGGCGAGTCTATCAGAGCGGCCGTGGCGCCCGGCGGTCCCGTCCGGCTGTCCGCGTGGCGTGACGACGCTGGCCTCGTCGCAGGACACCGGGCGGCGCCGGTCATCGAATTCCGGCCTGTTTTCGAGCTCTTCCGGTGGCAGGCGCGTTGCTTTTGACGTCGTCGCAGGTTTCCGTCACCATTGGTGACCCAGGAGCTCCTATGAACCGTCGAACCATCGTCATCTACGCTGCCACGGCAGCCCTGGTCCTTGCCAGCGGTCCCGCGTTCGCGCAGGAGAATCCCCCCGTCTCGCCGAAGCAGAGTTCGGGCAGCGAGGGGGCGCGGCCGAACCCCGGAGGCGGCGGCAGCGGCACGGCCGTATCGCGCCCCTCTGGCGGTGAGTCCGGCAGCAGCGTCGCCGGCTCGAGCTCGGTGGCGCGGCCGTCGGGCGGCTCCTCGGTGTCGTCGGGCAGCGACTCCTTCCGTCCGGGGCCGGAGCGGCCCGAGCGCCGCGTCGAGCGGCCGCAGGCGGTCCCGCGCGGCGAGGCGTATTCGCCGGATGCGGGTGAGCGCCGCCGGGTGGATCCCCGCGGCGCGCATGCGTCGGCGGGCGAGAACAGCGGCGGCGGCGACCGCGCCGTGCCGGCGTATGCCCGGCCGCGCGACGGCCGCACGCCGATCGGCACCGCGGTCGAGCGCCAGTCCGCACCGCGCAGCGTGCGCGACGTCATCTACTCGTACGATCCTTACTACCGGTACTCGTACTACTACAACCGGTCGCCGTACGGGTACTACTGGCCCGGCTACGGCTTCGGGGTCGGGTACTTCTACGATCCGTGGATGTGGGGCTCCTTCTCCCCCTACGGCATCTACGACCCGTACTACGGCGGCGGCTACTCGGCCGGTTACAGCCGCTATCGCGCCGCGAGCACCCGGCCGCTCGGGTCGGTGCGCCTGAAGGTGAAGCCGGAGTTCGGCCAGGTGTTCGTCGACGGCTATTACGTCGGCGAGGTCGACAGCTTCGACGGCGTCTTCCAGCGCCTGACGATCGAGGAGGGGCCGCACCGCATCGAGATCCGCGCCGAGGGCTACGAGCCGGTGCAGTTCGAGGTGATGGTGATCCCCGGCGAGACCGTCACCTACAAGGGCGACCTCAAGCGGATCCAGTAGCGGTGCTGCAGACCGGCTGACTTCAGCGTCGTGTCGCTGGCCACCGTCGCGGCAATCTCGGGCCTCTACGATCTCGTCGTAGGGGCCTTTTTACTTCTGGCACCAGGCACGCTGGCCGCCTGGTTCGATGTGCCTCCCGCGACGCCGCGGATCTTCTCGGACCTGAACGCCCTCTTTCTGCTGGCCGTGGGCGCCGGCTATTACCTGCCCTGGCGCGAGCCGCGCCGCTACCGCGGCTACATGTGGGTGATGGGTCCGCTCCTCAAGGGAGCCGGGGCGGCGATCTTCATCCTCGACTATGCGTTTCGCGGCTCGCCGGCCAGCTTTCTGCTGTTCGCGGCGAGCGACGGCACGCTGGCCCTGCTGACGCTCTACGCGCTCGCGCGCGACCGCAGCGCGAAGTAGACCGGCAGGCCGGCCGCGATCACCAGGAGGCCGGCGGCGGCCGGCCCGAAGTCCCCCCCACCCATCAGCGGACGCCCGAGGTCGGTCCACAGGGCGTTGATGACGATGAGCGCGCTGGCGACCGTGAAGATCGCGGGTGCGACCGGATACCCCCACGCCCTGAAGGGCCGCGGCGCGTCCGGCTCGCGCCGCCGGAGCACGAAGAGCGCCGCGACCGCGATGCCGCCGAAGAGGATGATCGAGAAGCCGGTGTAGGTCGTGAGGGCGGCACCGCTGCCCGACAGCACGAGGAGACTGCTCCACACCGCCTGCGCGATGATCGCGGCGGCCGGCGTCCTGAACCGCGGGTGCACGCGCGCGGCGGCCGGCAGGAAGAGGCCGTCGCGTGCCATCGCGAAGTACACGCGCGGCCCGGCGAACACGTTCGCGCTGATACTCGCCGCGAGGCTGATGATCGACACGAGCCCCATCACGTGACCGGCCATCTCGTTGAGCAGCCGGTCGGCGATCACATCGAGCACGCTGCCCTCCACCTTCGCGAGCTCGCCGACCGGCAGCACGAAGAGGTAGAGCGTGTTGAGCAGCACGTAGATCGCGATGACCGCGACCGTGCCGAGCGCGAGCGCCCGGGGGACGTTCCGGCCGGGATCGCGGATCTCCTCCGCGATGTACGCCGCGGCGTTCCAGCCCGAGTAGGCGAACATCACGGGGATCAGCGCGAGCAGCCACGCCGTCGGCGACACGGCCGCAGGCGCGGCCTGCTGCAGGTTCGCCGTCGATCCCGCGCCGAAGGAGAAGCCGAGCGCGATGAACATCAGCAGCGCGAGCACCTTGAGCGTGGCGAGGACGTTGCCCACGAGGCGCCCGGGCCCGACGCCGCGCAGGTGCACCCACGACATGAGCAGGATCGCGCTCAGCGCGACGAGCGACTGCCGGGAGAACACCAGCGGCACCCACGGGACGGGGATCACGAACAGCGGCGTGTCGTCGCCGGCGCCGGGAATGAACCGATCGAGGTAGATCGCGAGGAACACCGAGCTCGCCGCGATGGCACCCGAGAAGCCCGCGACGAAAGAGGTCCACCCGGTGAGGAACGCCGCGAGCCGGCCGTACGCGGCGCGCAGGTAGACGTACTCGCCCCCGGCCCGCGGCCGGAGCGCCGCGAGCTCGGAGTACGCCATGGCGCCGGCGAACGCGAGGGCGCCGCCGGTCGCCCACACGCCGAGGAACAGCCACGGGTGCGGCGTCATGGCGGCGACGAGCGGCGGCGTGAACAGGATGCCGCCGCCGATCACGTTCGAGACGATGACGGCGGCCGCGTCGAGCGGGCCGAGGCGCCGCTCGAGCCCGGAGGTGTCGGCAGCGGTGGGGACGGGATCAGGACGTGGCACGTGGCGGCGCGCCTACCGCGTGAGGAGCTGCCGCTCCACGGGGGCGCGGTGCAGTTCCACCCATTGCGAGGCCGACTGCCGCACGAAGATCACGACCTCCATGTCGCGGAAGTCGCTGTGCTTCAGCATGTCGGCGCGGCTCTGTGGCGGATCGCCCGTATACCCCGTCTGCGAGCGCACCGTCACCGGCTGCGTCTCGTTCCCCTCGAAGGGGACGCGCTGCACGAAGATGCTGTCGTGCTCCTCGGAGCTGCCGGCGAACCTGAACACGATGTTCAGCGCAGCGCCGTTGATCCGGCTGTCGGACGTGTTCCGCAGCCGGAACGAGGCGCTCGGCACCAGCTTGTTCTTGCCGTCGACGATCCCCGCGTCGTACCAGCCGGTGACGAGGTCGGTGACCTGGAGCGCCTGCTTCAGATCGGGAGCCGCCGTGCACGCCGCGGCGGTCAGCGCGCAGGCGAGAAGAAGGATCCTCCGCATCGGCCGATTGTAGCCCGTGTTCGGATCAGAAACCGCGGACCTGCACGCGGCGGCGGATCTCGTCGCGCGACAGCCGGCCGGCCAGGTACGCCTCGAGATCGGCCCCCCTGAGCCGCAGGATGAGCGTGCTCGGTTGATCCACCTGCCCCGGAGCCTCCTGCGCCTCGCGCGCCGCCACCGTGAGCCATTCATCGGGACGCAACGCCATCGAGCTGCTGTAGAACACCATCGCGTCGATCAACTGCCGCTTCACCGATTCGACGTAGTGCGCGTCGGGATTCATCAGCGCCTCGACCGACGCGCCCGAGACCGACGTCGGCTGCGCCGGGTCGCGCATTCCGCGCGCCGCCCGGTCGCGGCCGAGCGCTTCCACCAGACTCACCACGCTCGGCATGACGCTCGGGATCTCGACCTGGAAGAACACGCCGTAGCCCTCGAGATAGGTGCCGAGCGCCTTGGCGGGCGACGAGGTGAACATCGAGATGCCCGGCTGCACCGACTGGATCTCCTGTGCCGTCTCCCCCGCCGCCAGGCGGACCGCCTTCACGAGCACCCCTTCCATCAGGAAGATGGCGTTCCGCCGCTGTCGCAACTCCTGCGGCGTGAGCGGCGCGGACGGTTCCGGCGCCGCCTCGAGCACCCGTTCGGGCACGGCGACCGGCGGGGTCGGCGGCGGCACGGGCGGCGGATCCTGGGGCGCGGCCGGCACGGTGACCGGAATCATCGGCACCTGCGCCGGCAGGGTTTCGCCGGGCGGCGGCGTCGGCGGCGGCACCTCCTGCGCGCGCGCGGCGCACGCCGCGAGCACAACGAACGCCGGAACCATGAATGCCTGTCGTCTCGCGGCCATCACTTCTCCTGCCTCGTGCTTGCGGCGCGCACCAGTTGATGCAGCATGTCCCGCTGGGTTGCGATCTCCGCGTTCGTGAGCCCCTGCGACTGCGCCAATCCCTGCTGGATCATCGCCAGGTCCGTGCGGCGCTGGCGGTCGAAGTCACGCCACAACTGGAGCAGCTGCTGCGCAACGGCCACCTGCTGACGCGACTCGGCCTCGCTCACGATCTGCCGCACGCGCCGGAGCATCTCGGCGTCCGCCATGCGCGTGGTCGAGGCCGTCTGCACGTCGACGTCGGACGACTGGCTCACCAGCGCCGCCTCGAGATCGCGCAGCCGGCGTTCGAGCGCCTCGAAATCGGCGTGCGTGCGCGCGGCTTCCGCGGCTGCCGTGGGTGCACTCGCCGTCTCGCCGGGATCTGCCGCGCCGCGCGGGCCCCAGCCGGTGCGGATCGTCACCCCCTCGCTGCCGTAGCGGACCTCGACGTTCGCGATCGCCGCCGCAACCGCCAGCACGATCACGGCGGCCGCCGCCAGCCGCATCACGGACGCGAGCCGCGGGCGCCGCGGAAGCGCCGGCGCCGGTGCGGACGCGCCCCGGATCACGCGAAATCCGAGGTCGGGCTCCGGCGGCGCCCAGTGCGCCAGATACGTGCGCGTCGATCGCAGCCCCTCGAGCTCGCCCGCGCATGCCGCGCAGACATCGAGGTGCGCCTCGAAATCGCGCCGCTCCTCGACGCCGAGTTCGTCGTAGAGGTACCCGACGAGTTGTTCCTGCCTGTCGCACATGTTCAGCCTTGCACCCTTGCTTCAGTTTTCAGCGTCGCCCCTGACGGATGCTCGATGAGCCGCGCTCACCGGCCGCGCCCGGCGAGGGGCTCGGCCGGCAACCTCGGATCAGTAGCGAAGCGCGTCACCGTCCACCCCCGCCTCGCGCAACTGCCGCCGAACCACCGACAACCCTTGGTACAACCGCGTCTTCACGGTGCTGAGGGGGCAGTCGAGCAGATCGGCGATCTCCTGAAATGTCAGCCCGTGGTACTCCTTGAGGATGATGGCGGTGCGCTGCTCCTCGGGAAGCAGCGCCATCGCCTTGCTCACGGCGCGCCCGAGCTGCCGCCGGGCGACCAGTTCCTCGATCGATTCCGAAGAGGTTTCTTCGCCGGCCAGGTCGATCAGGTCGACCCCTTCGGGAGGTTGCATCACCGGGGCTCTGCGCTCCCGGCGGATCCAGTCACGGCAGAGGTTCAACGTGATCCGGTAGAGCCATGACGAGAACTTCGCCTGCCCCTTGAACCCCTTGAGGGCCCGGAATGCCCGGAGGAACGTCTCCTGGGCCACATCGCGTGCGTCTTCCTCGCGACCGATGACGCGGTACGCGAGGGCATAGATCGGCCGCTCCCAGCGCAGCACGAGCTGGTTGAAGCTGTCCAGGTCCCCTGCCTGCGACAGGGAGACCAGCTCTTCGTCTGACGACGCCATGTCGTTGTCGTAGGTTTAGACGCCGCCCCCATCCCGGTGGCCGGTCCGCAGGCGGCAGGCGGCCATCCGCCGTTTGGCCATTTCCCATCAACATCTTAGAATGCGTGCACTCCGCTCATGGATCTGCCCGACATCGACCGCCTGACCCGGGAGCTCGCCGTCCGCCGGGGGCTGCAGGAGGCGCTGGTGCTGTTTTCGCGGGCAAATTCCGCGAAACTGGCGCTGCCGGCGGCACTTGGGGCCCTCGCCGCCGACGTGGCGTCGCTGCTCGGGACGCGACGGGTCGCCGTCTGGCTCTTCGACCGCGAGAGCGAGCTGCTGACGCTGGCGGCTTCGTCCGACCGCCGCGATGCGCAGTCGGCGCAGACCGTCAGGAGCGACGAGGACTCGCCGATCAGCGCCGCGCTGCGCCGCGACACGCCCGAACTGACGGGCAGCGGCGCCACCCAGTCGCTCGCGGCGCCGCTCCGCGGATGGCGCCGGGCGCTCGGCACGCTCGTCATCGAAGGCCCGGCCGCGGCGCTGCCACAGGAGGCATTCGTCGAAGCCGCAGGTGAGTTCGCGCGGCAGCTCGCGGCGCTCGTCGAGAACCGCCTGGTGCTCGACGAGGCGATCGCCCGCCACCACGAATACGAGCAGTTGCGCGCGCAGGTCAGGCAGTCGCAGAAGCTCGCCTCGCTCGGGCAGCTCGTCGCGAGCGTGGCCCACGAGATCAACAACCCGCTGCAGGGCGTGCTCGGCCACATGGAGCTGCTGATCCGGAGCCTCCCGGCGGACGCGCCGAACCGCCCCGCGCTCGAGCGGATTTACAACGACGCCGACCGCGCCGCGCGGATCGCCGACAGCCTGCTCGTGTTCGCCGGCTCCCAGCGCGTACCGAAAGAGAGGGTCCGGCTGCACGAGGTGATCGAGGAGGCGGTGGCGATCCACCGGTCGACGCGCTACCGCCCCGACATCGAGTTGGTGGAGCGGATTGCGACAGACCTGCCGCCGGTGATGGCGGACCGTACGCTCCTCCAGCAGGCAATCCTGAACATCGTGATCAACGCCGAGCAGGCGATCGCCGGCACGGCCGCCGACGGCAGGATCTTTCTCACCGCCGAGCGCGAACACCGCGGCGTCCGCATCGCCATCGAGGACAACGGCCCCGGCATTGCGCCTGCGCTGATGGAGAAGATCTTCGATCCTTTCTTCACGACGAAAGACATGGGCAAGGGGACCGGACTCGGCCTCGCCATCACGACCGGCATCATCGAGGAGCACGGCGGCACGCTCACGGCCGACACGTCGCCGGAAGGGGGCGCGCGTTTCACGATCCGCTTGCCAGCGGCCGAGTGATCCAGTGATAAAGTGGTGCGGGCTCCCCCCACTGCCAGATCATGGATGACGCTTTTCTCACGACCGAAGAGGTCCTCGAGTACCTCCAGGTAAACCTCCGCACGGTTTACCGCCTGATCAAGGCTGGGAAGATCCCCGCGGTGCGGGTGGGCCGCCAGTGGCGCTTCCGAAAGCGCGACATCGACGCGTGGCTCGAATCGCAGCGCCCCCGTGCGGGACGGCCCGCCCCGGCGCCCGCGCCGAAGCCGGGCGGCGCCGCCGGCGGCCGCGCCCGCATCCTCGTGGTCGACGACGAAGAGACGATCCGCGAGCTGCTGTCGAAAACCCTCGCGCTCGCCGAGTACGAAGTGGACGTCGCCCACGACGGCCGATCGGCCGTCGATCGGATGCGCATGATCCCCTACGACCTGCTGATCACCGACCTTCGGATGCCGGGGGTCGACGGGTTGACCGTGATCCGTGAGGCCCGGCGCCTGAAGGCCGACATCCCTGTGATCATCGTGACGGGGTACTCCACCGAGGCGAGCGCCATCGAGGCGATCAACCTCGGCGTGCAGGGCTACCTCACGAAGCCGTTCAGGGTGCCCCGGGTTCTCGCCGCGGCGGCCAAGGCGCTCGGCGAAGTCCCAAGTTGATCCAGCTCGTCTCCCTCAGCAAGTCGTTCGGCGGACGCGTGCTGCTCGACGCGGTGAGCTGGCAGATCGACGACCGCGAGCGCGTCGGCCTGGCGGGGCCGAACGGCGCCGGCAAGACCACCCTCCTGAAGATGCTCGCCGGCCTCGAGGACCCGGACGCCGGTTCCATCGTCAAGCCGACCGGCCTGACGGTGGGCTACCTGCCGCAGGACGGCCTCGGCCACAGCGGACGCACGCTGCTCGCGGAGACGTCGCTCGCCTTCAAGCCGCTGCTCGACCTGCGCGCGGAAATCGAGGCGCTCGAGAACCGCCTCGGCGACGACGCGCACTCCGACGAGGAGCACGCCGCGATGCTGTCCCGGTACAGCGACCTGCAGGAGGAGTTCCGGCGGCTCGAGGGGTACAGCATCGATCTGAAGATCACGACGGTGCTCCGCGGTCTCGGCTTCTCCCCCGAGGATTTCGAGAAGCCGACCGAGACGTTCTCCGGCGGCTGGCAGATGCGGATCGCGCTCGCGAAGCTCCTGCTGACGCGCCCCGGTCTGCTCCTGCTCGACGAGCCGACGAACCATCTCGATCTCGACGCGCGGAACTGGCTCGAGGAGTACCTCGCCGACTACCCGCACGCCGTCATCCTCGTGTCGCACGACCGCTTCTTCCTCGACGCGGTCGTGACGCGCATCACCGAGATCGGCCTCCGGAGGCTGACCGACTACGTCGGCAACTACACGGCGTACCTGCGCGAGCGGGACGCGCGGATGGAGCGCCTGCGCCAGATGAAGAAGGAGCAGGACGACGAGATCGAGCGGATGCAGGCGTTCATCAACCGGTTCCGCTACCAGGCGACGAAGGCCGCGCAGGTGCAGAGCCGCATCAAGATGCTCGAGAAGATCGTGCCGATCGAGATCCCGCCGGAGCGCAAGCGGGTGCACTTCACCTTTCCGCCGTCGGTGAAGAGCGGGCGCACCGTGCTGGACCTCAAGAACGTGCGCAAGGCCTACGGCAGCCGGGTGGTGTTCGACGGCGTCAGCCTCCACATCGAGCGCGGCGACCGCATCGCGCTCATCGGTCCCAATGGCGCCGGCAAGTCGACCCTGATGCGGATGCTGTCGGGCGTCGAAGAGCCGGACGCCGGCACACGCACCGTGGGCCACCAGGTGGTGATGCAGTATTTCGCGCAGGACGAAGCGACGCGGCTCGACGCGGGGCTCACGGTGTACCAGACGCTCGCCGGCGACGCCCCCATCCACATGGTGCCGCACATCCGCAACATCCTCGGCGGCTTCCTTTTCTCCGGAGACGACATCGACAAGCCCGTGCGCGTGCTCTCGGGAGGCGAGCGGACCCGGCTCGCGGTCGCGCGCATGCTGCTCCGGCCGTCGAACACGCTGCTGCTCGACGAGCCCACGAACCACCTGGATCTCGATTCGAAGGACGTCCTGCTCGACGCGCTCGAGGACTTCGGCGGCACGCTGATCTTCGTCTCGCACGACCGCTACTTCGTCGACAAGCTCGCGACGAAGGTGATCGAGATCGGCCACGGCCACGCGCTGCTGTACCCGGGCAGCTACGAAGAGTTCCTGTGGAGCCGCAGGAACGCGGCGGCGGCCCCGTCCGTCGAGGCCGCCCCCCAGCGCCCTGCCGCTGCGAAAGCGGACGTGCGGCAGGCGGTGGCCGAGACTCCGCAGCCCAAACCGGACTCGGCCCCGCAGGGAGCAGGCGGCGGCCGGCAGCCCGACAGCTACCACGAGAAGAAGCGCCGCGACGCCGAAGAGCGGAAGCAGCGGAAGGCCGAACAGGCGCGGCGCCGCCGGATCGACGACCTCGAGTCGCGCATCGCGGAGCGCGAGGCGGAGATCAAGCGGATCGAGGCGCAGATGTCGGCCCCCGGCTTCTACGACGATCACGACGCCGCCAAGCCGGTGATCGACCGGCACCAGGCGCTCATGTGGGAAGTGGGCGACCTGATGAGCCAGTGGGAGGCGCTCCAGGAAGAGTCCGCCTAGCGCCTCCCTCGACACCGCTCCGGTCTTCACTCGACCTGCCCGCCCCAACCACATACAATTCTGCAACTCGATGACAGAAATGTGACGCCGGCGGCTCTGCCGTGCGCGTGATCTGACGTATTTCTGCGGAAATCCGGCGCGCCGGAGGCAATCGACCCGAGGCATACCCTTTGCCCATGGGTCGCCGGTCCTTGTTCTTACAATAATGGAATCGATGGCGACCCCGAAGCGCCGGGCTGGCACCGCGGCCCGATCCTCCCGCCGCCCCGCCACGTCCCGGCGGAGTGAGGCGCCGGCCGCCCGTGCGGTCCCCGGCAGCTTTTACCGGGATCTCGTCTGGAACCTGCGCAACGGTGTGCTGGCGGTGACGCGTGACGGCCGGATCGCCGTCATGAACGACGTCGCGCACCGGATCTTCGGCCTCACCGTGAAGACCAGCGTCATCGGGCGGCCGTACACCGACGTCCTGAAGGACCTCCCCGACGTCACGCGTATCCTCGCCGGCGCCTTCGAGCTGTCGCACCTGCCGAACCGCGCCGAGCTGCGCCTGAAGCGTACGAACAAGGTCATCGGCTACACGCTCTCGCAGGTGCGCGACGGCCGCGGCCGCGTGACCGGCGCGACGCTCTTTTTCAAGGATCTGACGCGCGTCGAGCAGCTCGAAGAGCGCGAGCGGCTGCGCGACCGCCTGGCGGCACTCGGCGAAATGGCGGCGGCGATCGCGCACGAGGTGAAGAATCCGCTCGCCGGCATCGAGGTCATGTCGGGACTGCTCAAGCGGCAGCTCGCCGACAACCAGGACGCGCAGTCGATCCTCGCCGACATCATCAAGGAAGCCAAGATGGCCAACGCCATCGTCGTCGAGGTGCTCGACTTCGTGCGGCCGATCCGCCTGCAGGTGGAGCACGTGGCGATCGCCGACGTGGTTCGCGATGCGGTGGCGATCGCCGAGAGCCATCCGCAGCGCGGCGACATCGCCCTCGACGTCCGCGTGCCGTTCGACCTGCCCGACATTCAGGGTGACCCGCACCAGCTGCGGCAGATCTTCACGAACCTGCTGACGAATGCGTTCGAGGCGATGGGCGGCCGCGGGCGCGTCCAGATCGCGGCGACGCTGCTCCCCCTCGAGGAGGAAGTGGCGTTCGGCAGCGATGTCCACGGCGTCCCCTCCATTCAGGTGGAGGTCTCGGACAACGGCCCCGGGGTCCCCCCGGACGTGATGGAAAAGATGTTCAGCCCCTTCTTCACGACGAAGCCGCAGGGCTCCGGCCTCGGCCTCGCGATCGTCCGCAAGATCGTCGACGCCCACGACGGGCGCATCGACGTCAGCGCGCGTGCCGAGGGGGGGACGCGCTTCCGCGTGACGCTCCCGGTCGTCGGCAGCCACGAACTGTTTCGGTGAAAGGCCGGCGCCGCCCGGCCTGATTGAGAGGTACGCACATGGGCAGGATTCTCGTAGCGGACGATCACGACTCGCTGCGCCGCGGCATCGCGCGCGCGCTCGCCGACGCGAAGCACGACGTCGACGAAGCGCCGAACGGCAACGTCGCCATCGAGAGGCTCCACGAGGGGCAGTACGACGTGGTGCTCAGCGACCTCAAGATGGGGGGCAGCGACGGCATGGACGTGCTGCGCACGGCCAAGGCGCTGCATCCGACGACGGCCGTCATCCTGATGACCGCCTTCGGCTCGATCCACACGGCCGTCGAGGCGATGAAGATCGGCGCGTTCGACTACGTGCAGAAGCCGTTCGAGATCGAGGAGATGGAGCTCAAGGTCGAGAAGGCCATCGAGCACCGCCGCCTCAAGCACGAGATCGAATACCTGCGCCACACGCAGCAGGACATCTACGACTTCGACCGGATCGTGGGCGCGAGCGGCGCGCTCCAGTCGGTGCTCGCGATCGTCAAGAAGGTCGCCAAGAGCAACACGACGGTGCTGATCCGCGGCGAAACGGGCACCGGCAAGGAGCTGATCGCCGGCGCCATCCACCACAACTCGCTGCGGGCGGGGCGCAACTTCGTCAAGGTGAACTGCGCGGCGCTGCAGGAGAACCTGCTCGAGTCGGAGCTGTTCGGCCACGAGAAGGGGGCCTTCACCGGCGCCGACAAGCAGCGCGTCGGCCGCTTCGAGCAGGCCGACGGCGGCACGCTGTTCCTCGACGAGATCGGCGACATGAGCGCCAACACGCAGGCCAAGATCCTGCGCGTGCTCCAGGAGCACGAGTTCGAGCGCCTCGGCGGCACACGCACGCTGCGTGTCGACGTCCGCCTGATCGCCGCCACCAACCGCAACCTGCCGCAGATGGTGGCCAACGGCCAGTTCCGCGAGGACCTCTACTACCGCCTCAACGTCGTCTCGATCGAGACGCCGCCGCTGCGCGAGCGCAAGGAGGACATCCAGGCACTGGCCACGTTCTTCCTCCGCCGCTTCGCCGGCGAGCTGAAGAAGCGCGTCGACGGCGTGTCGCCCGACGCGCTGAAGCTGCTGATGCGCTACAACTGGCCCGGCAACATCCGCGAGCTCGAGAACGCGATCGAGCGCGGCGTGCTGCTCGCCGAATCCGCGCAGCTCACGAGCGCCGATCTCCGGCTCGGCGAGCTGTCGACGACGCAGCCGTCGGGGGATGCCAACCCGGTGGTCAAGATCCCGCCGACCGGCATCGCGCTCGAGGAGATCGAGCGCCAGGCCATCGTCGAAGCGCTCAAGATGTCGAACTGGGTGCAGAAGGACGCCGCCGAACTGCTGTCGATCAGCCCGCGCGTCATGAACTACAAGATCAAGACGCTCGGCATCGACTACGCGCGCGGCGGCCGCCGGCCGATGATGAT
>Ga0247719_1000888_pt1 | contig 14595 bp, 15 predicted proteins | sample 41E_DmetaG_FD_189046 | JGI IMG/M metagenome (GOLD analysis project Ga0247719, IMG submission 189046) | Soil microbial communities from hillslope of Landscape Evolution Observatory, University of Arizona, Oracle, AZ, United States - 4-1-E_D | ecosystem: Engineered > Artificial ecosystem >...
CAACGAGGGACAACCGATCACATACGAAGCGCACGACCTGTCGTCGTGAAGCACCTGCCTGAAGAACATTTCGGCCCTCCCTTCTGCTGAATGATCCCCCGTCACACTATGCGCAGCATCTTACGTTGTTGTCAAGCGATTTCTTGATTACTATAGGAGCGTGAACCTTACCCGCTCCACTCCTTCAACCACCGTTCGCATCGGGATCCGCCCGAACCTCAGACAGTTCAGCCTGCTCGTCATCGTCAACGGGCTCGTCGGCGCGCTGGTCGGGCAGGAACGAACGTTGGTGCCGATGTTCGGCGAACGAATCTTCGGGTTGTCCTCCGCTGCCGCAGCCGTTGCATTCGTCGCATCGTTCGGTATGGCGAAGGCAGCCGCCAATTTGGCCGCCGGGGCGCTCGCCGATCGCGTCGGCAGGCGCCGGGTGTTGATCCTCGGTTGGGTGATTGGCGTGCCGGTGCCAATAGGGCTCATGGTGGCCCCGAGCTGGCAATGGATCATCGCGCTCAACGTCCTGTTGGGGATCAACCAGGGACTCACGTGGTCGACCACGGTCATCATGAAAATCGATCTGGCGGGTCCACTCCGGCGGGGGTTGGCAATGGGCATCAACGAATTCGCCGGCTACGTCGCGGTTGCCGCCTCGGCCGTGGGGTCCGGTCTTCTGGCGGAGCATTTCGGCCTGCGACCGGAGCCGCTTTTGCTCGGCGTTGCAATCGTGGGGTTGGGACTGGCCGCCACGGTATTTCTAGTCGAGGACACAGCGCCGCATGCGCGGCTCGATCGAGACGACACACCTCCACTTTCTGTGAGGGCCGCGGTACGGCTCGGCAGTTACGAGCACCGCACACTCGCCGCCGCCAGCCGAACCGGCTTGATCAACAACGCGAACGACGCATACGTATGGGCGCTTCTCCCGGTCCTGCTCTTGAGCGAAGGCTTACGTGCCGCCGATATCGGACTCATCGCCGGCGTATATCCGGCGGTGTGGGGCGCCGCCCAGCTCGGCACCGGAGCGCTCTCGGATCGCCTCGGACGGCGCGGACCGGCCGCAATCGGAATGCTAGTTCAAGCGGCGGCACTGCTGTGGCTTCTCATGGGCGCCGGCGTCGGACCTCGCGTTGCAGCCGCCGCAATCCTCGGTCTGGGGACCGCCCTCACGTACCCCGCGCTGCTGGCCGCGGTAGCCGACACCGCGTCCGGCGCATCCCGCGCCAGCGCGGTCGGCGTTTACCGCGCGTGGCGGGACCTCGGGTACGTCGCGGGCGCAATCTTTTCCGGTGTCACCGCATCTGCGTTCGGGCTCCGCGGGGCACTTTTGTGCGTCGCAGCCCTGACCGCGGCCTCGGGGTGCGACGCGTGGCGCCACCTTCGCCCGGTAAACGGTCAAGTGGTCGCTTGAGGAGCCTAGGATGGTTGCGTGGCCGATAAGGCGGTGAAACAGGCGCTGTTCGACGAGTTCGCGCGCGTGGGCAAAGCGCTCTCGAGTGGCCGGCGGGCCGAGATGATCGACGTCCTCGCAAATGGCGAACGCAAAGTCGAAGCCCTTGCCGAGCAGGTGAACCTATCGGTTGCGAACGTGAGCCAACATCTTCAGATCCTGCGTGCCGCCGGCCTCGTGACGTCGCGGCGGGAAGGAACCTCGATCTACTACCGTCTTGCCGGCCCCGAGGTGGTCACGTTGTGGAGGGCTGTGCAACAGCTCGCCGCCGATCGCCTCGCCGTCGTCGACCGACTGGCCCGAGCATATTTGGGAGAGGACAACGGCGTTGAGGCCGTCACCAAGGAGGACCTCGCACGTCGATTGCGCAAGAAAGAAGATTTCGTCATCCTCGACGTCCGCCCCCACGATGAGTTCACCGCGGGACACATCCCCGGCGCGATATCCATTCCGGTCGATGAGCTGCGGCGCCGTCTGAAGGAACTACCCAAGGGAAAGCACGTCATCGCCTACTGCCGCGGCTCCTATTGTGCGTTTGCTCCGGAAGCGATCCGGATCCTCATGAAGAAGGGGTACAAGGCCTCGCTTCTGAATGAGGGGTGGCCGGATTGGGCTTCGGCCGGACTCCCGGTCGAGGCAACAGACTAGGTGGAGACCGCCCCTCCCGACCAGATCACTCCCTCACTGCCGCGGGCCGGCGTGCTCATGACCGCGGGAACGATCATCTCGCGTATAACGGGAGTAATTCGCCTGGCCGTGCTCGCCGCAACGCTGGGCGTGGTCGAAACTCGTTTTACCGATACCTACAACCTCGCCAACACTGCACCAAACATCCTGTACGAATTGGTGCTGGGTGGCGTCATCGCCTCCGTCTTCGTCCCGGTGTTCGTGGAATTGCTGGAAAACAACGACCGCGATGAGGCGTGGCGCTCAATCAGCGCGATCTTCAATATTTCGCTCCTCGTGCTGGCCGCTCTCGCCATAATCGGTGTCATCGCAGCACCGTTACTGGCGAACTTCTACGCATCCCGCCTTGCGGGTGAAGAGCTGGCGCGTCAGCACGACGTCCTCGTGTTCCTGATGAGACTGTTTATCCCGCAAGTGGTGCTATATGGGATCTACTTCATGGGAAGTGGTGTTCTCAACGCACATCGGAAGTTCGTGCTTCCCATGTTCACACCGATCCTCAACAACCTCGTCTTGATCGTGGTGCTGATCTTGTTCAGCAAATGGCACGACTTGGTGACGCTCGACTCGGTGACGACATCACAACTACTGTTGCTCGGCCTCGGCACCACCGCGAGCGTTGCGCCGATGGGGCTTCTGCTTCTGCCTGCGTTCCTCCGGCTCGGCAGATACACCTTCACGATACGAATCGAGCCCGAGCTCCGCCGCAGGATCTTCCAACTTTCTGTGTTCGTTTTCGGCTTCGTTGCGTCCAATCAGGTGGCATATCTCGTTATGCAGTGGCTCGCGAACGAGCAACAAGGTGGGTACACCGCGTTTCTCATGGCCAACGCCTTCTTCCTGCTGCCCATCGGTTTGTTCGTGTGGACCATCACGACCGCGGTACTACCTCGCCTCACACGCGAGGCACTTGCCGAGTCGTGGGCATCGTTTGCAAAGACTCTGTCGTCGACATCAAATGCCGTCAACTTCCTCATGATTCCGTCGGCTGTGGTCCTGTTCGTCCTTGCCGAGCCGTTGGTCAACGTATTGCTACGCCACGGCGTCGTAACTGGACGGTCGACGGATTTGATCGCAGATGTCTTACGATTTTTGGTTCTTGGACTGGTGCAGTTTTCGCTCTTTCAGATTTACATCCGCGCGTTCTATGCGCTGCAGGATGCAAAGACTCCCTTTCTCGTCAACGCAGTCGTAGTCGTTCTGAACATGGGCGTGAACCTTCCGATGTTCGCGTGGTTGGGTGTCGAAGGACTCGCTGCGGGACAGGGATTGGCATACTCCGCCGGGCTCATCATTCAGTTTCGACTTCTCCGTCGGCGCGTCGGGCATCTTGCCGTCAGACCGATGCTTATCTCCGGTTTGCGGCTCGGCGTGGCTGCCGCCGCGATGGCGGCGACGCTGTACGTAAGTCTTCAAATCGCCCGGGACCTCACTTCGAGCGGGGCACTGGGTGACCTCGTTCAGGTGGTGATTCCACTGACGCTGGGTGCGGCGACCTACCTAGGCGCCGCGGTCTTGCTCCGAGTCGAAGAGATCGACTATCTCAAGCGAGCGGTGCTTCGTCCCCGTTAGGTGCCGGCGAGCCGCGCTCGACGCCGACACCGCGCACGAACGACAGGTGTCCTCCGAAGTAACCGCCGATGGTGGCCGTGATTCCGCCGGCGATGCCCAGAGCCATTCCGAGTGGCCATTGTTTGCGCCGGCGTGCGGCGAGCGACGCCATGTATAGAGCGAGGGCGCTCGAGTTCACGGTTGCATGGACCACCGCCACCCGGCGCGCCTCGCGGTCCGCCTCCGGAAGTTCCGCCAGCCCCGCGACTGCGGTCGGAACGGCAATCAGTACGCCGAATCGAAGCAGGTGCTCAGACGCGTCCGCAAACCTTCCTCGACCCATGATGTCTAGAAGCGACGCGCTCATCCACGTGCCCAGCGGGAAATCCGTCATCAACGGATGCAGTGCGTGCCCCAGCCATTCACCGCGCAACAGCGAGCGAAGTTGCGGGCGCGAATGAATAACCTGTGCGGGCGCACCGAGGCGATCGACTGCGCGATCCCAATCCTCGTTGATCTCGATCCGTCGGACCATCCCCCGGAGCCAACGGCCGCCGCGATCGTTCGCCCGGTCCACTATTCCGTACCTCCAGTCACCGCAATGCGTGTGCGAGAGTTGTTACACGCGGCGGGCGAAGTAAATGATGGCCAACACGACGAGGATGATGACGAGAATCGTGGGGACGTTCATCTTTGCCTCCTTTCGATCGAGTCACGAGTCTCAACACGCGCCGCCACCGGCGGGCCGGGCGACGCCCGCTTCATACCCGAAACTCTGGGCGAGATGTTTTGCCCGGGTGCGATCCTCCATACTCTCGCGCAACGTCCGCGCCCCCTATTCGGGAGTCGTCAAGTCGTGCTTCTCGAGAGGCGTCGGCGCCGGTGCCTGGAGGACGCTGCCGTCGGTTCCGAACCTCGAACCGTGACAGGGGCAGTCCCACGAGCGCTCGGCATCGTTCCACGCCACGATGCAGCCGAGATGCGTGCATACGGCGCTCACCGCGTGCAACTGCCCGCTATCGTCTCGGTGCACGGCGACCTTTTCGCCCGCTATGTCGAATATCGCCCCCGCTCCCGCCGGTAACTCAGCCGTCTCCTCGGGATCGAGCCCGTTCTTCAGCCGATCACCAATCAGCCGCTTTGCATCGTGCCCGCCCTTCTTCGCGAACGACGGGAGCGACTTGACGTTGATCCGGTTTGGGTCGTACAACTCCGCCCACGGGTTGGGCACTTCCGTGATGAGATCCGCGAGGAGACGACCTGAAACCACGCCGTTGGTCATCCCCCATGCGCTGAACCCCGTCGCCGTGTAGAGGTGGTTTGTCAGAGGGTCCATCTTGCCGATGAACGGAACCTTGTCGAGAGAATAGAAGTCCTGCGTCGACCACCGATACAGAACGTCGGTCGCTCCGAGATCGTTCCGCCCCCACTCCTCGAGGCGGTCCCAATGTTTCCGGTGCTCTCCTCCCTCACCCACGTGATGGCCCTCACCGGCGAGAATCAACACGGAGCGCCCATCATAAGGAGCTCGCCGAACCGAATGCGTCGGCGCCCCCACATTTATGAACATCCCGTCCGGAACTCGTTCCTCCGGAACTTCCATCGCGAGCGCGTATCCGCGGCTCGGTTCCGCGCGGGCAAAGAAAAGGCCCCTGTTCAAGATCGGCATGTTGGTGGCAACGATGACGTCGCGTGCGGTGACCGTGTGGTTGTTAGCCGAGACGCTACAGGGATCGCCGTCCGAGATGTCGGTGACACGCGTTTCTTCGAAGACGTAGCTGCCGTCACCCGGAATGGCCGAAACGAGTGGTAGCAGGAACCTCCTGGGGTGGAACTCGGCTTGTCCCGAGAAGGCGACCGCTGCCTTGACCGGAAAGGGAAGAGGAATGACGTCGAGATACTCGGCCGGGAGACCAAGCGACCGAGCGGCTTCGGCCTCCTTCTCGATCTTCGAAATGTAGTCGTCGGCAACTGTGTATGTGTACGAGGTGGTCTCTCGAAATTCGCAGTCGATGCCGCGCTCGCGAGACAGATTGTTGATGCTTTGGATCGCCCATTGGTTCGATTCGCCATAAAGACGCGCCTTATCTTTTCCGAACTTATGGATCAACTCGTCGTACACGAGGGTGTGCAACGACGTCACCTTCGCGGTTGTGTGGCCGGTGACTCCGGCGACCACCCGGCGGGCGTCCAGGAGGGCGACACTTTTCCCCGCTTCCTTGAGAAAGGTCGCTGCCATGACGCCCACGATCCCCCCGCCGACGATGGCGACGTCGACCTCGATGTCCTGAGATAGTGACGGAAACGATTCTGCCTCTGCGGTGTCGATCCAGAAAGACTTGTGCCGTTCCACGCGACCTCCAAGGTTCGTCCTCGCTGCGTTGCAGGAAACGTAACACCAAATCCTTTTGGTGATAGAATTCGGACCCGCATGAACATAGAGGCGGTGAAGCGCGTCGCGGTCCTCGCCGACGGGCTCCGAAGTCGCATGTACGGCTTCATCCGAGAGCGGCGGCTACCGGTGACGCGCGATGAAGCGGCGGCTGCGGTCGGGATTTCGCGGAAGCTGGCGGCTTTCCACCTCGACAAGCTAGTCGCCGCGGGACTCCTCGACGCTCACTACGCACATCCTCCCGGGCGCGGTGGGCCGGGAGCCGGCAGAACGTCGAAGCTGTACCAGCCGAGCGACGTCGAGATACAACTTTCTTTGCCTCAACGCCACTACGACATATGCGCGGAAATACTTCTCGACGCGCTGCAAACCTTGGGGGCGGATGAAGCTCCCGAGAAGGCCGTCATCCGCGTGGCGAGTGCGTACGGCCGGGCGCTGGGCGAAGACGTGCGAGGCCGGCAGAATCGCGCCTCCATCAACGACCCGATCTTCCTTCTCATCAAGGTGTTACGGGAGCTTGGGTTCGAGCCGTATTTGGATGAAGACGATCGGGCGTTGCGTTTACACAACTGTCCTTTCAAGAGCTTGGCGCAACGTTCGCCGGCAGTTGTATGCGGAATGAACCGCAGCTTCATCGAAGGGCTGGTCAAACCTCTCGCGCATGCAGACATAGAGGTGATCCTCGAACCTCGGCCGGGGGAATGTTGCGTCGCCGTGCTGGATCCAAAACGGGCATGAAATCCGGCAACAGAAAGGGGAACCTATGAGGAGCTTCTCGTTTCGCCCGACACTCGAGCTGCGGGGCCGCAAGTTCAAGGGCCTGCGCGGGCTGGCCGGAAAACCATTTCATCCACCGCTTACCGACGTCACCGTGGGTGCCTACACGATAGGCCCCATCTTCACCCTCGTTGCATTTTTCTTCGCCGATAGCTCATGGGCGCCGGACCTTTTCAAAGCCGGAGGCTGGGTGATCCTCGCGGGGGCGATTAGCTCGTTGGCGACGGTCTTGACCGGCTTTGCCGACTGGCTGAACACGCAGAAAGGCACGCAAATGCGGCGGATGGCAAACGCACATGCATGGACGATGATCACCTTATCCGTCGTCGTCTTGATCGAGCTGTGGTATCGCCACTTGGCAGAGGCGGGCGAGTACTACTCGGAACCCTCTGGGGTGTCCGCTTTCCTCTCGCTTGTGATCCTCCTGCTGGTCACCATCGGCGGCACCATCGGCGGATCCTTGACCTACGACTGGGGATTCAACGTCGAAACTGCCACCGACCATCCCGTCTACCACCCGAGCGAGCGGGACGTAATTCACCCTCACGACCCTCCGCCCGAGGGGTAACATTTCCCCGAGCGACCGAGGAGGCGATGGTGGGCGGAACCTGACCCGTCTGAAACATTTGGTGTTGGCCGAAGAGGCCGAGGGCGCCCCCTGGGGCGCCCTGTTTCTATTGTCCCACCACTCGGGCGGCGCCGCAGTCGTTCGATTTGCGTAAGCTCATCGTGAGGCGAAGAAAGGGCGAGGTTATGTGTCGGAGCATCAAGGTCTTGCGAGATTTCGAGGAACCCGCGACCGATGAAGAGATACGAGCCGCAGCACTGCAGTTCGTTCGCAAGGTCAGCGGGTATCGAAAGCCGGCGAAGCGGAACGAGGCTGCCTTCGAGCGGGCGGTCGATGAGATATCCGACGTCACGCGGAATCTCCTGGGCGCGCTCGAGGACGCGAGGACGCGCGCGGCCTCGTAACGCCACGGGTTCGGCCGACACCTCGAAAGGTCCGGTGAGCGCGAAGAGGCGGTAGGTCGGCGATCACGCGTGGCGCATACCTACCCTTGCGGGCGATGCGGGGTCACCCCAGGGTGTGGCCTTTGCTGCGGAAGGGTTTGAACGCCGCCAGGAGGGCAAGCCTGAGAAATACGCAGTGTAATGGAGGTGACTCACTCCTCGCGTCTAGGACGAGACGCCGGTTCGCGACGGATGGGAGGAGACAGATGACGACCGCTGCCGCCGAAGACCAAAAGCCGTCGACTACGGGTGGGATTCGACCCATCCTGCTCGGCATCGTCGGTGATTCCGCGACCGGAAAGACAACGCTGACGAATGGAATCGTGAGGATTTTCGGCTCCGATCGTGTGACTTCGCTGTGCACCGACGACTACCATCGTTACGATCGCGAAGAACGCAAGAAGCGCGACATCACCCCGCTGCATCCAGATTGCAACTACATCGACATCATGGAGCAGCACCTCGACCACCTCGTCCACGGCAACCCGATTCTCAAGCCTGTGTACGGTCACGAACACGGGACGCTCGACGCGCCCGAGCTGATCGAGCCGCGTGACATCGTCGTCGTCGAGGGTCTACTCGGTTACCACACGAAGGTAATGCGTGACTGCTTCGACGTGACCGTTTACCTCGATCCTCCCGAAGAACTCCGCCGACGATGGAAGATCCAAAGGGACACCTCCAAGCGGAACTACACGCCGGAGCAGGTTCTTGCCGACCTCGATCGTCGCGAACCAGATTCAGAGGCCTTCATCAGGCCGCAGCGCGAGTGGGCCGATATCGTCGTCCAGTTCTATCCGGAAAACGACTCGTATGATGACTTTGACTCCGCAAAACTAAACGTGAGACTCGTGCTGAGGCCCACGTTGGCGCATCCTTACCTCAAGGAACTCGACGAGCGCACTCAAATCGACGGCCTCAAGCCGATTCAACTCTCACTCGAGCGCGATAGCGATCGTCCGGTGGACGCTCTCACTGTGAGCGGGCAAGTGCCGCCGAAAGCATCCGCCGAGGTGGAGCGCTTGATCTGGGAGGGAATGGCGCTGGAGGACGCCGAGCTCGATCGAGACGCAATCGGTGTGTTCCAGGAAGGTGATCAGGTTCGGCGCTCCGAGTCGCTTGCGCTCACGCAGCTCATGCTCGTCGCACAGCTGGTGAGTGCGCGCACGGACGCCGCACCATGATCCGTTCCCCGAAAACGGGGACGGCTGATCTGGCAGAAAGCAAGGGAGGAGCCGGTAGATGGGCGTGGGGGTGGCGTCGATCCTGGGTCTCGACAAAACGGTGACGAGCCTGCAGGAATATGTCGATTCCGCCGACGGCGGTAAGGCGCTGTCGGCTGCGCTCGAGCGCGCGCCGGAAGAACTCATCGACGAACTCAAACGTTCGGGATTGCGAGGTCGCGGGGGTGCGGGATTCCCCACCGGGATCAAGTGGGAGTCGATACGCAACCAGCCTTCTGCAGTCAAGTACGCGGTGTGCAACGGCGCCGAGGGCGAACCGGGAACGTTCAAAGACCGTTGGATCATGCGGTGCGACCCCTATCAGGTGCTCGAGGGATTGGCGATTGCGGCGCACGCAGTGGGCGCCGAGCGCGCCTTCGTAGTCGTCAAGGAGACGTACGAGCCAGAGATCGCGGCCCTCACGCGGGCGCTCGAGGAGATGAACGCATCCCAGATGGCCGGGGCGGTACCGATCGAGATCGTGACCGGGCCCGATGTATATCTCCTGGGTGAAGAAAAGGGGATGCTCGAAGCGATCGAGGGACGCGAACCGCTGCCCCGGATCTTTCCTCCCTACCGGATTGGCCTCTTCGCGCGCTCGGGCTCTCCCAATCCCACCTTGGTCAACAACGTAGAGACGCTCGCGACGATCCCCGCCATCCTGCGCAACGGAGCCGACTGGTTCAGGAGCGTCGGAACCGAGAAGAGCCCGGGGACGATGCTGTTCACGTTGGTCGGGGATGTTGCGGTCCCCGGACTTTACGAACTTCCCCTCGGAACCCCCATGTCGGAGCTCATTTACGAGGTCGGCGGTGGCCCCCGAGACGGACGCAAGGTGAAAGCGGTATTCGCCGGCGCCGCGCATGCGCCTCTCACCGGAGATCAACTAGACGTCACTTTGGATTACGAGGCGATGAAAGAATCGGGATCCGGGCTTGGGTCCGGTGGTTTCATTGTCTACGACGATTCAACCTGCATCGTGGAAGCCACCCTTGCCTTCTCTCGCTTTCTCTACATCGAGTCGTGTGCGCAGTGCTCACCCTGCAAGAAGAACTCTTCCGAGATAACTAATGCCCTCGAGCGCATCGATGAGGGCGAGGGAAGCGAGGGCGACATCGAGACCGCTCTCGGCCGCTGCTCGTCGGTAACCAAAGGTGCTCTGTGCTACCTCCCAACCGGCGAGTCACTCATCGTAAAGGGCGCCATCGAAAACTTCCGTGATGAGTTCACCGCACACCTCGGTAAGAAGTGCGATCAACGGCGCGATCTCAAGTTCCCGAAGCTCGCCGACTTCGACGACAGCGCGGGGACTTTTACGTTCGACGACTCGTACAAGAGAAAGCAGCCCGACTGGAGCTACGCGCCGGCAGAGGACTCCGACGGACAATCCCGATCCACGGAAGGTGATTAGCTCGTGAAGGTCGGAGAACTCATCTCGAAGAAAATCGTGAGCATCGAACCGGGCGAATCGATACGGCGCGCCGCGAAGACGATGGCGGAAAACAAGGTTGGCTCGATCGTCGTGCTCCACAACGACGAGCTCGCCGGCATTCTGACGGAGCGAGACGTGCTGCGCGCGGTGGCGAACGACACCGATCTCGACTCGCAAAAGGTCGAGCAGGTGATGACCAAGGAAGTGGTGAACGCGGCGCCACACTGGGAGGTCTACGAGGCGGCGGCGGAGATGTCGGCGCGCAACATCCGGCATCTGGTCGTCTGCGAGAACGATGTCGTCGTAGGAGTTGTATCGGTGCGAGACGTCCTGTTGTCCGGGCGACTGCTACAGCTGAGCAACGGAAATTGGGCGGTGGTCCGCCACCCGCTCACCTTCACGGCGCGCGAGCGGCGGGTGCTTCACCGGTACTTGCAGACCCTGCGCGACGACCACTCCGACGAGCCCGACCTTACCGATCTTCTGGGGCTGATGGTGGGCAGCTGGTCGTTCGACGAATACGACCCGGGCGATCACGAGGGGCTCGGAGCGATACCGAAGGCGGACCTTCATGCCTTGCGTGTGGCCGTGGTGAACGAGCTTCCCGAGCTTCAACGGGCGGTGCACCCCGCCCCGGGCATGCGCACTCGGAGGTAGGCCGACCACAGCCGGGGCGCCCCCGGCCCCTATGATGAGCGCCATGGTCTTTCGCGATGGTGGAGTGGATTCAAATGGGTGAGCCGGCGACGACGGAAAGCAGAATCGAAGCCCCGACCCAGCTCGAGGCTCGCCTCGAGCAACATCGGGTGGAACTGACCGCCTACTGCTACCGGATGCTGGCATCGGCGTTCGACGCGGAAGATGCAGTCCAGGAGACGCTGCTGCGTGCATGGCGCGGGATCGACCGGTTCGAGGGTCGCGCGACGCTCCGATCGTGGCTCTATCGAATCGCAACCAATGTCTGCCTCGACGTGCTGAGCGGCAGCGAGCGACGAGCGCGCCCAATGGATCTAGCGGGCCCACAGACGGCCGACGCGCAGCTGGGAAGTCCGCTGCCGGAGACAACGTGGATCGAGCCGGTCCCGGATGGTCGCGTGCTTGCGGCAAACGGCGACCCCGCCGACATCGCAGTGGAGCGGGACTCGATCCGCCTTGCGTTCGTTGCGGCGCTTCAGCATCTCCCGCCGCGGCAGAGAGCCGTGCTGATCCTTCGAGAGGTTCTGCGCTGGAAAGCCGATGAGGTTGCGGCTCTGCTGGAGACGAGCGTTGCTTCCGTAAACAGCGCTCTACAACGAGCCCGGGCGACGCTGGCGGCCGGCAACGTGACGACGGCCGACTCCTTGGAGCCGATGGACGAGGCGCAGCAGGCGCTACTGGCCCGCTACGTCGATGCGTTCGAGCGTTACGACCTCGACTCTCTCACCTCGCTGCTCCACGAGGATGCGTCGTGGTCGATGCCGCCTTACGAGCTGTGGTTGCAGACCCACGTCGACATCCGCCGCTTCTGTCTCGGAATCGGCATTGGATGCCGCGGCTCGCGCTTGCTCCCCGCGGTCGCAAACGGCGTGCCGGCGTTCGCACAGTACAAACCCGCACCGGGTGGAGGCTACGAGCCCTGGGCGCTGCAGGTCCTCGAAATCTCAGCCGGCCGGATCGTCGGAATCACCTTCTTCCTCGATACGGCGCGCCTGTTCCCCCTGTTCGGGTTTCCGTCTCGCCTCGACGGGTAGCGAGTCGCAGCAGCTCAGCACGTCGCACAATCCCATCAGGGTCATCAGATCCGCCAACCAACGGCTGACGCCGAGCAGGTTGATGGCGCACCGGCGACGCCGAGCCACGAGCTGCAAACGAGCCAAAGCATCAACCGCTACGGCATCGACGTCTACGAGGCCGGTCACGTCGCAAATAAGGGGGCCTGGGTCGCCCGCGGCGAAAACCGCGTCCGCACGTCGGCAAAGACCGGGAACATCGGCCGGAACGATCCGACCGCCGACTACGAAGACAAGCGTGCTGCCGGCGTTCGACGAATGCGGGGAATCCTCCGGTGGATTCGGCGACTTCGCGGAAGCGCCCACGACCGGATCTCCTTTCTCACCTTTAGGAGATGAGACCCTTTCGGCGGCCGAAAATCATCGCCGCAGGTTGCGGCCGGAACACGACGAAGTGAAGCGCGCCCATAGGGTGAACGAATGGACGACTCCGTAACGCTGCTGGTCGACGCCCCGAGCCTGTTTTACCGCGCCCTCTTTTCGACGCCCGACGACATCCGCACGCCCGACGGCGCGCCGATCAATGCCGCGCACGGGTTCTTTAGGATGTTGGCGCGGCTGGTACAGGAACACGACCCCGACTACATAGCCTGTGCCGCCGATGTGAGTTGGCGCCCGACCTGGCGAGTCGAGCTGGTCGAGTCGTACAAAAGTGCGCGGGCTGCCCCGGGAAGCGCACAGGAGGCAGCCGAAGAACGCCTCGCCTCGCAGGTACCGGTCCTTTACGGCTTTCTCGAGATGTGTGATCTCGCCGTGGTCGGCCACCCCGAACACGAAGCCGAAGATGTCATAGGGACGCTGGCGCGGCGCGCTCCCGGCCGCGCCATCATCTTCTCCGGCGATCGAGATTTGTTTCAGCTCGTGCACGATCCCGACGTCAGCGTTCTCTTTCCGATCCGCGGGGTGAGCCGGGTGGACGTCGTCGACGAGGCCTACATCCGGAGCCGCTACGGCATCCCGGGAGGCACCTACCGCGACTTCGCCGTTTTGAGGGGGGATCCCTCCGACGGCCTGCCCGGCGTAAAGGGCATCGGCGAAAAGTTCGCGGCATCACTGGTCGCTCGCTACGGCGACCTCGAGACTATCCTCGAGGAGGCGCAGACCAACCATCACAACTCGTCGCTGGCGAAGGTCGGACGCGCAGCCGACTACGTCAGGCGAGCAGCCAAGGTGACTACGATCGCCACCGACCTCCCGCTCGCACCGCTCGATTTGTCGCGACCGCGCAATCTCCCACGCAGCGAAATCACGCCGCGGCCGAACGAGTCGGGCTGAAAGGGCCCATCACCGCCCTGCTCGACGCTTTGGGGTGACGTCGGGGGGCAACCGTCCCGGAGCTAGCGAGCGGCCGCCTTGTTGAACTGCCGAACCGAGAGGGGGACGAAGACGGCGAGAATGATGGCGACCCAGATCAACGAGTAGACAAACGGGTGTTGCAGCGACCACGTGTCGGGGACGGGAAGATTGCCGGTGTTGCCGAACGCCTCCCGCACCGATTGAGCAACCGCCGATACCGGATTCCATTCCGCAAACGTCTGCAGGGGACCGGGGAGCAGATCCGCACGCACGAACGCGTTCGAGATGAACGTCGCCGGCATGATGAACATGAACGACGCATTTTGGACGACCTCGACGCTCGACACCTTCAGCCCGACGTAGGCCATGATCCAAGACACCGCATAGGCAAACAGCAGCAACAAGAAGAACCCCGCGACCGCGTCGATCACGCCGGTTCGAATGCGCCACCCGACGAGCAACCCGGTCAAAGACATCACCGTGATCGACGTGGAGTTGTACAGAATGTCGCTGCCCGTCCGGCCGACCAGCACCGCGGATTGCGCCATCGGCAGGGACCGGAAGCGGTCGATGATTCCCTTGGTCATGTCCTCTGCGAGACCCGCACCGGTAAAGGTGGAGCCGAAGATCACGGTCTGAGCGAAGATGCCGCCCATGAGGTATTCGCGGTAGGTGGTTCCGGGAATTTCGATGTTGCTGCCGAATACGTACGCGAACAACACCACGAACATGATCGGCGACATCAACGTCCAGATAAGGATCTCCGGAACCCGCTTGATCTTGATGAGGTTGCGCTTCGCAACGATCGCGCCGTCTCCCAACGCCACGGCTAGTTGAGTCATCGAACTGCCTCCCCCTCTCGAACGTCAATCGGCGCCTCGATAACCTGCGCGCGACCGTCACCGTCCGGCTCCGCCGCCTCTTCGGCGACGTGGCCGGTAAGCGACAAAAACACATCGTCGAGGGTCGGACGGCGAAGCCCGACATCGACGACGGCCACACCCGCATCGGCC
>Ga0247719_1000889_pt1 | contig 14584 bp, 14 predicted proteins | sample 41E_DmetaG_FD_189046 | JGI IMG/M metagenome (GOLD analysis project Ga0247719, IMG submission 189046) | Soil microbial communities from hillslope of Landscape Evolution Observatory, University of Arizona, Oracle, AZ, United States - 4-1-E_D | ecosystem: Engineered > Artificial ecosystem >...
GTCGGCCCACTGCGTCACCTGGCCCCCGGCGATCCTCGCCGTCGCGGCACGCGACAGCTCCGCCCAGTCGTCCTCGAGCCCGGGGGCCTCGTCGTCGCGCTCCCAGGCGGCCATCACCGTCCTGGAGGTCTCATGAGTGGGCGGCGCCAGCAGCAGCCCCAGCGCGCTGAGCACTCCCGGCGCCGGGGGGATGATGGCGGCCGCGCAGCCCAGCTCGCGGCCGAGCGCCGAGGCGTGCAGGGGGCCGGCGCCCCCGTACGCGACCAGCGCCAGCTCCGCGGGGTCGACGCCCTGCTCGGTGCTGACGCGCTGCAGCGCCCGCAGCATCGCTGCCCGCACGACCGTCACGACCCCCTCGGCTGCCTCGTCCGCAGACCCAAACCCCGGAAGCGTGCCGAGCGCGCGGCGGGCCGCGTCAGCGTCCAGGCGCAGGCCGCTGTTGCCCAGTGGCTGGGCGTCGAGCAGGTGGCCGGCGACGGCATGGGCGTCGCTGACCGTCGGGTCGGTGCCGCCCCGGCCGTAGCAGGCGGGGCCCGGGTCGGCGCCGGCTGACCGCGGACCGACCCGCAACGCCCCGCCCGGGTCGATCCAGGCGATCGAGCCGCCACCGGCCCCGACGGTGTGCACCGCCACCGAGGGTGTGCCGAACGGCAGACCGCCGATGGTGCCGTGGGTGGCGACATCGGGACGCCCATCGCGGATCAGGCACACGTCGGTCGACGTGCCGCCCATGTCGAACGCGAGCGCGTGGTCGAAGCCGGCGTCTGCGGCCACCGCGGCGGCCGCGATGACACCGGCGGCGGGTCCTGACAGCAAGGTGTGCACCGGCTGCGCGGCGGCGGTGGCGAGGTCGGTGATGCCGCCCCCCGAGGTCATCACCGACACGTCGACGTCGGCGAGGCGGTCGTCGAGCGTGCGCAAATACCGGCGCATGACCGGCGCGACCGCGGCGTCCAGGGCGCACGTCGAAGCACGCTCGTACTCGCGGAACTCCGGCAGCAGGTCGCTGGACCGGGTCACCGGCACCCCCAGGGCCGCGACCAGCGCCTGGCACAGGCGTCGTTCGTGCTCGTCGTTGGCGTAGCTGAACAGCAGCGACACCGCGATGGACTCCGGTGCCAGCGCGGCAGTGGCCTCGACGACTCGCTGCATCTCGGCATCGGTGAGGGGCACGATCACCGTCCCGTCGGCCGCGATGCGCTCGTCGACGGTGATGACACGCTCGGAGGGGATGACGGGGGGCGGCTTCGTGACCGTCAGGTCGTACAGCGAGGGGCGGTTCTGCCGGCCGATCTCGAGCACGTCGCGAAAGCCTCGTGTGGTGACCAGCACGGCGTTGGCGACGCGACGTTCCAGCACGGCGTTGGTCGCGGTAGTGGTCCCGTGCGCGACCGCTGCGAGGCGCTCGGCGCCGGCGACCCGCAGGCCGTCGGTCAATCCCACGCACTGATCCTCGGCGGTCGTGGGGACCTTCACGGCGACGGGGTGGCCGTCGCCGTCGATGAGCACCACGTCGGTGAAGGTGCCGCCGACGTCGACGCCGGCGACCGCCGGTGAAGGTGCCTGGCCGTTGCCCATGGGGGCCGCGAGTCTAGGTTCGTTTCTCGCCGAGGGCAGGCGGGGTACGGTGGCGGCGACGCCTGCAAGGACGACGCCGTGCCCTTCGATGTGAGTTGGAGCGCCGCCGCGCTCATCGTGGGTTTTCCCCTCGGATTACTGCTGCTGGTCCTCTTCCTGGGTCGGGTCGAGGACTGGATGCTGATGCCCGACGAGCGGGCGGCGGCCGTCAGCCAGCTGCTCGAGCAGGTCGACGAGGCCGACGAGCTGGAAAAGGCCGTCGCGCTGATGATGGCCGAGGTGGCCGACAAGCCCGGCACCCGGCGGCCGGACCCCGCGTTGCGGCAACGGGCGCTGCGCTTGGCGCGGCGCCGGCGCGCCTGAGCCGTAGAATTCTGGGCAAGCCCGTCTCCCCCCGGCCCGGAGTCCGTCGTGTTCGTGCTTGCTGAGCTGCGCTGGCCCATCCTGGAGCGCATCCCGCTGTTCGGGGATTTCGCCGTGTCCCCCCACGGGATCATGATCGCGGTCGGCTTCCTGGCCGGTGCGCAGGTGATGCTCAAGCGTGCCGAGAAGCGCGGGATCGCCCGCCGGCCGGTGGGCAACATCGAGGCCCACATCCAGACGATCCTGACCTGGGCGGCGATCGGCGCGATCGTCGGCTCGCGGTTCTTCTACATCGTCACCCGCCCCGAGCTGTTCCCGAACCCCCTCGAGTGGTTCATGGTCTGGCAGGGCGGCCTGAGCCTGCTGGGCGGCATCGCCGGGGCGATCATCTTCGCCATCCCGCACATCGTCCGGCACCGGCTGTCGGTGCCGCTGCTGATGGACTCGGCCGCGCCCGGCTTGGCCCTGGGCATCTTCGTGGGGCGCACCGGCGACCTGATCATCGGTGAGCACCTGGGCGACGAGACCAACTTCATCCTCGGCTGGCGGTGCACCGGCGCCTTCCGTGACCCCAACGCGCCGTACCCCTTCCCCGGCGTGAGCCCCGAGACGTACCAGGGGTGTTTCGACGCCGCCTTGCACCAGACCGCCCTGTACGACTTCCTGGCCGGCGGGATCATCTTCGCGATCCTGCTGGTCCTCGAGCGTCGCCGGCGGTTCGACGGCTTCTTCATCATGTCCTTCGCGGTGCTGTACGGGGCGGGGCGGTTCATCACCGACTTCGCGCGTGCCGGTGACATCGACCTGGTCGGCCCGCTGACCGGCAGCCAGCTGACCGGTCTGGGAGCCATCGTGACGGTGCTGGTGTGGTTCTTGGTCCGGCGCCCCGACCGGCGCGAGCCCTACGCGTGGGATCCCCCGCACTTCCCCAACGCCCCGACGGCGCAGTCCGACGACGAACCGGAGGAACCTGCCGAACCGGCCGAGTCTGAGCCGGCCGGCGGGGGGTATCCTTCGGGCGATGGATGACGCGGACGGCCACCGGTACTTCGAGGGGCTGGCCGTAGCGCACGTGCTCGGCGGGTTGGACGACTCAGAGGGACAGGTCTTCCGGTCGCACCTGCTGGAGTGCCGCTCGTGCCGCGCGCGCGTCGGCGAGCTGCGCGCCATCGCCCACGACCTCGCCGACGTCGAGCGTGACGAGCGCCGCGTCAGGGCCGCCCAGGCCATCGACACGAAGAAGCGCGAGGACAACGAGGACGGCGAGGAGACGCCCGAGCAGGAGCCGTCGTCTCGCGCGTCGCGCATCGCGGTCATCGTCGGGCTGGTGCTGATCATCGGCCTGTCGCTGTGGAACTTCACGTTGCGGGGGGCGCTGACCGTCCAGGAGAACGCCAACCGCCTGCTGGTCCAAGCCGGGACGATCCTGCAGACCGGTGAGGAGTGGGACCTGGTTCGCGAGTCGGCCGGCATCGACGGCTCCGTGGTGGCCAAGGACGACCAGTTCGTCATCGCCGTCGACGGGCTGACCGCCGGACAGATGTACGGGTTGTACGTCCAGGACGCGGCCGGGGTCGTCGCGGCCCGCTACGAGGTCCCCGTCGAAGAGGGTGGCCGGCTGTACCGGCTGCTCAAGCTCCCTGCCGATGCGGGGCGCATCACGCTGACGGACCCCGCGGACATGGAGGGGTCGGTCGGCATGCCGGGCGAGAACCCCGACGGCGACCGCGTGTTCGAGGCCCGACGCCCGTAGTGGCGCTTGGCGGGTGTTCCTGCCAGCGGCTATCCTCGCGCTTCGGCATATCGCCGGTTGACGGGCTCGTAGCTCAGTGGGAGAGCGCTCGCCTCACACGCGAGAGGTCAGTGGTTCAAAACCACTCGGGCCCACTTCCTTACTTTGCGGCCGCGTCCGCGGCGCGCCGGCGAAGGTCGGCGACCCCCTCGGCGAACGACGGGTACTTCCACAGCGCACTGCCGGAGATGAACACGTCCGCCCCGGCGCGCGCCGCCCCGCCGATGGTGTCCGGCCCGATGCCGCCGTCGACCTCGAGCTCGATGTCAAAGCGTGAGGCGTCGATCATCTGACGGATCTCGGCGATCTTGGGCTCCATCGTGGCGAGGTAGGGCTGCCCCCCAAAGCCTGGATTGACCGTCATCACCAGCACCATGTCGACCATGTCGAGCAGGTGGGCGACCGCGCTGGCCGGCGTGCCGGGGTTCAGCGCGACGCCCGACCGCGCACCGAGCTCGCGGATGCGCGCGCAGGTGCGGTGCGCGTGGGTCAGTGTCTCGATGTGCACGATCACCAGGTCGCAACCGACCTCGACGTAGCGGGGGAGCAGGTCGTCGGGCCGCTGCACCATGAGGTGTGCTTCGAAGCCGATGTCGCACGCCTTGCGGCAAGCCGCGATGACGTCCGGTCCAAAGGTGAGGTTCGGCACGAAGTGCCCGTCCATGACGTCCCACTGAATCCGGTCAGCGCCGGCGTCTTCCAGGGCCTTGCAGTCCTCACCCAGACGGGTGAAGTCGGCGGGCAGCACGGAGGGGACGATCTTTGGTGCAGTCATAGGCCGCACCGTAGCAATCACTCGGTGACAAGCCGATCGTCCGTGACGCGTTCGGCCACGTAGCGCCCGTCGGGCTCGAAGCGGAAGTGGCGGAAGTCCTTGCGGTGCTCCAGATGCAGATCGGCCGGGCCGCCACGGTTCTTCTCGATCGAGAACACCACGTAGTCACGTGCCGCCTCGGCGACTCGACCGTCGTACGCCAGGTGCGCCTTGGACACCGCATCCATCTTGTCGTTGAGCATGACGACGACGTCGCTTTCGTAGCCCAATGCGCCGGCGCCACGGAGATGGCGCAACCGAATGCGGCCCTGCTGGTGGAGGGTGATGTCGGCGGCGACGACGGCGAGCACCGCCGCGTCGTGCGTCAATGCCATCTCCTTCAGGCCTTCGGTGGCCGCCGTGATCCGGTCCCCCTCGCTGACGAAGTCGTGGCCGGGACGGATCTTCTGCAGGTAGTCCACGACCACCGCCGTGTTGCCCTCACCCAGGGACAGCACCATGGCTTCGATGTCATCGAGGGTCGTGCGAGATGCGCTGGCGCGAACGAGGCGCAAACGCGAGGCGTAGCCGGCTAGGCGCTCCTGCGCCGCGGAGATGACCTCCGGGTCCCCAACGACGTCACGCAGGTTGTGGTGGCCATTGGCCGCCGCGAGGACGGCACGGTGGAGTCGGTCGGACGGAATGGCGGCACCCGGACGTTCGGGCAGCGAACCAATCTCAAGGAGCAGCAACCGGGCGAGGAGATCGGACTCGTCGTGCTCGTAGCACACGTACACGACAGTGGCGCCGTGCTGCGCCATGCTGCGCGCCCACTGCAGCGCCGCGATCGTCTTGCCGACGGCCGGTGCTCCACCGAGCAGGGTCAGGTCATGTGCCCTGAGCCCCCCGTTGAGCACGCTGTCAAGCGGCTCGAAGCCGGTGGGGAACGGCATGAGCGGCCGCACCCGCCGTCCCCCCGTCCCGTCATGCAGCTTCTGCAGCATGTCCGCGACGGTCACTGTGGTCTGTGTCGACATGGTTCGTGCCCCCCTGGGCCCGCTGGTCAGCCGTTGATGGTGCCGGTCAGGAACCGAGCCATCCGCAGTCCGGCTGGGCCCAGGATGACGATGAACAGTGTTGGGAGGATGCACAGCACCAGCGGGAAGACCACCTTCACGGGGATCTTCATGGCGTGCTCCTCGGCACGCTGACGGCGCTTGACCCGCAGTTCCGCCGCCTGGACCCGGAGCACGTCGGCGATCGGCATGCCATAGCCCTCGGCTTGCTGGAGTGCCAGCACGAAGCGACGCAACTCCGGAACGTTCGTGCGGTCGCTGAGGTGGCGCAGCGCCTGGTTCCTGGTGGCTCCGACCTGCATCTCCTGGAGGGTTCGCACGAGCTCGTCGGCCAGTGGCCCCCGGCCCGTCCGTCCCGCCCGAGCCATCGCTGCTTCGAACCCGAGGCCGGCCTCCACGCAGATCAGCAGCTGATCCAGCGTGTCGGGCAGCTTCAGCTGCATGTCGAACTGGCGGCGCTTACCGCGAAGGCTCAGCAGGATGTCGGGAAGGAAGTAGCCGCCGACGATGAAGACCACGGCGAAGAAGATCGATGAACGGCCCGGCTGCGACATGACGCGGGCGATGCCGACGAGCAGACCCAGCGCGGCGAGCATCAGCTTTGCAGCGATCACGCGCTCCAGCGGCCAGGCTGACGGTCGCCCTGCCCACACGATGCGCTGCTCGAGGCTGCGGACGACTCCCGCCGGCGTGAGCCGGTGGGCCAGTCGCCAAAAGCCTTCGGCCAGGGGGCGCAGTGAGCGCTCGGTGGCCGAACGGCTCAGCACGAGCTCGCGAAGGTCGCCGCTGGTCGTCAGCCCCTGAGCCAGGTTCCGTCGGGCCGAGTGGTCGGCGGAACGCGCACTGGACACCGACCACCACAGCAGTGGTATCGATGCCGCGACTGCGGCACACGCGAGGAGAACGGGCAGTGGCATCGCGCGCTCCTAGAAGACCAGGCGGACAAGCCGCCGAACCCAGATCGTGCCGACCGTCATCAAGATCCCGGAGGTGATCACCATCGCCCAGCCGACCGGGTGGCGGAACAGCTCCTGGAGGTAGCCGGGCTGCAACACGCTGATCGCCGCCGCCATGAAGAACGGCAGTCCCAGCAGGATGACCGCGGACAGCCGGCCCTCCGCGCTCAGGGCCTTGACCTGGCGGCGGATCTGATCGCGCTCGCGGATCGTTCCTGCAACGGCGTCGAGCACCTCCGCGAGGTCACCGCCCACTTCGCGGTGGATCTCCATTGCCTGCACGACCCACGTGAAGTCCTCCGTGCCGAGACGGTCCGCCATGGCTTGCAGCGAGTCACTGAAGTCACGACCCAGCCGGGTCTCGACGACCAACCTGCGGAACTCCTCGCCCGTCGGCTCGTCAGCCTCCCTGGAGACTGCATCGACCGCTTGCATCAAGCCGTAACCCGCGCGAAGGCTGCCCGCCAGCAGCTGCAGCGTGTCGCCGAGCTGCTCACTGAACGCCGCTCGGCGCCGGGCGATCCTGATGTTGATGTAGGTGCGGACGGCAAAACCCGCCCCCACCGCAGCGATCAGTGCAACCCAGGGTCCCGCGAACAACAGCAGGGTCGCGAAGGTCAAGATCATCGCGCATCCGGAGAGCACCACGTACTCGGCCGGGCGCAGGTTCACGCCTGCCTGCTCGAGCCGGTTGTTCAGTGAGCGTGTCTTGCCCCGCCGTTCCAGCAGCTGGTCGGCCGAGCGGACGAGATACGCCGTCACGGTGGCGATCGTGGGCATCTTCTCGCCGGCGGTGGCCGCCGGACGATCCTCGACCAGCGCTCGCCGGCGCCGACGAGGTGCCAGCACGGTGAGCAACAGAACTGCCAGCCCCGCGAACACCACTGCGGCGCCGACGGCCGGAACCCATGGTTCGGCGATCCATCCCAGTCGCAGGACCTCTCCCGGCCGGACCGAGGGTGGTGCTGGCTTGGCCGGGGGTGGCGGCGGAAACTGCACCAGCTTCGTCGCTTCGGCGCGCACACCCTCGGAGTCGATGGCGGTCAGCAGCTCCGTGGGGCCATATGCCTCGGAGCGGAAGCGCAGCACGTACCGGTTGACCAGCTCGGCGGCAACACTGTCGTACAAGGCTGCGAGCTGCGCTGGGTCCGTGGTACGGACCACGGTGCCGTTGCCTGCCTTGGCCAGGGCGACCAGCGCGTCGCTGTCGCTCTCCGGACTCTTCAGCTCCACGACATGAGTCGACGCCCGGCTTGCCCCGACGCTGGCCGCTGCCTCGTTGAGCGTGGCGCGGCTGACGGTGTCACCGCCGTCGGACAAGAGCACCAGGGCGCGGCGCAGCGAGCGTCCCTTCGGGAACTGCCGCCCAGCTGTGAGGACTGCGTCGTACAGCGCTGTTTCGCCGCGAGCTTCCAGCGACTGCACTGCACTGGCCGCTCGAGCATGGTCCGTGGTGAACCCGGCCTCGACCGACGGGGTGGTCCCGAAGCCCACGACGGAGATCCGCACGCCGGCCGGCATCTGGTCGATGAAGTCCGCCGCAGCCGACTTCGCTGCCTCCATCGGTGCGCCCGACATCGAACCCGACGTGTCGACGAGCAGCAGGACCGCCAGGTTGTCCGACGGCAGTGCCGCGACGCGTGCGGCGACTGCTCGACCGTTCTCGCTGATCGTGAATGACTCCGGACCAAGCCTCTTGCCGGCCAGTGACTCAGGCGCAGTGACCGTGAGCTCGACCCGCGGGTGTTTCCCAGCGTCGACCGTGTCGATGCGCAGCGAGTCTGCCGCCACCGCGTGAGCGGCCGCCGCTGCGACGACCAGGGCCGCAGTGGCCAGGCAGGACGCAGTACGGCGCAACGTCATCGTGGCCGTCGCTTGGGGCGTGTGAGGTGCTCGTCCACCAGAAGGTCTCGTGAACCGAACATCTCGTCATTCAGCTGGACGCCGATGTCCGCGAGCTTCTCGGCAAACGCCGGTCGGATCCCTGTGGGCCTCTGCGTGCCCAGGAACCGGTTGTCGGATCCAATCCCGGCCGAGTAATCGAATGTGAAGATGTCCTGGAGGGTGACGATCTCACCTTCCATGCCGTGGACCTCGGACACCTGCGTGATGCGGCGGCTACCGTCCTTCATGCGCGACAGGTGAACAACCAGGTCCAGCGCCGAGGAGATCTGCTCGCGGATCGCGCGGACCGGCAGTTCGATGCCGGCCATCAGCACCATGGTCTCCAAGCGTGCGAGGCCGTCCCGAGGGGTGTTGGCGTGCAGGGTTGACAGCGATCCCTCGTGCCCGGTGTTCATCGCCTGCAACATGTCGAGGGCCTCTGCCCCACGAACCTCGCCGACGATGATCCGGTCCGGCCTCATCCGCAACGCATTGCGGACCAGATCGCGAATGGTCACCTCGCCGCGACCTTCGATGTTGGGCGGTCGGCTCTCGAGGGTGACCACGTGATCCTGATGCATCTGCAGCTCGACGGCGTCTTCGATCGTCACGGTGCGCTCGTCGCCCGGGATGAACGAGGACAAGACGTTCAGCAGGGTCGTCTTACCGGTTCCGGTACCGCCGGTCACCAGGATGTTGAGCTTGCCCTCGACGCACCGGGACAGGAACTCCGCCAGGTCATGGGTCAGCGTGCCGAACCCGACCAGGTCGTCGACCCCGAACGGGTCGTGTGCGAACTTGCGGATCGTCAGCGCCGGGCCCCTGACCGACAGCGGCGGGATGATCGCGTTCACGCGCGAACCGTCGGGGAGGCGCGCGTCGACCATAGGCGAGGACTCATCGATGCGACGACCCACCTGGCCGACGATCCGTTCGATGACCCGACGCAGGTGGTCGTCCGAGACGAAACGAGCCGGCGTCATGTGCAGCTTGCCGGCGCGCTCGATGTAGATGGAGTCCGTGCCGTTGACCATGACCTCCGTGACGGAGGTGTCTTCGAGAAACTGCTGGATGGGCCCGTAGCCCAGCACGTCGTGGCTGACTTCGACGACTAGGCGGCGGCGCTCTCCCGGCGTGAGAGGGGCGCGCTCGGACTCGACGACCTGCCCCAGCTCTTGCTGCACGAACGACTGCAGCTGCTCCTCGGTCATCGACGAGTCGTACATCCGTGCACCCAGGCGGGCGAAGAGCGCCTGCTGCGTGCGCTCCTTCAAATACCCCAGTGGATCCTCGTTGCGCGGCTTCTCGGCGGTAGCCGACCGACCGGCTGCCGGCTGGCTGCCGTTCGTCGTCTCCTGCTGTTGGAGCCGTTCGGACAGGCGCATGGTCAGGCCCTCCGCCCCGCGAACCAGCGGGACCTGGTAGACGGCGCCGCGACGAAGTTGCCGGCGAACGCCTGGATCTGGCGGGAGACGGGCGAACGTGGATCGGTCAGCACGACTGGATCACCCTGGTTCATCGACAGGGGGACGGAGCGGGAACTGGGGATCGCGATCTCGACCGGCAGCCCCACCGCGGCCTCGACGTCCTGGGGGTCGAGTCCCACCTTGCTCTCGGCGCGGTTCAACACGAAGTGGCGTTGCTGCGTGGTCATGCCGATCTGGTCCAACGCGGCCACGACCTTGCGAAGGCTTCGGACACTGGAGACGTCCATCGTGCAGATGAACAGGATGTCGGTGCTGATCTCGAGCACTGACAGCGTGTGATCGGTCAGGCCGGCAGAGGTGTCCACCACCACGAACTCGAACTCCTGGGACAGCAGCCGTACGACCTCGGCGCTCTGCGGTGCCGTGATCTGCTCGCCCTCGACCGGCGACTCGGGCGCGGCGAGCACGTATAGGCCGCTGCTGTGGGCGGTGAGCATCGCTTTGAGCCCCAGGGTGTCCAGGGACTCGATTCCCCCCACGGCGTCGCGCATGTTGTTGTCCGTCGAGATGCGCAAGGCGCTCCCGACATCGCCAAACTGCAGGTCGAGATCCGCAACGACCACATTGCCGGGCGAGGCCATCGCCAGACTCGTGCCCAGGTTCGTCACCAGCGTGGTCTTCCCAGATCCACCCTTGGGGGAGATGACCGTCAGGATGCGGTGCGTTCGAGTCGTGGCCGTGTCGGGGCTCGCCAGGTTCGCCCGCCGGCGGGCTGCCGTTTCGCCCGCCCGCTGCAGCACCTCTCGCAGCTCTTGGTCAGTCGCATCGGGGGAGAGCACGTCGCGGACGCCAGCCCGGAGTGCCGTCTCCAGCACGGCAGCCGTGGGCTTGGCAACCAGCACCACGTTGATCTCCGGGTGCAGCTCGTCGAAGCGCTGTGCCAGTTCCAGGGCGCGCTCGCCGTCGAGACCCGGGCCGAGCGCCACCACGTCGGGCGTGCTGCTCGTCGTCTCGGCGACCGATCGCACCGCCTGGACGGGCCGCAGCTGCAAGACCTCGTCTCCTAGCCGGCGAAGGTCACCGTTGGCGAGCCCCAGGACAGACCGCAGTCGCGCCTCGAACGCGTCATCGGTCGTTGCGACAACGAAACGGCTCATTGGTAGATCGTCTCCATCGTCTGGATGCGGGTGCCGCCTTCGGGTGCCGACTCCGGTTCGGCGCTCAGCCACAACGTCCCGTGCTCGGCAGCGAAGACGATGCGCTCCACCGAGGGGGCGTCCACGGCAAGGGTGATCAGCAGGTTCCCCGCCGGCGCCGCTGCCTCGCCCTGCGGCTGCTCGCCATTGGGCGCCGCACCCGTCCCGTCGGCGCTCTGCACGCGGGTGACGAGCACCTTGTGCAGTGACAGGTGGGTGGTCTCCGACGGGTCTTGGTCGTCGTCCTCCTGGCCATCCTTGAACGAGGACACCACACCGACGGTGTCTCCGGCCGCGATCTGACCACCCAGCGCGCGTTGCGGCTCGAGCTGCACCGTCACCTGCAGCAGCCCCTCAGGAACCTCGACCGCCCCGAGCCCTTGGGGGGCGATGAAGCGTTGGGTCACGATCTGCTCCCCGGGCAGCAGGGCCACGGAGGCGACCTTGCCTTCAAGCCCCTGAAGGGAGGCCACGCTGCCCGCGGCCTGCACCTTGGCGGGGATCTTCTCGGAGGCGACCATGCCCTCCAGGCTTTCCGCCGGTGTCCCGCGAGGGATTTCCTTCTTGACCACGAGGACCTCGACCGTCGCCTCTCCGGCGAGTGCGCGGTCTTCGGCGGTGCGGACGTACGTCACGAGCACCAGTGTCCCGATTGTCGCCAGCACGATGGCCGCGACGATCCCGATGAGTCGGCGTGTCATGGGTTGACCTTCCTTGTTGCGAAGACTGCGTCTATTTGGCGAGCTGGACGACCTGAGCCCCGAACGAAGCGCCGCTTCCCACGGCCCCCGATTGCGGTTCGGCATTGACGAAGTACCCCCGGATGCACCGCGCGGAGCCAGCCGACGATGTCGCCAGACAGTTCGGCGTCCCGGCGTTCAGTACGTATTGCCCGCCGAAGTTGTAGCCAGTGATATAGATGGCACCCCAACCGGTGACGGTGTAGGACCCGCCGCTCCCCGACCCGTTCGGCGTTCCGATGGGGATGAAGACCACTTTGTGATACAGACGGCGAGCAAGCTCTGCGGCTTGTTCGCCAGCCCCTGATCCGATCGGCGCGCCCGTGTCGATCCGGTGGGTGATAACACAGGACACCGTATTGCCGGTGCTGGTTGGAGTGGCACCCACGGCGAGAAAAATATCGCAGCCGCCAGGGACGTCCGGGGTCAGCCAGCCGTGCGATCCCGGTGGGTGCGCGGGCTCCGGGCAAGGTGGCTGGGCTCTATTGATGATGATTGCGGGGGCCGCGTCGTCGGGCGGGAAAGGTCCCACTGCTGGCAATCGGGCAGCTCCGCCGAAGGCCATAAAGTTGCATTGCTGTAGCAGCAGTGGGAAGCCGCTAGCTGCGCTGGCTGGCCCCCACCTGGCTGAGGCGCTCGCCTTGACCGTGATTTCGTTCATGTCGGCGTTGTCACTTCTGGTGAGCGCGAGTTGCACCGAGGGATCGCCGTCGGGTCGCCGCGACACTGTGTTGACCGTCACGCTTCCAGACGCCGGGTTGAGGGTTGCCGGCAGGACCTGGCTGATCGTCGAGGTCCCGTCCTTGGCGTTGGCGTTCGGAAGCCCTGAGGCGTTCGCAGCTGCCGCGGCGGCAGAGCACCGCGCCACGAGGCTGGGGTTTGCCACCGCCCGCGCGCAGTCAAAGGCGATCGCGAGCGCTGCCGCGTCAGCACCATTCTGCAGCTCTCGGCGTTCGAAGAACGCGCGGCCCACGTTGGCCACCAGTGCTGCCGCCACGAATAGGAAGGCCAGGAGTACCCCGAACAGGAGCACTATGCCGCCGTGCTCTTCGTTCAGCCGCCGCATCGCAGTACCGCTCGGGAATTCAGCGCCACAGCGTCGATCGGCCACAGCCGCTTGAACGGCACGTCGAAGCTGTGCTGGACCCTAACCCACGCTTGGGGGGGAGTGGCGCCCGGGTTGGCTGGATTGCACGCGTTGGGGGAGCAACCAGATCCGGACGTGGAACCGGCCCCGCAACTCACGCTGTAGGTCTGTACCCGGGTGCCCGCAAGTGCGGTAGCGACGGCGTTCTGTGTGTTGGTGACCCGCTGGGCGCCGGTCAGCGAGCCATCCATACCGGTCAATGCGTATACGCGCACACCTTCGCGAGCAGCCTGGTCGAGGCTGAGCTGCGTGGTGTAGGCAACCCCGAACCAGGCGATCGCGGTGATGACCACCACGACCAATGGGAAGACGACACCGAACTCGAGCACCATCGCGCCCCGTTCGTCGCCAACGCGATGTCTCGCGTGACCCCACATGCCCCAACCCATCACTTCCGGAAATGAGTAGGGGTGCCGACCGAAGCCGCGAGGCCGCCGATCAGCACCCCTACTGCTGATTAGTTGACCGGACCCTGAGCCGGTTGGTCGCTGATGAAGTCGGAGATCGCGGTGAACCAGGAGTCCAGCCCACCCACCAGGATTCCGACGACCGCAATCAGCGCCAGAGCGATGAAGACGGCAAGGACGCCGTACTCGATGGTGACGGCGCCGGACTCGTTACGGGCGCGGTCCTTGAGGGCCTCGAGCGCCACGAGCAGCTGAAGCATGATTCTCTCCCTTGCTTTGGACCGGCCCTTCGCCGCGTCCTGCTGGGAGCAATGTGGAACATCCACGTACCGCTGCCATCGCCAAAGTTGATGAATGTCCACTGGCGCGGGCTTGCGTGGGGGAGTGGAAGCCTTTGCGCTCTCCGTCCGGTTTATGCCCTATTCGGCTGGTTGGCTAGGTCTCCACCCGGCGCGCTGCGCCAGCGCCACCGCCGCAAGCTGGGAGTTGACGTCGAGCTTGAGCAGGACAGCGCGGATCTGCGACCGGACGGTCGCCAGCGACACGAAGGACTCCTCGGCCAGCTTCTCCGCGGACTTGCCGTCCATCAGTCCGGCGAGGACCTGCTGCTCCCGAGCGGTCAGCCGCTCGAAGGGCGCCATTCGCTCCTTGTCGGCGGCCCGCTGCTTGCGCAGTTCGTCCATCAGCTGGTGGCGCTGCTGCGCCGGCACGAGCGATCCGAGCTCGACGACTTCCCGGACGGACTCGACCAGCTGCTCGAACGGTGTGCTCTTGTTGAGCAGGCCCGCAGCGCCCGCTTCGAGGCACTCGGCTAGGCGGACCCGGTCGGTGACGCCGGTCACCATCATCACCTGGGCGCCCATCGCTTCCAACGGGGCGATCAGCGGCACGCTGTTGCCGATCTGGCCGCCCAGTTCCAGGTCGAGCAAGATCACCGTCGGCTGCAGCTCGCTGGCGGTGCCAAGGATCTGCTCGGGGGTCTCCGGTATGAGGGTGTCCGCTTGGACACCTTCTGCGCGGAGTGCGAAGACCAGGCTCTGGGCAAGAAGGCCGTGGTCTTCAATGATGAGCACCTTCGCGTCCGTCACCGCGTCACCTGCCGATCGAAACTGTCAATTTTGACGATGAACTCAAACCGGGCAGTCGGTTGGATTCAGGGGTGTCGATGACCGTGTTCAGCCACCGTGTCGCCATCGCCGTGGAACCACGGCTGCTGGCCGACGCCCTGCAGCGCGCGCTGCAACGGCCCGGGATCGACGTCGTC
>Ga0247719_1000891_pt1 | contig 14533 bp, 7 predicted proteins | sample 41E_DmetaG_FD_189046 | JGI IMG/M metagenome (GOLD analysis project Ga0247719, IMG submission 189046) | Soil microbial communities from hillslope of Landscape Evolution Observatory, University of Arizona, Oracle, AZ, United States - 4-1-E_D | ecosystem: Engineered > Artificial ecosystem > Mesocosm...
CGCCGGTGGCGCCCGAGGGGTGGCGGGCTCGCAGCGCGTAGTGGTAGGTGGTCTCGGGGGTGAGCTCGGTGACCTTGAGCGAGATCGGATCTCCGAGCGCGCGCGCCGAGAAGCTGCACGCGGGCTCGCACAGGCTGCGGGCCTGATCGAAGGTCGCGGCGTCGGTGATCGGGGTCTTCGACTGCTTGACGACGTAGCTGGTCGCGGGCGCGCCGGAGCCGTCGTCGACTGCGGAGAAGGCGAGCTTGATCTCGGTCCCCGACAACGCCTCGGCGGTGAGGTCGGTGACCCGCCCCGGGGTCACGACGAGGGTCTTGGCCGCGGCCGCGTTGGACATGGCCGAGAGGTTGCCGGCGTCGTCTTTGGCCTTGAGCGCGTAGTGATAGGTGGTGTCGGGGGCGAGCCCGGTGACCGCCAGCGTGATCACGTCGTTCACGCTCTTGGGCGAGAAGGTGCACTCGCCGCCGCACAACGTGGTCGCGGCCGCGAAGCTGTCCTCGGTGATCGGGGCCTGCGACTGCTTGACGACGAAGCGCCCCGCCGGCGGGGGTGCGGCGCCGTTCGATCCCGGCGCCGAGAAGGTGAGCTTGATCTCGGTGCCGGAGAGGGCCTCGGCGGCCAAGTCGGTGACCGCCTGGGGGGCCACGTCTTTGGTGCGCACGGTGGCCACGTTCGACATCGGCGAGAGGTTGCCGGCGTCGTCTTTCGCCTTGAGCGCGTAGTAATAGGTGGTCTCCGGGGTGAGCTCGGTGACCTCGAGGGACATCTTGCCGTCGCCCGCAGTGGGCGGGCGGCACACCCCGCCGTTCGAGGCGCACAGGGTGGTGGCGGCATCGAAATTGGCCGCGGTGAGCGGCTCACTCGCCTGCTTGATCACGAACTCCTCGGCGGGGGCGCCGCCGCCCTCGTCCTCTCCCGGAGGGGTGAAGCGGAGCGTCACCGCGGTGCCGGAGTCGGACGCGGTCGCGGCCAGGTCGCTCACCGCCGCCGGCGGGAGGTCGTCGAGGAAGGTGAACGAGGCCGCATCGGTCTCCTCCGAGGTGCCGCCGTCGGTGGTCACGGTGACCGGGACCTTGTCGGGAAGCCGCTTGGGGGTGGTGGCGGTGAGCTTGTAATAGGAATCGACCGTGAAGGCCGCGGCGGCCACATCGCCGAAGGACACCTGGGTGAGGTTGTTGGTGAACCCGAAGCCCTCGAGCGTGACCTTGGTGCCGCCCGAGGCGGGGCCTTGGGCGACGCTCAGCGAGGTGATCTCGGGCTGCGGGGTATAGAGCTCGGTGGTGGGGTTGTCCGTCCCGCCGACCACCAGCACCTTGCCGCAGGTGGCGCCGCACACCGCGGTCTTCGCCTCGAAGGTGTAGGGGTCGGAGGAGATCAGGGTCGCGGTCAGGGCCGGCGTCAGTGCGCCCCGGCCAACCTCCATCTTTCCGGCGGAGATCCACTGCTTCGACACAGGATCGAAGAGTTCCGCAGTCGCCAGGGGCGCCCCGGGTTGCTTGTTGACGCCTCCGATCACGAGGACCTTCCCCGTCGGCAGGAGCTCGACGGCGTGTCCGCTGCGCGGATGCGGCAAGGCGCGAACGGGACTCCACGCGTTGGTCGCCGGATCATAGAGCTCGGTATCGGCAACGACGGCAGCCGAGTTACCGGCCGTTCCGCCGACAGACAGCGCCTGTCCACAAAGCGTCCCGCAGCCCCCAATGTCGGAGGCCAGCAAGGTCACGGTGTGGTTCCTGCGGCGGATGCTGGTATCGCGCTTCGGTTCCGGCGCGAACGCCCACGACGCCCCGTCATACCTCTCCGGCCGCGCGGTGGGCCCGTCGGGATGACCATCGAAATCGGTCCCCTTGTAACCTCCGGTAACGAGGACGTCTCCGCCGGCCAGCCGCGTAGCCACGTGCAGCATCTGCCCCTGGACCAGCGACGCGGTCGGCGACCACTCCTCGTCCTCGGGGTTGTAGAGCTCGGCCTTCGTCTCACAATTCCGACATGTATCGGCGGTAGACGGGTCTCCGCCGGCGACAAGCACTTCGCCACTGGACAACAGTGTTGCCGTCGCGAACTCCCGCCGCGACGGCGGCGCGGTCGCGATGAAGATTTCCTGCACGGGGTCGTAAAGCTCGGCGCTGGCGGCCGCATCGACTCTGTCGCCGCCGACCAACAGGACCTTGGAGCAGTTGTCGCCGCACGCGCTCGCCGGGCCCGCCGGAAGCAGAACGGCATCGTGCCAGGTGCGCGCGACCGCCATCGGCGCAGCGACCTGCCTCCACGTCACGCTCCTGGAGTCGAATAGTTCCGCGTTTCGATGCGGCAATTCGCAGTTACCCGCGCAGCCCCCTGCGATCAGGACTTTGCCGCCCCCAAGCAGCGTCGCGGTATGACCCGAGCGGGCAACCGGCCGCTTCCCGGCAGATGCCCACGTACCATGCGGCTCTCGGGGTGGCACAGGCGGAGGCTCCACGAATGTGAAGAGTGCGCCGGCGGTAGCCGGCGACGTTCCCTTGGGGGTGGTCACGGTGACCTGCACGGCGGTCGCCGCGTGCTCGGGCGTCACCGCCGTGAGCGTCGTCCGCGATTGCACCGTGTAGCTCTGCGCTGCCGTCTCCCCGAAAGTGACCGCAGTGACGTTTTGGAAGCCCACCCCGGTGACCTTTACGGCGGTCCCGCCGGACGTCGGGCCCTCCGTCGGCATGAGCGAATGCACTTCGGGGGGCGGAGCCGGGGGTGGGAGTTCCGCCGGAGCGTAGAACTCTGTCAGCGTGGAAGCCGTCCCCCCCACCGCCAGCATCTTGCCGCAGTGATCCCCGCAAGAGTTGCCAGCGACGAACCCAAAAGGATCAGCGGAGAGGAGGGTGACGCTATGCCCAAAAGCATTCCCCTCGTTGCCCGAGCGCGCCTCGTGCATCGTGCCGGCCTCGGTCCACGCACCGCCGGAAAAACGCTCGGCACTCTTCAGTGCCGGAGCGGACGGACTCGGTCGTCCGCCGGTGACCAGCACCGAGCCGTCGGAAAGCAGCGTCGCGGTGTGGTTGGCGCGCGGCGTAGCCATCGATCCGGTCGTGGTGAAGGTCCCGCCGTCGAACACCTCTGCGCTCGCGAGAGATCCTCCCCCCCCGGCGACGAGCACCGAGCCGTTGGGGAGCAACGTAGCCGTGTGTCCGGTGCGGGCGGCCGTCATCGAGCCCGTGGTCGGCGTGAAAGCCCCGGTTGTGGGGTTGTAGATCTCTGCGGTGTTAAGGGTCGTGGCGCTTCTTCGCCCGCCGGCGATCAAGACCCTTCCGTCTGCGAGCAGCGTGGCGGTGTGAAGCTGACGAGGTGTCGACATCGCACCGGTCGAAGTGAACAACCCGGTGGCAGGGTCGTAGAGCTCGGCCACCGCGGCGTTGGGAGAGCCGCCTGCGACGAGGACCTTGCCGCACTTGTCGGCGCAGCCGGGGCCGGTGAGAAGAGTGGCGGTGTGGTACAGACGCGGTACTACCATCGCTCCCGTCGACGAGAAGGCTCCTCCCGCCCTAGCGGGCTTGTACAGCTCCGCCGCGGAGGTCCCGACACAGTTCAGAGGGAGGACGCAGCCGCCGGTCACCAGCACCTGGCCGCACTTCTCGTGGCAGCCTGTTCCGGCCAACAGGGTTGCGCGGTGATCGAGTCGAGCCTGTTGCATCGAGCCGGTTGCGCTCCACTCGCCCACCGTGCCTGCGGCCGGCTCGTAGACCTCCGCCGCCGCGGTCGCCTCCTCGCACGTCCCCAGGTGGGCCTCGTGTCCTTGCAGGCATCCACCGGCGACGAGTACCTTGCCGCCGGAAAGGAGGGTCGCTGAATGCGAAAAGCGTGGATTCTTAAGCTCCGCGGCATTCCCCCAAGAGCCGCTCGCCCATGCGCCTGGTGCAGCCGGGAATGAACACACGACTGTGCTTACGAGAACGACTGCTCGTAGCCTGAACCCAAGTCGGCTAGGGCCGGGAACAGCCTGGTCCCGCCTCGGACACTCCGTCACCACTACGACCCCCCACCACGACCAAGGCAGAAAATTGGCTAGATTATTGAGACCACGGAGAAGCTGTTATGCGCCGGGATCGTGCTGGTATCGCTCACGGTCTCCGCGCACAAGTCATAACTACCAACCAGGGGAGGCAACTCGACGGGGACGTTATTCCAACCCCCATCGTCGGTCGCGCCGGGCGCTCCCAAATCACTGACGGCCGAGCCCATGACGAAGTTGTGTGTGGACCCTTCAGAGTGACAGTTCAGTTCCGCGCTCTTCCCGCCGCCGGCGCGCCCGGCCATGATCCTGAAGGGACTGGCCTCTCGAACATCTCTGGCGAAGCTCCACACAGCGGCGCCCTGCGTGAATGCCGATTGTCCCGGATAGCTGCAGAACGTCGGGGCCTCGCAGAGCCAGATGGTTCCCGTCATAGAAGGAGTACAGGCCCACGCTATGGATGCCGACGTCACCAACGCCGCCATCACCGCGGTCAGCAGTATCGCGGCCTTCTTTCGACCCATTGTCGTTCCTCCTCTCACGCCGTTCGCCTTCAGAAAATAGTCCTCCCTGTTGTTCACTGCAATACACAGATTTGTTGACCGCTCTTGCCGGTGCAGGGTTACGGGCAGTTTGAGATCAAGTCTCCGGCATCGCCATCACACGCATCCTTTCCTAGACCTCCGTCGAGAACATCGTTCGCCGCTACCCCGTCCTTACCGACGAGCAGGTCGGCACCGTTCTCTCCCTTCAGGAAATCACTCCCGAGGCCGCCGTCGACATCGTCCTTGCCTTCACCTCCATTCAGACGGTCATCGCCCGAACCGCCATCGATGTCGTCCCTATCGCGCTCGCCCGAAATGGAGTCGCTGTCTGCGCCACCAATGAGCGTGTCGTCGCCGCCGCCTCCCGCTATGGTGTCTCTTCCGCCCAAACCGCAGATGACGTCGCGCTCGGGGGTGCCGACGAGCACGTCGTCGCCGGAGGTTCCCGTGATCGAGCATCCACCCGTCACCGGACTCACTACCGTCGTCACCTCGACATCCGTGTTGTTCCCGGTGTCGCGATCATCCTCGGCGGCGGCTACTTCAACCGAGTTCGAGATGACTCCGGTCGCAACGGTGGTCACCGTTATCTGCACAACAGCTTCACCCCCGGCAGAAAGTGCGCCCAGAGCGCACGTCACGACCATTCCGTCGGGCATACAAGACCCCTGAGTCGAGCTTGTCGAAGAAAATGCCGTACCGACCGGGAGTCGATCTGTGACAGTGACCGCAGAGGCGCCTTCCGCGCCGTGGTTGAGCACGACGATGTTGTAAGTAAGGACCTCCCCCTGTATGGCCGGGTCGGTGTCATCTGATTTCATCACGGCCAGATCGACCCCGAGGGGGGCGGTGAACATCTCCGTTACCGGAAAACTTGTTCCACCCACCTCGAGCACCTTGCCGCAGTGATCGCCGCAGAAGGCCGGCTCAGAGACGAATCGGGACGGATTCGCGGATAGGAGCGTGGCCGTGTGGCCGCGGGCATCCTCGGTGTTGCCGGAGCGATTCTTGACCATGTTGTCGGCAGGGATCCACGCACCGTCGGCAAAGCGTTCAGCGCCGGAGATGGCTCCACTCCTAGTGGTCGTACGCCCCCCGGCGACGAGCACCGAACCATCGGGAAGCAGCGTCGCGGTGTGGTTGGCGCGCGGGGAGGCCATGGATCCGGTAGTGGTAAAGCTCGCCGGATCCGGATCAAAAACTTCAGCGCTGGAAAGTGACCCGACGCCGCCGGCAATGAGAACGTCCCCGCCCCCCAGCAGCGTGGCCGTATGTTCGGCACGGGCGGCCCTCATCGAGCCCGTGGTCGGCGTGAAAGCCCCGGTCGCGGGATTGTAGATCTCTGCGGTGGTAAGGGTCGTGGCGCTCCTTCGCCCGCCGGCGATCAAGACCCTTCCGTCTGCGAGCAGCGTGGCGGTGTGAAGCTGACGAGGTGTCGACATCGCACCGGTCGGAGTGAACAACCCGGTGGCAGGATTGTAGAGCTCGGCCACCGTGGCGTTGGGAGAGCCGCCTGCGACGAGGAGCTTGCCGCACTTGTCGGCGCAGCCGGGACCGGTGAGAAGCGTGGCGGTGTGATACAGCCGCGGCGCCGCGGTCGGACCGGTGAGAGAGAACGTGCCCGAGTCTGGGTCGTAGAGTTCCGCGACCGAGGTTCCTGGTGGGCACTGGGCCGTTGTCACGCAGCCACCGACAACGAGGACGTTCCCACATTTATCGGCGCACCCGTTCCCGGTGAGTAGCGTCGCCGTGTGGTCGAGGCGGGCTACGTTCATACGTCCGGTTCGGTTCCAGCCGGCGCTCGGAATATCGAAGAGCTCGGCCGTCGAGGTCGTCTCGGGGCAACCGCCCCTATGCGCCTCGTGAGGATCAAGACACCCACCTGCTACTAGCACCCGGCCGTTCTCCAACAGCGTCGCGGAGTGCGAGAAGCGGGGACGATTCAGCTTGCCCTCGGTCGGGCTCCAGCGACTACCGGGGAACGCGCCTACTTTTGAGACAAAGGCATCCGGGCGGGACGCGAGAGTCGGCTGCGCCGGGTTGACCGTGGGAAAGTCGCTCGATTGGCTGAAGCCGGTGACATAAGCATTGCCCTGTCCGTCGGAGGCTACCGCGCGTCCGGCTTCTTGATCGCCGCCGCCGAGCCACTGCGCGTAGACGACGGCTCCCACTGGATCAAGTTGAGTAACGAAGGCGTCGTTGAGGCCGCCGCGGGGGTACGCCGAGTAGGCCGAAGGGAAGTCGTCCGACCTCGTCGTGCCGACCACGTACGCGTTCGCAGACGAATCCAGTGCGACACCGAAACCCTGGTCCTCGCCGCTGCCGCCAAGGTAGGTGGAGAAGGAAAGGGACCCACCACCGGCGGCGAGTTTCAAGGCGAAGGCATCGCCCGACCCGGCGAATGCTTGGTGGGCCGCGTTCGCAGTGGGGAAATTCCCGGAGAAGGTCGCCCCGGCGACGTAGGCGCTCCCCGATCCATCGACTGCAAGACCTCGACCCTCATCCAGCCCACCTCCGCCCAGGTAGGTCGAGTAATTGAGGGATGCGGCACTTGGGTCAAGAGACGATACGAAGGCGTCCCGGCCACCGGAGTTCGTCGCCTGGACCGGCGATGCGACCGGGAAGTCCGACGAGTGGCTCCCGCCGGTCACATAGACGCTGCTCGACGAGCCTACTGCCACATCCAAGGCAGAGTCGTGGCCGGTGCCACCGAGATAGGTCGAATATCCGATCGACGACCCGGGCGGGTCGATCTTCGTCACGAACGCGTCCAACTGCCCGGCTCTCGTCGCCTGCACCGCCCCCACCATCGGGAAGTCGTCGGAGGTGGTGGAACCCGTGACGTACGCGCTATCTGCGGGGTCGAGGTCAATCCCGCTACCCGCGTCGACCCCGCTGCCTCCGAGATAGGTCGAGTAGGAGAAGCTGGAGCCATCCGGGCTGAGCTTCGTCACGAAGGCGTCGAAGTCGCCGCCATAGGCAGGCTGCACCGCGGCGACGGTGGGAAAATCCGTCGCGTCCGTGTTCCCGACGACATACGCACTGCCGGAACTGTCCACGGCGATCCCCGCCCCCTCCTCGTCGCCGGTACTGCCTCCGAGATAGGTGGAGTAAACGAGCGAGGATCCGTCCGGGCTCAGCTTCGTGACGAAGGCGTCTTGGCCACTCTGGAAGCCTTGCGCCGAATTTACCTCCGGGAAGTCGTCGGAGAACGTGAACCCGGTGACGTACGCGCTGCCCAACGAGTCCACCGCGATTCCAAACGCGTGTTCGGTGCTAGAGCCTCCGAGATAGCTCGAGTACTCGAGGACCGGGTCGATGATCAGCGGTCGCGTGGGATCGTAGGCGCCGACCCGGAACGAAATCCTGTCGCCCTCCAGAGCGACGTTGCCCTCCACCGAAGATCTCCGGCCGCGGATCTTTTGGTACAAGACGGGTGGGTGCTGGCGAATGTGGCCGGCGCCCGTGCGCAGCTCCAGCGCCCCATCGGAGCGGACGGAGACATCGTCCGTGCCCTTGAAGACGAGCGCGATTCGAGCCGGATCTGCTCCGGGCGCGACCACGAAGTCGTACTCCACGCGCGGTCCTCGCCCGCGAAAGATCATGTCGATACCCGGATAGACGTCATCGTAGAGAACGCGACCGTAGGCCGGGATTCCCGTGCGCCACCGATCCGGGTCGTCGCCGATGAGGTAGTTCGTCGCGCCGGAAAGCCGGTCGATGCCCTTCACCCGTGCGTCGGGGTTCATCCCAACCAAGCGCATCTTCACCTGAGTCGGTGAACCGGCCGCGGACCGCGCCGGCGGAAGCGACATGATGGCCCCGCGGCGCGTGAGGAAAAGCGAGTAACCATCAGCGCGCGCAGCGAACCTCACGCGCTCGCTCATCTGCCCACGATTGGCCTCGAACCGGAGCGGAAGCCGGCCGTAGCTCTTTAGCACGGCGGCATCGGCATGAGGTGCCGGCGCCGCCGGCGAAACGTCATCCGGAGCGTTGAGCGAGCCGACCGCGTCCTGCAATCGAGCGGACCGCGCCGGCCAACTCATCGCCATTGTGGCGACCAGCACCATCAAGATGGCGACGTGGTTGAAACGATGGATCGTGGTGTTCATTACCCCGCTCCCCCCTGTGACCGATCAGTCTGCGCTTGTATTGCTGAAGCCGTCAAGTCGCGGAGCGTGCGCCGCCAGACGGCGGTCCGCGAAAGCAAGCCGACGACGAAGAGCCCAAGCCACGAAGACGACTCGTCGTGCCGGATCTCGACCGACACGACGTCCTGTTGGGCGCCGCCGAAGGTTCCGTTGCGCGTGTCCGTCCATGCGGCAACAACGCGCTCTTCGAAGGAAGCCAGCGCGAGACGGCCGCCGAACTCGATCAACCCCTCGGCGGAAGGAACGCGATACGTCTGGCCGATCCGCGAATCAAAGGCTTCTGAGGTGATCCGGACGTTGCGTTGGAACGTTTCGCCTCCGTCCGCAGAGTGCGTGTAGTAGACGTGATTGAAGACGTTTGCGGGGTCGTCGCGGCGGTCGTAGAAGATCGCGTCGACTCTCCCGTTGAGCGCAACCGACACGCGGGGCAGGTACTGGTCGCGGTCGGTCTCGTCGTCGTTGAGACGCCGCGGCTCTGACCAGGATGCGCCGGCATCGATCGAGCGGGCTACGAACGCATCGCGATCGCCGTTGCGTGCGTCGTCCCAGGCAACAAACACGTCTCCGTCGCCGCCGGCAGCTAACGATGCCGGTCGCATCGTGAAAATCAGCATCACGCGCTCACTCGGAACCAATTGGTCGTCGACGACAACTCCGCGGGCGAACGTGTTGCCGCGATCGGCGGATGCTGTGGCGATCAGGCTCCAGGTCCCATGCCACCGAGGACCCTCGAGGCCGTGATAGTCGCGCGCGTCGTCTTTAAGGTCGTAGTAGACGACGTGCAACACCCCGTCTTCGCCCAAGGCAATGGCGGGCGCGACGGCATGCGGCCGATCTGGATCGCTCACCTGTACCGGATCGGAAAACGTCTTGCCGCCGTCGTCGGAGTACATCGCGAGGATCGGATTCGGTGGTGGCGGGAGACCTCCCAAGGGAGCATCGGCAGACGCGTTGAGCCACACGACGTGGATGCGCCCCTCGTTTCCGACGTCCGGGTCGACGGCCATTCTCACCTGGTAGTTCTCGGGCCCCAAGACCCGGCGCGGCTCGGTGAACGTCCGCCCGCGGTCGGTCGACGACGTGATGAACGCCCCCACAGGCTCGTTGCCGCGGCCCTGAAGACCGACGAACAGGTAATAGAGCGTCCCGCCGCCGTCGAACGCGATCTCGGGCGCGTAACATTCGTCGGCACCCGCCGGCAACGTGGGCACCGGGCGCGCCGGGATCCAGGTGCGGCCGCCGTCGCCCGAGACGTGGAGCGCACAGTTGAAGTCCGGAGCATCGATGCGGTTCGCGACGGCTACGAATCTCGGTTCAGTCGGATCGATGGCGATCTGCGGAGAGTTGTGCGCCTGGGGCTGGGCAAGAACGTTCGCAGTCACGGGCTGTTCCCGCCCGACCACAATTGCGCCCGCAGCCGGCCGCGACCTCGCCGACATCGCGAGCACGAGTGCGACGACGATGACGAACGCGAGAACCACGACGAGTGCGCGGCGGGAGCCGAACATGCGCGTGCTGCTGGTACGGACGCTCTTCATCGCACCCGAAACTCCGATGCCATCCCCTTTACCGCATGTGACTTTCGGTCCGAGCCGAGGACGAAGCAGAGAAGGCCGTAACGCCCGGGAGCCAGGTCCGCCGCGAAGAAGCCGCTTTCTCCGGGGGCGCGATCGGTCAGGCGCGCGACCGAAGGCACGCCGCGCCGTTCGTCGCCGCGCAGTTGCTCGGCGATCGGCGGCATGTCTTCCGTGAGCGCCACGAGAGTGATCGCATGTTCGAGCTCCCCCTCGTTGCGGACGCGGAACACGACGCGACCACGGGGCACGATCGCGGCGTGACCGAACTGGTATTCCGCCATCGTGACCTCGACCTCCGGCGGCGCCGGAGGCAGCCGCGCGTCTGGACTCGGTGCCGCGCAGGCGGTGAGGAATCCGACGAGAACGACCGCCGCGAGGCGAAAGCCGGCGATCATTTCACACGAGCCGCGGCGGTTCAGCCCGCCTCCGCCCCGTCCTAAGTCACCGTCAGGTTCAGGTGGTTCGTCGGGTCCGACCCGTCGATCGGGGTCCCGCACACCGTGTAGGTGAGAGGCACCGACGGCATCGTTACCCTCTTGTTCTCCCGCTTTCCATCGGACAGCTTCTTCCATCCGCTCCCGGTCGACGCAGTGGTCCAGAACGCGTAGGTCGAGTCGGTGTAGTTGTAGAACTTGTCCGACGAAGCGTGGCAGTCGAGCGGCGAATCCGCGCCCGCGACATAGCGGACGTGGTAGCTCTTGTCGGCGAACATGCCCGTGCCCCGGCTGTACTTGGTGCTCCCTGCCGAGAAGCTCTGCGGCGTGTCGCTCGGGAAGCACGACGAGGTCGTGTTGCAGAACCAGATGTCGCCGACCATTCCTGGAGTGCATGCCCACGCGACCGACGCCGCACCGAGGATCACCGCCGCGGGAATCAAACCGATCAACCTTCTTCGTCTCGTGCCCATCGCTCTCCTCTCCGTGCGTGCGCCCACATCCTTTCAAGTCAAGCGTTTATCGACTGCTGCCGCAATACACAATTTCGTTGACTGAAGGCTCCGGAGGGGGCGGGACGACCCCCCCTCCGGACGACGAGCGTCTCAGTTGGACGTGTCCTCGAGGTCCTTCTTTCCGTCCGGGTCGGCGTTGGCCCCGCGGTGCGACGACGCAGACGATGCCCCGGGCGAGGACGCCTTGGGGTGATCGAACAGCGCGTAGCACGCCTGGGGATCGGGCATCGACGCACACCGCCCGGCGGCGAGCGCCACGTCGAGCACGTACAGGCCGCCGTTGATGTCGCTGATCACGAAGATCGACCCGCTCACGCGCGCGACGTCGACAACGAGCGGGACCGCCGGATAGTTGCCGGTGGGATCGGCCGCCGCGGGCGGCACGTAGAACGCGCCGTCCTTGGGCGCGCTCGGGTTCTTGGCGTCGGTGACGCGGAGCCCCTCGGACATCCACGCTGTGAGCACGCTCTTTCCCGCCCACATCGGGTTGACCGCGTGGTACATGCCCTCGTCCGGCGTGAGCACCGTGCTGTGCGCCTGGTTCACCACCGCGGTTTGCTGCGGCGTCGCGCCGGTGAGATCGAACAGCCGGAGCGCCCCCCACGTATCGGGGTTATCGGCGAGCGTCGCAGTGACGGCTCCGTCTTCCTCGATCGCGTCCCGGATCGCGCCTCCCGCCTCGAGCGTGATGAAGACGACCGGCAGGGTGATGTCGCCGCTCGGTGTCGTCGCAGTGAGGTTCGGCGTCCCGTCGGCCGGGCTGATCGAGTCGACCGAGAACAGGAAGCCGGCCGCGCCGCCGTGGTGGTCGGTGGCGGTGTTGGAGATCATCACCGCCGCCGCGCCGGCGGCTTGGGCGAAGCGCGCCTTCTCCTCGAACCCGCAGATGAAGCCGTTCGACAGCGCGCCGCCGCGCACGACCAGCGCGATGTTGCCGGCGACGTTCTTACCGGTCCAGCTGGTGGAGCGACATCCACCCGGGTCGTTCGGCGTGACGATCTCGCCTGTGATCGACGGGTTCGTCCGCTCGAACAGCGGCCCGGTGTTCGGCTCGCCGTTGCCCCAGATCGCCTCGCAGCCGCGGAACACACCGGCGTCGCTCCCGCCGGGCTCGGTGAACTCCGACGCGAGCCCCTCGCCGACGGTGAGGGTGGTGCGCGCCGGGTGGACGTCGTCGTCGGTGACGGCCGCCATGTCCTCCACGTCGCCGCGGGGGACGAACCGGAAGGTGTTGCCCTCTTCCGATGCGTCGTACTGCGTTTGGCTCAGTACGGTCGGAGCCGAGGGGTTGGAGATGTCGAGCACGAGGGCACCCTGGTCCTGGTAGGAGACGTAGGCGCGCGTTCCGGCGTCGTTGCTCGATACGCCCTGCGGGAGCACGAACGGCCGGCACTCCTGGAACGGCTTGATCAGACTCGAGGCGAAACCGAAGTGTCCCGCGTCGGTGGGGGTTGCGGGATTCGTGACGTCGACGATGTGGATGCCGCCGCCGAACGTCGCTCCCTGCTGGTTCGCCTCGAGGGCCAGCACCTTGCCGTCCGAGGGACGCTGCACGAGCGTCACCTGGCGGGTCGCGGCGCTGAACTTGCCGGCCGCCCTGTCGGTGCGCACGGTGGTGCCGAGGCGGACCGGCGTCGCCGGGTTGGTGACGTCGTAGAAGTCGACGCCGGCGCGCCCGAAGGTGAAGTTGGCGTTGCATGCCTCCTTGGCGACCGCGAGCAGGTTGCCGGTGTAGACGTTGCCGGCGGTGATCGCCTTCACCTTGAGGGCGTCGACGTCGCGCGCGAGCGTCCACCGGTCGCCGACCGAGATGGTGCTCACGACGGTCGGGTTGGCCCGGTTGGATAGGTCGACGACCTTGATCGTGCTCGTCGGCCCGCCCGCGACCTTGCACGTCGGCGTCTTGTTCCACTGCGCCGCGAAGCCGCCGTTCGTGCCTTGTCCCACGAACGCGATGTTGTCGAGCACGTCGACGTGGCCGTTGAGGCCGCCGCCGCCGAGATCGGTGTGGCCGAGCACCCGTACGCCGACGCCGGTGCCGCCGTGCAGCGGGTCCGACGGGGCGTGTGCCGCGGCGGTGATGGTCGCGCCCGAAGCGGCCGCGATCAGAAGCGCGGCCACCGAGGCACGCAATGCGATCTTCATCGATCGGCGTGCGTTCCGGTGCGGATTCCAAAGTGATCTAGCTTTCAATTGTGCTGTTCTCCTTTCGAGAATGGAGTTGTCGCATGCCACCCGCGTGGCGCGCGATTCAGAGAGCGAAGCGGCGTGGCCCGCACCGCCGCCGCTTCATTGATGCCCCTCGTCACCCCTTCCTTCGTGATGTATTCGCGCTCTCTAAAAAAGCAACTCAACCAAAATTGCGCATGGGGTGCAATCCCCAATTTCGTTGAGCGGCCCCAAAAGCACGTTCCCGGGCCCGGGGTAAGAGGAGACACTTACCGGCATGGACGCCTTGCAGCTGCTGCGGAGGTGGGTGAGCACCGGCACGTCCGAGACGGCCGGTTCGCTCGACGTCGAAGACGGCGCGCTGCTGGTCGACGGGTGGTGGCCGGCGGGGGTGCGGCTCGACCCGAGCACCTTCCTGGTGCGCATCGACGACACCTGTCCCGTGCCCGGTCTTCCCGGCGAGATCGTGAGCGTCCTGGAGGAAGCCGGTTTTCGTCACCTGGAGGGTGATTGGGCGGTCGTGGAGTCGATCGCCCTCCAGCGGCTCGGCCTCCTCGGCGCTCGGTGGCAGGTGTGGGGCCACGACCACGAGTCGGCGCGCCGTGCGGTCGCGCTGGCGGTCGCCGGGGGCGACGAGATCGCCTTCTGATCCGGCGCGGCGCGGCGACTTTTCACCCGGCGACGTGGCGGGTAGAGACCGACCCATGGATGAAGAAGAAAGAGCACTAGTCGAACAAGAGCTCGCCGAGTCCGAACGGGTGGACGAGTCCCGCATCCGGGTGGTGGCAGACGGCGACGGGGTCGCGCTGGAGGGTGCGGTCGCGTCTCCCGAAGAGGCCGATGCCGCCGCGCTGGTCGCCGAGCGCCACAGCGAGAACGTCGTCAACCGGCTCCGCGTCGATCCGCTCGTACGGGAGGGAATCGACAACGACGAACCGCGCGAAGAGGTCGCTCCCGCCCAGGACGAGATTCTCGTGGGCGGCCCCGATCCCCTCGCCGGACCCGACGCGACGATCACCTCGGACTCGGCCGAGGCGTTCTCGGAGAACGAACCGTGGAATCCACCCGACGAGCCGGTCCTCGCCGCCACCGCCGGGGAGTACGAGAACAGGCCGGTTTACGACGGCGACGAAACCGTCTCCGCAGCCGGCGAACCGGGGCCG
>Ga0247719_1000892_pt1 | contig 14520 bp, 13 predicted proteins | sample 41E_DmetaG_FD_189046 | JGI IMG/M metagenome (GOLD analysis project Ga0247719, IMG submission 189046) | Soil microbial communities from hillslope of Landscape Evolution Observatory, University of Arizona, Oracle, AZ, United States - 4-1-E_D | ecosystem: Engineered > Artificial ecosystem >...
GCGGGGGGACGGTGATGCCGGCGTCGGCACAGACGGCGTTCCTCTCGCCCACCGGGAGAAGGCCGGTCGCGGTGCGCCACAGGTCAAGGGCGACCAGGTAGGCGGGCAGCCGGTCGTAGGCGGATGAGTGGGTCAGCAACAGCCACTCGGCGTACAGGGCGACGTCGCCGGTCAACACTCGGCGCAGCGCCTCGTCGTGCTCGGCGGCCCACGCCCGGAGCGGCCCGAGCTGGCCGGCGCGGTCCATGGCTCCAGGGCCTGACCGCAGCGCCGACTCGACCCGGCCGTCCTCAATCCACAGCACCACGTTGGCCCCGTCGACCTTCTCCTCCACCAGCACCGGCGCTCCCAGCAAGGCGGCGACCGCGTCGGCGGGGAGCACCAGATCGTCATCGGTCCCACGGCCGGCGACGAGGTGAGGAATGCGCGGGTACGGCGGCGGGCTCACGGCTGGCTCGCCGCCTGTGCGGAGAGGCCTTCGTCGAACGTCCAGACCCCAACATCGCCGACCGCAGTCGTGGCCCGGAACTGGTCGCGCTCGACGAGGATGGCGATGTCGCCTGCGCCGACCTTCGCCGCGGCCAGAGCCTCCAACGACTGGCCGGTGGAGTCGCCTGCGCACAGCGCCATGAGGAAGTCGGCACCCAGGCGGGTCTGGAGCACCCGCCAATGGCTCTGCTCCGAGATCGCAACCTGCAGCAGGCGCACGAGACGGCCGGCGACGGTGTACCGGTCGCCGCTCGACTGCGCGATGTGGTTCCCCGTCTCGATCACCGCAGTGATCGGGATGACGAACCGTTCTCCGCCTCGCCACCGCCGGTCGGCCTCCGCCAGCACGTCGTTTCCACGCGCCGGGTCGGACTTCCCCGGCACCTGGAGGATCTCGCACAGCACCGACGTGTCGACCATAGTGACCTTGGTCATGCCGGGCCGGCGAGGATCTCGGCCAGTACCTCCGACGGCGATCGGGTGGGGACCGGCGCCGACCGCAGCCGATCACGCTCGGCCGCCCGCCCGAGCGTGCCGGCGGCCACGATGTCGACGTAGTTCGGCAGATCCACGAGCCGGCGCAGGGTGCTCCGCCCGTCGCGGTCACGTTGGCACACCACCAGGCTCCGATGCTCATCACCGGTGAGGGCGTCGAGGACGGCGGGACTATGGGCCGTGGCCAGCGCCCGGACCCGCCGGCGTTGGACCTCGTCGCGGACCAGGCCGATCAGCAACTGCGCCTGCGAGGCGTGCAGCCCGTTCTCCAGCTCCTCGACGACCAGCGTGGTCTGACCGACGGCGTCCTCGGACGCCAGGGGCTCGGGGGTGGTGTCGACCGTGGGCGCTTGGAGGAGAGCGACAAGGATGGCCAGGAAGCGCAGCGACCCGTCGCTCATCACCCGCGCCGGCACCGGATGCTCCCGGCCCGCAAAGCGCTCGACCAGCGTGAGCATCACGTCGTCAAGGTCGGAGCGACTGATCGTCACGTCGACCACGTCCTGCTCGTTCAACCTGCTCATGGCTTCGCTCAGGCGTTGGGCCGTCGCCGGCTGCTCCAGCAACGACGCGACCGCCGCCGACAGATTGTCGGCCGTGCGGCGCAGGAGGACGTCGCGCCGAGGAACGTACTGGCGCATCTCGTGCGGGACTGGGTCGAGCACGAACACCGACCGCAAGGCCGTGAGGACTTGGGCGGCGGCGAGATGTAGGCGTTGGCCGGCGGACGTGGCCGGCACTCGGGCCAAGACCTGGCTGGCGAGGAGCCGACTGGCCCGAAAGCTCAGGCGCGGCTGGGCGCCGCTGTCCCGCCCGTCATCCCAGGCTGCCGAGATGTCGGCCGAGTCAGTCGAGGGCGGATCAGTCGCGAGCACCACCCGGTCGTCGACGGACAGGGTCTCGGCCACGACCTGCACCATGGGCTCAACCTGAACAGTGACGTCGAGCCGCACCCGTTGGGCGCCGGTCCGTACTGTGCAGCCGAGAGAGAAGGTCGACTCGCCAAAGGGAGCGCAGCCGGCGGCGCCGCCCCTGACCGAAGGTCCATCCCGCCCGCCGTCGAGCGCATCGCGGACGTCGTCGCCTGACGCCAGGCGCGCCAACGCCCAGAGGCCGTCCAAAGCGTTGGACTTGCCGCTGCCGTTGCGACCCACGACCAGCGTGAGCTCTTCCAGCGGGAGCACCGCACCGGTGAGGCTCTTGAACGACGTGAGCCGCACCTCTTCGACGAACGAGCTTTCCATGGCGCTCAACTGCCGACGCTACCGGTCATGAGAACTGTCCCTGGCCCATTTCCGGGCGTTCGGCCAAACGGACGAGTTCCGACCACGACGTGACAAGCGCGTCAAGGTCGAGCGCCTCCGCCGGCCTCGTCTTCAAGCTGACGGCGGCGAGCCACTGCGCCAAGTCGCGGGCCGGATCGCCATGCCGCCGAACCTTCCGCAGAAGGTCGGCCGCCGCCTGCTCCCCGCCGGCGGATGTCAATCGCTTCACCAGATGTTGCGTGATCTCCCAGACCGTGAGATGCCGATCGGTCTCCGGGTCCCAGTCGTCGGGGAGTGCATCACGCCCGATGAGCACGACTTTGCCCTTCGCTCCGGTCGCGATTCCCGCCCGCGTCAGCGCCTCCAGCGAGGTGTCAGTCCGTTTGAACAGTTTCTCTGCGTCGTCGAACGGTCCGGGTTCGAAGCCCCGATCCTTGAACCACGTCATGGCCCAGCGGGTCTCCTTGTCGAGATCGCCGACGAATTCGTCAAGCACCTCGCTGGACACCTGACTGATGAGACTCAGCGCCGTCCCGACGCTCATTGCGCTCCCCGTCGGCTCGATCACTCTGGAGAAGCGAGAGAACACCGCCATTCCAGGACCAATCGCCGCCGGTCCGAGATCAATCGTAGAGATATCGCCTTCCTGGACCTTACGTATAGCGCGTGGCAATTCCGCATGCAGAGCACCAATAAACCCCTGCCGGTCAGTAGGCTTCGAGGTTCCCTCCCGGGCACGACACACCAGAATCATGTAGGAAGCGAGCGCATTCGTTCCCAGCCCGATCTGACGGCTGCTATGGGTAGCGTGGATCGGCCATGTCCCGACGATCTTGAGACCGCCTGCAAGAAGTGCTGACAACATTGCATCCCATGCTGTTGAAGTCATGACTCCGTCATGGTCAGACTCTTCCTGACGATGGGCGTAGACGATCAATATGGGGAACTGAGGTGCCGAGGCTCCGGCGAGCGATTGAAAAGCCTCGGTAAACCCGCGTACGAAATACTCGGTCGCTCTGGATGTGCTACCAGCGTGGCGGTACGGCGAAGCGATTAGCTCGTCGGCCTTCGGCGCAGCGATCGTCGCGAAAAGATCGGGGTGCACTTCGCCAAGGGCCCGGCGCAGCCACACATAAAAGTAGTCCGATAGATCGGCGTAGCCGATTTGTGCGAAATAGGGAGGATCTGTTGCGATCAGAGCTGACGACCCAAGCCGAGCGCCCGCCAGGCGCGCATCCGACTGATATGTCCGACTCGCCTTAACGTCAGGTGCCAGCGAGCGCAAGCCGGTAGCAAGAGATCCAAGCTGGCCAAGCCAGTCGCCGACAGACCCTCCGAACGGGTTGGTTTCCGTGAAGTCCCACACCATTGGTAAGGCATGGCGACCGAAGGCTTGTGTCGCTTTACCGGAACCATTTCTCGGATCGATGAACCATCTAACCTGCGTCGAATTGGCCATCGCAATCTTACTGACGCACAGTCCAAGAACGGAGCTGATGCCACGCACATAGGCCGAATCGGCGCCATCAGCCGTTATCCAATTCGGGACCTCCTTTACGACGTCGGCGAAAGTTCCTAGGGCTGTTAACTGACGGTTGCTAAAGAGGTCAGCAACCGTATCGAACCCGTAGTTTGGTGTCTTTAGATCCCTTGGATTCATGCTCAACAGAATCTCTGGAGCCTCGGGCGGCCTCAGTACATCAGGCGGGGTGACGTCCTGAGCGCCAAGGTATTGTCGACCGCTTGGAGAATCCACGGCAGCGGCCAATAGCTGAACATCGAGCCTATTCGCCTTCCCCTCGGCGCGAATGTGGGCAAAACCAATCGCCTGCCGACAGACGAGGCAATTACCGCCCGTGCGACTAACAGTCCGCTGGCGGGTCGGCGCACCGATACCAGTTAGTACGGCGAACCGAACTGGCGCGCCAGGGTCTAACACCTTCGGTTCGAGCCACGTCGAAGCGCCTTTCCTCTTCGACAGCCAGAAGGAGCTGACGAGCGGCGCAATTGCCCGGCAGGCCGGGTTCGGGCATACCACCGTCCGGGCCCATAACCACGCGACCGTCGTTCCCCCCCCAGGCGGTTTCGGGTACAGGTGGCCGATTTCGGCCCACACCTTTTCGCGAACGCGCTCGGCGTAATGCCGACAGTCTGCGAGGAAGCCGTCCAACGGTCCGCCGGTCATCTTGATGTCGAGCCGGGTCGGGTCGGCGACCAGCGCGGGGCGGCCGGCGACCGCGGGGATCAGCTCGGTTAGCACCCTGGTAATGAGCACGGGCACCGGGTTGAGGTCGCTGCCGGCGGCCGGTAGGCCCAGGCGTTGGGCCTCCACTAGCGTCGAGCCGCCGCCGCAGAACGGGTCGAACACGGTGGGCGGGTCGCCGTCCGTGGCCTTCATGATGAGAGCGTTGGCCTCGGCGAGCGTTGCCGCGTCGGGGGGGTTGCCGTCGGGCGGTACCAGTCGCTCCACCATGCGCAGCAGCGCGGCCCGCTCGGGCCCGTCGCCCGGATCGTCGACCAGGGCGGCGAAAAGCAACGCCCGCCACGCCGGCGTCGGCATGGGAGCGAACCACTTGTGGACGTTGCGGATCGTCCCCGTCTTCTTGTCCTTGTCGCGCCGGCAGGCGGCGCTGATCGCCTCCAGCGGCAGAGCGACTTCGACCAGCTTGGGACTCACGACGGGTCTGTCCCCCGGTTCCAGTAGTTCGGCCACGAGAGCATGGTGGCGGTGGTGCTGAACGGGAGGTGCACCGTGTCGCCGAACGGCCGGCGCAGGTAGCGCAGCTGGTCGTGACTCGCTCCGTCCGGGCTGACCTCCACCAACGCCAACACCCAGTCGTCGGGCACGTTCAGCGCATGGAGGATCTCGTTGCGCGTGACCATGAAGGTCTCGGCTCCTGCGATACGTCCTTTCACTTCTACGAACCGTAGGCCACCGGCGGCGGTCTCCGACCTGATGTCGAAGCCGGGGTTGGACGGCGGCATCACTGTCACTCGGTGACCGAGCGCCTCCTCGGCGGCGACCACGGCGTCGATCGCCCGCCATTCGACGACGGCCCGCTCCAGCGCGAACGGCGCCGGCGCCTCCGGCGCGTCACCCCGAACCCGGGCCAGCAGGCCAGCCGGGACCACGAGGGCGGCCCCGGCCACGACCGGCGGGAGCGCCGAGAGCTGCTCCTCCCGGTCCAGCTCGCCGAGGCGGGACGCCAGGCGGCTGGCGAGGTCGTCGGCCCGGGCCTGCGCCCGCTCGGGGTTCATCCGGGGCTGGCGTTGGGCCTGGAGCTCGGCGGCCCTTGCGTCCCAGTAGGCGATCTGTTTGGTCAGCCGGTCCCGGACGGCCGCCCGCACCTTGGTGACCCGCCCGAGGGTGTGCGCCCGCACCTCGGCTAAGTGGGCGGGGACGGCGACCTCCACGGCGTGGTTCAGTACGGCCCGTTCCGCCTCGGGGCCGAGCCAGGAGTCGGGCAACACCCTCCCCGCCAGCTTCAGCTCGTCGTCAGTGAGCGGTCGGTAGTCCAGGTACGGCGCGTAGCCGCCCGACACTGCCGTCTCGTCGGGTCCGAGCTCGACGAACTCGAACCGCCGGGACACGATCCGTCGCCCGGTGGCTGCCGCCCGACCGTCGGCGACGGCATGGTCGAGGAAAACGAGTAGACGGACAGCGGTGCCGGGATCGGTGTCGTCGACGAAGACGGTCCCTTGCCGCAACAGTGGCTCCAACTGCTCGATGCTCAGGGCGAGGACCGACTCGAACAACGGGTGCCCTGGAGCCAGCAACTCAGCCGGCGCCAGCCCGTCGACCCGGCTACGGCTCTTGTCGAACGTCACCCGCTCGTAGCGGGCCAGCACCACTCCCCTACCGCCGACCGCCCGGGTGGCCTGGCGCACGGGCTCGGGCACCCGGGTGACCTCGAACCGGCCGGCCTCCCGCTCGGCCATGCGTCCACTGAAGCGCTCGAAGGCGTCCACGAACCACGCTCGGACGTAGTGCGGTTGGAGCCGGCGGGCCTCGGCCTCCAGCAGGTCACGACGGATGCGCTCGACGTCGACCAGGTTGAGGGTGTCGCTGGCCAGGGCCATGTCCTCGACGAGCTGGGTGAGCCCCTCCCCCACCGTGGCGTCCACGACTTCGTTGAGGTGCGCTCGGGCCTCCGGGCTGTCGCCGTAGCGGATGGCCTCGACCAGCAGATCCCGCAGTGCCCGGCCGGGCAACGCTGCGCCCAGGACGTCCCACACCTGGCCGCCCAGGGCTCGACGTTGCTCCTCCAACTTGGACAGCAGGCGGACGTAGACCTGTCCCTCGCGGGTGTCCTCGGCCACCAGGTTCCACAGGTGGCAGACGTTGTGCTGGCCGATGCGGTGCACCCGCCCGAATCGCTGCTCGATGCGGTTGGGGTTCCAGGGCAGGTCGTAGTTCACGACCAGGTGGGCCCGCTGGAGGTTGATCCCCTCGCCGGCCGCGTCGGTGGCGACCAGCACGACACAGTCCTTGTCGTGGGTGAAGGTCTCCTGGACCCGTTTCCGCTCCTCCCGGCGCACCCCGCCGTGGATGAACTCGACGGCATCAGGCCGTCCGAACCACGATCGCAACCGCTCCACGAGCTGGTTGAGGGTGTCGCGGTGCTCGGTGAAGACGATGAGCTTCCGCCGTGTCCCGGTCTCGTCGACCATCTCCGGCCGGTCGTCGAGAAGACCGACGAGCTCGGTCCACTTACGATCGGTGCCGGAGCGCCTGACCCGGTCGGCGAGGGCTTCGAGCCGGCGGACGGTGGCGATCTCCACCTCAAGCTCGGCAACCGTGGTGGCGGCGGTGGCGTCGTCGACGACCGCGTCCTCGAGGGCCTCGATCTCCTCCTCGCTCAGGTCGTCAAGGTCGTCCGCGTCGACGTCGGGGCCGGCGTCACGCACGGCCGTCGCCACACCGGCACGCGCTTCATTGAGACGGTCGGTCAGTCGCCCGGCTCTTCGCGAGAGCGACTGGTAGATCGCCTCAGGTGACGAGGCCAGCCGGCGCTGGAGGACGGTGGCGGCAAAGCCGACCCGGTTGCCTCGCCGGCCTTCGCCTGCGGCGGCCAGGCTGTCGGCCAGGTTCATTTCGTCGCGGACGTAGGCCGTGACCTGCTCGTACAGCTCCCGTTCGAGGGGCGACAGCGGGTAGGCGACGGTGGTCGCTCGCCGCTCCGGGAACAGCGGGCGGCCGTCGAAGCGGAGCAGCTTCTCCTTGACCATGCGCCGGAGCAGGTCCGACACGTCCGGGATGGTGGCGTCGGTCGGGCGGCCCTCGAAGCGATCGGGGTCGAGAAGGGCGAGGAAGAGCTGGAAGTCCTCGTCCTTGCCGTCGTGGGGTGTGGCCGTCATGAGGAGGAAGTGCCGAGAGGCCTGGGCCAGGACCTTTCCAAGGCGGTAGCGGCGGGTCTCCTTCACCTCCCCACCGAAGCGATGGGCCGACATGCGGTGGGCCTCGTCGACGACGGTCAGGTCCCACTCGGTCGCCCGGAGACGCTCGACGAGGTCGTCGTTGCGGGACAGGTGGTCGAGGCGAGCGATGAGCAGGTCGTGCTCGACGAATGGGTCCGCCGTGGCGCTGGCCTCGATCATGTCCCTGGTGAGGATGTCGAAGCGCAGACCGAACCGGTCAGATAGTTCGTCCTGCCACTGAGCCACGAGGCCGCCGGGGGCGACGATCAGGCACCGTTTGAGGTCGCCCCGAAGCAGCAGCTCCTTGATGTACAGCCCAGCCATGATCGTCTTGCCGGCGCCGGGGTCGTCGCAGAGGGCGAAGCGGAGCGGGTGGCGGGGCAGCATCGACCCGTAGACGGCCTGGATCTGATGCGGTAACGGTTCCAGCAGGCTCAGGTGGACGGCGAGCCGAGGATCGAACAGGTGGGCTAGCCGAATCCTTTTCGCCTCAGCCGCGAGGCGGAACAGACCGGCGTCGGCGTCGAACGTCCAAGGGGGACCGGCCCGCTCCAAATCCAAGCGGTCCTCATCGGCGCGGTAGACCAGCTCGCTGGCGACCTCGCCGGAGGGTCGGCGGTAGGTAAGGGTGGCGGCGTGGTCCCCGTGGTGCTCGACGGCGAGGACGGTGACGGCCTCCTGCGCCACGAGGCCCCGAACGGACACGCCGGCGACGAGATCGTCCAGGCGCGCCGTCACGGGACGAAGGTACCAAGACCTATCGAAGCAGCGGCCACGACATCGGATCGATCCCGTTCTCAGCGGCGTAGCTGGCCCAGGTGATCGTCCTCTCCGGGTGAGCACCGGCCGGGCACCAGTACGAGATGGTCGAGTTGTAGCTCCAGTAGCCGGTGGCCGAGCCGAACCTGCCGCTGAGCTCCCCGTGGGAGAGGAGACGGCCAAGCACCCCGGCGATGAACGACGACGCCGTGTACTTGCTCTTTGCGAGCGCCGTGTGACCGTAGGTGGCGACGATCCGTTCGTATTCGCTCGGGTGCGCCATGCCGAACTTGTATTCGACGACGCCATACTCGACGAGTTCGTCTTCGGCAGTAACCACCGCCCGAAGCCCGTCGTAGAGGCCGAGGTCCGCAGCGAGCCCCTCCGGGTACGGCGAAACCTTGTTGTCCTCATTGACCTCGAATACGTAGACGCCATGGGAGCCACGACAGATGAACTGCCAGCCGCCCTCCGGGAGCGGCGTGGGCGGGTCGAAGTAATCCTGCGACGCGCAGAGAGGACAGACGCGGGACGGCGGCAAGGGCATATCCGGGCCTACGCCTCGTAAAGCTTGGGGAGCTGCTCGTACCGCGCCGGCATCCGACGAGGCTATCGGCGGCGTACGGGTGCCTCGGAATCGGCGTCGACCGTGATCGGAGCGCAGCCGGGTACGTTGCTTTACCCTTGACCCATGGCGGCGACGGCCCGGCGGAGAGCGGCGCTGACCCGTGGCGATGTCGACATCGATGCCGCTGTAAGTCGTTACATCGACGCGCGCGAGGGTACTGCCCGCTTCGCATCGTTCGACTACTGCTTTAACTACTTCAGATCGTTCTATGAGTCCGGCACCGTCGAGGATCTCGCCGCGCCCGAGCGACTGCAGATGTCATGCCTTCAGCTCGGCTTCTACCTGGCGAGCTGGGGGATGTACCGCGGAAGCGCCGAGCTGCGGCACCACAGCGCCAAAGGCCTCGCGCCGGTCATCGACGCCATCGTCGCCGCGCCGACCGCGGTGTGGTCGGTCGACGCCGACGACTACGGGCCGGAGGTTCAGGCGGTGCTTTTCGACGTATACCGCCAGCTACGCGCCGTCCTCCCCGGTGGCCAATCGCAAACGCTCGTCACGAAGACGATGCTCGGAGTGTTCGGGTGCGTCCCGGCGTTTGACCGGTTCTTCTGCGACGGATTCGGTGTATCGACCTTCGGCGCCAAGTCCCTCACCGCCATCGGCGCCTACTACCAAGCGGACATCGAAGCGATTGAACGTTGCCGGGTTCCTACGCTCGACTTCGGGACCGGCGCCGCAAGCCGTTGGAGATACACCCGAGCGAAGGTCATCGACATGGTCTTCTTCACCGAGGGCCTTGCCCGCAGCAGCGGGAACGGCTCAACGACGGTCCCCGGCTGAACTCCGGCCAACATCGCGACTTTCGTCACCGCGCCCGCCTTCTTCGCTCTCGTCGCCGGCGGCTTGATCGAGCAGACCGCCCAACCAGTCCGCGGCCTTGTGGTCGGCGGCGTCGACGAAGTGGGCGTAGACGCTGAGCGTGGTGGCCGCGTTGGCGTGCCCCAACCTGCCGCTCACGGTTCGCACGTCCTGGCCGTTGCTGAGCATCAGCGTCGCCACGAAATGTCTCAGATCGTGAAGGCGGACGCCCGTCAGGTCCAGTTGCTTGGCTAACCGACCGAAGGCGAGAGTCGCATAGCCGGGCTTCCACGGCTTGCTGGCGTCGATCTCGTGTGAGAACACGTACCCGTCGTCCTTGATGGTCGCCTCGAAGCTCGCGGCCCGGTCGGCCTGCTTCTGCCTCAGCTCCGTCAGCAGGGCGAGCGTCCGTCCGTCCAACCCGATTCGCCGTGAGGCGTGCGACTTGGTGTCCTTCTCGATCAACGGCGTCCCCGGCAGCTGCAGGATCGACCGGGTGATCGTCAGCTGCCGGCGCTTCTGGTCGACGTGCTTCCACTGGAGGCCGCACAGCTCTCCCCGTCGGGCACCGGTGACCGCGGCCAGTCGAAGGAAGTACGGCAGCGCGTAGTTCACTTTGGCCGACGTTTCGACCAGATGGAGAACGTCAGCCGGCTCCGGCAAGACGGCCTCGTGCTTCGTCGCCCTCGGCTGCGTGGCGTTGTCGGACGGGTTCACGGTCAAGAACCCCCACCGGACTCCTTGCTTGAGCGCCACGTGCAGGACGTTGTGGATGCGCTTCACCGTGTCGGCATCGAGGGGCCTTCCGCCCTTTCCGCCCTGCTTCCGAAGGTCGGCGTACCAGGCGTCGATCTCGACCGTTCGCAGCTTGCGCAATTGCGTCGACCCAAAGCGGGGAATGATCCGGCGGTCGAGGATCTTGCGGTAGTTGTACGCGGTCGCCGGCGACCAGTCGGCCTCCCGGTGGGCGTACCACTGCTCACACAGCTCGGCGAGGGTGCCACCCCTAACCGCTACCTGACCGTCGTCGGCCTGGACGACCAGCCGGGCCAGCTCGCGCTCAGCATCTCGGCGGGTGCCCCGGAACGTCTTGGTGAGGTACTGCTTCTTGTCGGTAGCCGGGTCGCGCCCGACGAAGACCCTCAGCTCCCACGACTCCTTGCCACGCTGCCGGATCGACCCCGCCACGCCGACCAGTCTGCCACACCGGATGGGCAACTTGATGGCAGATGGGCAACTTCCGCGGCTAGCCTGGTCGCTGCAACGCTCTGACCAGCACTTTCTTGCGCCCTCGGCAGGATTCGAACCTGCGACACACGGTTTAGGAAACCGATGCTCTATCCCCTGAGCTACGAGGGCGGGGGGTTGAAGGCTACCCAGCTACGGGGCGCCGGGGGCGACCACGCCGGCCTCGTAGGCGACGATAACCATTTGCGCGGTCGCGGGCGTGGAGCTTGGCCAGGAGGCGGCTGACCCGGGTCTTGGCCGTCGCCGGCGACATGAACAGGGTGTCGGCGACCTCGGTGTTCGAGACGCCGCGGGCCGGCCTGCAGGATTTCGACTCCCGGGTGGTCAGGGTGTCGAACCCAGGTGGCGCATGTGGGACGCCCTCCGCCGGCCGGCTGGCGAACTCCTCCATCAGGCGGCGGGTGACGCTTGGCGCCAGCAGGGCTTGACCGCCGGCCACGAACCGAACCGCTGCCAGCAGATCATTACGAGCAGCGCAGGCTGCAGTGGTCCTGGCCGCGGGAGGCACTGTGGCTACGGGCGCCCGGCACCCCGCGCTCCGGGCGGGTCGGCGGCAGTGTCTGGAACTGGGGCTGGGGGCTGTTCGCCCTCTCAGCATCGCCGTCCACAGCGCCCAGACCGTCGTCCTGGGAGTGCTGGTCCTCACGGCCGTCCTGGGTTAGGCCCGGCGAAGCGCCGGGTAGGGCGCGTCATTGTGCGTCAAGCCAGGGTGCACGCGCGCCGGCGGAGGACTCGCACAGAGAATCCCGAGCGCCGGCAGCTTCACGTACTGCCAACGTCAGGAGTCTCACCATGTCCGACCACCAGAAGTCCATCGTCGTAGACCGTCCTCTCTCGACCGTCTACAACCAGTGGACCCAGTTCGAGGAGTTCCCCCAGTTCATGGAGGGTGTCGAGCGGGTGACCCAGCTCGACGACCGCCGCCTGCACTGGGTGGCCGAGATCGCCGGCACCCGGCGTGAGTGGGACGCCGAGATCGTCGACCAGCAGCCGGACCGCCGGATCGCCTGGCGCAGCCTCGACGGCACCCCCAACGCCGGCACCGTCACCTTCGAGCCCGAGGGCTCGGGCACCCGGGTTTTCCTCGACCTCGACGTGGAGCCCCAGGGCGTCGTCGAGCAGATCGGCGACAAGCTCGGCTTCGTCAACAAGCAGGCCGAGGGCGACCTCAAGCGGTTCAAGGAGTTCATCGAGTCCCGCGGCACCGAGACCGGCGCCTGGCGGGGACAGAACTAGCTACCCCGGGCCGGGCATGACCGCCCCATCGGCGACGATGGGGCGGTCATGCCTCCCCTTCCCATGCAGTTCGTCCTCTCCGCCGACAACGTGCGGGCCCTACCCGACTCCCCCGTGGAGGTGGCGGTGGTGGGGCGGTCGAACGTGGGCAAGTCGTCCCTGATCAACGCCCTCGCCGGCCGCGACGGCCTGGCCAGGGTGTCCAAGACCCCCGGCCGGACCAGGCTGCTCAACTGCTTCGAGCTCCCCGGCGGCGCCACCGTGGTCGACTGCCCGGGCTACGGCTACGCCGAGGCGTCCAAGGCCACCCGGGCCGCCCTGGCCAAGATGACCGAGCGGTACCTGCTGGAGCGGGAGCAGCTGGCCATGCTGGCGGTGCTGGTCGACGGGGAGATCGGCCCCACCCGGCTCGACCTCGACATCCTCGAATGGGTCCGCGACAACCAGCTGCCGCACACCATCGTCGCCACCAAGCACGACAAGGTGAAGTCGTCGCAGCGGGCCCGCCGGCAGAAGGAAGTGGCAGCTGCGTGCCTACTGGACCCCGGCGACATCGTCTGGGTCAGCGCGGCGAAGGGGACGGGGATCGAGCGGCTCCGGGGGCTGATGGCGATGTGGCTGGCGGGCTAGGCCTCGCCCTCCATCAGCAGGCTCAGGCCCAGCTGGGCAATCTCGCCGAGGGCGTCGCGGGTGTCGCCGCCGAAGTCGGGCGACTTCTCGGCCAGCAGCATGGCCACCGCCATCAGGGCCACGCTCACGTCGGGCGTCACCGAGACCCCGAGCAGCTCCAGCCGCTCCCGCAGCTCGACCTCGAGCAGGTAGGTGCCGGCGACGGAGCACACGTCGCGCTCGGCCAGCTGGCTCTTGATCAGCTCGGTGAGATCGCTCCGAAGGTCGCTCACGCCACCAAGATTACGTCAGACCTACGCCGGCGCCCAGCGTTGGGGCCGGAAGGAAGTACCACGCCGGCCTGCTCTAGCGCAGGACCTTGCGGCCGTCGAGGAACCGCATGGGCAGCACGGCACGGCCAAGCCCTCGACGCCCCACAGGAAGATCATGGCCAGGCAGATCTCCAGCCCGATCCACCAGATGCTGGACCCCGGGGCGGCCGCCGACACCCACGCTCACCACCAGGCTGAACAGCCAGTTTGCGGCCGTCATCCTGCCCTGCACCTGCACCGACAGGGCGCTGCGGAAGGCCAGGCCGGCCAAGGCGCCGTAGAAGCAGCCGGGCTGGAAGCCGAGCAGCCGGGAGAGGAGGACGAGCACCACCGACACCAGCACGGTGCCGGGCGGGAAGTTGACCTTGCCCCACTCGCCGATCTGGCGGCGGATGCCGATGTCGGCCGGCAGGCTGAACACCACGGCCATGACGATGAGGGCGACGAAGATGCCGACGAAGAGGACGAGCCCGGTGGCGCTCAACCCGAAGTCGGGGCTGAGGAACCCGCACACCACGGCGGCGAGGGCGGTCAGCGCGACGAACGACACCGCTCGGATTCGGGTCCTGGGCTCGGGGACGCCGGCGCCGTGGTCGTGGTCGTCGGGGCCACAGTGGTGGTCGTGGTGGGCGCCGCCGCGGTCGTGGTCGGAGCCAAGGTGACCGGGGTGGCTACAAGATCAAACTCGCCCAACTCAGCCGTCGGCGGTGAGCAAGCCTCCGGCCTCGACCAGCTCGAGGGCCAGGGTCTTGTAGCCCTCGGTCTCGAAGAAGACGGTGACCGTGTCGCCCTCGTAACCCATGACCTGGCCGGGGCCCCACGTGGTGTGCAACACCCTGCTGTGCACGGCGAACGGCTCGTCGGCCGCGCCGGCTTCGTCGGGGCCGGCGGCGCAGCGGTCGCAGTTGCCGCACGGCTCCTCCAGCGGTTCGCCGAAGTAGCCGAGCAGGACCTGGCGCCGGCAGCCCCGCGCTTCGGCGTAGGCCCGCATCATCTCCACCCGCGACTGCTGGATGCGCGCCCTGGCCTCCCGCTCCTCGTGGGCCCGGGCCGCGGCCACCGCCGGCACCTCTCCGTCGTCGCCGTCGGCCAGGCAGGTGAGGGCGGCCGTGACCCTTCCCCGAGACAGGCCGGTGTGCTCGACGAGGGCATCGACGTCGGTGAGGCCGGAATCGGCCACCGCGGCGACGTCGTCGGGCCCCGCCCCTCCCCCGCCGGCGAAGAACCGCCGCAGCCCCAGGTC
>Ga0247719_1000896_pt1 | contig 14484 bp, 9 predicted proteins | sample 41E_DmetaG_FD_189046 | JGI IMG/M metagenome (GOLD analysis project Ga0247719, IMG submission 189046) | Soil microbial communities from hillslope of Landscape Evolution Observatory, University of Arizona, Oracle, AZ, United States - 4-1-E_D | ecosystem: Engineered > Artificial ecosystem > Mesocosm...
GGGTGATCCCGCCCCGCGCCCGGACGCCCCTGTCCGATTCCGGACAAGCGGGGCCCGCGCTGTCTCGGGTTCGTCCATACCCTCAAGCCCGAAAGGGGCTTCCTCAGCCCCATGACCCTCAAGACCGTCCTCGGCTACTCCGGCGGCCTCGACACCAGCGTCGCGATCCGGTGGATCAAGGAGAAGTACAAGTCCGAGGTCGTCTGCGTGCTCGTCGACGTCGGCCAGCCTCTCTCGAACCTCGACGACGCGAAGGCGCGCGCGATCAAGAACGGCGCGACGAAGGTGATCGTCGTGGACGCGAAGGAGGAGTTCGCGCGCGACTTCGTCCTGCCCACGCTCAAGGCGAACGCCCTCTACGAGGGCGTGTACCCGCTTGCGACGTCCATCGCGCGCCCCCTCATCGCGAAGCACCTCGTCGCGGTCGCCCACCAGGAGGGCGCCTCCTACGTTGCGCACGGCTGCACGGCGAAGGGCAACGACCAGGTCCGCTTCGAGGTCACGATCCGCGCCCTCGACCCCGCGCTCAAGGTCATCGCGCCCCTGCGCGAGTGGAACGCCGACCCCGCGCTTGCGACCCGCGAAGGCGAGATCGCGTACGCGAAAGAGCACGGCATCCTCATCCCGGACGTCGCGACGAAGCGCACGTTCTCGACGGACGAGAACCTGTGGGGCCGGAGCGTCGAGAGCGGCATCCTCGAGGACCCGACGAAGGAGGTCGTGGAGGACGCCTACGAGTGGACGACGAGCCCCCTCGACGCGCCGAACGCGCCCGAGTACGTGACGATCGGCTTCGAGCGCGGCGAGCCCGTCTCGATCGACGGGAAGCGCCTCGGCCTCGTGGAGCTCATCAACCACCTGAACGCGACGGCGGGCCGCCACGGCCTCGGCCGCATCGACCACGTCGAGAACCGCCTCGTCGGCATCAAGAGCCGCGAGGTCTACGAGGCGCCCGGCGCGATCGCGCTCCTCACGGCGCACAAGGCGCTCGAGAACCTCACGCTCACGCGCGACGTCGCCCACTTCAAGACCACGCTCGAGGACAAGTTCGCGGAACTCGCGTACGACGGCCTCTGGTACGGCGCGCTCCGGGAGTCCATCAGCGCGTTCGTCGACAAGGCGCAGGAGAACGTCACGGGCAGCGTGACGCTCAAGCTCTACAAGGGAGCGGCGCACGTCGCGGGCCGCGACTCGCCCGTGTCGCTCTATCAGAAGCACCTCGCGACGTACGACAAGGGCGACCAGTTCCGCCACGAGTCCGCCGCGGGCTTCATCGACATCTTCGGCCTGCCGCTGCGCGTCGCCTCGAGCGTCAAGGCGAAGCACGCGAAGAAGTGAGCGCGATGAGCGTCGAGAAGCCCTGGGGCGGACGCTTCGCCGTCTCGACCGCGGCCGCGATGGAGGCGTTCAGCTCCTCGCTTGCGGAGGACGCGCACCTCGTCGCCCACGACGTCGCGGGGTCCATCGCGCACGCGAAGGGCCTCGCGCGCGCGGGCCTCCTCACCGAGAAGGAGAGCGAGGACCTCGTCCGCGGCCTCCGGGCCGTCCACGCGGACCTTGCCGCCGGGCGCTCGACGCTCAAGGTCGAGCTCGAGGACGTCCACATGAACGTGGAGACGCTCCTTGCCGCGAAGACGCCGCTGGCCGCGCGCCTCCACACGGGGAGAAGCCGCAACGACCAGGTGGCGCTCGACCTCCGCCTCTTCGCGCGCGCGGGGGCGCTCGAACTCGCCCTCGCGCTCTCGGACCTCGCGGACGCGCTCCTCGCGCAGGCTGCGGCGCACGCGGACGTGCCGGTTCCGGGCTACACACACGTGCAGCCCGCGCAGCCCGTGACGTTCGGGCACGTGTTCCACGCCCACGCCCTCCGGTTCCTGCGCGACGCCGACCGCGCGCTTTCGGTCTTCGACCGGGCGAACGTGTCGCCGCTCGGCGCGGGGGCGCTCGCCGGCACGTCGTTCGCGCTCGACCCCGCCTACGTCGCGGACCTCCTCGGCATGGACGGCGCGTTCGAGAACTCCCTCGACGCCGTGAGCGACCGCGACTTCCTCGCGGGCGCCACGTACGCGGCCGCGATGGCGGGCGCGCACCTCTCGGGCCTCGGCGAGGAGTGGGTCCTCTGGACCTCGCCCGGCTTCGGCTTCCTTACGCTTCCCGAGGACTACACGACCGGGTCGAGCATGATGCCGCAGAAGCGCAACCCGGACGCCGCCGAGCTCCTTCGCGGCCGCTCGGGGCGCCTCGCGGGCGACCTCGTCTCGGTCCTCTCGACGCTCAAGGGCCTTCCGCTCGCCTACAACCGCGACCTGCAGGAGGCGAAGGCGCCCCTCGTCCACGCGCTGCCCGCGGCCGTCGAGATGGCCCGCATCGCGGCGGCCTGCGCGCGCGGCCTCGTCGTGCGCGCGGAGGCCGCGCGCGCGGCGCTTTCGCGCGGCCACCTCGAGGCGACCGACCTTGCCGACTGGATGGTGACGCAGGGCGTCCCCTTCCGCGAGGCGCACCACGCGACGGGGAAGCTCGTCGCGCTTGCGGAGATGCGCGGCGTCGCGCTCGCGAAGCTCGCGCTCGACGACTTCAGGGCCGTGTGGCCCGGCTTCACGGCCGAGGTGTTCACGGTCCTCAACCCCGCAACGGCGCCCGCGCGCCGGTCGAGCCCCGGCGGGACCGCGCCCGCGCGCGTCGCGGCCGCCGTCGCGAAGTCGCGGAAGGATCTCGAGCGCCTGCGCGAGGGCATCCTCGCGCGCGGCCGCAAGGTCCACAAGGAACGCACGCTCCTCGGTGATGAAGCATGAGCCCCCGCGCGAAGCCGCTCCCGTCAACGAAGCGCCAGACGCCCGCCGCGCGCCCCGCGCGCCCCGACCTCCTCTCGATGCGCGACTTCGGTGACGCCCTCGAGCGCGTCCTCGCCGCCGCGGCGTCGCTCAAGCACGCCTCGAAGCTCGGCCGTCCCGTGCGCCTGCTCGAAGGCAAGTCCGCGGTGCTCCTCTTCGAGAAGCTCTCGACCCGCACGCGCGTGTCGTTCGAGATCGGCCTTGCGAAGCTCGGCGCGAACGTGGTGTTCCTCTCCGCGAAGGACATCCACCTCGGGAAGGGCTCGGAGACGATCGAGGACTCCGCGCTCGTGCTCTCGCGCTATACGGACGTCCTCATCTACAGGAGCTTCAGCGCCGAGCAGGTGTCGGAGCTTGCGGCGCACGCGAGCGTCCCGGTCATCAACGCGCTCGACAACCGCGAGCACCCGTGCCAGGTCGCCGCGGACCTCCTCACGATCCGCGAGCACAAGAAGCGCCTCAAGGGCCTGCGCTTCCTGTACGTGGGCGACGGCAACAACATGTGCCACTCGTACCTGCTCGGCGGCGCCATGACGGGCATGCACGTCACCGCCGTGACGCCCGCGGGCTACGCTCCGCTCCCGGAGATCGTGGAGGAAGCGCGCCAGCTCGCGAAGAAGGCGGGCGGATCCGTCACGCTCTCGCACGACATCCACGCGGCGGGCGTCTTCGCGGACAAGGACGTCATCGCGACCGACACGTGGGTGAGCATGGGCGACGAGACGGAGCGCGACGAGCGCCTCAAGGCCTTCCAGGGCTACACGGTCACCGAGGAGCGCCTCGCGGCCTCGCCGGAGGCCATCTTCCTCCACTGCCTTCCGGCCTACTACGGGAACGAGGTCACGCACGAGGTCCTCCACGGTCCCCGCTCGGTCGTGTGGGACGAAGCGGAGAACCGCATGTGGGCCCAGATGGGCATCCTCGTGTGGCTCATCCTCGGGGAAGACGGGCTCGACCACGCGCTCAGGGCCTGACGAGGCGCGCGGCCTTCTCGGCCCATTCGCGCTCGATCTCCGCCGCTTCCTCGCTCGTGAGACCCAGCATCTCGCGCACGTCGAGGAGATGCCGCATCTCGACAGGCGAAAGCGTCCCGTCCCTCCATGCAAGGGCGAGCGCGTTCGAGTACATCTCGCGCTTCCTACCGGCCGCGCCGGTCGCGCTCGCGTGGAGCGGAACGGCCCGGTCCGCGATGCGGTCGCCGAGGCGCTGCAGCGGCGCGAGCCCGAACACGAGCGCGCCGGCCGCGACGATGCCCACGTAGTCGCCGAGCGCGCCCTGGAAGAACGCGGCGGCCGATTCGCTCACGACGAAGAAGACCCCGAGGAAGGCCCCCGCGACCGTGGACTGCTTGACGGTCCAGCGGACCTTGAGGTCGAGGCCGAGGAGCTGCGACCGGACGACCGCGTACGCGAGGATCGCGACCGCGATCCCGCGCATGAATCCCAGGCTTCCGTTCTCCTGCGCGACCTCGAACCCGCCGCCGTAGACGGCCGTCAATAGGCCGAGGAGGGGGAGGGCGAGCGCGAGGAGCGCGACGTTGCGTGCGACGGCGGAATCGGGCTCCGGGATGCGGGCCGTGTTCGCAAGCCACACCGCCGCGACCAGGACGAAAGGCGCCGTCGCCACGATGCCAAGGGGCCCTCCGCCGGGATAGACGAGGAACATGCCCGCGTAGAACGCGGGGTAGAGCAGGAGGGCGCGGCTCATGAGCGCCTCCTGGCGCCGGTCCTCCGGGCTCGTCGCGCGTCCCGCGCGCAAGGCGAAAAGGAGCAGCGCGAAGACAAGCGCGCCCTGCATGAGATCCACCGCGAGGGGCCGGACGATGCCGGGGACGAAATAGCCGGGCGAGGCCTCGGTCCATGTCGGCACCCACTGGGCCGCGCCGAACGCGGTGCGTCCGAGTCCCGCGAGGATGGGAATGACGAGGAGCGTCCGCTCCTCGCGCGCGAGGGGACGCGGGACCCAGAGCGCGAGCATCACGATCGCGGCCGCGAACGGCAGGACCATGACGCGGCCGAGGAGATCCACGTAGTTCCATCGCGGATCGTCCGGATTGAAGAGGTTGAAGAAGACGAAGACGAGCCCCATCGAGACGCTCATCGCGGCGAACGCGAGGTTCTCGCGGCGCCGCGGCTTGACGGAGGCGACGAACGCGCCGAGCGCGAGGAGCAGGAGGCCGCTCCCCGCGTCGATGAGACCCGGCAGGTCCAGTTCCGCCATCGTGGAAACCGAGGCCCGCGCAGGGCTTCAACCTTCCCGATCAGCGGCGCCGCGCCTTTGCGGCGTAGCGCACGACGCGCGTCATGGCCTCGTCGAGCGTCGCGGGATCGGGGAGGTTCACGATGCGGAAGTGGTTTCGCGCGGCCTCGCCGAAGCCGGACCCGTGCACCGCGAGGACCTTCTCCTCGTGGAGGAGCCCGAGCACCCACTCCTTGTCCGTGGGGAACGGGTTGTCCTTGATGCCGATGAGCGAGTAGAACGCGCCCGCGGGCTTCACGAGCGCGAGGTCGGGCGATTCCGCGACGCGCTTCGCGACGAGCTCCGCGCGCTCGCCGAGCCGGCGGCGCAGGTCCGCGAGGTGCGGCGCGTTCGGCCGGAGCACCTTCGCGAGCGCGCGCTGCGCGGGAAGCGGCGCCGAAAGGCGGCTTCGCGCCTGCTTCAGGACCGCCTCGCGGATCTCCGCGAGCTCGCCCGCGTGCCGGAACGCGACGTAGCCGGCGCGCCAGCCGGGAACGAGCCAGTTCTTCGAGAAGCCGTTCAGGATGACGACGGGCCCCGGAACGCTCGCCGCCGACGGCGCGCGCTCGCCCTCGAAGACGAGCTCGTTGTAGATGTCGTCCGAGACGAGGACGAGCCCCTTCTCGTGCGCGATCTTCGCGAGCCCTTCGACGACGCGCTTCGGGTAGACGGCGCCCGTCGGGTTGTTCGGCGAGATGACGCAGAGCGCCTTCGTGCGCGGGGTCACGAGCCGCCGCACGGCCTCGAGATCCGGGATCCACCCGTTCTCGGCCGTCGACGGGTACTCGACCGGCGTCGCGCCGAAGTAGCGCGCGACGCCGAGATACTGCGGATACGTTGGGCCCGGGACGAGGATCTCGTCCCCCGGCTCGAGCATGGCGCCGAAAAGCATCTGCAGCGCTTCGGAGACGCCGCCCGTGAAGATGATGTCGTCCGGCGCGACCGCGATCCCGCGACCCTCGCGCTCCCAGCGCGCGATCGCCTCCCGGATGAGCAGGTCGCCCTCCGAATCCCCGTAGTCGCCAAGGCCGGCCTCCGCCTGGAGCGCCTCGACGAGCTCCGCGGGCGGACGGAAGTCGTACTTGCACGGATCGCCGATGTTGAGCTTCAGGATCGCGTGCCCCGCGCGCTCGAGCGCGCGCGCCGGACCCAGGACGTCGCGGATCGGGGCATCCATCACCGACGTGCGCTTCGCCGCGCGGAAGACGGCCATCAACACCGCCGAAGACCCGCCGCGTTCAAGAGCCTATCCCCGACCCCGGTCTGCGAGGCGCCGACGCCCTCGAGGGCCGGGCGCCGGGGCCGGGCGGCGGGACAGGGCGCCGGGCGTCGGGACCGGGACCGGGTGTCGGGACCGGGACCGGGCGTCGGGACCGGGACCGGGCGTCGGGACCGGGTGCCGGGCGTCGGGACCGGGACCGGGACCGGGCGTCGGGACCGGGACCGGGTGTCGGGACCGGGCGTCGGGTCCGGGATTCGGGACCGGGTGCCGGGCGTCGGGACCGGGACCGGGTGTCGGGACCGGGAGCCGGGTGCCGGGCGTCGGGACCGGGACCGGGTGTCGGGACCGGGAGCCGGGTGCCGGGACCGGGAGCCGGGTGCCGGGTGCCGGGAGTCGGGACCGGGCGCCGGGACCGGGTGGCGGGTCCGGGACCGGGTCCGGGTCCGGGTCCGGGCCGCCGCGTCAGACGTCTTCCTTCACGGTTCGGAAAACGGTCGAGGTGAACGTCTTGTCGACGCCCGGGATGTCGCGCAGGCGCTCGATCACGAGCTCGCCGATGCTTTCGACGGTGCGGCCGCGGACCTTCGCGAGGATGTCCCACTCGCCGCTGATGAGATGCACCTCGTACACGCCCTCGAGCTTCGAGAGCTGCTCCGCGACCTCGCGCTGGGACGTGCCCTTCTCGCGGTCGTACGTGAGGAACACGAACGCCGTCGTCGGCTCGCCGATGAGCTCGTAGTTCGGGATCACCGTGTACCGGCGCACGACGCCGCTCGATTCGAGCTTGGTCACGCGGTCGTGCACGGTCGTGCGCGGGATCGCCGTGTTCTCGGCGATGGTCTTCGTCGTCTTCTTCGCGTCCGCGCGGAGCTCCTGGAGGATCAGACGATCCTTCTCATCGAGCATGACCGGCGGAGACCCGACGCGTCGCTTAAACGTTTGTCAGGATGACGGGCGCCCGGACCCCCGGGCGTCCCCCGTCCGCCCGGGCCGGCGTGGACGAGAAGCGTCGCGCCGTCGGAGGTTACCCTTTTGTCCGAGGAGCCGCTACCGCCATCCGGTCCCTTATGGGTGCGAACGGTCCCGTCAAGACCATCACGGATTCCGACTTCGAAAGCTTCGTCAAGAGCCACGGGACCGTGGTCGTGGACTGCTGGGCTCCCTGGTGCGGCCCGTGCAAGCGTCTCGAGCCCATCATCGACGCGCTCGCGACGGAATACGGCGGGAAGGTCACGTTCGCGAAGCTGAACACGGACGAGAACCCCGCGACCGCGATGAAGTTCGGCGTCATGTCCATCCCGACGCTCCTCGTGTTCAAGAACGGGCAACGCGTCGACCAGGTCGTCGGCCTCATGCCCAAGGAGCAGCTCAAGGCGCGCTTCGACCGGCACGCCTGAGCAAGTCGGAAGCTACTTTTGCGCCCCCCGGCATCGCCCGGCGATCTCTCATGGTCGCCTTCCGCCGGGTGGTCGAGGACGCGCTCGAGAAGGGCGCGACGTACGCCGACGTCCGTTACCAGGAGGACCGCTCCACCTCGGTCGAGGTCAAGGACGGCGAGCTCCGCAAGGCCGTGCCCGGCCGCGAGCGCGGCGCGAGCGTGCGCGTCCTGTATGACGGGACGTGGGGGCTTGCGACCGCCCCCTCGGTGGATCCGAGGGGCCTCCGACGCGCGCTCGACGAGGCGCTCGGGATGGCGCGCGCCCTCGCGCCGCGCGTCTCCGAGCGCGTGACGCTCGCGCCGACGAAGGCCGTGCGCGACGTGGTCCGCTGGAAGCCGAAGAAGGACGCGACGAAGATCCCGCTCGAGGCGAAGCGCGACCTCCTCCTCGAAGCCTCGAAGGCCGCGACGTCGGTCGCGGGCATCGCAAGCGCGAAGCTCGCCCTCGACGACGAGGTGGTCACGACCCGCATCGTCACGAGCGAGGGCACGGACGTCACGATGGAGGTCCCGCGGCTTCTCCTCCAGATCGACCTCGTCGCGCGCGGCGACCACGGAAAGGTCGTCGGATACCGCGCGCGCATCGGCGGCACAAAGGGCTTCGAGGCCTTCGACGCCGAGGACCCCTCCGAGAAGGCCGGGGAGGCCGCAAAGAGCGCGCTCCGCATCCTCACCGCGAAGGCCGCGCCGTCGGGGCGGCTCGACGTCATCGCCGACCCGGACCTCGCGGGCGTGTTCGCGCACGAGGCCATCGGCCACGCGTGCGAGGCGGACCTCGTCATCGCGGGCGAGAGCCTCCTCGAGGGACGCATCGGCGAGAAGCTCGGGAGCGATCTCGTGACCATCGTGGACGACGGCCGCGTGAAGGGCGGGTACGGCTCGATGCCGTACGACGACGAGGGCGTGAAAGCCTCTCGCAAGGTCCTCCTCGAGAACGGCGTGCTCAAGGGTTACATCCTTTCGCGGGAGACCGCGGGCCGCCTCGGCATGAAGCCGAACGGCGGCGCGCGCGCCGCAAGCCACGCCGCGCGCCCTCTCGTGCGCATGTCGAACACGCTCATCGAGAAGGGCGACCGCACGTTCGAGGAGCTCCTCGAGGGCGTGAAGCGCGGCGTGTACGCGAAAGGCACGCGCGGCGGCCAGGTCGACACCGCGAAGGGCACGTTCCAGTTCGGCGCGCAGGAGGCGTGGCTCATCGAGGACGGCGAGCTCACGACGCCCCTGCGCGACGTCGCGCTCCAAGGCGAGATCCTCGAAACCCTCACGACGATCGACGCGGTCGGAAAAGACGCGATGCTCGCCTCGCCCGGCATCTGCGGGAAGGGGCAACTCGTGCCCGTGGGAGACGGCGGCCCGCACGTCCGCATCCGCAACGCCGTCGTGGGGGGCGGAGCCTGATGCCCGTCCGCCGCAGGGCCGCGAAGGCCAGGACGCGCCGGGTTTCCGACGAGCCTTTGCGCGCCGCGGGGCTCCTCAGGGACGCCGAGCGCCACGTGAGGACCGCCCTCGCCGTCGGGGCCGACGAGGCTGAGGCGTTCGTGCTCGCGGGGCGCGGCGCGTCGCTTCGCATCGAGAAGGGCTCCCTCACGAACGGGTCCGTCGGCGAGGAGCGCGGCGTCGCCCTCACCGTCGAGAAGAAGGGCCGGCGCGGGTTCGCGTACTTCACGGAGGACGCCGACGCGAAGACGGCGGCGCGCCGCGCGCTCGCCTCCGCGCGCATCCTCGGACCGTCGCCGGGCCTCGCCGAAAAGGTCGCGCTCAAGCCGGTTTCGGGCCTCTTCGACGCCAAGCTCGCGCGCTGGTCCACGGAGGCCGCGATCGAGGCGGCCGTCGCGATGATGGACGCGGCGCGCGGACGCGCCCCCGACGCCGTGATCGCGGGCGGCGGCCTCGGATGGGGAACGGAGGCCTACGCGCTTGCGACGAGCTGCGGCTTCAAGGGCGCCGTCGAGGGCACGAGCCTCGGCGGAAGCCTCCACCTGGTATTGAGGGAGGCCGACGCGACGGCGACCGGCTTCGACTACGTCTCCTCCCGCGCGCTCAAGGGCGTCGACTTCGCGGGCTGCGGCCGCGAGGCCGCGGACCTCGCGATGCGCTCGCGCCGGCCGAAGCGCGTCGAAGGCGGGCCGCAGACCGTCGTGTTCCGTCCGACGGCGCTCGACGGGCTCTTCGAATTCCTCTTCGCGCGCGCCGTCCTCGGCGAAACCGCCCACGCAGGCCAATCCGTCTTCTCCGGTCGTCTCGGGGCGCGCGTCATGCCCGAGGCCTGGTCGCTCGTCGACGATCCGCGGCGTCGCGGCGGCGCGATGAGCGCGCCCTTCGACGACGAGGGCGTCCCGACGCGCAAGGTCGCGATCGTTAAGAAGGGCCTCCTCGCGACGTTCCTCGACGACCGCGACACGGCCGCGCGCCACGGCGCGAAGCCGTCGGGCGTCGCCGTGCGCGCCGAGCGCATGTCGAGCGACCGGTCGTTCCGCGCCCCCCCGCGCGCGGTCGGCCGCAACGTGACCCTCGAGGGCCCGGCCTCGGACGAAGCGGCCCTCCTCGCGGGCATCCGTCGCGGGGTGCTCGTGCACGACGCCATGGGCGCGCACACCGCGAACGCCGCAAGCGGCGATTTCGCCGTGTCCTCCTCGACGCTCTTCGAGATCCGCGACGGCGAGGTGGCGGGCCCCCTCAAGGGCGCGATGGTGAGCGGCAACTTCCCGGACGCCCTCGCGAAGCTCGAAGCGGCGGGCCGCGACGTGCGTCCCCTCGGAGGCGCGTTCTCCCCGCTCGCCATGTACCTGCCCTCCCTGCGGGTGGGCGGCCTGCGCGTGACCGGATAGGGCAGGCCTGGCGTTCCGCCGGACCGCAAGCCTCAATAGGAGAGGGGCGAACCGAGGGACGCTGGACAAGAGGTGTGCCACGTTGAGCCTGGAGCCTCGCCGGGCCGCGTTCGCGGCCGTCGCACTCGCGCTCCTTCTCGCGCCCGCCCTCGCGGCGCCCGTCGCCGGGGCCCAGGGCGGCGTCGAGCCCTCCTTCACGATCCGGTTCAACCGCGACCCTGCCCACTACCTGCAGGGCGAAAGCGTCGCGATCACGGTCCAGTCCACGATGGACGAGGTCGTCCTCAAGGACTCGGGCTACACGATCCAGGTCCGGTGCCTCCAGTGCCCCGACGGGTCGTACGTGGCGCCCTACGCGCGCGAGCGCGTCTTTCCCAGGGATTTTCTTGCGGCCTCCGGGGCCTCCCCCGCCCCCGCCCTCCAACCGCGCTGGAACGGGACGTGGCGCGTCGAGATCCTCGGCCCCGCGAAGGCGCCGGTGCTGAGCCGGGACTTCTCCGTGTGGATGGCCGAGCTCTACAAGTTCCCCTCGAACACGCCCGAGGCCACCCTCCAGTTCATCGTCCAGACGGCCGGCTGGCGCGCGGGAGAGGCCGTGTCGATTTCGCTCTCGCAGCGCAACGCCCACGGGGGCCACACGACCCTCCTTCAGCGCGACCTTGTCGCCTCCTCCTCCGGACTCGTCCGTTTCCCGTACACGCTTTCGCGCGCGGACGCGTCGCGCCTCGATTGCCCTCCGCGGCCCGAGGGGCACTGCTGGGCCGTGCAGCTCACGGCCTACGGACGCCACGGCACGGCCTCGAGGCCGAGCGAGACCATCCATTTCGTCATCAAGCCCGCGACGCTGCGCCTCGTCACCCTCGCGGAGCCTTCGCTGAACCGCGAATACGAGCGGACGGAGCGCGAGGTCGTGTTCCTCCGCCTCGCCTACCCCGATGGGCTGCCCTATCGGCCGACGCTTCTCGAGGACCCGGACGCGACCGTGCCGTTCAGGGTCGAGCGCACGCGGGCGGGGAGCGACGCCGACCCCGTCGTCGTGGACCGCTTCGGCGCGACGTGGAACGAGGGGCTCGCGCTCTGGACCGCCGTCTGGCGCATTCCGAAGAACCTCACGCTCGACGAGGCGGGCGCGTACCGGTTCCGCCTCGCGATCGAGCCCGCGAAGGATCCGTGGGGCAATCGGCTCCCGGACCATCGCTACAACACGACCCGCATCCGCGCCCTCGCGTTCGAGCCCATACCGCGCCTCGCGCCCCCCGAGGCCGAGCGCACGGAAACCGTCACCTTCCACTACAACATCACGTACCGCGACGGGGCGCCCCTCACGACGCTGGACCTCGACAACAAGACCCTTGTCGCGTGCTTCATCCGCGCGGACGAGAGCCCCGGCGCCTTCCCTTGCCGGGATCGGCTGAGGGCGACCTCGAAGTACGCGAACGGAACGTGGAACTTCTCGCACCGGTTTCCCCGGGACTACCAACCGCTCGGACCGTTCCGCCTCGTGATCGACGGGACGGCGGATTCCGCGAAGGACAAGTGGGGCAACGCGGTCCCGACGACGGTGAGCGATCCCTTCACGCTCACGACCGCCGCGCCCCGCATCCTGTTCACGACGGCCGTCCTCGGCGACGCGCGCAACGAATCCCGCGGCTTCGACCGCGGCGACACCGTGACCGTGACGGCGCGGCTCCTCTACCACGACGGAAAGCCCGTGAACTCGACCTACCACAAGGAAGGCCGCGCCCTTCCCGTCGTGATCGACCGCGTGAACGACAAGGGCGTCTCGATCTCCACCGAAACCATCCGTCTCGCGGAGGTCGACAAGGACCGCGGGCGCTTCCAGGGCGCGTTCTCGATCCCCCGCACGAGCGAGGAGGCCCCGCTCGGGCGCTGGACGTTCCGGGTGGACGTCGCGGACAACGCGACGCCCTCGAACGTGAACTCGTCGACCTTCGGTCGCGCCGTGAAGCCCGCGGTCATCCAGGCGCCGAGCCGCGTGGATCCGCCCGCCCGCGTCTTCTCGGGCAACACGGCCGCTTACCAGTTCTCGCTGCGCTTCGCCGACGGCACGACGGTCAAGGGGGACGACGTCGGAACGCGCCTTCTCCTCAACGTCTACCGCTGGGAAAATGACAAGGTCGGCGGCCTCGCGCAGGCCGGCCTCGTCCCGAGCTACGACGCCGCCGCGGGCGCCTGGACCGCCCGGTGGTCCGTCCCGACGAGCGTCTGGAGCGGGACCTACGTCTTCAAGCCCACCGGGACGGACCGGCACGGAAACGTCGTGGACGCGAACGCGCGCTCCGCGCCGTTCACCGTCGTCGTTCCGCTCCTCGAGCGTCCCGTCATCACGGATCCCCCCGCGCGCGCCGTGCGCGGGGACACCGTGTACGTGGTGTTCGACGGACGCGACGGCGACAAGGGCCCGGATTCGACGGGCCGCCCGATCATCGGCCTGCAGCGCCTGGCCTCGAACGGCCGGTGGGAAACCGAGATCCTCGACACGCTCGAGCGGGCCGACGCGAACGGCGACTGGCTCGCGTCGTGGAACACGACGCTCTCGAGCACGCTCGGCATCTACCGCTTCGCGTTCGCGGCCAAGGACGCCCGCAACGCCAACGTGGTGAGCTTCAGCGGAAACATCTCGCTCGCGCCCGCGAACGTCACACGCGAGCTTTCGCGGCCCGCGCCCACGACCATCGCGAAGGGCCAGACCTACCGCATCGGGATGCGCTCCGAGCGCGGCGACGTGCCGCTCGACGCGTTCGTGCTCCACCGGGGTCGCTCCATCGCGAACGCCGATTTCCGGATCACCTCGCCGCTCGAGTGGAACGTCACGTGGCGCCCGAACTTCGGCGTGGACCTCGGCGAATACACGGTCTTCGTGCGCGGCCGCGACGTCTTCGGCAACCTCATCCGCTTCGCAGGTCCGCCCGTCGTCGTCTCCCCGACGACGCTCCTTGCGCAGGCCGCGCTCGACCCGCCCGCCGCCGCGGGCCGCCACCAGGAGGTCGGGTTCGGCTTCGTCCTGCGCTACCCCGACGGGCAGGAATACACCTCGTCCATCGGGCTTCCCGACGTCGTCATCGAGGACGAGGCGGGCGTCGCCGCGGACGCGAACGTGAGCTGGGCGGACGGCCGTTGGACGGCGACGTGGCGGCCGCTGCCGGACACCCCCCTCGGCGAATACCGATTCGTCGTGGGCGGGCGCGACGCCTCCGGAAACGACTTCCCCCGCCTCGAATCGCGACCCTTCCGGCTGGAGCCCGGCGTCATCTCCCGACCGTTCGCGCGCGAGCCGCCCGTCACGTTCACGCGGATGACGGTCTTCGAGGCCACCGTCCTTGCCGAACCGAACGAGGTGGCCGAGTTCGTCCTCCAATACAGCGGGGGCGTCTTCCAGGTCTCCGACGTCTTCAACTCCAAGCGCGCCTACGCCGACGTCGCCACCCTCCCCGCCGAGCGCGACCCGAACTCGGGCCTCTACAGGCTCCGGCACAGCCTTCCGCGGGACGCCCCCCTCGGCGCGTACCGCCTCGCGCTGCGCGCGACCGACGGGGACGGCAACGAGGTGGTCGCCACGTCGCGGCCGTTCGTCCTCGACAAGGGGCGCATCCAGGTCTCGCTCACGGCCGGCGATCTGACGGTCCGGCCCGGCGGGACCGTCCAGGGCACGTTCCGCGCGCAGTACCGCGACGGGACCCCGTTCACGCAGGAGGACGGCATCCCGGGCGCGGTGGTCCTCTGGAACGGGCAGGTCACGAAGGAGACAGTCGACGTCGAGTACGACGCGATCGCCAACTACTGGCGCTTCGCCTGGAAGGTTCCCGAGAACCTCCCCCACGGCAAGTACTGGATCCAGATCTTCGGGGCCGACCGGGAGAAGAACGAGATGCAGCGCCTGTCCACGCCGGACACGGACATCAAGGC
>Ga0247719_1000898_pt1 | contig 14461 bp, 9 predicted proteins | sample 41E_DmetaG_FD_189046 | JGI IMG/M metagenome (GOLD analysis project Ga0247719, IMG submission 189046) | Soil microbial communities from hillslope of Landscape Evolution Observatory, University of Arizona, Oracle, AZ, United States - 4-1-E_D | ecosystem: Engineered > Artificial ecosystem > Mesocosm...
GCATGCCTATCCTCTGGGCCCGCCGCGTGCGGCCCCGCGGCTCCCCGGACCATCCGGCCGCCGCCCCGTGACACCACCGCTCTGCCGCACGTCCTGGAGCCGAGCGATCAACTCCTGGAGCCGCGCCGTGAGCGCCAGCGCCGCTGTCTCCTCGACGCGCGGCTCGCCCGCTGCGCGGCGGCTCTCCTCGAGAAGCTGCAGCACGTCGCTGGCGGTCAGCCCCAGCTTCGCCGCGGCGGCGCGCGCCGCCACGTCGTCGGCGGCCGTTCCGGGCACACCGGCGACCATCGTCAGTGCGCGGCGAAACCGGTGCAGCGCCGAAGCCACGGCTGCCGGCGCGGCGTCGGCGCGGCGGTACAGCGCCTGCAGCATCTCGATGAACTCGAGGGGGGACGTGCGGGGATCCTCGAGCCGCGCGCGCACGGGGCCGCTGCGCCGCGAGACGACGGCCACGGCGGCGAGCGCGAGGAGCGCCGCCTGCGCGAGGATCCACGGCAGCGGCGTGTTCGCGGCGTACGACCAGAGCGAGCGCCCGTAGCCGTGATAGTGCTCGTCCCACAGTACGAGCCGCTCGCCGGGTGCGCCCACCACGTTGAGCAGGAACTGGAGGTTGCGCGCCCGGGCGATCTGCTCGTTCATCAGCGGCGTCGGTGCGGCCAGCCAGATCGCCCGGCCGCCGTCGATCACCGCGGTAACGACCAGCGGACGCGTGTCGGCATCGGCGAACACCGGCACGTACTCGGGGCCGAACCCCGCCTCGCCGGCCGGCGGCATCGTGATCTCGCCGGCGCCAAGCGCCAGCGGACTCGCGGCGAGCGCCCGGTGCGTCGCCACCGGCGCGAACGGCGCGGGCCGCTCGACCCGACGCACCCCGAGCAGGTCCGCTCCACCCGGGCCGGTGAGCAGCGCAATACCGCCGGCGCGCAGGAACTCCTGGAGGGCACGCTCGTCCTGTCTCGACGGCTGCACGGGGCCCGTGAGGATCAGCGTGGTCTCCCGTGGATCGACGCGCAGCGCGGTCAGCGGCTCGAACGACCGCTCCACGCGGTAACCGAGCTCACGCAGGGTCAGGTAGGCCGCCTTGCCGCCGCCAGGGGATGCGCTGAAACTCGACGGCGCGGCCGCCGCTGGCCCGGCCGGCGGTTCGATGACTGCGCCGGCGGCGACGAGCAGCACCGTCAGCAGGCCGATGCCGACCAGCAGGCGGAAGTCGGTCAACCTCACGGCAGACATCGCAGTTGAGTGAGGCGCTCGAGCAGAGTTCGACGGTCGTCGTCGGTCGCCTCGCGCGCCCCGTACCAGATCTCCTCGAATCTCGAGGTCACGTCGCTGACGATCGGCTGGCGTTCGTGGCCCGGCGGGAGGAGCCGACGGTATTCGCGCGGCGTCCGCGCGTCGTCCTCGTGCCACGCCCCTTCTTCCTCGAGACGGCGGACTGCCGCGCGGTACGCGCATCGCGCCGCCTCGCGGGGATCGGGCGCGGCTCGCGCTTTCAGCGCCCACGCGCGTGCCGACAACGTGCTGGGCACCGCGTCACTCCCCTCGAGCCGTGTCGGACGCGTGCTCCGGCGGAGCGTTCGGATGGCCCAGGCCGCCAGCATCGCGAGGGCGAGCAGCGAGGTCGCCCACGCGAGCGCCACCGCGGTGGTGCGGCTCGCCAGGCCGCCGCGCGCGATCCGCTGCCAGAGCCGCGCGAGGGCGTCCGCCAGGCGCTCGCGCAGCCGCGCCATCGCGCTCTGCGCCCCCTTCCGCCTGAACTCCGGCGCCGCGAGCACCCGCTCGAGCGAGGCGCGTGCCCGGTGCGCATCGTCCGCGGTTCGGACCGCCAGCAGGTCCGCCTCGTGCGCCAGCGCATTCAGCCGGGTGGCGGTGTTCCGCCGCACGTCGGGCCAGCGCGACGCGTCCTCGACGGCGTCCAGGAGCGCCCGGCGCATCCACACGGCGGGCACGTCGAAGCGGTGGCCGTCCTGCTCCACCACCCACACGGCGGGCACCGATCGCAGAATCTCGGGGGCGTCCTCGGGCTGGGCCGCGGAGATGGCGACGGCGAGCCGCCGCAGTTCGCCCGCAACGGCCGCCGGACGGGTGTCGCGGCGGGCTTCTGCCAGCGGCGACATCACCGCGAGGAGCGCGACCGTGACGGCCAGCGCCGGCAGGCGCCGTCGGTCAGCCACGCGAGGGCGCAGGAGCGCCGTCGAGCGCGGCGAGGCTGAGCTCGAGATCGAAGCCTTCCTCGCGGATGCGGGCATCGTAATAGAGGAGCGCCAGCCCGATGATCATGAACGGCGCCGTCAGCGTCGTCCCGATCGTGCCGGTGACCGCGCCCGCGATGTTCAGCCAGAGCGCGGTGGACGTGCCCGGGCCCGCCACCATCGCGCCGGCGATGAACGGACCCTGCAGGAGGATCGTCGCCGCGTAGGTCACCATCGTCGCGCACAGGACGAGGAGGAAGACGCGTCCGAGACGCCCGCGCGTCAGCCCGATGCTGCGGCGGATCGCCGCGCGTACACCCAGCCCCTCGAGCACGAGCGCCGGAACCGAGACCGCATACCGCAGCAGCAGCAGGAACGTGACCACGGCGATCAGGCCGGCGACGAGAACCGCTCCCAGACCCGCGACGATCGGCGAGGTGACCGCCGCGATGGCGACCGCCACGCCCAGGCCCAGGAACCCGAGGACGACAACGCCGCCGACGCGCAGCGCGATCACCAGCATGAGCACCAGCAGGCGCCCGATCCGTCCCCGCATGCGGCCGTATGACTCGTGGATCCCCGTGGACCTCCCGAGGTACAGCTCGGAGACGGCGAACGTCGTGGCGCCGAGGGCGATCATGTAAACGATGGAGTACAGCAAGAGCGACAGCATGACGCCGGCAAACAGCCAGGACATCTGCGCCAGCACCGCGTCGGGGTCCGCCTCGCCGGCCGCCATCATCCCCTGGGAGACGTTCTGCATCATCTGCTGCACGAGGTTCAGCAGCAGCGCGAACACCCCCGGCAGCGCGGCGATGCCGACGAAGAGCCAGAAGTGACGGCGATACAGCATGAACGCCCGGTCGAAGAGCTCGCCGAGCGTCAGCGGACGAAGATCGAGAGACATCAGCACCCCGAGCTGGAGAGGGGGTGATCGTACACCGAAAGGCCGGCGGGGGACGCGCCGCGGCCTCGGTCTCGCGGTCCGCGGCGGGCGCGACGTACGCCAGAACGTGGCCTACTCTGCGCGGAGGGCGACCATCGGATCGACGGCCACGGCGCGGCGGGCGGGCAGGTAGCAGGCGAGGAGCGCCGCGGCGGCGACGAGGGTGGTGACGAGGGCGAAGATCGCCGGATCCGTCGACGTCACGCCGAACAGCATCCCTTCGAGCAGCCGACCCGACGCACACGCGAGGCCTGCGCCGATGGCGAGACCGGCGGCGGCGAGCGTGGCGCCGCGCGCGAGAACCAGGCCGAGGATGTTGCCGCGGCTCGCGCCCAGGGCGATCCGCACGCCGAGCTCCGGCACGCGCTGCACCACGGTGTAGGTCATCACACCGTAGATCCCGGCGACCGCGAGCAGCAGCGCCACCCCCGCAAAGACGACGATCAGGAACGTGCGGAAGCGCGGCGTCTCGGTCGCGCTGGCCAGCGTCGTCTCCATCGTCATCGCCTTGACGGGCACGTCGGGATTCAACTGCGCGATGCGGGCGCGGATCGTCTCGGCGAACGCCAGCGGGTTGCCGGTCTCCACCCGGGCGACGATGCTCATGGACGCCGCCGGCCCCGGGTGCTGCTCGAACGGCATGTAGATCTCGGGCTGCGCCGGCGTGGTGGGTGCCTCGCTCCGCACGTCGCCGACGACGCCGACGATCGTCATGAACTCCAGCGACTCGCGGTCGAGACCGCACTGGATGCGGCGGCCGATCGGGTCCTGGTCCGGGAAGGAGGTTCGCGCGAGCGCCTCGTTGACGATGGCCACCCGCGGCGCGCCGTACCGGTCGGCGCCGGTGAAATCACGGCCCCGCGTGATCGGAATGCGCAGCGTCGCGAAGTAGCCGGGGCTGACGACGTTGAACAGCGCTTCGGGCAGCGGACCCTCTTGCTGGTCGAAGTTCGGCCCGACGTCGATGCCGTAGCCGCCGCTGGACATGCCGCGCGTCGGCAGGCTCCGCACCGCCGCGACCGACTGCAGGCCCGGCAGCGGCCGGATGTCCTCGAGCAGCTCGCGATAGAACGCCGCGGCGCGCGGCGTGTCCGCCAGATTCGCTACCGGCACCGCCGTCTGCAGCACGAGCACCCGCTCGGGATCGAACCCCATGTCGACCGAAGTCATCGCTGCCAGGCTGCGCGCGAGGAGTCCGGCGCCCGTCACCAGCACCATCGCCAGCGCGATCTCGGCGACCACGAACGCGCTCCGCGCGACGCCGGTGCGACTGCCGATCGAGGAGCCCTTCCCCCCTTGCCGGAGCCCCTCCGACAGGTGGACGCGCGACACCTGCAGCGCTGGCGCGAGCCCGAAGACAACACTGGCGAGCAGCGCAACGGCGAGGGCGAAGCCCAGCGCCATCAGGTCCACCTGCACTTCGCCGATGCGGGGCACCGTCGCCGGGGCCAGGGACGTGAGGCCGACCGTCGCCAGGCGCGCGAGCCAGGTGCCGAGCAGCGCCGCCGTCACGCCGAGCACGGCGCTCTCGGTCAGCAGTTGCCGGACGAGGCGCCAGCGATCCGCGCCGACGGCCGCACGCACCACCATCTCACGAGTGCGCGCCGACGATCGCGCGAGGAGCAGATTCGCGACGTTCGCGCAGGCGATCAGGAGCACGAGGGACACGGCCCCGAACAGCAGCCACAACGTCTCTTCTACCGGGCCGACGAGGACCTCCTGCAGCGGGATCACGGCGGCGAGCTTCCCGCGGTTCGTGTCGGGATACGCCTCGGCGAGCCGCGTCGCGATGGCGGTCATCTCGGCGCGCGCCTGGTCGAGCGTCACGCCCTCGGCGAGCCTCGCGATCACGCGGTAGTTGTGGGCGCTCCTGCTCGTCGTCTCCTCGTCGGCGGCCGCCGGGTAATAGACATCCGCGCGGGCGGGGAACCGGACTTCCGGCCCGAGCACGCCGACGATCGTGAAATGGCGGTCGGCGAACTTCAGCGTGGCCCCGATGGCCTCCGCCTCCCCGTCGAACTGCCGCCGCCAGTAGTCGTCGGTGATCACCGCCGCCAGCGGCCCGCCGGGGCGGTGCTCGTCTTCGCTCAACAGGCGCCCCAGCGCCGGGCGCGCCCGCAGCGTCTCGAAGAAGCCGGGGGTCACGCGAAACGCCGTGACGTAATCGGCGCGGCCATTCACCGTGGCGCTCCCCTCGCCCCCCGCGTAGTACGCGAAGGCCTCGAAGCTCCGGCTCGCCGCCTTCCAGTCGTGAAAGTCCGGGGCAGAGACGCGCGGCGCCGGTCGGCCGGTCTCCTGCCAGAACGTCTGCACCGAGACGATCCGGTCCGCCCGTTCGAACGGCAGCGGCCTCAGGATCACGCCGTTGACGACGCTGAAGATCGCCGTCGTCGCCCCGATGCCGAGCGCAAGGGTGCCGATCGCCGTCAGCGCGAACGACGGCTGGCGGAACAGGCTGCGGACCGCGTAGCGAAGGTCGTGCAGGAGCTTCTCCATGGGCAGAGCTTTATCAAAGGACGTGCCCCGTCCCAGGGCTGAAAACCCGCGTCGAATCGAAACTCGGGACGGGGTGCCGGTCGCGTACGCGCGACTCGGAGTCGCACATTCACCACCCCGCCCGTGGCATAGTCGCGTGATGGGCACCGATCCGCACAAGCCGCTTCGTGACGACGTGCGGCTGCTGGGCGAACTGCTCGGCGAGACGCTCCGCGCTCTGGAAGGAGACCGCGTCTACGAGACCGTGGAGCGCGTCCGCGCGCTGGCGAAGGAAGGACGGGCCGGGCACGACGAGGCGTTCCAGCGCCTCGCCGCAGACCTCGCGGCCATGCCGGTGGACGATGCCCTGCCGATCGCCCGGGCGTTCACGCACTTCCTCAACCTCGCCAACGTGGCGGAACAGCACCATCGCATCCGCCGCCGGCGGGCCTACCAACGGGATGCTGCGGCGCCGCCGCAGCGCGCCTCCTGCGACGACTCGTTCGGACGGCTCATCGCCGGCGGCCTCTCCGCCGACCGGCTGCACGCGGCCGTGGCCGGACTGCGCATCGAGCTCGTGTTCACGATGCATCCGACCGAGATCGCCCGCCGCACCGTGGTGCAGAAGTACAACCGCATCGCCGGCGCGCTCGCGCGGGCGGACCGCGACGACCTGACCGTCCCCGAACGCGAGGAGCTCGTCGCAGGCCTGCGGCGTGAGATCACCGCAGCGTGGGCGACACGGGAGGTGCGCGAACACCGCCCGTCGCCGCTCGACGAGGTGCGCAGCGGGCTCATCGTGTTCGAGCACAGCCTGTGGGCGGCGCTGCCGGCCTATGCGCGCGCGGTGGACCGCGCGCTCCGGCGCCATACCGGCCGCGGACTGCCGCTCGAAGCCGCGCCGGTCCGCTTCGGCTCGTGGATTGGTGGAGACCGCGACGGCAACCCGAACGTGACCCCGGAGGTCACCAGGCTCGCGTGTCTGTACTCGCGGTGGATGGCCGTGCACCTCTACCTCGGAGAGGTCGACGCGCTCCGCGACGAGCTGTCGCTCGCCGTCGCCAGTGACGAACTGCGTCAGCGGGCCGGCCATTCCTCCGAGCCGTATCGCGCGCTGCTCCGCGAGGTCCGCCAGCGGCTGGTCGCCACCCTCCGGTGGATCGAATCGTCGATCGCGGACGAGCAACCGCCGGCAGACGATTGCTACGTCACGGCCGAGGCGTTCGCGGAGGCGATCGGCCTCTGCCGGCGGTCACTCGAGGCGACAGGACTCGGCGTGGTCGCCGGTGGACGCGTCACAGACCTGCTGCGGCGCATCGCCACGTTCGGGATGACGCTGGCGCCGCTCGACGTGCGTCAGGAGTCGGACCGCCACGCCGGCGCCCTGGCGGCACTCACCCGCGCCGCCGGACTCGGCGCGTTCACCGACTGGCCCGAAGAGCAGCGCCTGGACTTCCTCACCGGGGCTCTGCGGGATCCGCAGCCGCTTCCCGATCTGCTCGACGCCGACGACGAGGTGCGCGACGTCCTCGACACCTTCCGCATGATCGCCCGGATCCCGCGGGGCTCTCTCGGCGCCTATGTGATCACGATGAGCCGCCAGGCCTCCGACGTTCTCGCCGTCGAGTACCTCCAGCGCGCGGCCGGCGTGCAGCCGCCGCTGCGCGTCGTGCCGCTCTTCGAGACGTCGAAGGACCTGCGCAACGCGGGCGCGGTGCTCGATGGCCTGCTCGCGCGCGACTGGTACCGCGCCATGATCGGCGGCCGGCAGGAGGTGATGATCGGCTACTCCGACTCGGCGAAGGACGTCGGGCGGTTCGCGGCAGGGTGGGACCTCTACAAGGCGCAGGAAGCGGTGGTCGCCGCGTGCCGGAGGCACGGCGTGCAGGTCACGCTCTTCCACGGCCGCGGCGGCAGCGTCGGCCGCGGCGGCGGCCCGACGCACCTGGCGTTGATGTCGCAGCCGCCCGGCTCCGTCGACGGCACGCTCCGCGTCACCGAGCAGGGGGAGATGATCCAGGCGCTGTTCGGCCTGCCCGACATTGCCCAGCGGACGATGGAGGTCTACACGACCGGCACGCTCGAAGCGTGGCTGTCGCCGGCCGCAGCCGCGCCCGCGGCCTGGCGCGACTACATGGACCGGCTCGCGGATGCCGCACGTGCGGCGTACCGCGAAACCGTGCACGAGGATCCGCGGTTCCTCGAGTACTTCCACGCGGCGACGCCGCAGGCGGAGCTCGGGGAAATGAACATCGGCAGCCGTCCCGCGCGGCGCAAGCCGGGCGCGTCACTGGCGAGCCTCCGCGCGATCCCCTGGCAGTTCGCGTGGACGCAGACGCGGCTGATGCTCGGGGCCTGGCTTGGCGTCGAGCGGGCGCTCGGCGAGGCGCTCGCGCGGGGCGAGCGCGAGGCACTGCAGCGGATGTACCGCGAGTGGCCGCACTTCCGGTCCGCGATCGAGCTGATCGAAATGGTGCTCGCGAAGGCCGATGGCCGCATCGCGGCCGAATACGACCGGCGGCTCGTGCCCGGGGAGCTGCGCCCGCTCGGCGCGGCCCTCCGCGAGCGGCTGGCGCAGGCGATCGTCGCCATCCGAGAGGTGAGCGGCCACGCCGAGCTGCTGGAGGGCTCGCCCGTCATCCGGCGGTCGATCGATGTCCGTAATCCCTACGTGGACCCGATCAACCTCGTGCAGGTGGAGCTGCTCCGGCGCGTCCGTGAATCGAACGACGCGCATGCGCGGCTGGCGCTGCTCGTCACCATCAACGGCGTCGCCGCCGGTATGCGGAACACGGGGTAGCAGGGGTCAGAGCTTGAATTTTGCGTGCTGCAAAATTCAAGCTCTGACCCCCCAATCTCACCGCCGCAGCTTGCCCACGATCCAGAAGATCACCCCCAGCACGAGGACGACGAGGATCACACCGACCCAGAGGCCGGCCTTGAAAATCCCCTCCACGACCTCGCAGCCGGCGCTCGACAGGGCCAGCACGACCAGCAGCGCCAGCAGCGGCAGATTCGCTCGAGTCCGCTCCATAGAAGCTCCCGTCCTTTCTCTCGAGGTCCCCCTCCGCAAAACCGCTGCCAGCCGCGACGTCAGAGATTCGCGCGCCGCAGCCGCAGCGCGTTGCCAATCACCGACACCGAGCTGAACGTCATCGCGGCACTCGCCCAGATCGGACTGATCAACAAACCGATCACGGGGTACAGCACGCCGGCCGCAACCGGGACGCCCACGGCGTTGTAAACGAACGCCAGGAACAGGTTCTGCCGGATGTTCCTCATCGTCACCCGGCTGAGACGGATCGCGCGGACGATCGCCCGCAGGTCCCCTTTCACCAGCGTGATGCCGGCGCTCTCGATCGCGACGTCGGTGCCGGTCCCCATCGCGATGCCCACCGAGGCCTCCGCCAGCGCCGGCGCGTCGTTGATCCCGTCGCCCGCCATCGCCACGACGCGTCCCTCGCGCTGCAGCCGCTGGATCACCTCGCGCTTCTGATCCGGCATCACGCCGGCGATCACCTCGTCGAGCCCGAGCTTCGCGGCCACGGCGCGTGCGGTGACCTCGTTGTCGCCGGTCAGCATGACGATCCGCAGCCCTTCGCGATGCAGCGTCTGGATCGCGTCGGCGGTCGTCGGCTTGACCGGATCCGCGGCTGCCACGACCCCGGCGGGCCGGCCGTCGACCGCGACGTACATCACCGTCTGCCCTTCGGCGCGCAGCCGATCGGCGCCGGGATCGAGCGTGCGCGTGTCGACGCCACGTTCAGACAGCAGGCGCGGGCTGCCGAGGAGCACGTCGTGCCCCTCGACCCGGCCCGAGACGCCAAGCCCCGTCAGCGACTCGAACGACTCGACCGGCGGCAGCGGGATGCGCCGCTCGCGTGCGCCGGCGATGACGGCCGCAGCCAGCGGGTGCTCGCTCGCCTGCTCGAGCGCGGCGGCGAACCGCAGCACGTCGGTCTCGGCGAACGGGGTCACCGACGCCACGTGCGAGAGCCGCGGCTTCCCCTCGGTCAGGGTGCCGGTCTTGTCGACGACGAGCGTGTCGACCTTCTCGAGCCGCTCGAGCGCCTCGGCGTTCTTGATCAGGACGCCGGCCGCCGCTCCACGCCCGGTGCCGACCATGATCGCCATCGGCGTGGCGAGTCCGAGCGCGCACGGACACGCGATGATCAGCACGGCGACGGCGCTCAGCAGCGCCAGGGCGAAACGCGGCTCCGGCCCGACGAGCGACCACCCGATGAACGACAGGATCGCGACGACGACGACCGCCGGCACGAAGTAGCCGGCGATGACGTCGGCGGTGCGCTGGATCGGCGCGCGCGTCCGCTGCGCCTCGGTCACCATGCGGACGATCTGCGAGAGCAGCGTGTCGCCGCCGACCCGCTCGGCGCGCATGACGAGCGTGCCGGTCCCGTTGATCGTCGCACCGGTCACGCGGCTGCCCGGCTCCTTCTCGGCCGGCACCGGCTCGCCGGTGACCATCGACTCGTCGACGGAACTGCGTCCCTCGGTCACGACGCCGTCGACCGGCACCTTCTCACCCGGACGGATCCGCAGGAGGTCGCCGGCCTTCACCTCGGAGATCGGCACGTCCGCTTCCTCGCCGTTGCGGACCACCCGCGCGGTCTTCGGGGCCAGGCCGAGGAGCTGGCGGATCGCCGCGCTCGTGCGTCCGCGCGCCCGCAGTTCGAGGACCTGTCCGAGCAGCACGAGCACGGTGATGACGACGGCGGTGTCGAAGTACGGTTCGACGACGCCGTGTACCTGGAAGCCCGCGGGGAAGATCTGCGGTGCGAGGGTGGCGGCCACGCTGAACAGGTACGCGGCGCCGACGCCGAGGGCGATCAGCGTGAACATGTTCGCGTGGCGGTTGCGGATGGAGGCCCATCCGCGCTCCAGGAGCGGCCAGCCGGCCCAGAGCACGACGGGCGTGGAGAAGATCAGGCCGATCCAGTTCGTCAGGCGCATGTCGACACGGCCGCCGAGCCCCATGCCCAGCACCATGTCGGCCATCGCCATCGCGAATACCGGAAACCCGAGCGCGGCGCCGATCCACATCCGCCGGGTCATGTCCACGAGCTCGGGGTTCGGCGGCTCCTCGACGGTGACGGTCCGCGGCTCGAGCGCCATGCCGCAGATCGGGCACGAGCCCGGCTCGTCCTTCACGATCTCCGGGTGCATCGGACAGGTGTATTCGACGCGAGTGGCCGGCAGCGTCGAGAGGTCCGGCTCGAGCGCCATGCCGCACTTCGGACAGGAGCCCGGATGGTCCTGCCGTACTTCGGGATCCATCGGGCAGAAGTACGTCGTCCCGGCGGGGGCCGGCGGCGGCTCCATCGATTTCGCCGTGGCCGGATCCAGGTATTTCGCGGGATCGGCCTGGAAGCGCGTGAGGCAGGAGGGGTTGCAGAAGTAGTAGCGCGTCCCCTGGTACTCCCAGGTGCCGGCAGCGGTGGCCGGATCGATGCGCATGCCGCACACCGGGTCGGTGACGAGCTGCGGCTGCGCCATCTTGAGCAGCGTGGGCTTCTTCTTGTGCGCTGTCACGGTCTCGCCGGCTCCCGGCGCGGAGTGACAGCAGGTCTCGTGGTCGGTCATCGTCTCATCTCGTTTCCTGTCGTCCGAGGTCTTCGAGGATCGGGCAGTCGGGCCGCTCGTCACCGTGGCAGCTGTGCACGAGGTGCTCGAGCGTGCGCCGCATCCCCTGCAGCTCGCGGATCTTCTGGTCGAGCGCCGCGATGTGCGCCTGCGCGATGCGGCGGACCTCGGCGCTCGCCCGCCGTTTGTTCTGCCAGAGCCCCAGCAGCTGCTGGATCTCCTTCATCGAGAAGCCGAGGTCTCGGGCGCGGCGGATGAACCGCAGCGTATGGACCTCCTTCTCGTCGTACACACGGTAGCCGGCGGCGGTGCGCGTCGCCGGCTTGAGCAGGTTGAGGGACTCGTAGTGGCGGATCATCTTCGCCGTCACGCCGGTCTCGCGGGCCGCCTGTCCGATGTTCATGGAGAGCAGTGTGAACCTTCCCACGATGGGAAAGTCAACATGGAACTTTTCCGGCCCCTGCGGGATATACCCCGCCGTCTCGTGCCGGGAATCCGTCGTTGCCGGCGTAGTACCGCGGAAATGGCGGCAAACCGCGCGGGCATCCCGCTTGCCTGACGCGCAGACAGGTGCGTGCCCGCACCAATCTGCGAACGGTCTCATTTTTTGATTGCGGACCGATTAGGTCGGACATAGACTGTCAGCCAGAACCTGAGACTGTTCTCATTTTCACGGAGTCCGCATGCGTACCTGTCGCCCCCTCCTCCTCGCCCTCATGCTGCTCGCCCCCGTCGCCGCCGCGGCCCAGCCTCCGGCGACGCTGGAGGGCACGGCGGTCGACTCGTCGGGCGCCGCGCTGGTCCACGCGCGCGTCACGCTCAGCGCGACCGGCGCGGCGCCGCGCGTGCTGCTGACCGACACGCTGGGGCGCTTTTCGGCCACGCTCGCGCCGGGCACCTACGTCGTCAGCGTCGAAGCGCCCGGCCTGACGCCCGCCGCCGACTCGGTGACGATCGCCGCCGGCGAGCGCCGCCGCTTCGACGTCACGCTCTCCGTCGCCGCCATCCACGACGTCGTCGTGGTGTCGGCGCAGCGGCTCGGGTCGGTGTCGCCGCTCGAGCCGAAGCTGCCGGGATCGTTCGACACGGTGCCGGCGGCGCTGCTGGAGCAGACGCATCCGCCGAGCGTCAACGAGGCCCTGCGGCACATTGGCGGCGTCGCGGTCCGCGACGAAGAAGGCAACGGGCTGCGGCCGAACATCGGCATCCGCGGACTGAATCCCACGCGATCGACCAAGCTCCTGCTCCTCGAGGACGGTGTTCCGGTGACGTTCGCGCCCTACGGCGACAACTCCAGCTACTACCACCCGCCGATCGAGCGGTTCGAGAGCATCGAGGTCCTGAAGGGGTCGGGGCAGATCGCCTACGGGCCGAGCACCGTCGGCGGCGTCATCAACTACCTCACGCCCACGCCGCCGCAGCGCCTCTCGGGGATCTTCACGGCGACGGCCGGGAACCGGGCGTACGGCAATGCCGGAGGGACGCTCGGCGGATCCGCCGGACGCGTCGGGCTGCTCGTCGACGTGATGCGCAAGCAATCCGACGGCGCGCGCGAGAACATGCACAGCGATCTCGGCGACGTCAGCGCGAAAGCGATGTGGACGCTCTCGCCGAATCACGTCCTGATCGCAAAAGGCTCCTACTACGGCGAGCACTCGCAGATCACCTACTCGGGCCTGCGCGCCGTGGAGTACGCCGAGAACCCGCGGCAGAACCCCTTCGTCAACGACAACTTCGAAGGGGACCGCACCGGCGCCTCGCTCGTGCACAACGCGGTGCTCACCTCGCGGACGATGGTGACGACCACGGCGTATGCGGCGCGGTTCGCCCGCGACTGGTGGCGGCAGTCGAGCAACTCGGGGCAGCGGCCGAACGACGCGTCCGACCCGCTCTGCGGCGGCATGGCCAACCTGCTGACGACCTGCGGCAACGAGGGGCGCCTGCGCCGTTACACGACGGCGGGCATCGAGTCGCGGGCGAATGTCACGCATGCGCGGGGCACCCTGACGGCGGGCGCCAGGCTGCACGTCGAGACGCAGAACCGGCGGCAGGAGAACGGCGACACGCCGACCGCGCGCAGCGGCCGGCTGGTCGAGGACAACGAACGGCTGACGGATGCGTTCTCGGGCTTCGTACAGCACCGGTTCGTGGCGGGACGCCTGGCGGTGACGCCCGGCGTGCGCCTGGAGCACGTGAAGAACGAGCGCACCAATCGCCTCGCCAACGCCGGCGCGACGGGCCGCGCCACGGTGACCCAGGTGATCCCTGGCGTCGGCGCCGCGTATTCGGTCAACGCCTCGACGCTGCTGTTCGGCGGCTTCCATCGCGGCTTCGCGCCGCCGCGGGTCGAGGACATCATCACGAACAGCGGCGGCACGGTGGATCTCGCGTCGGAACTGAGCTGGAACGCGGAGCTCGGCGTGCGCGCGCGCCCCGCCCGCGGCGTGAACCTGGAAGCCACACTCTTCCGGATGGATTACGAGAATCAGATCGTTCCGGCGTCGCTCGCCGGCGGCATCGGCTCGACGCTGACCAACGGCGGTGAGACGCTCAGCCAGGGGTTCGAGCTCGGCGCCGGCGTCGAACCGCACGCGAGCTGGTCGCGCGGGCTCTTCGGCCGCGTCGCCTACACCTGGCTCCCCGTCGCGCGGTTCGAGGGGACGCGGTTCAGCAGCACCCCCGGGTTCACGGCGACGAGCGTCGCCGGCAACCGGCTGCCGTACGCGCCGGAACAGCTCTTCACGATGACCCTGGGCTACGCGCCGCTGCGCACGATGGACGTCTTCGTGGAAGCGGTGCGCGTCGGCGAGCAGTTCACCGACGACCTGAATACGGTGCCGGTGAGCGCCGACGGACAGCGCGGGCTCATCGAGGCGGCGCTGACCTGGAACGCCGGCGTCAACCTCCGGCCCAACGGCGGGCGGCTGCAATTCTTCGCGGTGGCGTACAACCTCGCCGACCGCACCTACGTGGCCGACCGCTCGCGCGGCACGGTGCCTGCCCCGCCGCGGCGTGTGCAGGTGGGCGCGCGGGTCCGCTTCTAGTGGTCCTCCGCGCTCAATCCCCCTGCGCCCGCCGCCGCTGGATGCTCGCGAGCAGCGTCCGCTCGTCGGCGGGCAGCGCCTGCACGTAGGCCGTCAGCGCATCCTCGATCACGCGCGAGAGGGGGCGGCCGGTCATCCCGACGATCGCCTCGAGCAGCCGCTTGGAGGTGTCGGGCAACCGGATCGTCACCTGCGGATAGGTG
>Ga0247719_1000899_pt1 | contig 14459 bp, 10 predicted proteins | sample 41E_DmetaG_FD_189046 | JGI IMG/M metagenome (GOLD analysis project Ga0247719, IMG submission 189046) | Soil microbial communities from hillslope of Landscape Evolution Observatory, University of Arizona, Oracle, AZ, United States - 4-1-E_D | ecosystem: Engineered > Artificial ecosystem >...
GCCCCTGCCCCTTGTCGCCCCTGCCTGGGATCCGGCAGCGGCTTATGTGACCGCCGGCCAGGACGAGCCCGGTTATCGCAGCTGGTACCTGGCGGCGTCCTGGCGCCCGGTCCATGTCAAAGCGTTCCATGACTATCTGGTGAGCAACGGGGTCGCTGGAATAGTCCCCACCTGGCAGCTGCTCCGAACGGCATCGTCCTGGGAACGCTGCGGGGCCCAGCCGTTCGAAGTGCCGCCGAGCAGCGAATGGCCGCATATCGTCCAGACGCTGCGCTACGTGCGCGCTCACGTCGTCCCGGAGATCGGACCGGTCGAAGTGGTTTCCGGCTACCGCAATCCGCTGCTCAACGGTTGCGCGGGGGGCGCTCCCGAAAGCGCCCACAAACATTATTCGGCGATCGACCTCGTCCCGCTTCGGCCGATCACGCGCGAGCATCTGATGCAGACTCTATGCACCGTGCACAGCAGCCGTGGGAGCCAGTATCAAACCGGCCTCGGTTTTTATGCCTATCTGCGCTTTCACGTCGATTCGACAAAGTTCCGCCGCTGGGGAACGGACAGCAGCGCCGCGCCGGCCTGCACGCCGATCATGCGCCCCGAGGACGTGGCTTCGATGGCGCTGTCGCCGAGCGAGGAAACCGCCGCTTCGAGCGCAGCGGCCGAGGCTCCCGCAATCGCCGAGCCGCAAATTCCGATCGCTGCCCGCACCCCCTGACCAACACCCCTTGGGTTGCTAAACTGCAACACCCATATCGCGGCCGATAATAGGGGTAGTCGAATGGACCTTGAGAAACTCACTGAACGCGCGCGGGGATTCCTGCAGGCCGCCCAGACGATCGCGGTTCGCGAGCATCACCAGCGGATTGCGCCGGCGCACCTGCTCAAGGCCTTGCTCGACGACGAGCAGGGCATGGCGGCCGGATTGATCGACGCAGCCGGCGGGGACGCCGGAGCGGCCCGGCGCGAAGCCGACGCGCTGGTCGCGAAAATACCCTCGGTCACGGGCAGCGGGGCAACCTCCGCGCCTGGGCTGGACGGCGACACGATGCGAATCCTCGACCAGGCCGAGCAGGTCGCGAAAAAGGCCGGCGACCAATATGTGACTGTCGAGCGAATGCTGCTGGCGATGGCGCTGGCCAAGACCAGCGACGTCGGCGGAGCGCTCAGTCGCGCTGGCGTCACTGCTCAGGCGCTCAACGCCGCGATCGAGAAATTGCGCGGCGGGCGCACCGCCGACACCCAGTCGGCCGAAGACCGCTACGACGCCTTGAAGCGCTATGCCCGCGACCTGACCCAGGCCGCCCGCGACGGCAAGCTCGACCCGGTCATCGGCCGCGACGAGGAAATCCGCCGGACCGTCCAGGTGCTGGCCAGGCGAACCAAGAACAATCCGGTTCTCATCGGCGAGCCGGGAGTCGGCAAAACGGCGATCGCCGAAGGGCTGGCGCTGCGCATCGCCAACGGCGACGTGCCCGACGGGATCAAGGATAGGCGGCTGCTGTCGCTCGACATGGGCGCGCTGATCGCCGGGGCCAAATATCGCGGCGAGTTCGAGGAACGGCTGAAAGGCGTGCTCGACGAGGTCAAGCAGGCGAGCGGCGAGATCATCCTGTTCATCGACGAGATGCACACTTTGGTCGGCGCCGGAAAAAGCGAGGGCGCGATGGACGCGTCGAACCTGCTGAAGCCGGCGCTGGCCCGCGGCGAGCTTCACTGCATCGGCGCGACGACGCTCGACGAATATCGCAAGCATGTCGAGAAGGACGCGGCGCTCGAGCGGCGATTCCAGCCGGTGGTGATCGGCGAGCCGAGCGTGCCGGACACCATTTCGATCCTTCGCGGGCTCAAGGAAAAATACGAGCTTCACCACGGCGTTCGGATCACCGACGGAGCGATCGTCGCCGCCGCGACTTTGTCCAACCGCTATATTTCCGACAGATTCCTGCCCGACAAGGCGATCGACCTGATGGACGAGGCGGCGAGCCGGATCCGGATGGAGGTCGAGTCCAAGCCCGAGGAGATCGAGAATCTCGACCGGCGGATCATCCAGCTGAAGATCGAGCGCGAGGCGCTGAAGAAGGAGAATGACGCCGCGTCTCGCGACCGGCTCGGCAAGCTCGAGGAGGAGCTCGCCAACCTCGAGCAGCAGTCGTCGGAGCTGACCCAGCGCTGGCAGGACGAGAAGGAGAAGATCGCCGCCGAAGCGCGGCTGAAGGAGCAGATCGATGCCGCTCGGCTCGAGCTCGAGCAGGCGCAGCGGAGCGGCGACCTGTCCCGAGCCGGCGAGCTCCAATATGGCCGAATCCCCGAGCTCGAGAACCAGCTGTCCGAGGCTCAGGCGGCGGTCAAGGGCGCGATGCTGCGCGAGGAAGTCACCTCCGAGGACATCGCCTCGGTGGTCAGCCGCTGGACTGGAATCCCGGTCGAGCGGATGATGGAGGGCGAGCGCGAGAAACTGCTGCAGATGGAAGCGGCGATCGGCCGCCGGGTGATCGGCCAGGACGAAGCGGTCAAGGCGGTGTCGGCCGCCGTTCGCCGGGCGCGGGCCGGCCTGCAGGACCCAAACCGGCCGCTGGGATCATTCCTGTTCCTCGGGCCCACCGGCGTCGGCAAGACCGAGCTGACCAAGGCGCTTGCCGAATTCCTGTTCGACGATGCCCACGCCATGGTCCGGATCGACATGTCGGAGTTCATGGAGAAACATTCGGTCGCGCGGCTGATCGGAGCGCCGCCCGGCTATGTCGGATACGAGGAAGGCGGAGTGCTTACCGAGGCGGTTCGCCGGCGGCCCTACCAGGTCGTGCTGTTCGACGAGGTCGAGAAAGCGCACGGCGACGTGTTCAACGTGCTTCTGCAAGTTCTCGACGACGGCCGGCTGACCGACGGCCAGGGCCGCACGGTCGATTTCACCAACACCATCATCATCCTCACCTCGAACCTCGGCAGCCAATATCTCGCCGCCTTGAGCGACGACGAGGACGTGGCCAAGGTCGAGCCGCAGGTGATGGAGGTGGTCCGCGGCCATTTCCGGCCCGAGTTCCTCAACCGGCTCGACGAGATCATCCTGTTCCACCGGCTGTCGCAAGTCAACATGGGGCCGATCGTCGACATTCAGGTCGCGCGGCTGCAGAAATTGCTCGAGGATCGCAAGATCAGGATCGAGCTGACCGACGGCGCCCGCGCCTGGCTCGGCCGGGTTGGCTACGACCCGGTGTATGGCGCGAGGCCGCTCAAGCGGGCGGTGCAGAAGCATCTGCAGGATCCGCTTGCCGACGCCATATTGCGCGGCGAGATCGCGGACGGCGCAACCCTGCGGGTCGATGAAGGCGACGGAGCGCTGGTTCTGACTCCGGCCGGCGAGGAAGCGCGGGCGGCGTGATGAAGGCGGAAAACCCGTTGGTTTGAGCGTGCGACTCTAATTCGAACGCGGTGTTCCACTATTCTGCTGGGCGCGCTCAACTTCGCTTCGGTGAGCGCGTCGCTGATCGTCCCACTGCCGCGGGGTCATACAGATTTTCTTCGTGCCGAGCCTCGAGCCGGTGACCTCATGAACCTCGCAAATCTTCTTTTCTTCTTTCGCTTCCACTGGTTGGGTCGGATTTTGATCCTGCTTTTGAGCAATCGCCGGTGCGGACAATATCAGTAACCCGACAGCAAACAGTGGCCTAAGCATGCTATTCCCCAAAACTACAGGCGAGAAGGACGAACTTTTTAGCTCCTTGCGCCCGTCCGTTGCAATCCGCTTCGACCAACGGGCATCAGGGTCCGCCAAACGGCCGATTGACGAGCCTTGGTGGGCAGTTTCGCCGCTACAGGGCAGCCCATTCGACAGGCACAGCAACGTCAAAGGCGACGGTCAGCCGTTCGCCGGCGCGGAACGGACGCGTGCCGTGCCACATGGTCGAAGGGAACAGCACCAGCCGCCCCGGCTTGGGCTCCACCGTTCGCACCGGCGGCAGGCCAAGCCCGAGCTGCGCCTGCGGCTCACCGAGGGTCAGCCATCCCGCTCCTTCCTCACCAAGATCAGGCGGCAGCACGATGTATAGCGCCGAGCTCAGCCAGCCCTTGGGATGCACGTGATTGGCGTGGTGACCGCCCCCCTGCAGCCGAACCGACCAGGCTCCGGTGAAGGCGATGGGCTCGCGGGGCGAGCGAAGCAACGGGTGGTCGGGATCGTGATCCGGCAATGATGCCGCATGTTCGGCCACCGCTGCCCGGATGGCCTCGCGAAGCTCGACGATGACCGGATCGATCCGCTGGAACAGGTGGCCGTCGGTTTGGGTACCGCCGCGGACCGACTGCTCGAGCGGCTGGCCGCGGGTAGTGTGCAGGGTTCGCAGGGTCTCTGCGAGCCGGTCCATCGGAGGCAGTCGATCGGCGAGGTCGTAGACCCCGACGAAGCGCGGGTCACCCTCCAGCCACGCCCAGCGCGAGTCGCCGGTCATTCGCCAGGCAATGGCTGCATAAGGCCAGAAGGCGGCCTGTTCGTCATGGCCAAGCCAGCGGTCGATCAAATCGGATGCCTCGCCCGGCCGCCAGGAGCGCAGCAAGTGCCGCGCCCGCCTCAGCTGGACGGTTGAATCGGCAATCTCGGCGAGCGGCCTGAAAAGGGCGTCCGCCCGCTCGATTTCATTGAGCTCGGAGTAGACCACCGCCTCATTGGCATCGAACATGAGCTGCTCGCCGAGCGCTTTTCGCCCCTCGGCAATGGCGCCGAGCAGCTGATCATATTGCTCGGCATGAAGCAAAGTGCCGATCTGCTGCCGTCGGAGATCGAGATTGCCCGGATGCAAGGCGAGGGCTTGCGCGAAACTTCGCGCAAAGCCGTCCCGCTCGCCCTCGGTCCAGCGCAACTCGCTCAGCAGCACATGGCCTTCGATCCACAGCGGCGACCGCTCGAGCGCCCGTTCGAGGCCGGCCAGAGCGTCATCGATCCGGCGCTCCGATATCAGGGCAGCGACGAGACCGGAAAGGATCGCCGGGTCCCCCGGCTTGAGCTTCAACGCGCGCGCATAGGCATCGACACTGGGCAGGCCCGCCTCGTACAGCGTTCGCGCCAGTCCATGAGCGACGAGCGGCAACTCGGGCGCCAGCCGGGCGGCGCGCTCAAGCGCGGGAATTGCAAGCTCGCGGCGATCCTCCTGGCGGTGGATCAGTCCCTTGAGGTGCCACAACCTCGCATCCTGGGGCGATTGTTCCAGCGCCCGTTCAATGTCCGCAAGCTTGGCCGAAGCGCCCGGCGTGTCGAGCAGCGGGATTGTCGCCTGGACGACCTGTTCAGGATCGACCGGCTGCCGAACGCTCGCCGCCATGTCACATGCCACCGGTGAAGCTGACGCCGGCGGCCGGAATGATCGCGGCGACGGCCTCGCGTTCCCCATGGCTGAGCGCCGGCGGCCACAGGTCGACGATCAGCACCACCCGCAGCTCGTCGCTATCGTTCCAAGCTTCATGTTCGATCGTGTCGTCGAACACGAAGGCCTCGCCGACCTTCCACTCACGCGTGGTTGCGCCAACCCGAAAGCCGCAGCCGGGCGGGACGATCAACGGCAGGTGGCAGACCAACCGGGTATTGGCGACCCCGGTGTGCGGCGGAATCCGCGTGCGCGGAGCGAGCAGCGAGAACATCGCGTTGGGCGAAGCGCCCGGAACCTGCGGCTGCGGCAGCCTGTCGATCGCCGTCATGGTACGGGGACAATGGCGCGCGTTGGCTTCGATCCGCTTTCCGTTCTGGAGCAGGTGGATCGCCGTCCAGTCGCGGTTGTTGTTGAGCTCCTTCCACTGCTGGAGCGGGACTCGTTCGGGATAGCGGACATAGGGAACCATTTCCGCCACCTCGGCCGCCAGCAGCGAATTGAACTCGGCGAGGATGTCCGGCGTCGCCGCTTCAAGCCCGTCGAGATCCGGAAATCGTTCGCGGTCATGAAACTCGATTTCCGGCAAGCCCGGGAAATGGAAGTGGGTCGGGTCCTGGTGAAAATGCCTGGTCTTCCGCGCACTGTTGGTGACGAAGCGGTCGACCCGTCGCTGTTCGCTGGGAGCGAGACCAACGGGAACCGCCGATTTGAGCCGCTCCGCCAGCTTGTTCTTGTGCGCCAGGCTTTTGCCGCGGGCACGTTCAAGCGCAGCCGCCACTGGCGGGGGTAGAGACTGGTCGTCGTCCGGAGCCTGGGCGACCGCGATCATGAATGCCTCGCCGGCACGCGGGTCGTTCAACTTTTCGAGGAGGAACGCACGGGACAGGAGGGCGGAGAAATCGAGGGGCGCGAGCGCCAGCAGCTTGTCGATGGCCTGCAGAGCGCCCTGGCTGTCGCCGACGGCTCGGCGCATGGCCGACAGCTTCAGCCAAAGCTCCGGCCGATCGGGACCTTCCTTGACGGCCTGCTCCAGCAGCTGCGCGGCCGCGCGTGAGTCTCCGGAGCGGGCAGCCCGGTCGGCGGCCTGTTCGAGTGAAGCAACGCTTTCCATTCGCTCTTAATGGCCCGGAGCGGCCCAAAAGAAAACGGCGGACCTCCGAGGAGGCCCGCCGCGATCTTGTTGCCTGACCGGCGACTTAGAAGTCGACGGTGAAGCCCGCGAAGAGATAGCGCCCGAGAGAGTCATACACCTGCGGATAGGTGTTGCCGTTGCCCCCCGGGAACCCGACAGTCTGCTGGCCCGCAACCGGCGGATCCCTGTCGAAGATGTTGTTGGCACCGATGCGCAGGTTAACGCGGTCGGTGACACGGGCCTGAAGCGCCAGGTCGAAGTAGCTCTGAGCGCTGAGCCTTCGGTTGGCCGGGAAGTTCGCGCTGCTCGTGGGAGCCTGCGCGAGATCCTCATCTTCGCTCGACGCGTCGGTGTCGACCCTAGAGAAATAGCGCCACTGGACCGAAGCACCGATGCCACTCGGGAGGGTAAATCCAGCGCGCGCCTTGTGACGCCACTTCGGATTGGGCGTGTTGCACTGCTGTCCATAATAGCTGGCGCAGTCATAGACGATGTCACCGAGCGGGTTGATCTCCAAATCCTTAAGCCAGGTCCCAACCATGCTGAGATTGAGGCTGCCCAAACGGCCGATCTGGCGAGCGTAGGACCCCTGAAGGTCGATACCCTTGGTCCTCAGACCACCGACGTTGGTGTTGATGTCCTCGGTAAAGCCCGCCTCGGTCAGGAACAAGGATCCGAACTGGTCGCGGTTGATCCGGTTGCAGAAGAACGGATCGCCGGTGGCGATGCACTGAGCAATAATCGTGTCGGTGCCGATGGTGCCGATCAGGTCGCGCACCTTGATGTCGAAGTAATCGACCGTCACCGCCAGCCCCGGAACGAACCGCGGCTGCAGGACGACGCCCAGCGTGTAGGAGTCGGCCTTTTCCGGCGCCAGGTTCGGGTTGCCGCCGAACAAGGTGTTATACTGATTGGCCGGGTTCTCGACGATGCCGCCGAACTGCCCCGCAGTGACGCCGGTTCGGGCGCACTGGGCGGCGGTTAGGCCGTTGACCAGCCCGTTGACGGCGGGACCGGCGCACGGATCGGCCGTTCCGCCAAGACCGATCGACTGGACCGAGAAGAGCTCGACCACGTTCGGAGCGCGAACCGCGCGGTTGTAGCTGCCGCGCAGGCGAACGTCGCGGACCGGAGCGAACTCACCCTCGATCTTGTAGGTGTTGGTCGAGAAGTTGTTCCGGGCGACCCGATAGTCCGAGTAGCGGTAGCCGGCCCGCACAGTCAGCTCGTGGATGAAGCTTTCGCTGATAACCGGCAGTTCGACTTCGCCGAAGAGTTCGCGAACGTCGTAGGAACCCGACACGCCGATGGTCGGCCCGCCCTGACCGGCGAGGTCGCCGGTTTCGAACGCGGTGTCGGTGCGGAAGACGAGAGAGTTCTTCACATATTGGGCGCCGACGTTGACGCCCACTCCGCGATCGGTCCACGGCATGATCAGCCCGTAATCGGCTCCGCTGAAGGTAAGGTCCATGGAGGCCGTTTGCTGCGCCACCATGCCGCGCTGGAAGCCCGGAGTCTGAAGGTAATCCAGCTGGTCCTGGGTCACGCCGCCAAATACGAAAATGTTATATGGCACGCAGTTCGGATCAAGTCCGGTGACTACCGCCCGGCACACCGGCTGTCCGGTAACCGGATCCGCGACCACGTCCATGGCGCGGGCCAGACGTGTTTTAGAGAAGTCGTTGAGGTACGTCTCGGACAAATTGGTCCGGCCATACATATAGTAAGCGTTGTAATCTAAACCGCGGGTCAGGTCGCCGCGAATACCGCCGACCGTGCGGAACGCCGTGTGTTGCAGATCGTCCTGGCGTCCGCCGCCTTCGACGTTGCGGCGCAGCGTAAGCACAGACGCCCGCTCCACACCTGCAGCGTCGACGAAGGTCCGGTCGGGAGCGCAGACCCGGTCACGCTGCTGCTGCGACAAAAGCGGATTATCGCAGTTGATTGTGTTGGTCGCGCCGAAGTTGCCCGAGGGAGCGATCACCGCGTCGGTCTGGTCGTCCATGAACATGACTTCAAGATAGGGGCGGGCGGCCGGACTGATTTCATATTCCGCGAACGCTCCGAGCGTGTAGCGCTCTTGGGGGCGCTGGAAATAATTGTACGGGTTGAAATTGAACGGGGTCGATCCGGACGCAAAAGTCTGGCCAGGCCCAACCTGGAAAACATCGATCAAGGGGAAGGGGGCGGTCGGGCTGAACTGGAAGAATGTGCCTGTGGCGGACGTGCTCGAGCCGCTGCAGCTGAACCGGCGTCCAAGGGTGGCAGCTTGCGCTTCGCTCACCGCGGCGAGCGCGCAATAGGAATAGTCGCGGGTCGCCTGGAGCACCGACCGCTGACGCCGGTAGGTGGCGTAAGCGGTGACGTGACCGCGGCCATCGTCGAAACCGGTACCGAATACGCCCGCGATGTCGACCGCACCGCCGTTGATGCTGGTTCCGGTCGGGTAGCGGAATCCGCGGGCGTCATTGGCCCGAAGGATGTCGGCATTGCCGTTGTTGTTGTGCATGAACACGCTTGCCTGGCCGTCAATGCGAAGCCCGCGGAAGTTGGTGTCCATGATGAAGTTGACGACGCCGGCAACCGCGTCCGCGCCGTACACTGACGAAGCGCCGCCGGTCAGAACGTCGACTCGGCGGATGAGGGCGGTGGGGATGAAGTTGAGATCGGCAACCGGGAAGCGCGGATCACCGGGGTGGAGGCGCCGGCCGTTGATTAGCACCATGGTACGGGAGGTGCCGAGGCCGCGAAGGTCGACCGTCGCCGTTCCGGTAGAGCCGTTGGAGATGTTGGATCCTTGCGAAGCGAACACCTGCGGCAGTGAATTGATAAGGTCCTCGGTTCGGCTCGTGCCCTGGAGCTTGACTTCCTGGGCGGTGACGACCGTGACCGGGCTGGCCGAGGTCAGGTTCGGCTGCGGAATGCGGGTGCCGGTGACGACGATGTCGCTCTGGCGGCGGATCGTTTCGCCCTCCGCCGAGGTGGTGACAACCGTCTGCCCCTCGATCGGGGTGGTCGTTTCCGGAATGGTCGGAGTGCCCGCAGTGTCGGGCGGATTGGTCTGCGCATAGGCAGGCGAAGCGACGACGCTGGCGCCGACCAGAAGCGTGGTGGCGAGCAGGCGCTGACGGAGAACGTGCGTCATGAATTTAATCCCCTTAACTTGCCGAGCCTTGCCCCGGCAGCCGTATGAGCGGCAATTGCAAAATCGCCGAACTACCTTGCCTGATAGGTGAAGCGGCGCTGGCCTTGCAACGCTCGCCACGGTCGCCGGACGATGTTGTCGATGCGCTGTATCAATTTTGCAACAGCGTTTTCTTGTCTCCCGACGGCGCCGGCGCTAGGGTTTCGCAACTGTCGGGAGGGTTTGATTCATGCGTGTTTTTCTTTTGGTAGCCGCAGCTTGCGGACTTGCCGCAGCCGGTCCGGCGATGGCTCGCACTGCGCCGCAAACGGCTGTTCCGGCTCAAGTGCAACGGTTGATGGCGTGCCGCGCGGTCGCCGACCCGCAGGAGCGGCTCGCCTGCTTCGATCGCGAGTCCGGGACCCTCGACCAGGCGGTCGCAAGTCGCGACATCGTCCTCATCGACCGCGAACAGGCAACCGCCGCGAGGCGTTCTCTCTTCGGTTTTTCAATCCCCAGTTTCGGGGGGCTGCTTGGCAGCGGCTCCGCGGAAGATGAGATCCGGGAGATCGAGAGCACGATCGCGAGCTTCAGTCGAAACGTCGAAGGCGGATGGACCGTCCGCCTGGCCGACGGATCGACCTGGACCCAGAGCGATGACTCGCCGGTCGCGCTCGCCCCGAGGAATGGTCAGAAGGCCACCGTTCGCCGGCGGGCGCTCGGCAGCTTCATGATGAGCATCAATGGCCAGCCTGGAGTGAAGGTTCGGCGGATCGCCTAGTTCCGCTCAGCCCGCCGCTCCGCCTCGAGGCTGGCGGCGGCATCGGCATAGGCTTCCTGCCGGTCGACGCTCCAGTAGCGCAGCTCGTGCAGGGCAATGCGCCGGCCGGTGACCGCGCACAGGACATGGTCGCCGTCGGACAGCACCCGGAACGTCCCGTCGAGATAATGCAGCCGGGCAGCCCGCCCGGCACCGCTCATCAGCATTCAGGTCCTCTTACTCCCCGGGCTCGTCGAACAGGCCCGGATGCGGGTCGACATAGGGGCGGCGGCGGCCGCGCTCAACCCGCGGCGGAGCTCCGCCGGTTTCAACGGCCGCATCGACCCTGCCGTCGCCGAAGTGCAGAGTCAGCAGCCGCTCGGCGGTCGCCTCGGCGGCTCGGGTGATGGTCGAGCCGGAGCGGCCGGTGACCCGGACGAAGCCCTTGCCGAGCGGCCGGTCGGGGTGGACCAGCTCGGCCATCTTCCACAGCGCCGCGAGCCTGTCGCCGGCGCGTGCGAGGCGGTCGAGCAGAAGCTCGGGGCGGAGTCGGGGCCCGACCGCGTTCATATCCGCGCGGGCGTGAGACGCGCGCGCTGCCAGCGCCCGCGGCAGCCGATCGCCAAGGTCGTCCGAGCGCTGGACGAGCGGCGCGAACAAGGCCTGCGGCTCGGGCCAGCGCCGGGCAGTGAGGTCGAGCCGCTCGCGCGCCCGGTCGGCCTGGCGGGAAAGGCAGTGGCGGGCGCGATGGGCGAGGCCGTCGAGCTGGGCGTAGAGCTCGGAGCGGACCGGAACGGCGATCTCGGCGGCGGCGGTCGGGGTCGGGGCGCGCCGGTCGGCGGCGTGGTCGATGAGGGTCGTGTCGGTCTCGTGCCCGACGGCCGAAATCAGCGGGATCGGGCTGGCGGCGGCGGCGCGAACCACCTCTTCCTCGTTGAACGGCCACAAATCCTCGATCGAGCCGCCGCCGCGGGCGACGATGATCAGGTCGGGCCGCGGGCGGACATCGGGAAAGCCGCGGATCGCCTCGGCGATCCTGACCGCCGCGCCTTCGCCCTGGACCGGCACCGGCCAGACGATGACGTGGGTCGGGCAGCGGTCCTCGAGCCGGTGGAGGATGTCGCGGATCACCGCCCCGGTCGGCGAGGTGACGACTCCAACGACCTTCGGCAGGAAGGGCAGCGGCCGCTTGCGCTCGGCATCGAACAGACCCTCGGCGGCGAGCGCCTTCTTCCGCCGCTCGAGCAGGGCCATCAAGGCGCCCTCGCCGGCGAGCTCGAGCCGGTCGACGACCAGCTGATATTTGGAGCGGCCGGCGTAGGTCGTCATCTTGCCGGTGGCGATCACCTCCGCCCCGTCCTCCGGCCGGAAGGCGAGCGCCTGGGCGTTGCCGCGCCAGATCACCGCGTCGATGCACGCCGCCTCGTCCTTCATGGTGAAATAGCAATGGCCCGAGGCGTGGCGCTTGAAGCCGGAAATCTCGCCGCGCACGCGAACCCTCCCGAACGCCCCCTCGATCAGCCGTTTGACCGACCCGGCGAGCTCGCCGACCGTCAGCGGCGGCGAATTGTCGCCCGGCGGAGTGTCCGCTAACAGGCCCATGCTCGGCTCTTCGGGGAGATTCATGAACGTCCTGCTTCTCGGTTCCGGTGGCCGCGAGGATGCGCTTGCCTGGCGCCTGAGGCAATCGCCAAGCTGCGCCGAACTGATCGCCGCCCCTGGAAATCCCGGCATCGCCCGCTGGGCGGAGTGCGTGGCCATCGACCCGTGCGACCGCGCGGCGGTCGTCGAGCTGGCCGGCGAGCGAAAAATCGACCTCGTCGTGATCGGGCCGGAAGCGCCTCTGGTCGCGGGAGTCGCCGACGCCTTGCTCGAGTCCGGCTTCGCCGTGTTCGGCCCGAATGCGGCGGCTGCCCGGCTCGAGGGATCGAAGGGCTTCACCAAGGATCTGTGCCGGGATCACGGCATCCCGACCGCCCGCTACGCCCGGGTCGAGACCCAAGCCGACGCCCGCGCCGCCCTCGGTGAATTCGGCACGCCGGTGGTGATCAAGGCCGACGGCCTCGCCGCCGGCAAGGGCGTCACGGTGGCGATGAGCCGCGACGAGGCCGAGGCGGCGATCGCCGCCGCCGGCGACGGGCCGATGGTCATCGAGGAGTTTCTCCAGGGCGAGGAAGCGAGCCTGTTCGCTTTGATCGACGGCGAGGTGGCGGTCCCGCTCGCCTCGGCCCAGGACCACAAAAGGGTCGGCGAGGGCGACACCGGGCCAAACACCGGCGGCATGGGCGCCTACAGCCCGGCGCCGGTGCTGACGAAAGAGCTCGAAGCGCGAGCGATGGACGAGATCATCGGCCCGACGGCGCGGGCGATGGCGGCGGCTGGGGCGCCGTTTTCGGGAGTACTCTACGCCGGGCTGATGCTGACCGCGGAGGGCCCAAAGCTGATCGAATATAATGTCCGCTTCGGCGACCCCGAATGCGAGGCGATCATGCCGCTGATAGAGGGAGATTTCGCCGAGCTTCTGCTCGCGGTCGCCGCCGGCCGGCTCGGCGACATCGAGCCGCCGCGCCTGGCCGACAAGCATGCAATGACGGTGGTGGTCGCGGCGCGCGGCTACCCCGGCACCCCGGCCAGCGGCGGCGCGATCCGCGCGATCGAGGCGGCGGAGCAGGTCGACGGCGTCACCGTCTTTCACGCCGGCACGGCGCTGGGCGACGAGGGGCTGGTGGCCAAAGGCGGCCGGGTGCTGGCGATCACAGCGTGCGGCGACACTTTAGTCCAGGCGCGGGCGCGCGCCTATCGCGCCATCGACCAGGTCGATTTCGCCGACGGCTTCCATCGCACCGACATCGGCTGGCGCGAGCTCGAACGATCGGCCCCCGCGTTGGACGAACCGGCGCGATGATCCTGCTCTGGGATCTTTACTGGCCGGTGCTGGCCGCAGGCCTGGTCGCCGGCGTGGCGTTCGGCTGGCCGGCCCTGCAGGATGAGGACGGGGATCTGCGCCGGCGGCTGCTGGTGATTGCCGCCGGAGCGGCCGCAGCAATGGCGGCTGCGGCCCTCTGGCACGGTCCCGCCGGCACTGCCGTCAGCTTTGCCGCAACCGTCGAGAGCGACGCGCGGGCCGAGCTCGAACGGCTCGACATGGGCGCCGTGAACGTTCGGCTCGAGCGCGGCCCGATGCGCCGGAGCCTGGTGCTGGACGGTCCGGCCGACGCCTTCCAGCGCCGCGAGCTGAGGCGGCTGATGGACGAGACGGTCGGAATCGCCGATGCGCGCTGGGAAACGCAGCCGGGCGGCCTCACCCTGCCGCTGATCGTCGAGGCGATGCTGGCGTCGCTGGTCGCCTTTTCGTTCGGCCTTCTGTTCGCTTATCTGGTCGTTCTTCGCCGACGCGCGAACGCCAGCTGGAGATGGTGATGGACCAACAGTTGCTCGAAAATGTCCCTTTGATCCTGCTCATCCTGGCGATCACCCTGATCGTCGCGTTCCTCGTCCTTCGGCCGCGCCAGCGGGTGAAGCTCAGCGACGACACCCCGACGCGCCCGCACATGATGGACCGGCGCCCGCCCCGCGAAGGGACCGGCCTGGCCGGCGAAGCGGCGGCGGCGGCCAGCGACGTAACCGGCGAAGTGCTTGACGCCCGGGTCCACGACCATCTGTCCGGCGACGTCGCCGCCGACGACCTGCAGCGGCTCAAGGGTGTCGGGCCGAAGTTCGCGCAGCTGCTACGCGCGCAGGGGATCATGCGATTCGAGCAGATCGCCCGAATGTCGTCGACCGAGATCGACCGGCTCGACCGGGTGCTCGGGCCGTTCAGCGGGCGAATCGCGCGCGACCGCATCGTCGAGCAGGCGGAATATCTCGCCCGCGGCGACATCGACGGCTTCGAGCAAAGGTTCGGCAAGGTCTAACGCGCCGCGGCGGCCGCTAGCCAGTCCGATTGCGGGCGAGCCGGGTTCGTATCGCTGCTGGAAGCGCGCCGAACCTCGGATCGGCGCGAAGGCCGTCGAACGCGGGGTCGGCCAGCCCAATCTCGAACGGCTCGCCATTGTTGGCCCAGCCGCGCTCGACTGCCGCCTCCAA
>Ga0247719_1000902_pt1 | contig 14439 bp, 14 predicted proteins | sample 41E_DmetaG_FD_189046 | JGI IMG/M metagenome (GOLD analysis project Ga0247719, IMG submission 189046) | Soil microbial communities from hillslope of Landscape Evolution Observatory, University of Arizona, Oracle, AZ, United States - 4-1-E_D | ecosystem: Engineered > Artificial ecosystem >...
CGATTTGGCCTTGGCGATCGCCACGCCCTTCTTGCGCTCGGCCAGCGGCAGCAGCTGGTCGAGCTGGGCGAGCGTTTCGCGCGCCGGGCCTAGCCCCTGGGCCGCGGCGCGGCTGACATAGGCGTAGCCGAGCACCGGATCCTGGGTCACGCCGTCGCCGTTGAACAAGGCCGTGCCATAGACGAGCAGCGCGCGGGGCTCCCCCTTGTCGGCGGCCTTCTTCAGCCATTTCAGCCCGGCTCCCTGCTCGCCGTTCTGGAACAGCAGCAGGCCGAGCGTGGTCTGGGCATCGACATGGTCGCTCGCTGCGGCGCGCTCCAGCCACGTCCGCGCCGCGGCAAGGTTGGTGTTGACGCCGCGGCCGAGGCGATAGGCCTGGCCGAGGTTGAACTGGGCGTCGGCATCGCCGCGCTCGGCGAGCGGGCGCCAGATCGACACCGCAGCCGAATAATCGGCGCGCTGCCATGCCTCGATCCCGGCCTTTACCGACTGCGCCCACGCCGCCGAAGCGGCCAAGGCGAGCAGCACGCCGGTAACTAAGTATTTGGGACTCATAGCTTAACCCACCCCGTTCGCTCCTTAGCGCAGTGCCGCGCGAGCGCAAACAGCCTGTGGTCGCCGTTAACCAGATTTTAGAGCCTGCAGTGTCACTCCGCACGCTGAACTGACGCATTTGAGGCGAGGGGAAAAGCATGCGCGTCCTGGCAATGGCATCGCAGAAAGGCGGATCGGGCAAGACGACATTGTCCGGCCACCTCGCGGTGCAGGCGCAGCTGGCAGGGGCCGGCCCGGTCTGTTTGATCGACATCGACCCGCAGGGCAGCCTTGCCGACTGGTGGAACGAGCGCGAAGCCGACATGCCGGCCTTTGCGCAGACCACCGTCGCCCGGCTTGCAAGCGACCTCGAGGTGCTTCGCCAGCAGGGCTTCCGTCTTGCCGTGATCGACACCCCGCCGGCGATCACCATGGCGATCCAGAGCGTCATCGCGGTGGCCGAGCTGATCGTCATCCCGACCCGTCCGAGCCCGCACGACTTGCGTGCCGTCGGCGCCACCGTCGACCTGTGCGACCGCGCCGGAAAACCGCTGATCTTCGTCGTCAACGCAGCGACTCCAAAGGCCAAGATCACCTACGAAGCTGCGGTCGCGCTGTCGCAGCATGGCACGGTCGCTCCAGTCACGCTTCACCACCGCACCGATTTCGCCGCCTCGATGATCGACGGCCGCACCGTGATGGAGATCGACCCACAGGGCCGTTCGGCGCGCGAGGTGACCGAGCTGTGGGACTATATCTCCGACCGTCTCGAGAAGAATTTTCGCCGCACCGTCTTCGCCGCGCCGGGAGCGGCGCCCGGCATCGGCGTCCCGGCCAGTCCGCGTCCGGTCGGTGGCTTCGGCCGCCGCGTCGTCGGTCAGTAAGGGGGCGGCGCCGTGGCAGAAGCCAAGCCTTTCGCTTCCCTCTCCTCCGGACTTCTCGCCCGCAAGGGCGCAGCCCGCCCGGCCATGCGGCCGCAGGGCTTCGGCCAGGTCGGCAACGGCCTCGAGGACCTCGGCTGGAACGACATGGGCTTCGAGCCGCCCAAGCCGGCCGAAGCTCCGCGCGACGCCGACCATGACGCGTTCGGCGATGACGTCGTCGAGCATCCGCGCGCCCATCCCACCGGCCTGACGCCCATCGGCTCGCCGGTCCATGAGCAGCAGGCCGAGCTCGCCGACCGCCTCTACGAGTGCGAGGAGGACGAGGAGGTCGACGAGACCGCCGAGCTTTACGAACCCCAGGCAGAGCCCGCGCCGGCCAAGGTCAAGGCGCAGGCGCTTCCGCCAATCCCGGCGGCACCGGCCGAGATGGCCGCTCCCGCGCCGGCTCCTTCGGTCGCCGAGACAGTCGTCCCGACACCGGCCCCGCGCCGCGCGCCCCGGCCGCGCTCGGCGCCCGGCAGCAAGGGCAAGGCCGCCTTCACCCTGCGGCTCGATGCCGAACGTCACCTCAAGCTTCGGCTCGCCTGCGCGGTCGATGGCCGCTCGGCGCAGCAGCTTGTGACCGACGCGCTCGACCGGCTGCTTGCGGAAATGCCGGAACTGGACGCGCTCGCCGCGAAGGCCAAACGCAAAGGATAATCTCATGTCCACGTCGCTCCGCTTCGCCTCCGCTGCTTCGCTCGCCGCTCTCGCCACGGTCCTTGCCGGCTGCGTCGCGCCGCAGGGCAAAGTGGCGTCAGCCTCGCATTTCGGCGGCAAGGCGGCCGGCGACATCGGGCTTGCGACGCGTGCGCTTGCGGCGCTCAATGCGAACGATGTTCCGCTCGCTGTCTCCCTCGCCGAGCGCGCGGTGGCGAAGACTCCGCAGGATGCGGGCTTCCGCGCGCTTCTCGGCAACGCCTATTTCGCCGCCGGCCGGTTCCGCTCCGCCGAGCAGGCGTTCAGGGATTCGCTGACCATCTATTCGAACCAGCCCGAGGTGGTTCTGAAGCTCGCGCTGGTCCAGATCGCGCTCGGCAAGAATGCCGACGCATTGGCCTTCCTCAACGCCGGCCGCGCCGTGCTGAGCCCGTCCAACTACGGCCTCGCGCTGGCGCTCGCCGGTGAAACCCGCGAAGCCGTTGCCGTGCTGGAAGCCGCCGCGCGGGGCCCGGGCGCCGACCCGACGGTCCGCCAGAATCTCGCGCTCGCTTATGCCTTCGCCGGCGACTGGACCCAGGCGCGCACCGTCGCTGCCCAGGACGTCCCCGCATCGCAGCTCGATGCCCGTCTTCAGCAGTGGATGCAGCTCGCCAAGCCGGCGCGCCCGTCCGATCAGGTCGCGGCGCTTGTCGGAGTGACGCCCGCTGCGATCGATCACGGCCAGCCGGTGCAGCTCGCTCTCAGCCCGGGCGCGACGCGCCAGGCCGAAGCCGCGCCCGCCCCGGCGCCGTTCGCATCGCCGCAACCGCAGATGGTCGAGGCCGCGCCGCCGCCTGCGCCGCTGCCGCAAGCCTATGCCGCGGTCGAATACGCGCCGCCACCCCCGCCGGTTCGCGCGGTCGCCCCGGCACCGCCGCCGCCGCGCGAGTCTGCACTTGTCAGCATCGCCAGCGCCGCCGTCGGTAAAGCCAGGGACGCGCTTGCCGCAGTCGCGCCGACGCGGCACTCCGCCGCCAAACCCGCCGCTTCGGTAACCGTCAAACTGCCGCCGGCCCGTCCGGTGACGGCGCGGCGCGGCGAATCGCGGACCGTCGTCCAGCTCGGTGCCTATGGCTCGCCGCAGCGCGTGCTTGCGGCGTGGGATTCGGCGGCGCGCAAACATAGCGCGCTGCGCGCCTACATGCCGGTCAGCGCCCGCTTCGAAAGCCCGAAAGGCGTGTTCTACCGCCTGGCGGTCAAGGGGTTCGACAATCCCGCCGAGGCGCAGGCGTTGTGCACCCAGCTGCGCCGTTCGGGGGGAAGTTGCTTCGTGCGCGGCTTCGCCGGCGACGCGCCGGTCAGGATCGCGTCGCTCTAGGCGAGCAGCATCTCCAGGCACGCCATTCTGACGGCGACGCCCATTTCGACCTGAAGCGTGATCAACGACCGCTGCGGATCGTCCGCGATCCGGTCCTCGATCTCGACTCCGCGGTTCATCGGCCCGGGGTGCATCACCACGGCGTCCGGAGCGGCGCGCGACAGTCGCTCGGCGGTTAGCCCGTAACATTCGAGATATTCGCCCGGGGCATCCCCAAGCTGGGCGTCCAGCCGTTCGCGCTGGACTCGCAGCATCATCACCACGTCGGCCCCTTCGACGGCCTCGTCGACGCTCAGCTGCGCGGCACCGTCCGGCATCAATGCACGGGGCCCGGCGAGCCGGACCTCGGCGCCCAGCCGCGGCAGCAGCTTGGCGTTGGAGCGGGCGACGCGGCTGTGGCGGATGTCGCCGCAGATCGCCACCTTCAGCCCCTCGACGCGCCCGAGACGGTGACGGATCGTCGCCGCGTCGAGCAGCGCCTGGGTGGGATGCTCGTTGGTGCCGTCGCCGGCGTTGATCACCGGCGAATCCACCAGCAGCGCGACCGCCGCCGGCGCGCCATTCTCGCGGTGGCGGATGACCAGCGCGTCGGGCCGCATCGCGTTCAATGTGCGCGCGGTGTCCTCCAGCGTTTCGCCTTTCTTGACCGAGCTGTGCTCGACCGACAGCGCGACGACCGCGCCGCCGAGCCGGTGCGCGGCTGTCGCGAACGACATCGCCGTGCGGGTCGAATTCTCGTAGAACAGGTTGAACAGGATTTTGCCGTCGAGAGCCTTTGGAGCATTGCGCTCGCGGTTGGCGGCGAGGAATTGCTCGGCGCGATCGAGAATCCGCGCAATCTCTTCGTCGTTCAGGGAATCGATGGAGAGCAGGTCCACGAGGGCCGGGCCTAGCCGCCGCTGCCGAGATTCGCCAGCGCGTCGATCGCCCCCTGGAGGATGTGCGCGGCGGCGAGCGCATCGACCTTCTCCGCGCGCCGGGCGCGGCTGACGTCGGCTTCGATCATTGCACGCTCGACCGCCTGGGTCGACCAGCGTTCGTCCCACAGCAGGATCGGCAGGCCGAGTGGAGCCAGGTTGCGGGCGAAGGCGCGAACCGACTGGGTACGCGGCGAATCGCTGCCGTCCATGTTCAGCGGTAACCCCACGACCAGTCCCACGACATGCTCGTGCTCGACGAACGCGCGCAGGCTCTCCAGATCCTTGGTGAATTTGCCGCGTCGGATGGTCTCGGCCGGTCCGGCGAAGTGCCAGCCGGCATCGCAGATGGCGAGGCCGATGGTCTTGGTGCCGACATCGAGGCCCGCGAGCTTGCCGCCGGCCGGAAGGGCAGACGCGAATTCCGCGATCGAAGGCGCGATCAGCGCTGCCATGCCGCCGTCCTGCGTTCGGCGTCGCGCCGGATCGCGCCCCAGAACAAGGCATAATCGAACACGTGGTAATTGTTGCCCGGAAGGACGAACGGCCCGAGCGGAGGGATTTCGCCCTCGACGATCAGCAAGCCCCGCTCGCACCGCGCGCCGACGCGCCCGGGCTCGAGCCTGGCCGAGGCCAGGTTCGCCGTGGGCACGAGCGTCCCGGGATTGTGGGCCGGCCGCCCCGAACTGCCGGTCGTTCCCGTGATCGGGTTGACGCACAGCACGTCGCGGTCGCGGCGCTCGCCGCCATTCAGCCCGCGCGTCTTCGTCCACTGATCGAGGATCAGCTCGGGATTGGCCGGGTCGCGAAAGCTCATCCATGACAGGATGCAGCCCGTCTGGTCGGGTGCCGCGCAGGAAGGCAGGCCGAGTGCGGGAAGATCGCTGTTCACATCGATCGGCCAGCCGACGACATAAGCGGCGACGATGCGCCGCGCGATCGGCTTCCCGGCCACCTGGCGCTGGAGCAGCCGCTCGAGGTGAAGCGCGCCTTGGCTGTGCCCGGCAAGGATGATCGGCTGATCTTCCGGCACCTGGCTCAGGAACTCGGTAAAAGCGGCTTCGACATCCTGGTACGCAACCGCCAGCGCCTTCTGCGCATCGGAACTGTTCAGCAGGAAGGCGCCATAGGCGGCCTGCCGATAACGCGGGGCCCACACCTGGCCCGCGCCGTTGAAAGCGCTCGCCTGGCTTTCGACGAACAGCCTGGTGCGGAATTCGGTCTGCGCGTCGGCGACGAAGGGGGCGTTCCAACGTTCGCGTTCGAGATAGGTGGTCGGGTGGATGTAGAAGACCGCCGCGCGGCGGGCGCCGCCGTCGTCTGTCACCTCACCGGGAAGCCATAGCGAGGGATCGCCGCTCGTTCCGGGGCGCGCGACCCACAGCGAAGGGTCGCGATAGACCGGCGCTCCGCCTTGCGGTGGCGGCTCGAAGCGGCCCTTGGGCACGGCTTGCTGGACCAGCGCGCGTCCGCCCCACTGGTAGATTGCGAACGCGCCTGCGACGATCAGCAGGGTGAGGACGAAGATCAGCCCGAGGAATCGCCGTGCGCACATCGGGCGGGGCCCTATTGGTCAACGCTGACGCAGGCAATGCCGCAATGCCCGACGTAAGAAAGGGGCGGCCCCGGAAGGCCGCCCCAAACTTATTCGTGGTCGCGAGTTTAGCGGTTCTGCGACTGCAGCTGGCGGATCGCATTCTGGGTCAAGGCCCGCGAACCGTTCTTGGCGTCGCACGTCGCGCCGCCCCTCTTGGCCTGCTGCGCAAGCACGTTGGCGTTGACGTCGCAGACGGTGGCGGCGACGCCGACCGGCACGTTGACGGTGATCGGGGCCGACACATTGTCGAGCACCGAGACCTGCGAGTTGTTTAGGAAGTTCTTGAGGATGTCGACGTTCTGCACGTTGACGGCCACAAGGCCGCTGCCGCCCGTCTGGGCGAGCGCCGGCGTCGAAATCGCGGCAACGACGGCCGCTGCAATCATCATCTTACGCATGACTAGTTCTCCTTGAGTGGTTTCGGCACGCCGATTTGCGGCGCGCCAGGCACCTCCTCTCGAAGGCACGGGCTCTAAAACGCCCAAGGCCCCGCGAAGTGGATGAATAGGCATTCAGGAAGGACCGGCTGCCATTGCCGCACGACGAACCGCAGCCGCTTTCGGGCTGTGCCATTGCGCGCGGTAAGGGCTGCAGGGGAACAAGCGCGTGTCGGCAGTCGGCAGCGAAACATTCGACGGACAGCCGCAGACGCCATAGAGTGCGGCCAATGAGATTGCCGCTGGCCCTCCCGATCGCCGCCATCGTCGGAATGTCCTCCGCCGGATGCGTGCCCATGATGGCCGCTTCGGCGGTCAGCATGGCGGCCGAGACGGCCCGAGGCGCTCCGGTCAGCAACGCCGCCTTAGGTCCGCAGGCCCGCGACGCCTGCACCGCGCAGGCGAAGAGATACGGCGCCGTCCATGTGATCGACGTCGAGCAGCGCCGTATCGACCGCATCATCGTCTGGGGAACCGTCGACGATGGCAAGCAGAAGCGCTCGTTCCAGTGCGATTTCGGGACCAAGGTCGATCGCTTCACCCTGCGGCCGATCACGGCGTCGCGCTGACGGCAGGTCTTGCCGGACGAGCCGCTTGCCGCCCTCCGGAGCGGCGGCTATCCGCGCGCCATGTCCGTTTCCACTGAACAGGTGCGCCATATCGCAAAGCTCGCGCGCATCGCCATGAGCGACGAGGAGATCGAGCGGCTTGCGCCCGAGCTCAACAACATCCTCGGCTGGGTCGAGCAGCTCGGCGAAGTGAACACCAATGGCGTCGAGCCGCTGACCGCGGTGATCGACCTGAAGCTGCGCCTGCGCGACGACGCGGTCACCGACGGCGACTGCCGCGATGCGGTTCTCGCCAACGCTCCGGAAGCGCAGCACGGCTTCTTCGCCGTTCCGAAGGTCATCGAATGAGCGAACTTACGGCCAAGACCATCGCCGAGCTTCGCGACGGCTTCCGCTCGGGCGACTTCACTGCGCGCGAGGTCGCCGAGGAATTCAATGCCGCCGTCGCCGCGGCGAAGGCGCTGAATGCGTTCACCGTCGGAACCCCCGACGACGCGCTCGCTGCCGCCGATGCCGCCGACAAGGCGCGCGGCAATGGCGACCTCGCTTCGCTCGCCGGCATCCCGCTCGGGATCAAGGATCTGTTCGCGACGCGCGGGGTCGACACGACTTCGGGCAGCCGCATCCTCAAGGGCTTCAAGCCACCCTACGAAAGCACCGTCACCGCCAATTTGCGCAAGGCCGGCGCCGGCATGCTCGGCAAATTGAACATGGATGAGTTCGCGATGGGCTCGTCCAACGAGACCAGCGCTTACGGGCCGGTGATCAGTCCGTGGAAACGCAATGACGGAAGCAATGTCTCGCTGACCCCTGGCGGCTCGTCGGGCGGCTCAGCGGCCGCGGTCGCCGCCGGCATCGCTCCAGGCGTTACCGGTACCGACACCGGCGGCTCGATCCGCCAGCCCGCGGCCTTCACCGGCATTTGCGGTATCAAGCCGACTTACGGCCGCTGCTCGCGCTGGGGCATCGTCGCTTTCGCCAGCTCGCTCGACCAGGCCGGGCCGATGGCGAAGACAGTGCGCGACTGCGCGATCCTGCTTGAGGCGATGGCGGGGTTCGACCCCAAAGACTCGACCTCGCTCGACCTTCCGGTACCGCAGTGGGAAGCCAATTTATCCAGCGACCTCCAGGGCAAGCGCGTCGGCATTCCCAAGGAATATCGGATCGACGGTGTCCCGGTCGAGATCAACGCTTTGTGGGACCGCGGCATCGAATGGCTGAAGGACGCGGGCGCGACCCCGGTCGAGATCAGCCTTCCGCACACGAAGTACGCGCTTCCGACCTATTACATCATCGCCCCCGCCGAGGCTTCCTCCAACCTCGCCCGCTATGACGGCGTCCGCTACGGCCTGCGCGAAGAGGGGGTGAAGAGCCTCGACGACATGTATGCCGCGACCCGCGCCGCGGGCTTCGGCGCCGAGGTCAAGCGCCGGATCATGATCGGCACCTACGTGCTCTCCGCCGGCTTCTACGACGCTTATTTCACCAAGGCGCAAAAGGTCCGCGCTCTGATCAAGCAGGACTTCCGCGAGGCGTTTGAGCGCTGCGACCTGATCCTCACCCCGACCGCGCCGTCGGCCGCCTTCGGGATCGGCGAAACCACCGATCCCCTGGCGATGTATTTGAACGACGTCTTCGCCGTCCCGGCGAGCCTTGCCGGCCTTCCGGCGATGAGCGTCCCCGGCGGTCTTGACGGGCAGGGGCTTCCGCTCGGCCTCCACATCATCGGCAACGAGCTCGACGAACAGGGCGTGCTCAATGCCGGCTTAGCCATCGAGGAGCGCGCGGGCTTTATCGCGCGGGCGGAGAAATGGTGGTGAAGGTCCGCTTGCGCGAGGAAGGCGAGGAGCTCGACCGCCGCATCGACCTGGTGAACGTCGTCTTTGGCGCCGCGCTCGGCGGTTATATCGGTGTCGTCATGACCCAGCGCGACCTCGACGCCTATCGCGGGCTCGTCTTGTCGCTGGTCCTGATCATCGTCGTTTGCCTGCTGGTCGCGGTCCGCAACCTCATCCATGTGCTGCGCGGCACCAAGAGCGGCAGCTGGAGGATCCCGGTGCTGATCTTTGGCCTCGCGACGGTCTTTTTCGCCGCGATCCGTGGCGACACCTACCTCGACATTGGAGTGCTACTGCCGATCGCGATCGGATGGCTGTTCGCGTTCGTCATCGTCGTCTCTTCCCATGCAATCCTGTGCAAAGATGCGAAACATGAGCGCACCATTCACCATTAAGGGCGAAACCGGCGAGTGGGAGGTCGTGGTCGGCCTCGAAGTTCACGCCCAGGTGGTCTCCAGCGCCAAGCTTTTCTCCGGGGCCGCCACCGCCTTCGGGGCCGAGCCCAATACCCAGGTCAGCCTGGTCGACGCGGCGATGCCGGGGATGCTTCCCGTCCCCAACCGCGAATGCATCCGCCAGGCGGTGCGCACCGGAATGGCCCTCGACGCGGTAATCAACCGCTGGAGCCGCTTCGACCGCAAGAATTATTTCTACGCCGATCTTCCGCAGGGCTATCAGATCAGCCAGCTCTACCATCCGCTGGTCGGCGAGGGCGAGGTCGAGATCCTGCTCGACGAGAAGGACGAGGGCAGCGCCAAGCGCATCGGCATCGAGCGAATCCACGTCGAGCAAGACGCGGGCAAGCTGATGCACGACCAGCATCCGACCATGTCCTACGTCGACCTCAATCGCTGCGGCGTTGCCCTGATGGAGATCGTCTCGCGGCCGGACATGCGCTCGCCCGCCGAAGCCGGCGCTTACCTACGCAAGCTGCGTTCGGTCTTGCGCTACGTCGGCAGCTGCGACGGCAATATGGAGGAAGGCTCGATGCGCGCCGACGTCAATGTCAGCGTACGCAGGCCGGGCGAGGAATTCGGCACCCGCACCGAGACCAAGAACGTCAACAGCGTCCGCTTCGTGATGCAAGCGATCGAGCATGAGGCCAAACGCCAGGTCGCGCTGATCGAGGAAGGCGGCACGGTCGTCCAGGAAACCCGCCTGTTCGACCCCGACAAGGGCGTGACCCGCCCGCTCCGCTCCAAGGAAGACGCGCACGATTACCGCTATTTCCCCGACCCGGACCTGCTCCCGCTCGAGCTCGACGAGGCGTTCCTCGAAGAATGCCGCGCGTCGCTGCCCGAGCTGCCGGACGCCAAGCGCAAGCGCTACGAGGCGCTCGGGATCACGCCCTACAATGCCAGCGTGCTGACCGCCGAAGTCGAGACCGCGCGCTGGTTCGATGCCTTGCTCGAGGCCGGCGCGGAACCCAGGCAGGCGGCCAATTGGGTCGTCGCCGAGCTGTTCGGCGCCTTGAACCGCCGCGGCGAGAGCATCGAGGAAAGCCCGGTCACGCCGGTCGCTGCGGCCGAGCTGCTCGGCCTCGTCGCCGACGGGACGATCAGCGGCACCATCGCCAAGCAGGTGTTCGAAATCATGCTCGAGACGGGGCAGGGCGCCGCCGCGATCGTCGAGGAGCGCGGCCTCAAGCAGACCAGCGACACGGGCGCGATCGACGCCGAGATCGACAAAATCCTCGCCGCCAATTCCGACAAGGTCGCCGAATATAAAGGCGGCAAGCAGCAATTGTTCGGCTTCTTCGTCGGCCAGGTGATGAAGGCGATGGCCGGCAAGGCCAATCCGAAGCTCGTCAACGAGCGGCTGCGGGAGAAATTGGGCTGATGCGTAAATTGATCCTCGCTGCGGCGATCGCTCTGTCCACGTCCGCCGCGGCGATCCCGCCGGTTCCACCGCCGCCTCCACCCGCGCCGCCGCCAAAGCTCCTCGTCGTCATCTCGGTCGACCAGCTCGCCGCCGACCTGTTCGACCAATATCGTCCCCATTTTACCGCCGGCCTTGCCCGGCTCGCTTCGGGCACAGTGTTCCGCAACGGCTACCAAAGCCATGCCGCGACCGAGACCTGCTCGGGCCATTCGACCATTCTCACTGGTGCCCTTCCTGCGCGCTCCGGCATTATCGCCAATTTGTGGATCGACCAGTCGGTCGCCCGTCCCGACAAGAATATCTATTGCGCAGAGGACGTCACCGTTCCGGGCAGCAGTTCGACCAAATATCAGGTTTCTCCCCGCCATCTGATGGTGCCGACGCTCGGCGAAATGATGAAGGCGCGCTGGCCCGCCAGCCGCAATGTCGCGGTTGCCGGCAAGGACCGCTCGGCGGTGATGATGACCGGGCGCAACGTCGATCAGCGCTGGTACTGGTCGGGGTCGAAGTTCGCTACCGACCTTTCCGCTGCGCCGGTCCCAGAGGCTGCGGTCAAAATCAACGCCCTCGTCGCACAAGGGCTGGCCCAGGCTCGTCCCGCGCTGGAGCCGCCGCCCTTCTGCCTGGCGAAGGAGCGCCTCATTCCGATCGAGGGCGGCGGCAAGCCGGTCGGCACGGGTCGGCTGTCTCGGGCTGCCGGGGAGGTTGCCGGTTATCGCGCTTCGCCCGAGCTCGACGGCGCGACTCTCGCCCTTGCCGCGGCGCTGGTCGATGAAATGCAGCTCGGCCGCCGGGCCGAGCCCGACATGCTCGCCGTCAGCCTCGCGGCGACCGACTATGTCGGCCACGCCTACGGCACCGAGGGGCCGGAGATGTGTCTCCAGCTGCTCGAGCTCGACCTCGAGCTCGGCGACTTCTTCAAAATGCTCGACAGCCGCGGAATCGATTATGCCGTCGCTCTCACCGCCGACCACGGCGGCAAGGACGTGCCGGAGCGCGAGCGGCTAACCGGGGTCGCCGGCGCGGCACGCGTCGACCCCGCGCTCGGCGCCAGCGCGATGGGCCGCGCGCTGACCGCCAGGCTCGGCCTTTCTGGGCCGGGCCTGCTCGGCGAAAGCAGCTTCGGCGACATGTACATTGACCGCAATCTGCCGGCGGCGGCACGCAAACGCCTGCTCGACGCGGCGGTCGCGGCCTATCGCGCTCATCCCCAGGTCGAGGCGGTGTTCACGGCCGACCAGATCGCGCGCACGCCTTTGCCAAAGTCGTCGCCCGACCGCTGGAGCCTGCTCGAGCGGGCGCGGGCGAGCTTCTATCGCGGCCGTTCAGGCGATTTCCTCGTGCTCCTCAAAAAAGACATCACGCCGATCCCCGACACCAGCCGCTACGTCGCCACCCATGGCAGCCCATGGGACTATGACCGCCGCGTGCCGATCCTGTTCTGGCGCAAGGGCATGCCGTCGGCGATGCCGGCGCGCGCCGCCGACACGGTCGACATTGCGCCGAGCCTGGCCGCCTGGATTGGCCTGCCGCTCGACAAGGGGAGCGTCGACGGCAAGTGCCTCGCCGGCATCTCCGGCCTCGTCTGCCCAGCTGCTCCGGCCACTCGCTAGCCTCCTCCGTAACCGTTTAAAAAGACGGCCTTTTCTTTCATCCGCGGTTCAGGCATGAACGCGCAATGGCCAGTTCTGGGGAAGGGCGCATGGGCGCGCCTCTTGGAGGAATCCTGATGCGGAAATGGGGTCTTGCCGTCTGCGTGGCGGCCGGCGTCGCGACCAGCGCGTGCGTCCAGACCAAGCAATATGCCGACATGCAGTTCACGCCGCCGTCCGGCAATTACAAGCTGCTTGTCCTGCGCCCTGACGTCACGGTTGGATCGCTGACGACGGGCGGGATGGTCGAGCCCCGTGCCGACTGGACCGAGCAGGCCCGCGCGTCGATCGTCCAGGCGCTTCGCGCCCAGCAGGCGACGCGCGGCGGCAACGTGCTGATCGTCGAGCGCCGCAACGAGGTCCCCGGCGTTTCGGCCCAGGAGCTCGCAGACATCGAGCGGCTCAACATGGCAGTCAATCAGGCGATCGTTCGGCACAAATATCTCGGCGACTATCTGCCGACCAAATATGGCCGCGGGCTCGACTGGACGCTCGGCCAGGATGCGGTTCGGCTCGGGCAGAAGACCGGGTTCGATTATGCGCTGTTCCTGCATGCCGAGGATCAGGTCGCATCGACCGGGCGGGTCGCGCTCGGCGTGCTCGGCATCGCCGGCTGCTTCGTCGGCTTCTGCGCGCCCAACATCGGCGGCGCGACCCAGCTCAACTATGCCTCGCTGGTCGATCTCAAGACGGGCGAGGTGGTCTGGTTCAACGTCGTTCGCGCCGGCAGCGAGGTGCCCGGCATCAAGTTCGGCGACCTGCGCACGCCCGAGGGTGCCGCGCAGATGATCGACCGACTGCTCGGCCGGATGAAGCCCGGCCTTGCCATCCGCCGCGGCCAGGAGACTCGCTGATGTGCATGCGCTGTTTTGAGATGAGCCGCCGTTCGCTGCTCATCGGCGGCGGGGCTGCGGCTGCCGCCCTCCACACCGGCGTCGCGCAGGCGCGCGTCCGGCCGCAGGACATGGTGCCGCTAGTCGGCCCGGGCTTTCGCCCGACCGACAAGGACGAGCAGGGCCTGTGGCAGCAGATGGAGCGGGTCGAGGAAGAGATCGCCGGCTCCAACCTGTTGATCCAGGATCCGCAGATCACCGGCTATTTGCGCGATATCATCGGCAGCGTCGGCGGACCGGCGGCCAAGGATTTCCGGATCTACGTCGCGCGAATCCCCGAATTCAACGCGATGATGTTCCCGACCGGCTTTTCGATCGTCTTCTCGGGGCTGCTGCTGCGCATGCGCAACGAGGCACAGCTGGCCGGGGTCATCGCCCACGAAGCCGGCCACTTCCTGCGCCGGCACATGATCCGTTCGTGGCGCGACATGCGGCGCAAGACCGACCTCTTCGCGATCGGCTCGATGCTGGCCGGAGTGGGCGGCGCCGCTGGCGGCGTCTATGTCGGCGACTATGTCCGCCTCGCCGAGCTCGGCACGCTTCTCTCGCTGTTCCGCTACAGCCGGACGATGGAGGCCGAAGCCGACGCGATGGGCGCGAAGCTGCTCGAGGAAGCGGGCTACCCGCCGATGGAAATGGCAACCATCTGGCAGCAGCTGATCGGCGAGGAGAAGGCCAGCGCCGCCTACCGCGGCAAGCGCCGCCAGCGCAGCTTCGACCTGTTCGCGACTCACCCCTCGCCCGAGGACCGGATCGCCCATCTTCGCCGCGACGCGATCGAGGTGACGGTGCCGGGCAAGGCCTATGACAACCGCCGCGCGCGTTACCTTTCGACCATCGGGCCGATCCGGCAGACGCTGCTCGACGATCAGGTCAAGCTCAATGACCCGGGCGCCAGCCAGTATCTGATCCAGACGCTCGCCCAGGACGGATGGAACGGGCTGCTGCGCTTCTACGAAGGCGAAATCTGGCGTTTGCGCGGCCGCGTCGGCGACATTGAGCGGGCCGAGCAGAGCTACGCCGCCGCAGTGCTTTATCCGGACGCGCCGGCCGAGGCTTGGCGTTCGCACGGCATTGCGCTGCTCAAGGTCGGCCGCACGGTCGAGGCGCGCGCCGCCTTTGCCCGTTATCTCGCGATGAAGCCCGATGCTCCGGATGCCGCCTGGGTGCGGCAGATG
>Ga0247719_1000903_pt1 | contig 14438 bp, 13 predicted proteins | sample 41E_DmetaG_FD_189046 | JGI IMG/M metagenome (GOLD analysis project Ga0247719, IMG submission 189046) | Soil microbial communities from hillslope of Landscape Evolution Observatory, University of Arizona, Oracle, AZ, United States - 4-1-E_D | ecosystem: Engineered > Artificial ecosystem >...
TGCCTCCTTTGGGCGCCGGGATTTCCACAGGCTAATCGACAGGATCCGCGCCGCGCCCAGCGGGATCTGCTATCGGGCCGGAGCGATCTTCAGGATGCGGTCGTCGCCGGGGCGCGCTCTGCCCCTTCCGTCCTGGTTCGACGTCGTGAAGTAGACGGCGCCGTCGGGACCGACGGCGACGTCGCGGATGCGCCCGTACTCCCCTTCGTACAGCACCTCCTCGCCGGCGACCGAACCGTCGGCGGCAAAGCTGAGGCGCCGCAGCCCTTCACCCCTCAGGGTGCCGAAGAGCATCGACCCCTTCCACTGCGGGATCAGGTCGGCGTCGTAGACCACGCAGCCAGCCGGCGCCACCGCGGGCGAGTAGTTGCGGATGCCGTTGCCGGCGGTGCCCGGCCAGCCGCCGTCGAAGCCCTCGGTGAGCACGTTGACCTCGTCGTTGCCGGTGGGGCCGTGCTCGGTCGACAGGAAGCGCCCGCCGGGCGCGAAGCAGAGCCCCTCGGGGTTGCGATGGCCCCGGCTGAACACTGTGGCCCCGCCGTTGTCAGGGTCGACCGTAAGCACCTTGCCGTTGAGGGACGACGGGTTGGGGGCCAAGCCCGTCTGGCCGGCGTCGCCGGTTGACGCGTACAGGGTGCCATCGGGGCCGAACCGGAGCCGGCCGCCGTCATGGATCGAGGCCCGGGCGATGCCGGAGACGAGCACCTTCTGGGACCCGTCCGCCTCCAGGCGCACGATCCGGTTGTCCTGGGCCGCGGTGTACATGAGGAACATCCGGCCCTGGCGGTCGATCTCGAGGCCCATGAGCCCGCCCTCGCCGATCGGCGAGACGCCGGCGATGTCCCGGGACGGCCCGTCCAGCTTGGTCAGCCGTCCGGGTCGCTCGGTGAACCACAGGGCTCCGGAGGAGTCCCACGCCAGCGACCACGGAACCTCCAGCCCCCGGGCCACCTCGGTGACCTCGAGCTCGACCGGTCCGGCCGCCGGCTCGGTGCCGCCGGCGCCGGCGCCCGTGCCCCCCGCCGACGGCGCCGCCGGCGGGTCGGCGGAGTCCGAGCAGGCCGCCACCAGGAGGGAGAGGGCGAGGGCGATCGCGAGGCGCCGGACCACCAGGGAGCGGCTCAGTCGGCGGCAGCCAGGCCGATGGGGCAGCTGACGCCCGTGCCGCCCAGGCCGCAGTAGCCGTTGGGGTTCCGGGCCAGGTACTGCTGGTGATAGTCCTCGGCGTAGAAGAAGTCGTGCCGCTCGGCCACCTCGGTGGAGATCTGGCCGTAGCCGGCCTCATCGAGCATCTGCTGGTAGGTGTGCTTCGACGCCTCGGCCGCCGCCAGCTGGGCCGGCGACGACGCGTAGATGGCGGAGCGGTACTGGGTGCCCACGTCGTTGCCCTGGCGCATCCCCTGGGTGGGGTCGTGGCTCTCCCAGAAGATCCGAAGCAGGGTGTCGTAGGACGTCACCGCCGGGTCGAACACGACCAGCACCGCCTCGGTGTGGCCGGTCCGGCCGCTGCACACCTCCTCGTAGGTGGGATTGGGGGTGAAGCCGCCGGCGTAGCCGACGGCGGTCGTGTACACCCCGGGGGCGGTCCAGAACTTGCGCTCGGCGCCCCAGAAGCAGCCGAGGCCGAAGATGGCCGTCTCCATGCCGTCGGGGAAGGGGGGCTTGATGGGCGTCCCCTTCACCAGGTGCCGGTCGGTCACGGGCATCGGGTCGTCACGTCCGGGAAGCGCCTCCTCGGACGTCGGCAGGCGGCTCTTGTGCCGCGCGAAGAGCATGGTTCAAGTATGGGCCACCCTATGGTGGTTGCGGTGGCGGTCCGGCTCCAGTTCATCCCCCGCAAGGAGCCACCGGACCTGCTCGACCTGCCGTGGTCGGTCCCGCTGGAGGATTGGGACCACCCCCGCCTCGTCCGCATGGCCAAGGGCAGGAGCCGCCACGTCGTCCGCTTCGTGAGCGACGGCGACCGTGTCTACGCCCTGAAGGAAACCACCCAGGCCGACGCCGAGCGCGAGTACGCCATGCTCCGCCTGCTCGCCGAGGAGAACCTGCCCGTGGTGGAGGCGGTGGGGCTGGTCACCGGGCGCACGACGCCGGCCGGCGCCGCGCTCGGCGCCATCCTCGTGACCCGCTACCTCGACTACGCCCTGCCCTACGGGTACCTGTTCGGCGTCGAAGGGGGCCACGGGCTCGGCCGCAAGCTGGTCGACGCCGCCGTCGTCCTGCTCGTCCAGGTCCATGTCGAGGGCTTCTTCTGGGGGGACTGCTCCCTCGCCAACCTGCTGTTCCGGCGCGACGCCGGCGCCCTGATGGCCTACCTGGTCGACGCCGAGACCACCGAGCACCGCCGGCCGCTGCCGGAGGGCATGCGGGCCGCGGACGTGGAGCTGGCCCGGGAGAACGTGGCCGGCGGGCTTCTCGACCTCGAGGCCGCCGGCCGCCTGTCGCCCGACGTCGACGTGCTGGAGCTGGCCGACCTCCTCGAGGAGCGGTACACGCTGCTGTGGAACGAGCTCACCGCCAGCCTCGACATCGACATGGGCGAGCGCCACCTCATCGAGGGTCGCATCCGCCGGCTCAACGAACTGGGCTTCGACGTCGGCGAGCTGGTCGTCGAGCAGGAGGCCGGCGCCGAGCGCCTGCGGGTCACGCCGGCGCTGGTGGAGGAGGGCCATCACTTCCGGGAGCTGCGCCGGCTGACCGGCCTGGAAGTCCAGGAGAACCAGGCCCGCCGGCTCCTCAACGACATCGCCGCCTTCGGCGCCTACCTGGCCCGGGTGGAGAGCCGCCCGCCGCCCCAGGCCGTCGTGGCCGCCCGGTGGATCGCCGAGGTCTACGAGCCGATGGTGGCCGAGATCCCGCCGGAGCTGGTGGGCCGGCGGGAGCCCGCCGAGCTGTTCCACGAGCTGCTCGAGCACCGCTACTACCTGTCCGAGGCCGCGGGCCACGAGGTCGACAACGACACGGCCATCCGGTCCTATATCGACTCCGTCCTGCGCTTCCGGCCCCAGGAGCGGGTCATCTTCGATGACAAGGGATACAGCATCTTCAACGACGGGGTGTAACCCCGGCCCCAATTGGTATAAAACCTGTGCACACCAGACGATGGGGGGGCGGCGTGTCCAACGGACGCAGGAGGCCGGTAGTCCTGGCCATCGTCCTGCTCGGGTCGGTTGTCGCCGGCTGCGGTGGCGGCGGCTCTGGCGTCCCCACGCTCAACTGGTACATCAATCCCGACAACGGCGGGCAGGCCGAGCTGGCCGCCAAGTGCTCGGCGGCGTCGGGTGGCGCCTTCCAGATCAAGACGTCGATCCTCCCCAACGACGCCACGTCCCAGCGCGAGCAGCTCGTCCGCCGGCTGGCGGCCAAGGACTCCTCGATCGACCTGATGAGCCTCGACCCGCCCTTCATCCCCGAGTTCGCCGAGGCCGGCTTCCTGCGCCCGTTCACCGACGCCGAGGCCCGGGAACTCACCGAGGGCGCACTATCGGGGCCCATCGAGTCCGGCACCTGGGACGGCAAGCTCATGGGGGCACCCTTCTGGGCCAACACCCAGTTGCTGTGGTTCCGCAAGTCCGTGGCCCAGGCCGCCGGCATCAACCCGGCCCGGGATCCGGTGACCTGGAGCCGGCTCATCGAGGTGGCATCGGCGGCCGGAAAGACGGTGGAGGTCCAGGGCAACCTCTACGAGGGCTACATGGTCCTCATCAGCGCCCTGGTGTCCTCCGCCGGCGGCACCATCCTGGAGAACCCCGAGGCGGGCAAGAACGTGCGACCGGCGATCGACTCCGACGCCGGCCGCAAGGCGGCGGCCGTCATCCAGGAGCTCGGTCGGTCCCCGGCCGCCAACCCGGCGCTGTCCACCACCGACGAGGAGGCCGGGCGGGCCGCCTTCCAGGGCCCCCAGGGCGGGTACATGGTGAACTGGGCCTACATCTACGGGGCGGCCCAGGAGGCGGTCGCCGCCGGCACCCTGGACAAGGCGGTGCTGGACGACATCGGCTGGGGCCGGTACCCACGGGTCGACACCGGCACCCCGAGCCGCCCACCGCTCGGTGGCATCAACCTGGGCATCGGCGCCTTCGGTAAGCACAAGGACCACGCTGTCCAGGCGGTCCGGTGCATCACGTCTCAGGAGAGCCAGATCCAGTACATGCTCAAGTCGAAAAACCCCGGCGCCCGCGCTGCGGTCTACGACAACCCCGAGGTCCGGACGGTCTTCCCCATGGCCGACGACCTCCGCCAGTCGTTGGCCGAAGGCGCCCCCCGACCCCGAACGCCCTACTACACCGACGTGAGCACGGCGGTGCAGCGCAGCTTCCACCCGCCGGCCTCCGTCGACCCCAACCGCACGCCGGCCAAGGCCGCCAAGCTCATCGTCGACGTCCTGAAGGACAAGGTCCTCCTGTGACCAGCACCGTCACGGCGGCGCCGGCGGTCGGCGTCCCCGTCACCGACCGCACCCGCAACGAGAGGCGGCTCGGGTGGAAGCTCACCGCGCCGGCGGTCATCGTGATGCTGGCCGTCACCGCCTACCCGATGCTGAACGCCCTGTGGCTCTCGCTGTTCAGCTACCGGCTTACCGACCCGGCGGCCCGCGAGTTCATCGGGCTGCGCAACTACGGCGTGGTGCTCTCCGACGCCCTGTGGTGGCAGACCGTGTTCACGACCGTGATCATCACGGTCATCACCGTGGCCGTCGAGCTGGTGATCGGATTCGCCTTCGCCATGGTCATGCACCGGGTGATCTTCGGGCGCAAGGTCGTGCGCACGTCGATCCTGATCCCCTACGGCATCATCACCGTCGTCTCCGCCTTCGCGTGGAAGTACGCCTTCGCCCTCGACTCCGGCTTCATCAACAACTGGTTCGGCCTCGGCGACTTCGCCTGGTTCGGCGAACGCTGGTCGTCCATCGCCGTCATCTGCCTGTCGGAGATCTGGAAGACGACGCCGTTCATGTCCTTGCTGCTCCTCGCCGGCCTGGCCCAGGTGCCCGAGGTGCTGCAGGAGGCGGCCAAGGTCGACGGGGCGACGTGGCGCCAGCGCCTGACCAGGGTGACGCTGCCCAACATGAAAGCGGCGATCATGGTCGCCGTCCTCTTCCGGACCCTCGACGCCTACCGGCTGTTCGACAACGTCTTCATCATGACGGCCGGCGCCCAGAAGACCGAGACGGTCTCGTTCCTGGCCTACCGCCAGATGATCAGCCGGACCGCCCTGGGGCTCGGCTCGGCGGTGTCGGTACTGCTGTTCCTGTCCGTGGTGGCCATCGCCGCTGTCTTCATCAAGGGGTTCAAGGTGGACCTGAGCACGGTGCGCGGCAGGTGAGCTCCCAGCAGAGCTGGCGAGCCCGGCTCGGCACCTACGGCGGGCCGGTGCTCGTCATCCTGTGGACGCTGTTCCCGGTGCTCTGGATTCTTTCCCTGTCGTTCAAGCCCGAGTCGGGGATCAACAACGAGAAGTTCCTCCCCGACACCTTCACCCTCGAGAACTACCGCACGGTGTTCAAGACCCCGCTATTCACCAGCGCCCTGCGCAACTCGATCTTCATCTCCCTCATCGCCACCCTGCTCTCGGTGATCATCGCCACCGTCGCCGCCTACGCCATCGCCCGCCTGGAGTTCCCGGGCAAGAAGCTGATCCTGTCGCTGGCCCTGGCCATCGCCATGTTCCCGGCCGTGTCGCTCGTCGGACCGCTGTTCGACATCTGGCGGTCGATCGGCCTCTACGACACCTGGCTCGGGCTGATCATCCCGTACATGTCGTTCACCCTCCCGCTGTCGATCTGGACGCTCTCGGCGTTCTTCCGGGAGATCCCCTGGGAGATGGAGCAGGCGGCCCAGATCGACGGGGCCACGTCGTGGCAGGCCTTCCGCAAGGTGATCGTGCCGCTGGCCGCGCCGGGCGTGTTCACCGCTGCGATCCTGGCCTTCTTCTTCGCCTGGAACGACTTCGTCTTCGGCATCTCGCTGACCTCCACCGACGCCGCCCGTCCCGTGCCCGCGGCGCTCGCCTTCTTCACCGGGGCGTCTCAGTTCCAGCGCCCGGCGGCCGCCATCTCGGCGGCGGCGGTCATCGTGACGATCCCGGTCGTGGTCCTCGTCCTCCTGTTCCAGCGCCGCATCGTCGCCGGCCTCACCGCCGGCGCAGTGAAAGGCTGACAATTGGCAGCGATCAGCATCCAGCACCTGGTCAAGACCTACGGCGACGGGTTCCAGGCCGTCAACGACGTCAGCCTCGACATCGAGGACGGCGAGCTGATGATCCTCGTCGGACCGTCGGGGTGCGGGAAGTCGACGCTCCTGCGCATGATCGCCGGCCTGGAGGACATCACCTCCGGCGAGCTGCTGATCGGCGGCCAGCGCATGAACGAGAAGGCGCCGCGGGAGCGCAACCTGGCCATGGTGTTCCAGAACTACGCCCTGTACCCCCACCTGAGCGTGTACGAGAACATCGCCTTCCCCCTCCGCCTCCAGAAGCGCCCCGACGACGAGATCCGCGACAAGGTGCAGGAGGCGGCCAGGACCCTCGAGCTGACCGAGCACCTCGAGCGCAAGCCGAGCCAGCTCTCCGGCGGCCAGCGCCAGCGGGTGGCGATGGGACGGGCCATCGTTCGCGAGGCCCAGGCCTTCCTCTTCGACGAGCCCCTTTCCAACCTCGATGCCAAGTTGCGGGGCCAGATGCGCACCGAGATCTCCCGCCTCCAGCGCCGGCTCGGGATCACCACGGTCTACGTCACCCACGACCAGACGGAGGCCATGACGCTGGGCGACCGAGTGGCCGTCCTGCGCCGAGGGCTCTTGCAGCAGGTCGCCTCCCCGCGGGAGCTCTACGAGCGCCCGGTCAACCTGTTCGTCGCCGGCTTCATCGGGTCGCCACCGATGAACTTCCTGCCGGCGACGGTGGAGGAGGACGCCGTCGTCCTGCCCTTCGCCCGCGTCCCGGTTCCCAAGGAGATCTGCGAACGGATCAGCGGCAGCAAGCTCCTTCTCGCCGGCATCCGTCCGGAGCACTTCGAGGATGCGGCGCTGGTCGGCGCCCGCGAGCGCGAGAGGGGCGTGACGTTCTCGGCCCCGGTCGACGTCACCGAGTGGCTGGGCAACGAGCTGTACGCCTACATCCCGTTCGAGGCGCCGGCCGAGGTGACCGACCGGCTCAAGAGCCTGGCCCGGGAGCTCGACAGCGAATCCCTCCGCACCCAGCTCATCGTGTCCCTCGACACCGCCAGTCGCATCGAGAAGGGCCAGGACGCCGAGCTGTGGCTCGACGCCGGCCGCATGCACCTCTTCGACCCGGCGAGCGGGGAAAACCTCACCCGAGACATGCTGCACGCGGCAAGCACGTAGCGCGATGGTCGCAATCCCCCGCTCATGACGTAGGAAACAAAGCGTTCATAAGCCGGAGACAGACGCGATACAGCAGCTGCGTACGTTCGTCCTCAGGACGAGGAAAGGACGAATGGTGTGACGCGGACAGCGAAGTTGGTGGCTGGGGGAACGCTCGCCGCCGCGGTGGTGGCGCTCGGCGGGGGGGCAGCCTGGGCTCAGGAAGCTGAAACGGTGATGACGGCGGAGGATGTCCAGGTCAACCTGGACAACGTCTTCGTGCTGGTGGCGGCGGTGCTGGTCATCTTCATGCAGGCGGGGTTCGCGCTCGTCGAGGCCGGGCTCACCCGGGCCAAGAGCGTGGCCAACATCATGATGAAGAACATGATGGACTTCTGCGCCGGCGCACTGGCGTTCTTCGCCGTCGGCTACGCCATCGCCTTCGGCGCCGGTGGCAACGACTTCTTCGGCACCGGCGGCTGGTTCCTGGGCGACGGGGCGTTCCAGTACGGCACGCTGACCGTGCCGGTCACGTTCATCTTCCAGGTGGCCTTCGCCGCCACCGCGGCGACGATCGTCTCGGGCGCCATGGCCGAGCGCACCAAGTTCAAGAGCTACTTCCTCTACTCGATCGCCATCTCGGGGTTGATCTACCCGATCGTCGTCCACTGGAACTGGGGCGGCGGCTGGCTGGCCGGCCTGTCCACGCCGTTCCACGACTTCGCCGGGTCGTCCATGGTCCACATGGTGGGTGGCGTGGCCGCCCTCATGGGCGCCGCCGTCCTCGGTCCCCGCATCGGCAAGTACGGGCCCGACGGCAAGCCCAGGGCCATCCTCGGGCACAACATCCCCTACGCCGTCCTGGGAACGTTCATCCTCCTGGTCGGCTGGTACGGGTTCAACCCCGGCTCCGAGCTGGCGGCCGACGGGGCCATCGGCGGCATCGCGGTAACGACCACCCTGGCCGCGGCCGCCGGCGCCATCACCGCCATGCTCGCCATCTGGGCCAAGTCCGGCAAGCCGGATGTGGCCATGACCGCCAACGGCATGCTCGCCGGCCTGGTCGGCATCACCGCCGGCACTGCTGCGGTCAGCAATGTCGGCGCCGTCATCATCGGCGCCGCCGCCGGCGTGATCGTGGTCACGGCGGTGTTCTTCTTCGACCGCATCCACATCGACGACCCGGTGGGCGCCATCTCGGTGCACGGGGTGTGTGGAGCGTTCGGGACCATCTGCGTGGGCCTCTTCGCCACCGAGGACACTGACTTCTGGCAACAGGGCCTCTTCTACGGCGGCGGCACGTCGCAGCTGGTCAGCCAGGTCATCGGGGTTGTCGCCATTGCCGTCTTCGTCGCCGTCACCGCCGGCATCCTGTTCACGGTCCTCAAGGCCACGGTCGGCCTCCGGGTCTCCGAGGACGAGGAGCTGGCCGGGCTCGACGTGCTCGAGCACGGCGCCCCGGGGTACGGGCCGGACACCACGCCGGGCCTGCCGTCCACGTCCCGGTCCGGCGGCCGGACCACCACCGTCCCGACAGGAGCCAGCTCGTGATCAAGCTCGTCACCGCAGTCATCAAGCCCCAGATGCTCGAGCCCGTGAAGGACGGGCTGAAGGACATGGGCGTGCAGGGGATCACGGTCACGGAGGTGAAGGGCTTCGGCCGCCAGGGCGGCCACACCGAGACCTACCGGGGAGCCGAGTACACCGTGGACCTGGTCCCCAAGCTCAAGGTCGAGGTCATCTGCGGGCTCGCCGACGCCGAGGGTGTCATGGAGATGATCCGCAAGTGCGCCTACACCGGCAAGATCGGTGACGGCAAGGTGTGGATGATCGACCTGGAGCGCCTCATGCGCGTCCGCACCGGGGAGATGGGCGACGAGGCGATCTGAGTCGTGCGAAGGGAGCACCGCAGTGGCACACTGAGGCGACCACAGATGGGTGGTGAAGTGCCGGAAGCCTGGTGGCGTAACGGCAGAGTCGCGCGTCCCCAGGAGAAGTCCCCGCATGGCAGTCGACACCGAGCGCCCCCAGCGCGTCCAACCCACTCCGGGGCGCGGCATGCCACGGCTCCTCCGGGAGTTCCTGGCCACGGAAGCCTCCGGCGGCATCCTGCTCCTCGTCGCCGCAGTCAGCGCCCTCGTGTGGGCCAACTCGCCCTGGAGCGCCTCCTACCAGTCGCTCTGGCACACCGACGTCACCATCAACTTCGGCCGCTACGTCCTTGAGGGGGATCTGCACCACTGGGTGAACGACGCCCTCATGGTGGTGTTCTTCTTCGTCGTCGGGCTGGAGATCAAGCACGAGCTGGTCCACGGCAAGCTGCGCGACCCCAGGACCGCCGCCATGCCCGCCTTGGCTGCACTGGGCGGCATGGTTCTCCCCGCCGCCCTGTTCCTGCTGGTGACCGCCGGCGGTGACGGGGCCCGGGGCTGGGGCATCCCCATGGCCACCGACATCGCCTTCGCCGTCGGCGTCGTCACCCTGCTCGGGCCGCGCGTGCCGGCCTCGCTGAAGCTCTTCCTGCTGACGCTGGCCATCGTCGACGACATCGGCGCCATCATCGTCATCGGCGCCTTCTATTCCGCCGGCCTCCAGCCCGAGTTCCTCGGCGTCGCCACGGCCATCGTCGTCGTGATCTGGCTCCTGAACCGCTCGGGCGTCGTCTGGCTGGCGCCGTACCTGGTCCTCGGTGCCGCACTGTGGCTGGCCACATACGCCTCCGGGGTGCACGCCACCATCGCCGGCGTGGTGCTCGGCCTCCTGACGCCGGCCCAGAGGCTGCTCCCCGCCTCCGTGGCCCGGGAGTGGGCCAATGACCTCCGGGACGAGCCCACGGCCGAGCAGATGCATGCGATGACCCGCCTGGCGCGCCACTCGGTGTCTCCCGCCGAACGGATCGCCCACGTCCTGCACCCCTGGTCGAGCTTCCTGATCGTGCCGATCTTCGCTCTGGCCAACGCCGGCGTGTCGATCAAGGCCGACGCCTTCGAGGGGGCCGGAGCCACGGCGTTGACGCTCGGCGTCATGCTGGGCCTCGTCGCCGGTAAGACGCTCGGCATCACCGCCGCGGCGTGGCTGGGCGTGCGCCTCGGTATCGCCCGTCTGCCCGAGGGCGCGACCTGGAGGATGATGTTCGGCATCGCCGCCGTGGCGGGCATCGGGTTCACCGTGTCCCTGTTCGTGGCCGAGCTGGCGTTCACCGACGGGCCCCTGCGGGACGCGGCCAAGATCGGGGTGCTCGCCGCGTCGGCGGTCGCCGCGGTGATCGGCGGCATCGTCCTGTCGAGAGCCTGCCGCCCGAGGCCGGCGCCGGCCTCGACCTCGGCCTAGACCAAGTGGGTCCCGGTGGCCCGGTGCGGGGCCACCATCGGTGACTTCTCCGCTCGAGGCACGACGACGATCAGCTGGTCGTCCGGCTTGAGGTCGACCACCGTGGACTTCGGCGGGTCGAGATGGATCGCCCTCGTCACCTCCTTGCCCCGGGCTCCGGTCGTGCGGTAGCCGATGGAAAGGTGACCGACCGCGTGGGCGGCGGCGACATAGGACCCGTAGGTCGTGCCCGGCTTCGGGTCGGCGTAGTAGGAGACCGGGCGCATGCTCAGCTCCGAGCCCCACGTCTCGAAGAGGTCGGCAAAGACCTTCTCCCGGTCGGGGACCTCCGCCAGCTGGGCCAGCATGAGGGCGGTGATCCTCTCGCTGACGATGAAGTCCTCGGCGCCGGCTACCCGGGCCAGGTGGACGTCGCGGATGTCCAGCACCTCGGTGAGCACGCTCATCCGTGCGGCCAGCTCCGGGTGGGCCAGGCGGAACTGCCGGAGCTGCAGCAGCGTCATCAGTGCCCGGGCGTCGCCCTCCTCGGCGGTGAGGGCGCCGCGGTAGCAGAGGACGACCACCCGCTCGTACTGCTCGGCCAGGCAGAGCTCGGCCAGGCGGTGCTGGGCCGTGTTGTAGGTCGTCGTCACCGAGATCTGGATCTTCTCGATCCCGGGGACGGCGACCTCCTGCTCGGTAACCAGGCTGCCGTCGATGAGGACCCGGACCTTGGCGCCCGGCTCCGCCCATTTCTCCAGCTCGGCGAGGATGCGGGGAGCCAGCACGTTCCAGCCCACGATCAGGATGCCGCCGGCGGTGCGGTCCCCGTCGGTGACGCTGGGAGCCACCGGCGCCGGCTGGATCGGCTCGGCGCGCAGGACCAGCTTGGCCAGGTTGTCGGTGACGAGGACGGCCGAGTCACCCTCGACGAGAATGTGGTCGTCCGGCGGGTTCAGGTCGACGACCCCGTCCGGGTACCGGACGCCGATGGGCGACGCCACCTCGTAGGCCAGGACGAGGTCGCCGAACCGCCGGCCGACGAGGCTGGGGTCGTCGTGGAAGTAGACGTCGACACCAGCGAAGTCGAGGACCTCCTCGAAGACGGTGCCGAGCCCCGTGTGGCGGCAGGCCTGGGCGGTGACCCTGGCGATGAGGTCCGAGGAGGCGATGGCGATGGCGTGGCCGTCCGTGGCCTCGCGGAGAGCGTCGGCGTTCTCCGGCATGGCGCAGTCGGCCACCACGCGAAGGTCGGTGAACCGGTCGTCGTCCATCAGGGCCAGGACGGAGCGGATCACCTGGGCGTCGCCGTCCATGTGGTTGTTGCCCAGGGCGATCACCGACCGGCTCTCGTAAGGAGCGACCAGGGCGACGTCGGCGGGGCTCGACGGGTCCCCGCGCCGCACGACCACCCGCGTGCGGCCGAGGTTGCGGACTCGGGCCCGGATGTCGTCCTCCATTTCGATCTTGTCATGGTCGGCCAGGACCACGATGATGCTCTCGTGGGCCCGGCCCTTGTGGGCGAGGATCAGCTCAGAGATGATCGGGAAGATCTTCTCCGACCAGCCCAGGATGAGCACGTGGCCGGACTCGAGGACCTCGCTGCGGCCCTTGCGCAGCTCGTCGACCCGCCGCTCGATGCCGGTGGCGATGAGGCCGATGAGCGAGCTCACCACCAGGATGCCGAAGGTGACGACGAGCAGGGACTGGAGGCGCAGCGGCCAGCCGGTGTCGGCTTCCATGGCCGCGGGCTCGAAGCTGCGCAGCATGTTCTGCCAGATGCCTTCGATGATGCCGACCTGGTGACCATGCACGGCGATGTCGAACACCGACAGCAGCGTCCCGGTCACGACCACCACCGCGGCGGTGATGAGGAAGAGCCACAGGATCACCGCGATGGTGCCCCGGGCCAGGATGGTGTCGAACTTGTATCGGAGACGCCTGCGGAGTGAATGGCGTGCGGGCATTCGCGGTTTCCTCCTGCTGACCGAATCGGTTGACTGCTCCCCGACCGCACCTGCGGCGCAGTCGTCGACTGGACTCGCTAGATGGCGACGAGGAAGGCGAATCGCCGAGTCGTGGCGGACCCCATCAGCTCCAGAGTACCGGCCTCCGGCGTTCAGCGATCGTTGCGAACGGACTCCCGGGTCACACAACCGATGCGGTCCAGGTCGGCGTCGATCTTGGCCAGATCCTCGGCGCCGGTGAAGCGCTCGCGCTGGTCGAACAGCTCGGCGCACGGGGCGCCCTTCTCCAGGGCACTGGTGAAGCCCTTGTAGCTGTGGCTGATGTTGCCGGGGCAGGCCGCGGTGACGAGGGCGACGGCCACCACCATGCCGGCAAGAGCTATCCGGTGACGTTTCATGGTCTTCTCCTTCTTTTGTCGTGCTGGGGAATCAGGCGACGTCGCGGCGGGTGACAAGGCGGGCCCCGAGGGCGGCCACGCCGGCGACGTAGGCGGCGAGAGCGAGGGCGGCGGCCCACCGTGCCGGAGCGCCGGCGCCGGCCTGCACCAGCCCCTCACCGAGGGCGGCGGGCAGCCAGTTGGCGATGTCCCACTGCCCGAGGGCGCCGGCGAGGAGGTCCTCGCCCTTGAGCATCCACACGAGCACCACGCCGACCGCCACACTCTGGCTGCGGCACAGGGCGCCGGCGCAGACGCCGAGGGCGCCGTAGAGAGCAGTGGCGGCGACCAGGGCGGCGCCGGCCCGCACAACCTCGGCGCTCACCTCGACGGCCACGCCGGCGCTCATCAGCCACGGCACGGCGATGGACAGGCTGACGGCGATGGTCACGAAGGCCATGACTGCGCCGGTAACGGCGTGGGCCGCCACCTTGGCGACCACGACGTCCCACCGGCGGGGGGCGGCCAGCAGGGTGGTGATGATCGTCCCGTGCCGGTACTCGCCGGCCATGCCCACCACGCCCAGCAGCAGCGCGAGGGTCGTGACCACCGACGCCGGCGCTCCGGTGGCGTGCAGCAGGCTGTCGGGCCCCAGCGGGTCGTTCCCCTGGCGGCCGGCCATGCTGTACACCGCGAAGGTGACCAGGGCGGCCAGCACGGGGACGGCGGCGAAGGCGGCAAGGAAGGCGGGGGCCGTGCGCTGCTTCAGCAGCTCGGCGCGGAGCAGGCGCCTCATGATCCACTCCTCCCGTTTGTCGTGAGTTGGAAGAAGACGTCCTCGAGGTTCGAGCGCCGGGCCTGCATGCCGTGGACGACGATGCCGCTGAAGGCGATGGCCTGGCCCACCACGTCGGGGGTGGCGGAGGCGGTGACCTGGTGGTTGCCGGTGAGCTCCGCCTCGACGCCGATCCCGTCGAGGACGGCCAGGAGGGCGGCAGCTTCGGGCGACTGCACCACCACCGTCTCGGTGGCTCCCGCCGTGAGCTCCGAGAGCGGCGCATCGGCCACGACGCGGCCCTTGTCGATGATCACCACGTGGTCGACGGTCTGGGACACCTCGGCCAACAGGTGGCTGGAGACGACGACCGTCCGCCCGTACTCCGCCTGGCCCCGCAGGAAGGTGCGCAGCCACTGGACGCCCTCCGGGTCGAGCCCGTTGGCCGGCTCGTCGAGGATCAGCACCTCCGGCTCGCCCAGCAGGGCGGCGGCCAGGGCCAGGCGCTGGCGCATCCCGAGCGTGGCGGTGCCGGCGGTCGGGGTGACCAGGCCGAGCAGCATCCGCAGGGTGGTGGTCTTGCCGGCGCCGTTGACGCCGAGGAAGCCGGTCACGGTCCCGGGGCGCAGCTCCAGGCTCAGGTCGTCGACCGCGGTGAGGGGGCCGAACCGCTTGGTCAGCCCCTGCA
>Ga0247719_1000906_pt1 | contig 14389 bp, 13 predicted proteins | sample 41E_DmetaG_FD_189046 | JGI IMG/M metagenome (GOLD analysis project Ga0247719, IMG submission 189046) | Soil microbial communities from hillslope of Landscape Evolution Observatory, University of Arizona, Oracle, AZ, United States - 4-1-E_D | ecosystem: Engineered > Artificial ecosystem >...
GACGATCGCAAGGGCGAGGAACCGTAGCGACGGCCTCATTGCGGAAGCTCGGCCGGGAAGATGTGGCGGGTCTTGTCCCAGCGCCGCGCACCGCCCCCGAGGTGAAGCGAAAGCGCCCGGGCGGCGGCCAGCATGGCGATCACATTGCCCACCACCAAACGCGGCAGCGACATCAATCCCTCGCGCCAGCCATAGGCCCAGGCGGTAAAGCAGCCGCGCATCAGGATGCGCCAGGCGAGCAGCCAGCCGTTGATGACCAGCAATTGCACAAGCAATGGATCGAGCCGGGCCTTGATCGGCGCGCCGAGCGCTTCCGCCACCCAGATTTGCGACCACAGGAAGGCCGCCGAATAGGCCGACAGCAGCAGCAGCGCGGCAAGCGGGCCGCGCCGGTCGCGCATGCGCATCCAGCGCTCGCCGATGCCGCCGCTCCAGCCGAGGCGGTCCCAGCCCGCGAGCGCGATCCCGCCGAGCCAGCGCGCCTTCTGGCGCACCGCGCTGCCGAGCGTCGCCGGGAAATGACCGCGGCTGGCGACAACGCCGCGTTCGCCCGGGCGCGCGGGGATGCGGACAAACATCGTCTTGAGGCCCAACGCGCCGATCCGCAGCCCCACCTCATAATCCTCGGTGAGGCTCGAGCCGGCGAAGGGCTTGCCCTCCTGCATCGCGGCAAGCTGGGCGAGCGGCTTGCGGGCGATCGCGCAGCCGACGCCGGCCAGTGGGATCGCTGCTCCGACCAGCTCGCGCACCACCAGCTCCTTGATGTGGGCTTCGGCAAACTCGTCGCAATAATGGCCGCTGATCCAGCGCGAGTTCGGGTCGCACAGGGGAAGCACAGGCAGCTGGACGACGGCCGCCGGCTCGATCAGCCGGTCGAAGATGCGCAGCTCGAGGGGGTGAACCACGTCCTCGGCGTCGTGCAGCACCACCGCCTTGGCTGTGCGGTCGGTCGCGGTCTCGTACGCAATCAGCGCGTCGTAGAGATGGTTGAGGCAGTCGGCCTTGGTGGTTGGCCCGTCCGCACCGACCTCGACCGGCTCGATGCGCGGATCATCGACGCTGGCGATGGCAGCGGCGGTGGCGGGATCGTTGCGATAAAAGCCGACGAACAGCCGGTAATTGGGATAGTCGAACCGCTCGAGCGTGGCGCGCAGCATGCGCGCGATCACCGCCGCCTCGTCCCACGCAGGGATGAAAACGGCGATGAAGCCGGGATCGGCGTGCGCCGTGAAATCGCTCGCACAGGGGGCTGGAAGGCGCGCGCTCCCGCTCAGCCGGCGCCAGAGTCCTCGGGTGAAATAGATGAAATCGACGAGCAGGTCGTTGAGCGCGAACAGCAAGAAACCCACGCCCGCGAACAGCGCCATCTCGGCCGCAATGCGGCTGAGGATCTCGGCCATGCCCAAGAGCGCGCTTAGTGGTCGGCGGACCTGTCGGTTGAACCCGGTCGATGCATTGGCGCCTCCCCTGGCGAATCAACGGACCGAGCGGCGGCAGCGATGCCATAACGGAGGTTAAACAACAAGTTCGGGGAGTTAACGCTCCGTTGCGGATGTTCCTTGCCGCCGAGGCGCGCTAGCATCGGCAAATGCGTGCCGCCGCTCTCGCCTTTGCCCTTGTGTCGGCGCCCGCGGCGGCGGCGCCGACGATCCTGTTCGCAGGGCCGGCGTGGAGCGCGATCGACCGCGGCGCGACCTGTGAAGCCGCCGCGCGGTCGGCGCGGGTCGCGCCCAAGGGCAGGGTCCAGGCCGTCGCCGGGCTCACCTTCACGCCAGACCGCCGCCGCTGGGGGGAATTCCATGCGCGGCTGAGCCGGACGCCGCGCGCCGGCGCGAGCGTGCTTCTGACAGTCGGTGGGCAGACCTTCCTGCTTGTTTCCCGCGGCGACTGGGCTTGGAGCCGCGGCCCGCTGCAAGAGCAGGCGATTATCGCCGCGATGCGCGGGGCGAGCGGGCTGCGGGTCGAGAGCCGCGATGCCGCAGGCCGGCGCTTTTCTGACCCGTACGCGCTGACCGGCGCGCCGACGGCGATCGATGCCGCAGCAGCGCGCTGCGCCCTGCGCAGTGCTGGCAAAATCCGTTGATCGGACCTAGATAGGCGCCTCGCCATGAGTGCCGACACCAGCCTGATGCCGATTCCCGGCGCCATCGACCCTGTGCCCGTGCGCAGGGCAGCGCCCGCGCGCGCCCACGGTCGGGTCGAGCTGGTCGGGCTGTCCAAGGACCAGATCCGCGACGCGCTGGAGGCAGCCGGGCTCGAGCCCAGGCAGGCCAAGCTGCGCTCGAAGCAGCTGTGGCACTGGATCTACAATCGCGGGGTCAGCGACTTCGCGGCGATGAGCGACGTCGCCAAGGCGCAGCGGCCCTGGTTTGCCGAGCGCTTCGTCATTTCGCGCCCTGACGTGGTCGAAGCCCAAGTCTCGTCCGACGGCACGCGCAAATGGCTGCTGAAGACCCATGACGGCCATGATTTCGAAATGGTCTTCATCCCCGATGCCGACCGCGGCACGCTGTGCGTGTCGAGCCAGGTCGGCTGCACCCTGAACTGCCGCTTCTGCCACACGGGGACGATGCAGCTGGTGCGCAACCTCGAGCCCGCGGAGATCGTCGGCCAGGTGATGCTCGCCCGCGACGCGCTCGGCGAATGGCCGAGCCAGCCGGAAGGCCGCATGCTGACCAACATCGTGATGATGGGCATGGGCGAACCGCTCTACAATTTCGAGAATGTCCGCGACGCGCTGAAGATCGTGATGGATGGCGATGGGCTGGGCCTGTCGCGCCGCCGGATCACGCTTTCGACCAGCGGTGTGGTGCCGATGATGGAGCGCGCCGGGCAGGAGATCGGAGTCAATCTCGCGGTCTCGCTGCACGCCGTGACCAAGGAGGTCCGCGACGAGATCGTCCCGCTCAACCGCAAGTACGGCATCGATCAGCTGCTGGAAGCGTGCGCCGCCTATCCCGGCGCCAACAACGCGCGCCGCATCACCTTCGAATATGTGATGCTCAAGGACAAGAACGACAGCGACGAGGACGCGCGCGAGCTGGTGCGCCTTATCCGCCAGTATCGGCTTCCGGCCAAGGTCAATCTGATCCCGTTCAACCCCTGGCCGGGCGCGCCTTACGAATGTTCGAGCAACGAGCGCATCCGATCGTTCAGCAACATCATTTTCGAGGCGGGCATCTCGGCGCCGGTGCGCACCCCGCGCGGCCGCGACATTGACGCGGCGTGCGGACAGCTGAAGACTGCGGCCGAACGCAAACGGCGGAGCGCAGCCGCCGCGTAAAGGGAGGCTCAATGTCGCTGATCGGCCGCTTCATCGACCAAATCCTGCCGGTCGGCAGCATCACCCTGGTCCAGCCCAACGGCGAGCGCGCGACTTATGGCCCCGGCGGCGGCGGCCATGTCACGGTCCGGCTGCACGATCGCCGCGCGGCATTCGACCTGTTCCGCAACCCGCGTCTCAAGCTCGGCGAATTGTACATGGACGGCCGGCTGACGATCGAGGAGGGCGGGACGATCCTCGACCTGCTCGACCTGATCGTCGGCGCCAAGCCATGGGAACAGGGCCGGCGAAAGGCGCTCGGCAAGGGCAAGGCCGGCAAGCTGGTGTCGATGCTGCGCCGCAACCCGGTGACCAAGGCGCGCAAAAATGTCGCGCACCATTATGACATCGGCAACGACCTCTACGCGCTCTTCCTCGACGACGACCTGCAATATAGCTGCGCCTATTTCACCGATCCCGCGAACAGCCTCGAACAGGCGCAGGCCGAAAAGAAGGCGCATATCGCTGCCAAGCTCGCGCTTCGGCCCGGGCAGCGCGTGCTCGATATCGGCTGCGGCTGGGGCGGAATGGCGCTCTATCTGCACAAGGTCGCAGGCGTCGACGTGCTCGGCATCACTTTGTCGGAAGAGCAGCTTAAGGTCGCCCGGAAGCGCGCGAAGGATGCGGGCGTGTCAGATCATGTGAAGTTCGAGCTCGTCGACTATCGCGTGCTCGAGGGCCGCTTCGACCGCATCGTCTCGGTCGGCATGTTCGAGCATGTCGGTGCCGCGCACTACGACGAGTTCTTCGCCAAATGCCGCGAGCTTCTCACCGATGACGGGGTGATGCTGCTGCACACGATCGGCAAGCTTGGCAGCGCCGGCACGCCCGACCCGTTCACCGACAAATGGATCTTCCCCGGCTACCATCTTCCCAGCCTGTCGCAGATGTGCGGCGCGAGCGAGAAGGTGAAGCTGATCGTCAGCGACGTCGAGACGCTGCGCCTGCACTATGCCCATACGCTGCGCCAGTGGCTCGAGCGAGCGACAAAGGCGCGCGCGAAGATCGTCAAGATGTACGACGAGCGCTTCTTCCGGATGTGGGAATTCTACCTCGCGGGCGGAATCGTGATGTTCGAACATGGCGCGGCCTGCAACTACCAGATGCAGTACATCCGCGACCGCCGCGCCCTGCCCATCACCCGCGACTATATGATCGAGACGGAGCGGCGATACCGCGAGATCGACGCGCGCGCCGAGCCCGCGAAGAAGCCGCGCAGCCCGGCGCGCCGCAGGAAGCTCGAGCCTAGCCCCGCCTGATCAGCGGCCCTTCAGCTCGGCCAGCAGCGCGGGTGCCGGGTAGATGTTCTTCAGCGCTTCCTCGACCGCGGCCATCGACACGGCGACCGTGCGGTTGAGCGCCGGGTCGTAGCCGTAATTGCCGCCCAGCGAGTGGATGTTGCCGTCGAACGCGGCCCCGATCACGGTTCCCGCGCGGTCGAGCACCGGCGAGCCGGAATTCCCGCCGATAATGTCGTTCGTCGTGACGAAATCATAAGCGACGGACTTGTCGATCCGCCGCTCGTTGGCGAGGAATGCGCGGGGCAGGTCGAATGGAGCAGCGCCCGTCGCGCGCTCGAACGCCCCGCCGATCGTCGTCTGCGGCGTGACCGGCTTGCCGCGCTCGGTCCAGCCCTGAACCCGCCCATAGCTGATGCGAAGGGTGAAGGTCGCGTCCGGATAGACCGAATTGCCGTAGGCAGCGAAGCGCGCCTGGCTGAGCTTGGCCTGGGCAGCAGTGACCGGCGCGTCATATTGCTCGTTGAACAATTTCTGCAGCTGGCGCTGGCGCGCGTCGAGCCTGCGCGCATAGACGATCATTGGGTCCTTCGACGCCTCGATTGCAGCCTTGCCGCCGTTCCACAGCGCCTTGCGGTAAGCCGCATCGGCAAGACGCGTGCCGCCGACCAGCCGGCTGGCCAGGCCCTCGGGGGATTCGCGGCCGAGCAGAAGCTTCGTGTCCGGATCGTCCGCGCCCATATATTCGCGCGCCTTGGACAAGCTCCATTCGAGCAGCAGACGGTCGAGCCACGGATAGACCGGGCGCTGGTCGAGGAGCTGCTTCTCGAGCAGCGGAAGCGCACTGTCGGTGTAGGCGGGCAGCCGCTCGCTGTTGGGCTTGGTGCGCTCCTCGGCGGCGCGGACGAGGGTCAAGGCGTAGCTGTAAAGATCACCCTGCGGCGTCATGTAGCGATAGGGCAGATAGAAGTTGCGATAGGCGGCAACGGCGGTGGCGATCTCGCCCCACGGATTGCCGATCGCCGGATCATTGGCCGAGCGTGCCCGCAGCGCGGCTTCCGCAGCGGCGAGCCTGGCCGTGAATTGCGGATCGCCCAGCGCCTTGGTTCGCCCAATAAAGACCTTGAGCGAATTTTCGACGCTGAACAGCTCGTCCTTCCCCTCGCGCGCCTTGACCGGGCTCGATTCCATCGCCGCGAGCAGGCGGCCGCGAAGCTCCGAAAAGGTGGTCTGGATGACCGGCAGCTGGACCTCGCGGGCAAAGGCAAGCTGGTCCATGGTCGCAAGCCTCTGGGTCGAGCCGGGATTGCCGACGACGAACGTCGCCTCGCCATCGACCGGAGCGCGCGGGTTGAACTGCAGGTGGCTGGCCACCACCGCCGGCTTGCCGTTCTCATATGCGCGCAGGAAGGCCGCATCGAGCGCGTAGCGCGGATAGTTGAAATTGTCGGGGTCGCCGCCGAAGAAGGCGGCCTGGAACTCGGGCGCCCAAACGACCCGGACGTCGCTATATTTGCGATAGGTGTAGAGCTTGTACTCGCCGCCGCCATAGAGCCGGACGACCTGGCAGCGCGTGGTCTGCGTGTCGGTGCAGCCGGCCTTCTCGATCTCCGCGATCTTCGCATCGCGCGCCTTGACCGCGGCTTCGCCGGTGAGGCTCCCGATCGCCGACTTCACCTCGCCCGTGACATCGCTGATGCCGGTGACGACCTCGGCCTGCTGGCCCGGGCAAAGCCGCTCGCTGGCACGGGTGGCGGCGTTGAATCCGTTGGCGACCAGGTCGGACTTGGCGGTCGACAGGTTCTGCAGGCAGCTGACGATGCAATGGTGGTTGGTGAGGATCAGCCCCTCGGGCGAGACGAAGCTCGCCGAGCAGCCGCCGGTCAGCCGCACGGCGGCGGCGCGGACCTTGTCGAGCCATGCCTGGTCGGGAGCCCAGCCATAATCCGCGCGCATCTTCGCCGCCGGGAAGGCGTCGAACGTCCACATGCCCTCGTCGGCCCTGGCGGCGGTCAGCGGCAATGCGGTGAGCGCAAGCAGGGTGGCGTAGCGGCGGACGGTCATCTTGCTGTTCCCCTCGAAAACAGGGCGCGTTTCAGCCACGAAAAAGGGGCCGGCGCAAGAGGCCGGCCCCGTCGATTTTCCAGCCTTGGACGGCTTCAGCTTGGGCGGCGCTGCGCCTTGAACTGTTCGCGCGCCTGCTTGCGCTCCTCAGGGGTAAGCTGCCCGTCGCGGTTGAGGTCCATGCGGTCGAATCGCGCGAGCGCGGCGGCCTGAGCCTCGGCCAGCGAGACCCTGCCGTCCTTGTTGGTGTCGGCAGTTTCGAACATACGCCCGCCAAAGCCCATTCCGGCGCGGTGCATGCCCATCTTGCCGCCGCCCATCATGACGATGCGGCGCTCGTGAACCTGCGGCTGCGCCGCCATATATTCCTGGCGGCTGATCATCCCGTCCTTGTTGGTATCCAGACGGTCGAACATGGCGCCGCGGTCAGGTCTCGCGCCCCGCTCGGCCATCCGCTTGGCGATTTCGCCGCGCATGACCTGGCGACCGGCGTCGGCTTCCTCGCGGGTGATGAAACCGTCTCGATTGGTATCGAGCCGGGCGAACATGTCGCGCACCTGCTGACTGACCTCGGCCCGTGTCACCGTCTTGTTCATCATCATATGCTGCTTGGGCGCCGCATGCGCTCCGGGCGCGGCCTGGCCCGGCGTCTGGGCGATGGCTGCACCGCCGAGGCACGCCGCGGCGATTGCCCCGCCGATCAGGACCTTGTTCATTCGCATGTCTCCTCTCCTGCGTACTGCGTGGTTAGGCGTGCGATGCTGTCTGCAGATTGAATGGGGCCCGTCGTCGCTTGAAGATGGTTGACGCATGGACAATTGGACCGATGCCGCTAGGACGCGCGCCGGGGCAACGGCAGGCGCGTGATCATGCGGGGCGACAGCGCATTTCCGGCAGAGGCCGCGCAAGAGCGCGGATGGTGGGAATCGCCCCTGTTCCTCGGCCTGGTCGTCGCCGCGACCATGATCCCCTTGCTCTATCCGGCAATCCCGCCGCTGGTCGACCTGTTCGGCCACATGGGCCGCTACCGCGTCGCGCTCGACCTCGCGAACTCGCCGTGGCTGCAGCAATATTACGACTACCATTGGGCGGCGATCGGCAATCTCGGCGTCGATCTGCTGGTGATGCTCCTCGCCCCGATTTTCGGGCTCGAGCCGGCCGTGAAGCTGATCGTTCTCGCGATCCCGCCGCTCACCGCTGCCGGCATGATCTGGATCGCCCGCGAGGTGCACGGCCGCGTTCCGCCGACGATCTTCTTCGCCTTGCCCTTCATCTACGGCTTCCCGTTCCTGTTCGGCTTCGTCAATTTTGCGCTCTCGGTGGCGCTCGCCTTCCTCGCCTTCGGACTGTGGTTGCGCCTCGGCCGGCTCGAGCGGACGACGCTGAGGAGCTGGCTGTTCGCGCCGATCGCCCTGATCGTCTTCTTCTGCCACACCTACGGCTGGGGACTGCTCGGTCTGCTCTGCTTTTCGGCCGACGCGGTGCGGCTGCACGATCGCGGGCGCTCCTGGTTCCGGGCCGGCTGGGAAGCGGCGCTTCACACCTCGGTGATGGCGCTGCCGCTGCTGGTGATGATCGCGTGGCGCAGCGAAGCCCATGGCGGCGCGACCCTTGGCTGGTTCGAATGGAAGCTGAAATGGACTTGGATCCACTCCGCGCTGCGCGACCGCTGGCAATGGTTCGACTGGGCTTCGCTCGGACTCTGCGCGCTGCTGTTCCTCTACGCGATCTTCAGCCGCAAGCTGGCGCTGTCGCGCAACCTCGCATTCTCGGCGATCGTGCTCGGCGCCTGCTACCTGATCCTGCCGCGCATCATCTTTGGCTCGGCCTATGCCGACATGCGCCTGGTTCCCTATTGGCTGGCGGTGGCCCTGCTGGCGATCCGCTTTCGCCCAGTGGAGATCGGCAAGACGGGAACGCTACTCGCGGTCGCCGGCCTCGCATTCTTCGCGGTCCGGACAGTCGCCAATACCGTCAGCCTGGGCATGGCCGCGGACGACCAGCGGGCAAAGCTCGAGGCGATCGACGTCATGCCGCGCGGTGCCCGGGTCATTACCTTGACCGGAATGCCCTGCAGGTCGTCCTGGCCGCTGCTTCGCAACAGCCACATCGGGGCGATGGTCATCGTCCGGCGCGAAGGCTTCTCTAACGATCAATGGGTGATCGAAGGGCTTAACCTGCTCGATCTCAAATATGACAGGGCCGGCTATTTCTCCGCCGACCCGTCGCAGCTGGTGCGTCCCAACCGCTGCCGCGATCCGCTGCATCGAACGATCGACGAATCGCTGATGCAGCTGCCGCGGGAGGATTTCGACTATCTCTGGCTGGTCGACGTGCCCCCGCACAGCGCCTCGGCGCTTGCCGGAATGAAACCGGTCTGGCGCGGGTCGCGCAGCGTGCTCTATCAGCTTCGCCCATGACTGCGCTTTCGATCGTCGTTCCCTGTTTCAACGAGGAAGCCTGTCTCGCACAGCTGCACGAGCGGCTGACCGCCGCGGCGCATGGTGCGGCCGGCGAGGATTATGAGATCGTGCTGGTCAACGACGGCTCGCGCGACGCAAGTTGGGAATTGATGCGCCGGCTTGCGGGCGAGGACCCGCACCTCGTCGCCATCAACCTGTCGCGAAACCACGGGCACCAGCTGGCACTGACCGCCGGGCTCGACCTTTGCGTCGGCGACACGGTGCTGATCATCGATGCCGATCTCCAGGATCCGCCCGAGCTGCTGCCGGAGATGATGCGGGCGATGCGCGAGAATGGCGCCGACGTCGTTTATGGCGTGCGCCGCAGCCGGGCCGGCGAAACGGCGTTCAAGCGCGCCACTGCGCACGGCTTTTACCGGCTGCTGTCGCGCGCGACCGACGTCGACATTCCCCTCGATGCCGGCGACTTCCGGCTGATGAGCCGCCGCGCGCTCGATGCCTTGCTGGCAATGCCCGAACAGGCGCGCTTCATCCGCGGCATGGTCGCCTGGATCGGCTTCAGGCAGCTGCCTTTTCTTTATGATCGGCAGGAAAGGTTCGCGGGCGAGACCAAATATCCGCTTGGCAAGATGGTGCGCTTCGCGCTCGATGCCTTGACCGGCTTTTCCTCGGCGCCGCTGAAGCTCGCCAGCCATGCCGGGCTGGCGCTGTCACTCGGCTCGCTCGTCCTGATCGCCTACATCGCCTGGGCCTGGGCCAGCGGGCAGAGCATCCAGGGCTGGACCTCGCTGATGCTCGTCGTCGTCGTCCTTGGTGCGGTGCAGATGTTCGTGCTCGCGCTGATGGGCGAATATATCGGCCGGCTCTACAACGAGGCGAAGGCGCGGCCGCTGTACATCGTGCAGGAGATTGCCGGCGAGCGCCGCGCGCCCCGCCTCGGCTACGTCGCCGACGCGACGGCGAACAAGGACAGGCCAGGAGGCAGGGGCAAACGCCCGACCAGATGACGCTCGGCCGCGAACACCGCCTCAAGGGCGGCGTTGAGCGGCCGCGGCGGAAGCTTGAGGTCGGCCTGGTCGCCGCCGCGCAACTTTGAGAACAGCCGTTCGCCGACCGCAACCGGGAACAGCAGGCTGTTGAAATAGCCGATCTTGTCGAGCTTCAGCGGCGAACCTTCGATCAGGCGCCCGAGGGCGCGCTTGGAATAGCGCCGCTTGTGATGGTTGGCGACGTCATGCGCCGACCACATCCATTGATGTGCGGGCACCGTCATGATGAACTTGCCCCCGGGTTTGAGCTTGGCCGCGATCGCGGCCACGGCGCCACGATCGTCGTCGATATGCTCGATCACGTCGAACGCCCCGGCGAGGTCGTAATGGCCGTCAGGAACGCCGGCGAGTTCGGGCAGGCGCGCGTTGATCACGCTCCGCCCAAGCCGCCGCTCGGCAAGCGCGCGGGCTTCATCGTCGATCTCGATCGCGTCGACCTCGCCAAAGCCGCCGAGCATCGCCAGATTGTGGCCTGTTCCGCAGCCGACCTCGAGCAGCTTCGCGCCCGGCGGCGGCATCGCCTCGCGCCGGATCAGATCTGCAAGCACCTTGCGGCGCGCGCAATACCACCAATGGCGCTCATCCAGCTCGGCCATCTGCCGATAGGCGACCCGCTCCATCAGCGGAAAACCCAGTGGCGGTTGAGCAGGAAGGTCACGGCCGGCGTGACGAAAAGCATCGGCAGGATGGGCGCGGCACGGCCAAGCTGCAGCTGGGTGAATAGCAGCCACACCCACAAGCTGTTGAGCGCGTAGCTGACGATCGAGACGATGACGAAGCGGATCTTGGTCGCCTGGGTGCGCTCGCCGCCATGATCGCGGAAGCTCCAGCGGCTGTGCATCACGTAGCCGGTCGCCATGGCGACGAGATAGGCGAGCAGATTGCCGAGCTGCGGGTGCCAGCGCAGCACCAGCGCGACCAGCGCATAGACGGCAACGCCGAGCGCGGTGACGGTCGCCCCGCTGATCACGAAGCGGACCAGTTGGGTGAGGACTGTGCGGCGCTCGGGGCTCAACGAGGGCGTCAACATCAGGCGGCGGTCAAACCTTCGGACGGCTGCTTGCCGTTTCAAGTCCAGCGGCTAGAGCGCGAAAAATGGCGCAAAGCAAGGCAGAGCAATGGGAGGAGCGCGCGCTTGAGCTGATCGAGCGCCGCTGGAAGACGATCGTCCTCCTCGCCTGGCTCGGCCTCAGCGCCTGGTTTATCTACCAGAAGTGGACCGACATCCGCTGGTTCGCGCTGCCCGACACCGACGACAATATGCGGATGATGCAGGTGCGGGCGCTGCTCGGCGGGCAGGATTGGTACGACCTTCGCCAGCACCGGATGAACCCGCCGTGGGGCGCCAACATCCACTGGTCGCGCCTGCCCGATCTTCCGCTCGCCGGCCTGGTTCTCTCGCTAAGGCCGTTCCTCGGCGGGCCCGCAGCCGAGCGCTGGGCGGTCGCGATCGCGCCGCTGCTGCCCTATCTGCTGCTGTTGTTCTCGCTGTCCCTGACCGCCCGGCGGCTGATCCACCCGCGCGCCTATCCGCTGGCCATCCTCGCTCTGTTCTTCGCCGGATCGACCAACGGCATGTTCATGCCCGAACGGATCGACCACCATGGCTGGCAGCTTGCGCTGCTCGCACTCAGCATCGCCTCGATCGCCGATCCGAACCGGCGCCGCGGCGGCCTTCTGCTGGGCATCAGCACGGCCTTGTCGCTGGCGATCGGGCTGGAGATGATCCTGTATCTGGCGCTGGCCGCGACGGCGATGGTGCTGTTCTGGGTTGCCGATGCACGCGACCGCGAGCGGCTCGCGGCCTATGCAGCGACGATGGGCGGGGGCGTCGCGCTCAGCTTCCTTGTCTTTGCCTCGAACGACAATCGGCTTCCCGTCTGCGACGCACTCTCGCCCGTCTGGCTGTCCGACGCATTGCTTGCCGGCGCGCTGCTGTTCGCCCTCGCCTGGCTGACTCCGGCCGACTGGAAGCGCCGGCTGCTGATCGCGCTCGCGGCCGGCGCGGTCATCGCCCTGTTCCACGCGCTGATGTGGCCGCATTGCCTGTCGCGGCCCGAGAATGTGTCGCCCGAAGTCGAGCAGCTATGGCTGAGCCACGTCAAGGAAGCGCGGCCAATCTACATGCACGGCTGGCGCGTCGCGGCGCTGGTCGTCTCCTTGCCGATCACCGGCGCGATCGGCTGGGCATTGCTGGCATGGTTCCGGCGCCAGGACCGCGAGCTACTGCGCCGCATTGCCGCCGCGGCTGTACCGGGCATCGTCGCCTCGCTGCTGCTTCTTTGGCAGACGCGGACCGGCCCGGCCGCGCAGATGATGGCGACGGTTGGCGCGGCGGCGCTGGTCTGGTTTGTCGTCCCGCCGCTGTGGCGCTCGAGATTCCCGGCAGTGCGCGTGCTCGGCGCGGCGTTCGGCATTGTCGCCGGCGCGGGGGCCCTCGTCCCCTTCGTCATCGATTTCATTCCCGATAAACCGACGACTGAGCGCGACCGCGCGATCAGCAAGGCCAACCGGCTCTGCGCCTCCTTGTGGGGGCTAAGGCCCGTCGCGCTGCAACCCAAGGGCCTGGTCTTCACCTTCGTCGATCTCGGGCCCCGGCTGATCACCGTCACCCATCACGATGCCCTCGCCGGCCCCTATCACCGCAACGGCGAGCAGATCGCCGACTTGATGAAGGCGTGGCGCGGTTCGGCCGAGCAGGCGCGCGCAATCATCGTCGACAAATATCGGTCGACCTACGTGCTCAGCTGCCCGCACAGCTCGACCACGACGATCTTCATGGCGAGGGCGCCGAACGGCTTTTACGCGCAGCTGCAGCGGGACGAGGTACCGCAGTGGCTTGCACCGGTCGAGCTGCCGAAGGATTCGCCCTTCCGGATGTGGAGGGTGGTCGGCTAGCCGAGCAGGATCGGAAAGCTCTGCTTCAGGCCGTCGACGATGAATTGAGTCGCGAGCGCGGCGAGGATGACGCCGAGAATGCGGGTGATCATCGCTTCGATCTTCTCGCCGATCAGGCGCATTAGCGGGCCCGCGGCGAGCAGGGTGATCATGGTCAGCAGGACCACCACGGTGATCGCGGCAAGGACGATGCCGACGTGGAGCGGCGTATCCGCACGCGACACCCACAGCATGGCGCTGGCGATCGAGCCCGGGCCGGCGATCATCGGGATCGCCATCGGGAAGACGCTGATGTCCTCGATTTCCGGGGTGCGCTCGATTTCCTCCGCGCGCTTCTCGCGGCGCTGGGTGCGCCGTTCGAACACCATGTCGAGCGCGATGAAGAACAGCATGATCCCGCCGGCAATGCGGAAGCTGGCGAGGCTGATCCCGAGCGCGTGGAGCATCGGCTTTCCGAGCAGCGCGAAGAACATCAGCACCGCCCAGGCGATGAGCGAGGAGCGGATCGCCATCGACCGCCGCTGCGCGGGAGTGGCGCCGCGGGTCAGGCTGGCGAAGATGGGCGCACAGCCCGGCGGATCGATGATCACCAGGAAGGTGACGAGCGCCGAGCCGAAGAATTCGATCATTGAGCGGGGACGTGATCGTACAGCATCTGCGCGTAGCTCGCGCCATTCCACAGATAGACCCGGAAACGGTGCTCGCCGCTCTTTTCGACCTTCCAGTCCCAGCCGAGCGTCTTGTCGGCGGACTCGCCGCGGCCGTTGTCTTCGGGCGTGGTCCGGGCCTCTTTGGCACCAAGCGGCGGCGGAGGAATGACCGGCGCGCCCGGCGCTTTCCCGCGGCAGGCCGCGCGTACGACGCGCGGCGGCCTGGGCGTCACCGTCGCATTGCCCTTGGGCGGGCCGCCGTTGTCATAGACCCAGCGCCATTGCCCCTTGTCTCGCTGCCAGACGGTGGTGAAGCGGCCGTACGGCTTTCCTTCGGCCGTAAAGGCGGGGCCCGTGTTGACCGCAGTTCGGCCATCGCAGGAGACGAAGCTTGCCGCCGGCCACCAGCGGACGGACCTCGGCGGGTCCTTGCGATCCTTGAGGAAGTCGTGCGCCCACACCGCCTGGGGCGTGAACATGACCGCATCCTTGTCGGCCCATTTGCGGAACGCGGTCCATTGGCCGATGCGCTGCGCGTCGCGGGCGAAGGCGCGCTCGGCGTCGACGGCCGTCGCGACGGGCGCGGCGGCAAGCAGCAATGCGGCGATCATAGGCCCTCCTCATAGATGAAACCTTCGCGGCGCGCGGCCGAGACGAAGGTGTTGCGGATTAGGCAGGCGATGGTCATCGGCCCGACGCCGCCAGGGACCGGCGTAATCGCTGCCGCAACCGGCTGTGCCGAGTG
>Ga0247719_1000907_pt1 | contig 14382 bp, 12 predicted proteins | sample 41E_DmetaG_FD_189046 | JGI IMG/M metagenome (GOLD analysis project Ga0247719, IMG submission 189046) | Soil microbial communities from hillslope of Landscape Evolution Observatory, University of Arizona, Oracle, AZ, United States - 4-1-E_D | ecosystem: Engineered > Artificial ecosystem >...
TTTCCGGTGGCCTTAGCGGCGGAGTCACACCCGTTCCCATTCCGAACACGGAAGTTAAGCCTGCCAGCGCCGATGGTACTTGGGGGGCATCCCCCTGGGAGAGTAGGTCGCCGCCGGATTCTTTTTGAGAAGGCCCCCCTCGTGGGGGCCTTCTTCTTTTCCGTTACGCTCGATGGCGTGCCCCCGCCGCGACGCCAGCCGTCCGACCCCCGGCGGGGGCGGAAGACGCCGGACCAACCGGGTGCTCCGGCCGCCAGGCGCGGCGGCCGCCCGGGGGAACCCTCCATGCCCGCCAAGTGGGGCAAGGTGGCCCGCAGCGGCGCCCGGGTCGTGCGTCCGGCCGGCAGGGAGGAGAGGGAGCCGGAGAAGCGCGATCGGGGCCGCCCGCCCGAGTGGCGGCCCGAGGAGTGGACCAGGGAGGCGCCGACGGCCGCCGGCCGGCGCCCTGCGCCCCAGAAGGCGGCCGCCCCCGCGTCGACGTCCCGGCCTCGCAGCCGCAAGGTCCCCAAGGTGGTCACCGAAGAGGTGGCCGGCGCCGTCGAGCCGTCGCTGGCCCCGCGCGTCGAACGACGGTTGGGCCAAGCCGCCGACGCCTTCGAGCGCGACCACTTGGCCGACGCCCTCCGGATCCTCCGACCGCTGAGAAGGGAGGCGCCCAACGTGGCCGCGGTGCGGGAGCTCACCGGGCTGGCGTACTACGGCACCGGTCAGTGGGCCCTCGCGGCCAAGGAGCTCGAGGCCTTCCGCAGCTTGGGCGGCTCCGTGGAGCAGCATCCCGTCCTGGCCGACTGCTACCGGGCCCTGAAGCGGTACAAAGCGGTGGCCGAGCTGTGGGAGGAGCTGAGGGAGGCCTCGCCGGGGGCGGCGCTCGTCACCGAGGGAAGGATCGTCGCCGCCGGCGCCCTGGCTGACCAGGGTGACGTCAACGGCGCCATCAAACTCCTCGAGAAGGGCCCGGTGCGGCCGTCGCGCGCCGCCGGCCTGCACCACGCCCGCCTCTGGTACGCCCTGGCCGACCTGTACGAGCGGGCCGGCGATGCACCCAAGGCCCGCGAGCTCTTCGCCCGGGTGGTGGCGGTGGAGCCGGGCCTGGCCGACGCCGCCGAGCGCCTCAGCGCCCTGGGCTGACCGAGCTCCCTGTCCGACGGTCACGTCCGATTCGTGACCGGCGACGACGCCGGGTTGGAGGTCTCGGCGCCATTTTGGCGCTCGAGCCGCTCGCGTCACTGCCCTCACCGGGGTGTGACGCCATGGGGACCGAAAGTGTCCCACCGCCTCGGTAAGGTGCTCTTCGGCGCTTCCCCCTCGCCTCCGACAGCGAACGAAGGGGAACGAAATGACCAATGTGGTGGTGCTCATCGGGCGGCTGGCCCGCCCGGCGGAAACCCGGGAGCTGCCGTCGGGCGACCGGCTGGTGGCCTATGAGGTCACGGTCGACCGGCCCAACGAGCGGGCGGAGACGGTGCCGGTGGTCTGGGTCGGCGCGCCGGCCAGCGCCGGCGACCACGACGTCGACGAGCGCATGCTGGTCGTCGGTCGGGTCCGCCGGCGGTTCTTCCGCTCCGCCGCCGGAACCCAGAGCCGCACCGAGGTGGTCGCCGAGGCGGTCGTCAACGCCCGGCACACCAAGCGGGCCGCCGCCGCCCTCGATCGGGCCCAGGCCCGGCTCAGCGAGGCCCTCACGTGAGCGGTCGGTCGGAAAGGCGGCGGAAGACCATGCCGGTCCGCGGCTTGGGATGGAAGAAGGTCGTCTTGGTGGGCATCCGCCGCCCGGCCACTGCGGCGCGGGCGATGTGGTGGACGTCCACCGGGCGGAGGACGACGCCGGCCGACGCGTCGCCGGCGGCCACCTGGGCCAGCACCGAGTCGAGCTCGTGCTCGAAGCTCAGGGTATGGGCCGGAAGGGTGGCCAGGGCCTGGTCGAGCAGCGCGGCGTCCGGTGGGGTGTCCTCGCCGGGCTCGGCGGCGCCGGCCCGGGGCAGGAGGAGGAAGGCCTTTTCCGGTGCCAGCACCAAGCCGAGGGCGCCGGCCTCGGCCATGCGCTCGGGCAGCGTCGAGGCATCGACGTCGGCGTCGACGGGCTCGAAGAAGGGCTCGAGAGCGGCGACGAGGTCGAACCCCACGGGGAGGCCGCTGATCACCCGGTGGATCGGGCGCACGCCGGCCTGGCCGTCGGCCAGTTCGCACACCAGCGCGAGCAGCAGATCTGAGCCGTCGACGCCTCCAAGTTCGTCGCGGTGGGCCAGGGCGGTGGCGTACCGGTGGTGGCCGTCGGCGATCACCACCGGGGCCGAGGCCACCGTCTGTGCCACCGCGTCCACCACGCCGGGCTGGGTCAACCGCCACATCCGGTGGTGCACGCCCTCCTCGTCGGTGCACCGGGCCACCGGCGCTCCGGGCGCGGCGCCGGCGAGGTCGGTGAGGCCCGCGGCCATCGACAGTCCCCACACCGGCGACAGGTCGGCCCGGCACGCCCGCAGGAGCTTCAGGCGGTCGTCGCGTACCCGGGGCTGGGTCTCCTCGTGGGGCAGCACGTCGCCCTCCCCGGGCGCCACCACCTCCAGGGCGCCGAGCACGCCCCCGATCTGGCGGCTCTGGCCGTCGGTGCCGTGGTAGCCCATGCGGTAGGCGTAGAACCCGGGCTCCGGATCGGTGCGGAGGATGCCGGCGGCCAACCACTCGTCGAAGAGACAGCCGGCCGTCGTGTACCGGTCTCGCCCGGCCTCCTCGCGGGCCAGGTCGATGCGGACCACGTTGTAGGGGCTGCGGGCTTCGAGCGCCGACTGGTCCTGCGGGCCGATCACGTCGTAGGGCGGGGCGACGACGTCGTCGAGGTCGACACGGTCGAGGTCGTAGCGGACGCCGGCGAAGGGCTCGAAGCGAGGCACCGCTCCTGCCTAGCAGAGCGGCGTCACCACGTCGGATCCGGTTCGGGCTCGAACCGGGCCACCCGTGACGGTCGTAGGCGCTCCCGCAGCAAGAGGGCCACCACCGCGCCGAACACGAACCCGCCCACGTGGGCCACCCACGCCACGCCCTCGTTGGGGTTGGTGAAGAACTGGGTCACGAACCAGAACCCCAGGAGCCATTTGGCCGGGATGTCACGGAACAGCACGATGAACACCAAGATGAGCAATGACCGGATGTGCACGTTGGGGAACAGCACCAGGTACGCCCCCATCACGCCGGCGATGGCCCCGGAGGCGCCGACCACCGGGATGGTGCTGTCCGGCTGGACCAGGATGTGCGCCGCGGACGCGGCGAGGCCGGCGAGCAGATAGAAACCGATGTAGCCCGGTATGCCCATCCGGTCCTCGATGTTGTTGCCGAAGATCCACAGGAACAGCATGTTGCCGGCGATGTGCAGCAGGCTCCCGTGCAGGAACATCGAGTACAGCAGGGCCAGCCACACCGACTTCTCGGGGAAGACCGCCTCGTCGTCGGGCGTGGCGGTCCTGCACGCGTTCTCGTTGTCGAACCGGAGCGTCTGGATGACCTCGTCCTCGGTCAACGGCCGGCCCTTGACGACCTCGCACGGGATGGCGGCCACCTCGTAGGAGAACCGGGCCTGGCTGGCCGCAGTCTCGTCGAAGGGGCGCTGCACGAAGAAGTACACCCCGACGTTGACGGCGATCAGCAGCAAGGTGACGACCGGAAACCGCCGCGTCGGGTTGTAGTCCTTGAGAGGGATCACCGGCCGAAGCTTAGGTCTGACCTTCGTCCGTCGATGGAGCGGCGGGTAGTCTCGTGCCCGTGGCCGACGACCTCTTCAAGCGCTATCTGGAGATCGGCGCGTCGATCCTGGGCATGACCCGCGAGCGGGCCGAGAGCATCGTGAACGACCTCGTCGCCTCGGGCGAGGTGGCCAAGGGTCAGGCCACCAAGGCCGCCGACTGGCTCGTCGAGCGGGGGCGGGCGGGCTCCGAGGAGATGGCCGAGATGGTTCGGCGGGAGATCCGCCAACAGGTGACGGCCCTGGGCCTGGCCACCAAGGAGGACCTGGAACGCCTCGAGGCCCAGATCGCCGAGCTCCGGGCCAACGCGCCGGCGTCGGCGCCGCCGCCCAAGCCCCGCGCCCGGACGTCGAAGGCGTCGACGACGAAGGCCGCCGGCATCACCAGGTCGCCGACCGCCCGCAAGCGACCTGGGGCATCGAGCGGGTCGGAGCCCGGGGCCGTCCCGCCCGCCGGCGGGGCCGATCCTTCGAAGGGCTGAGGCCCTGCGCCGGCGGCTCGACACGGAGCTGGTGCGCCGGGGACTGGTCTCCAGCCGGGATCGGGCGCAGGCCGAGATCAGCGCGGGCCGAGTGATGGTCCGCGGCGTGCCGGCGACCAAGCCGGCCCGCTTGGTCGACGCCGACGACCCCGTCGCCCTCCAGGGCCCCAAGCCGCGCTTCGTCAGCCGGGGCGGTGACAAGCTCGACGCCGCCCTCGACCGGTTCGGTGTCGCCGTCGCCGGCCGGGTCGTGCTCGACGCCGGCGCCTCCACGGGGGGTTTCACGGACTGCCTGCTGCAGCGGGGGGCGGCCCACGTGGTCGCCGTCGACGTCGGGCGCGGCCAGCTCGACCAGCGCCTGCGCAACGACGAGCGGGTGACGCTCCGGGAGCGCACCAACGTCCGCCACCTCACGCCGGCCGACACCGGTCCCTTCGACCTGATCGTGGCCGACCTGGCCTTCATCTCCCTGCGCACGGTCGCGCCGGCCCTTCTGGGCGTCGCCGGCGCCGGCGCCGACCTCGTCGTGCTCGTCAAGCCCCAGTTCGAGGCCGGTCGCGTGGAGGCCAGCCGGGAGCGCGGCGTCATCCGCGACCCCGAGGTGTGGGCCGCGGCCGTTCACGGCGTGCTTGACGCCTTCGCTGGGGGAGGGGCGGCCATCATGGGGCTCATGGTCTCGCCGCTTCTCGGGGCGCAGGGCAATGTCGAGTTCCTCGCCCACGTGGTGGCCGGGGCGCCGGCTTCGGCCGGTGCTGACCCCGCCGCGCTCGTCGCCGAGGCCGTCGACGCCGCCGTCGCCCGCGGCATGGAGGCCTGAGCGGTGGCCACCGTCGGCCTCGTCGTCCACGAGCAGCGCCCTGAGGCCGCCGAGCTGGCCCGGGAGGCGGCCCGGTGGCTGGTCGCCCGCGGGCATGGCGTCCGCCTTCCCAAGGAGGACGCCGAGAACGTCGGCCTCCCCGACTTGGGCTGGCCGGCGGAGGAGCTCGGCCCCGGCCTGGACTTCACCGTGACCCTCGGCGGCGACGGGACCATACTCCGGGCGGTCAGCCTGGTGAGCAGGGCCGGCGTCCCCCTGCTCGGGGTCAACCTCGGGCGTCTCGGCTACCTGGCCGACCTCGAGCCCGAGGGGCTCGCCGACGCCCTCGAGCGGGTCCTCGCCGGCCGCTACGCCATCGAGGAGCGCATGCTGCTCTCCGTGGTCGTCCACCGTGCCGGCGAGCCGCCGGTCATCCCCGCCGTCGGCGGCGACATGTGGGCCCTCAACGAGGCCGTCATCGAGCGGCCGGCCGCCGGCCGCACCGTGCACGTCGCCGTGGAGGTCGAGCGGCGGTTCTGGACGACCTACGCAGCCGACGGCCTCATCGTCGCCACCCCTACCGGCTCGACGGCCTACGCCTTCTCCGCGGGCGGGCCCATCGTGTCGCCCAACGTCCGGGCCCTGATCATGACCCCCGTCTCGGCCCACATGTCCTTCGACCGCAGCCTGGTGGTCGACGCCGCCGACTCCGTGCGCATCGAGGTCACCGACCGCCCGGCCACCCTCGTCCTCGACGGCCGCGAGGTCGGCCTGCTCGAGAAGGGCGACGCCATCGTCTGCACCGAGGCGCCGGGCAGCGTCCGCTTCGTGACCCTCGGCGCGCGTGACTTCTACGGCATCCTGAAGGCCAAGTTCGGCGTGGCCGACCGCTGATGCTGGCCGAGCTCCACGTCCGCGACCTCGGCGTGATCGAGGACCTCCAGCTGGTCCTCGACGCCGGCATGACCGCCCTCACCGGCGAGACGGGCGCGGGCAAGACGCTCCTGGTCGAGGCCATCGAGCTCCTGGTCGGCGGCCGGGCCGACGCGGTGCTGGTGCGCGCCGGCGCGGAGGAGGCCCGGGTGGAGGGCCGCTTCGTCAGCGAGGCCGACGAGGAGACGGTGCTGGCCCGGGCCGTGCCCCGCAACGGCCGGTCAAGGGCCTACATCGACGGCCGTCTGGCCACAGCCGCGGAGCTGGCCGACGTCGGGCGGGCCCTCGTCGACCTCCACGGTCAGCACGCCCACCAGTCACTGCTGTCCTCCGGTACCCAGCGGGCCGCCCTCGACCGCTTCGGCGGTGTGGACCTGGCCCCGCTCCAGGCCGCCTCCGAGGCCTTGCGAGCGCTCGAGGCGGCCCTCGCCGGCCTCGGCGGCGACGCCCGGGCGCGAGCGAGGGAGCTCGACCTCCTGCGCTTCCAGCTCTCCGAGCTCGAGGCCGCCCACCTCACCGACCCCGACGAGGACCAGGCCCTGGAGGCGGAGGAGGACGCCCTCGCCGACGCGGCCGCCCACCGCGACGCGGCGGCCAGGGCCTACGACGCCCTGCTGGGCGACGGCGGCGCCCTCGACTCCGTCGGTCGCGCCGTCGACGCCATCGCCGGCCGCCGGCCCTTCTCCGAGGTGGGGTCCCGACTGCGCTCGCTGCAGGCCGAGCTGGCCGAAGGCGGCTCGGACCTGCGCCGGGCGGGCGATGCCATCGTCGACGAGCCGCAGCGCCTCGACGAGGTGCGCGCCCGCCGCCGCCTGCTTCGCGACCTCTGCCGGAAGTACGGTGAGCGGTTGTCGGAGGTGCTGGCGTTCGAATCGGAGGCGCGCGCCAGAGTGGCTGAGGTGGAGTCGCACAGCGTGAGGGTCGAGGCGCTGGAGGGTGAGCGGCGGGTGGCTGCCCAGGCGGTCGAGGACGCCGCGGCCGCCGTGGCCACGGCTCGCCGGAAGGCGGCGCCCCAGCTCGCCGAGCAGGTGCAGGGACGCCTGCGCCGGCTGGCCATGCCCGGCGCCCGCCTTGAGGTGGTGGTCGACGGGCCCGGGCCGGCGGACGCCGTCCAGTTCCTGCTCGCCGCCGACCGGGGCGCCCCGCCGCTGCCCCTGGCCAAGGTCGCCTCTGGCGGCGAGCTGGCCCGGGCCATGCTGGCCGCCCGCCTCGTGCTCCGCGAGGCCCCGCCCACCCTGATCTTCGACGAGGTCGACGCCGGGGTGGGCGGCGAGGCGGCCGTGGCCGTAGGTCAGGCCCTGGCCGACCTGGCCGCCACCCGTCAGGTCCTCGTCGTCACCCACCTGCCCCAGGTGGCCGCCTTCGCCGACCACCAGGTGGCGGTGGCCAAGGACGACCGCAGCGGCCGCGCCACCGCCTCGGCGCGTGTCGTCACCGGGCCCGACCGGGTGGTCGAGCTGTCCCGCATGCTCTCCGGCCAGCCGTCGTCGGACACCGCCCGTGACCACGCCGAGGAGCTCCTGGCCACGGCCGCGGCACGACGGACGGCCCGAGCGGCCCCCCGAGCCGGAAGCGGGGCCCGCTAGGTGGCCGGCGAGAGCCTCCGCCAGCGCTTCGGCCGCCCTGCACTGCGGGCCGTCCCGGGTGAGGGCGTCGTCATCGGCCGGGCGAGGGTCGACCGGCGGACCAAGAGCCTCATCCCCCGGCTGCAGCCCGGCGAGATCGCGGTCATCGACCACGAGGACCTCGACCGGGTGGCGGCCGAGGGATTGATCCTGGCCAAGGCCGGCGCCGTCGTGAACGCGGCCCGGTCGAGCACGGGCCGGTACCCCAACCTCGGCCCGCTGCTGCTGGCCGCCGCCGGCATCCCCGTCGTCGACGACGTCGGCATGGGCGTGCTCACCGCGGTGCGCGAGGGCCACGTGCTCGAGGTCGACGACATCGAGGTCCGCCGCGACGGCAACGTGGTGGCCAAGGGCGTCCGCCACACCCTCGAGTCGCTCGAGGCCCAGCTCGAGACCGCCCGCCAGTCGATCGGCGACGAGCTGGAGCGCTTCGCCGAGAACACCCTCGAATACCTGCGACGTGAGCGCCATCTCCTCACCGACTCCCCCGCGCTGCCCGACCTCGACGTGGACCTCGCGGGCCGACACGTGCTCATCGTCGTCCGTGGCGGCGCCGACGCCCGGGCCGACCTCGCGGCCCTGGGCGCCTACATCAAGGAGATGCGCCCGGTGATGATCGCGGTCGACGGCGGGGCCGACGTCCTGCTCGACGGCGGCCACCGGCCGGACATCATCATCGGCGACTTCGACTCCGTCTCGACGAACGCGTTGCAGGTGGGCTCGCAGCTCGTCGTGCACGCCTACCCGGGCGGCTCGGCGCCGGGCGCGCCCCGTCTCCAGGAGCTGGCGCTGCGGCACAGCACCTTCGAGGCCGCGGGCACGAGCGAGGACGTCGCCATGCTGCTGGCGTACGAGAAGCGGGCCGAGCTCATCGTCGCCGTCGGCACCCACGCCTCGATGATCGAGTTCTTCGACAAGGGCAGAGCGGGCATGGCGTCGACCTTCCTCGTGCGCCTGAAGGTAGGCCCCATCCTCGTCGACGCCAAGGGCGTGAGCCGGCTGTACCAGAGCCGAGTCCGCACCCGCGACATGATGCTGCTCGTCGTCGCTGCCCTCTTCGCCATGGTCGTGATGGTGGCCGTCGCCCAACCGCTGCACGTCTTCGTCAAGGCCATGTGGTTCAGTCTCACCGAGACGTGGAACGCCCTCGTCGGGTGATCAACCTCCGCTACCACATCGTTTCGCTGGTCGCGATGTTCCTGGCCCTCGGCCTGGGCATCGTCATGGGGTCGACGGTCATCGACCGCGTCACGGTGGACGCCCTCAACGACAACCTCGAGGACGTCCGCCGTTCGGTCGGCGCCATCCGGGAGGAGAACCGCAAGCTCGCCGACCAGATCAAGCACGGGCAGGACTTCGCGGCCACCACCCGCGACCAGCTCCTGCGCGGCCGCCTGCGCAACACGCCGGTCATGATCGTGGCTGTCGCCGGCATCGACAGAGGCCCTGTCGACGAGGTCCGCCGGGCCTTGGTCAGCGCCCAGGCCACCCTGGAGGGCACCATCTGGTTCACTTCGAAGATGCGCCTGAGCGGCGAGGCCGACGTGCGGGCGCTGGCCACCGCCCTCGACCTGCCGGTGGACCGCCCCGAGGTCGTGCGCCGCCAGGCGCTGGCCAAGGTGGCTTCGGCCCGGGAGACCGCGGCCTCTGAGGCCAGCCCGCTCGCCGCCTTGCAGAACGCCGGCTTCCTGACCTACGAGGCGCCTCCCGTGGCCACGTCGACGACCACGTCGTCGGTGCCGCTGGCGCTGAGCGCCCTCCCGCTGGCCAACACCCGCTACCTCGTCGTCTCCGGCGCCGGCGCCGAGGTGAGCGACGACGTCGTGGCCCGACCTCTCGCCCAGGCCTATGCCCAGGCCACCGGCCGCGTGGTGGCGGCCGAGTCGGGTGTGGAGACCGACGGCGGCCGGGCGGTGTTCGTGGGCCAGCTCCGCAGCGACCTCCTCACCAGCCGGCTCTCCACCGTCGACAACATGGAGTCCGCCATGGGCCAGACGGCGGTCGTGCTCGCCCTCGAGGATCTCGCCGTGCCCCGCTATGGGCACTACGGGGTGGGCCCGGGCGCGCAGCGGATCCTCCCTCAGCCGACCGCGTGATCTCGGGGCGGACGCAGGTCACCGCCGGCAACATCGCGGCGCGCGTGACCGGCCTGGCGCGGGTGGTGGCCGTGGGCGGCGCCCTGGGCACCACCTACCTGGGCAACACCTACCAGTCGGCCAACCTGGTCTCCAACCTGCTCTTCGAGCTGCTGGCCGCCGGCATCCTTTCCTCGGTGCTGGTGCCTCCCTTCGTCGCCTTGCTCGACGCCGACCGGCGGGAGGAAGCGGAGCGCCTCGCCGGCGCCGTGCTGGGACTGGCCCTTGCCGTCCTCGGAGCGGTCACCGTCGCCGGCCTGGCGGCCCGGCCGTGGATCATGCGGGCCCTCACGGTGGCCGTCACCGACGAAGCCGTGCGCGAGGCCGAGGTCAGGCTGGGCGGCTTCCTGCTGTGGCTCTTCCTGCCCCAGGTGCTGTTCTACGCGGTCAGCTCGGTGGCCACCGCCGTTCTGCACGGCTGTCGCCGGTTCGCCGCCGCCGCGTTCGCCCCCGTGGCCAACAACGTGGTCGTGATCGCCACCATGGTCGCCTTCGGGGCGATGGCCGGCACCGACGGCGGGCTCGACCTGCCCCTGTCCCAACGCCTGTTGCTGGCCGTGGGCACCACCGCGGGCGTCGTCGCCATGGCTGCGGTACCGCTCGTCGCCCTGCGGCGGGCCGGCGTACGGCTGCGCCCGAGATGGGAGCCCTCGCACCCCGCGCTCCGCTCGCTCGGGCGGGCCGGGATCTGGGGCGTCGTCTACCTCACGATGAGCCAGCTGCTGGTGGCGGTGACGTTGGTGCTGGCCAACCGGGTCGAAGGCGGAGTGGTCGCCTACCACATCGCCTTCACGACGTTCCTGCTGCCCTTCGCGGTGCTGGCCCACCCCGTCCTGACCACCGTCTACCCAGGGCTCGCCGCCGACGCCCGCGCCGGCCGCTGGGCCGGCTTCGCCGAGGCCCTCGGCCGGGGTGCCCGCAGCATCGCCTTCCTGGTCCTGCCTGCGGCCGCTCTGCTCGTGGCCCTCGCCGGCCCCGGTCTGCGGCTCATCGCCATCGGCGCCCTCGACGACGCCGGCACCCGGTTGGTGGCCGGTGCCCTGACGGCCTACGCCCTGGGCTTGGCCGGCTATGCCGGCCTCCACCTCCTGACCCGGGCGTCCTATGCGGCGGCCGACACCCGCACGCCGGCGCTGGTGAACGTCGGGGTGGCGGTCGCCGGGTCGCTGCTCATGCTCGTGCTGGTGGCCGGGGCCGCCGGCGACCGGCGGATGATCGCCATCGGCGTGGCCCATTCGGTCGCCATGCTCGGCGGGGCCGTCGCTCTCGGTGTCGCCGTCCGCCGACGGGTCGGCGTGCCGTGGCCGGTCGGCGCCACGGTGGCCCGCAGCCTGGCCGGTGCGGTCGCCGCCGGCCTGGCGGCCCGCGCCGTGGCCGGCGCCGTCGACGTCGGCGGCCGGCCAGGGGCGGCACTCGCCGTGGCCCTCGGTGGCGCGGCGGGCATCGGGGTCTACCTGCTCGTCGCCCGCCTCCTGCGGGCGCCGGAGCTCCACCTGCGCCGGCCCGTGCCCGTCCTGTGAGCTCGCCGCCGCGCGTCGTCGCCGTGGTGCCGGCCAAGGACGCCGCCGGCACCATCGCGGCCACGGTCACAGCTGTCGCCGGCATCGCCTCCGTGAGGGAGGTCCTGGTCGTCGACGACGGCTCCACCGACGCCACCGTGGTCAAGGCGCGGGCCGCAGGCGCCTGGGTGCTGTCGCTGCCCGAGAACCGGGGCAAGGGCGGCGCGGTGGCCGCGGCCGTGGCCGCCACCCCGGAGACCGACGTGTACCTCCTGGTCGACGCCGACACCGGAGCGACGGCCGCGGGCGCCGCCGAGCTGCTCGGGCCGGTGCTGGCCGGCGACGCGGACATGACCGTCGGCGTGCTGGCCGCCGCCGGCGGCCGCGGCGGCTTCGGTCTCGTGCGCCGCCTCGCCGCCGCAGGCATCAGGAGGGCCACCGGCGGGTTCGTCGCCCGGGCCCCGATCTCCGGCCAGCGGGCGGTCCGGGGCCCGCTCCTGCGATCCTTCGATCTCGCCCCCCGCTTCGGCCTAGAGGTGGGCCTCACCGTCGACGCCGTCCGTGCCGGCGCCCGGGTGATCGAGGTGCCGGTGGTGATGGACCACCACCACACCGGCCGCAGCGTCGGCGGCTTCGCTCACCGGGCTCGTCAGGGCTCCGACGTGGTCCGGGCCCTCTGGCCGCGGTTCACGTCGTCGGGGAGCCGGATCGCCGTGATCGTCCTCGCCGCGCTCTTCACCATGGCCGGGGCCACCTGGTCGGGCAACCGGGCGGTGCCGTCGAGCGTGGGGCCCACGGGCCGGGCCGAGAAGGTGCTTGTCGTGGGGGTGCCCGGGCTGCGAATGGAGGAGATCGGCACTGGCGCCATTCCGGCCCTCGACCGGCTGGCCGCCGGTGGCGCGGTGGCCGCCATGAACGTGCGCACCCGCTCGGACGTGCCCACCGTCAGCGAGGCCTACGCCAGCCTGGGCGCCGGCAGCCGTGTCCGGACCGGTCCTGCGGCCGACGACGCCGTCGGCCGCGACGGCCGCATCGTCGTGCCCGCCGCCGGCGAGATCCGTGTCCGCGCCGGCCGTCACCTCCCGACCCTGCCGGGCACCCTGGGCGACGCCCTGCACGCCGACCGCCGGCGCACCGCGGTGGTGGGCAACGCCGATCTGGCCCCGAACCTGGCCGACCTCTCGATCCCCGGCCACCCCAACGTGGCCCGGCCGGCCGCCGTGGCCCTCATGGACCGCAACGGCATCGTCGACGGTGGCAGCGTCTCGCCAGACGACGTGCTGGTCGCCGACCAGGGCGCGCCGTTCGGCCTCCGGGCCGACGTGGTGGCCGTCGCCGACCGCGCCCTGGCCGCCTTGGGAGGTGCCGATGTCGTGCTCGTCGACCCCGGCGACCTCGAGCGCTCTGCCGCGGTCACCGAGATCGGCGCGGCGCGGGTGTACGTCGACCGCACCCGCGACGCCGCGCTCGCCCGGGCCGACGAGCTGATCGACCGGTTGAGCGCCGGCGTTCCGGCCGGCACGCTCGTTCTCGTCGTGTCGGTGACCCCGCCGGCCGACGAATGGCGGCTGACGCCGGTGGTGGCGTCCGGCGCCGGGGTCGTCCCCGGCTACCTCCACTCGCCGTCGACCCGGCGGCTGGGCCTGGTGACCCTCACCGACATGGCCCCGACCATCCTCGACGCCGTCGGCGCCCCGGTGCCCGACGCCCTCCCCGGGCGGCCGCTTCGCTACCACCCCACCACGGCGGCCGTTCCCGATCGCGTCGACCGGCTCGTCGCCCTCGACGAGGACGGCGCGTGGCGCGAGCGGGTGTGGTTGCCGGTGACGACGGCCTTCATCGTCGCCCAGGTCGGCCTGTGGTTCCTCACCGGCTACGTCGTCGCCGTGGGCGTCCCCTGGATCCGGCGTCGGTGGCTGCGCCTCGCCGCCCTCGCGGTGGCCGCCTTCCCCCTCGCCGCGCTCCTGCTGCGGGGCGTGCCCGGCTTGGCCGGGATGGGCAACGCCGGGGTGGCCGTCCTGGTCGCCCTCGACCTGGCCGTGGTCGCCATCGCCTCCCGCGCCCGCCGGCGCACGCTCTCGCCGCTGGCGTGGATCCTCGGGGCGACGGTGCTGGTGCTCGTGGCCGACGTGGCCACCGGCGCCCGGCTGCAGCTCGCCGGCATCCTTGGCTATGCCCCCCAGACCGCGTCGCGCTGGTTCGGCCTGGGCAACACCGCCTTCGCAACCCTGGCCGGCGCCACCCTCCTCCTCGCCGGCATCCACGTCGCCCATGCGCCCCGCCGGCGGGAGGCCCTGGTCACCGTGGCCGCGCTCCTCGCCGTGGTCGTCTTCGTCGACGGTGCGCCCTTCCTCGGGGCCGATGTCGGCGGCGCGGTGACCCTGGCGCCCATTGGCGTGCTGGCCCTGCTCGTCCTCGCCGGCGGGCGCCTGACATGGCCTCGCGCCGCAGTGGCCGGGGCGGCCGGCGCCGGCGTGCTGGCGGTCCTCACCGCCGTGGACCTCCTGCGCCCCCCGGAGGCCCGCACCCACCTCGGCCGGCTGGCCTCGGAGACGCTGGGTTCGGGCGACGGGAGCCTGTTGGCCACGCTGTCCCGGCGGGCCGAGGTCACCTTCGACGTGGTCGGTGACTCGTTCTGGACGGCGGTCACCCCTGTCATCGCCGTCCTCGTCGCCGCCGCCCTGCTCCGCGCCCCGTGGGCCCGGGCGGTCCTACCGCCGGGGAACCCGGTCCGGGCCGGCGTGCTGGCCGCCCTGGCCGCCGGCCTCCTCGGCATGGTTGCCAACGACTCCGGCGTGATCGTGGTGGCCATGGTGCTGGTGTTGGTGGGGCCGGTCCTGGCCCTGCTGGCGTTGGCCAAGCCCACCGCAAGGGCGCGGCTGCTCGAGCCCGTGGCGTCCCCGCTGGGCACCGTGTCGCCGTGAAGGCCGTGGTGGCCGCGCTCATCGTCGGCTACCTGGCCGCCCGGCTGACCTGGCTCGCTGCCCGGCCGCTCTTCGCCCTGCCCGCCCTCGCCCGGCGCAACTTCCGGGACCGTTCGGTGCCCACCGCCGCCGGCATCGTGCTTCCCCTCGCTGCCGTCCTCGTGGAGGGCGGCCGGGGGGTGGTGGCCACCTTCGGTGTGGGCGACGGCCCAGCGGTGGGCACCGAACGGTCCCGGAAGTTGCGCCGGGCGAGGG
>Ga0247719_1000909_pt1 | contig 14368 bp, 24 predicted proteins | sample 41E_DmetaG_FD_189046 | JGI IMG/M metagenome (GOLD analysis project Ga0247719, IMG submission 189046) | Soil microbial communities from hillslope of Landscape Evolution Observatory, University of Arizona, Oracle, AZ, United States - 4-1-E_D | ecosystem: Engineered > Artificial ecosystem >...
TTGTTACCCCGGCCCCCGACCTTGCCGCCCTTCGCGCCGGCCTCTGCCATCCGCTCCCGCGCTTCCGCCTCGAACAGCGGCACGAGGTCCGCCGCGATGGTCTGCGCGCGGTGCGCCTCCGTCTTTTCGATCCCCAGGTCGGCGAGCGTGGGCGGGGTATTGTGGTTGCTCTCTGCAACCGCAATCGGACCGATCCCTTTTGCCCCCGTCGCCTTGGGCATCTCGGCGAGCAACTCGCCCATGCGCGCGGTCACCGCGCCGCCTCGCGCACCAGCGCGCGCACGTCGGGCGGCGCGTCCGCAAGCGCAGCCTCGACGACATCGCGCCGCGCGCCGAGCGGGAGCGCGTCGAGCCCGAGCAGCGCATCGCGGAGTCGGTGCGTCGCCACGCGACGGCACGCCGCGCAGCCGGCGCACGGTCCGACGGCGTGCGCCGGGTCGGGGAGGGTGAGGTGCGAGAGACAGCCGATCACGAGCTACCCGCCGTAGACAGCGACGAACACACCGCCGCCCACCGCCGGGTCGGTCTTGTTGCCTGGGATCGCCGGGTCGTACACGTTCACCTCGAATTGCGAGGACGTGTGCCCGGTGAGTGCGACTCCGACGAATGCCGCGGTATTGTCGAACACCGTCGCCACTGGCGCGATCAGGTTCGCGGCGCCGTTCACGAGCTGCACGGTGTAGCGCCCGAGCCCGGTGTACGTGACGGAGTTGATGTTCACGCCGCGCCCGAGTCGGCACGACGGACCGGCGATCATCTCGATCCAACACCACGCGACGGGCGCCGTGTCCTTGTAGATGCGCCCGATCGTCAAGCCTTGTCCGGCGCCCGCCGTAGTGCTTGACCGCGTGCCACCGGCGGCGAGGTAGGAGCCCGCCGATACGTTGCCGAGCGTCGCCCCGATGTCGCCCGCGAAGGCCGTCACGTTGCCGCTCGCGGTCACGAAACCGTTGGTCGCGTGAATCGATCCCGCGCCCGCCGCGGACGCCTGATCCCCGGTGCCGTCGGCATGGAGCGAAACGACGGTCCTGTCACCGCCGTACAGGTTGATGATCGCATCCTGCATCGCGTCGCCGAAGGTCTTTTTGACCGCCGTGACGCCCGCCACCAGCGTCTCGTATCGCGCGTTGACCGGCCACGCCATGGGCTACTCCACCGTCGGGAGGTGGCGCAGCATCGCGCCGATCGCCGGGTGCGTGGCGGCGACGCACGCAAGCCGCGCCTGCACGGCTTGGAACACACACCGCTCGTCCTCGTCGAGCGCATCCGCCGGGAGCGCCGCCGCGTCGCGGGCGCTGCTCGCCGCGTCGAGGGCGTGCGCCAGCCTGTCCACCGCTTCGAGGAGCCCGGCGAGGCGGGCGCGGTACGTCACGCGCGCGAGTCCGTCGAGCACCGCGCGTTCTTCACTGGTAATCGTTTCCATGTTCTCTCCTCGGTTCACGGCCGCACCATCCGCCGGGCGCCGCGCACGTCGCGCTCCATGGTCCGCGGGCGCTTCGCCACGCCGTTCTGGTGCGCGTCGCCGCGCCGGGCGATCTCGGCGACCACTTCCGGCCACCCGATCTTGTCGTCGCGCAGCAGGCGCGCGAGGTCCGCCGGGCTAACGCGCGTGAGGTCGATCCGCGGCTTGCCGTCGTCGCTCACCGGCGCGCCCCAAACCGCGTGACGGACACCGCCCCGCGCCCGATCGCCGAGTCGGCGATCCATTCCGTCTTGCCGCTGTCCCAGCGCACCTGGAAGCGCCCGTCGCCGACGGCGACCACCTCGCCGGTGTCCGGCTCGAACCCCCGCAGCCCGGCGCGATAGACACGGGAGCCCACCCGCGGGCGCAACTCCCATCCGGCATCGGGCGGGGCGGCGAAACGCTGCGCGTCCCGCTTCGCCGCTGCGATGTCCCGGCGGAGGTCGGCGATCTTCTCGTCGAGCGTGGCACCGGCGCGAGACATCGCCACGGGACACGCGCGCTGCGCCTCGTCGAAGCGGCGCAGTTCGTCGGCGTTCGCCACACCGGCGAGACACCGCCCGACGGAGTAGTGAGCGCGCGCGAGGTCCACCGGCGGGGCCACCGCGGCGTATGCCTTGTTGAGCTGCGCGCGCATCGTGCCGCGGGCGTCGTCCTCGAGGGTGCGGGCGTAGCGGGTCGGCTTTGCTGGCGTCGCGTGGAGTGACATAATTCAGTCCTTTCAGATCGCGTTGGTGTCGGCGAGCAGCGCGCACACCGTCTGCGCCACGTCGCCGATGCTCGCAGCCGGCGAGAGGCGCGCCTTGACCGCGGGATGGTTCGCGCCGAGCACCGCCACGGCGCGCTGGTGGAGCGCGTTGTATTCCCCGGCGAGCGCGCCGATCTCGTTCGCCAGCCGCTCGACGAGCGGCGCGGCGGCGACCGCGGCGCGGCACCGGGCGTCATGGAGCGAGGCTTCCACCGCGTCGCGCTCGACGGCGCGGCAGGTGCCCTCTGCGGCGACCACGGCGCCCTGGTGCTCGTTGCGGGCGCGGCGGTAAGCGTCGGCGACCCGCTGCGCCGTGTTCACCGCGGCCACCGCCGCCTCGTGCTGCTTGGCGATCTTGGCGAGGTCGGGCGCGTCGGCGCGCGCCAGATCCACGATCCGCGCGTCGAGGTCGGCGACCGCGGCGCGCTTATCGCCGAGAGCAGCCTCCGCCCGCGTGAGCGCGGCTTCCGCGTCGGCGAGAGACTGCCGCTTCCCGTCGAGGTCCGCGCGCGCCGCGTCGAGCGCAGCGCCGGTGCGGTGCGCCTCTTCGGCGGCGGCGGGAGCCCCGTCGCGCAGCTCGCGCCAGGACACCGGGCGGCGCATCGCGCGGACGTGATCCATCGCGGCGATCCGATCACTTTTCCAGCGCGCCATGTTGGGCGTCTGCCCCGAGGGCGCCGCGGGGATCTGCGGTCGCACGGGCGGCGGCGCGTCGGCACCACGCGCTTTCAGCGGGAGCGGCACCCGCGGCGGCGGCGTGCGCTGCGTCGCGGGGAGCGGTCCACCGTCGAGCAGCCCCGAAGTGAGAGCGGCGGCGACGAAGTTACCTGCGGTCGGCATTCTGTTTCCTTTCGCGTCGGGGAGCGGGTTGCAGGCGCGCGATTCCGTCGGGCGCCGTGAATTCTTCGATCGCGCCGCGCCGGGACCGGCGACACCACGCGCCGCAGGCGCATCGCTGCTCGCGCGCGCCGGGCGGCGTCCACTGGTGACAGCGCGCGCTCATGAGATCAGCCCCGCGACAAGCTCGCCCCGCACGGCCTCGAGGCGCCGCGCCACCGGGTCGTCGCCGTCGTCGGGCGGCGAGGCGGGCGGTGCGTTCACCGGCGGCGAGGTCGGCTCCTCGCGCAGCACCCGCGCCGCGCCCGCAGGCGCCACACCGCGCGCACGGCGCACCGTCGAGCGCGGCGCCACCCGCGGCGCACCGTCGAGCGGCGGGCGGGCGTTCGCGGCGCGCCAGTCGGCGATCTCCGGGTCGCGGCGATCCTCGACAGCGCCAAGTAGGAGCGCGGCGAGCAGCGCCTTGGCGCTCCCGACGACGGCCCCCGGCGCCACGCCCATCGCCACCGCGACGGACTCCGGCGAGGCGGCCACGCCTTCAAGCGCGCGGCGCGCCACGCTCAACTCGATCTCGCGCATCGCCACCGTCCGCACGGCGCCATGCGTCTCGACGACGATCCACCGCCGCGCCGGGGGCAGGCGCCTCACGCCGCCTCCGATGGCGAGGGCGGCGGGTCCAGCGGCGACGCGATCGCGGCGAGGTCCAGCCCGAGCAACCCGGCGAGCCGTTCGGCGAGGTCGCGCCGCATCGGGCGCACGCCCCCGATCCACGCCGAAAGGTCCGCCTCGCCGACCCCAAGAGCCGTGGCGATCGCGCGCTGCGTACAACCCGCCTCGATGCACGCGAGCTTGACGGCCTGCCGGACCAACTGCACCCGCTCATGTCGTGCCCTCATTGGAGACACAGTAATTCTTTGTCCCGTAGCCGTCAATCCGAAACTGCACTTCGGCTGCATTGTTGCGCTCAATGGCACTCAGTCGAGGTCATTCGTAACATTGACCGCGCCGTGTTGTGCCGTCGTGTCATTCCGGCGCGGACATACGAACGCGGTACGTCGAGGACGGCGACGGGCGCAGCGCCGGGCGTCGCGCGCGCGTGTGTGGGGCAAAATGCCCCGGTTGCCCTGGTGTGTCGGGGCGTTTGCCTGCCCCGCTGCCTCCAGCCCTCCAATGAAATTCGACCTTTCCATTCCGCGCCCCCGACCGCGCGCCATTCGCAATAGGCTTGCGTCTGCGCCCCGTTCTCGCGCCGGGGGGTGCCCCCGGTAGCCGGGCGGGCGTGCGGCACGCTGTAGCGGCTGCCAGCACCCTACCGCCGCCGGCAGTGGTGGATGCACACGTTCAGCGTCATGAGGATCGCCTCCAGTGCCCGTAGGTCGGTTCGCCCGCCGGCCTCCACCCACGGCCTTGCCATGCGCGCGAAGTCGGCGAACGCGACGACGGGGTGCGCCGCCCCCATGTGCCGGGCGAGGTAGCGGCGCCGCTTGTCGAGTTGCCCGATGTAGTACTGAACGATCGCGGGCGGCGCGTGGTCGTCGAGCGCGCGCTCCATGTCCCTGATCCAGCCCGACAGAAACCCGGTAGCCTTCTCGTTCGGGCACGGCAACTCGGCTTGCCACGCTGCGACACACCGGCGCGCAGTCTCGACGACGGAACGATCGTCCGTCCCCGCGCGGAGGGCGCACAGGAGTTCGTAAGCGGCGCGCGGGTTGAAGATCGGGTGTGGCAGCGAGGGCGCTTCAACGGGGGTCGCGTTCATGGTCATGTCCTCCTGCGCCCCGAGGGCGCGGTAACGGTTTCCAGGTCGAGCGGTAGCTGCTCGCGCCGCGCGCGGTCCCGGCGGCGGGCGGACGCGGCGAGTTGCGCCTCCACACTCGCGGCGACCGCGGCGCGGCGCACGGCGCAGTTGTCGTAGCGGCACGTCGAGGTGCAGACGTGGGCGGTCATGGCGCCACCCGCTGGTGACTCTGCGACTCTGGTGACTGTTTTTCCCTCTTATCTACCTTCTCTCTCTCACCCACGAAGGGGTTAGTGAGAGTCACCTGAGTCACATGAGTCACAGGACGCTTCATCGCAACACCTTCCGCGCCTCTCGTTCGGGCAAGCCGGCGGCGTCGGCGGCGCGCAGTAACTCCGCCTCGACGTGGGCGCGGTTGAGCACGTCGCGGAACGCGGCAAGCCGGAACCATGCGACGTTCAAGCGGGCGTTCCGGGTGCCCTCCGGCGCCTCTGCCACGGCGCGCGCCTCACCGGCGAGGGCGGCGAGGGCGTATCGCTCCCGGCGCGTCTGCCCTCGCGTGTCGGTGGGGGGCGTGTAGGGCGCCGGGCGCGGCGGGTCAATTGCGCCCCCCGAGCTTGGGCGGTAGTTCGGCGATCCCCGATCCCCGAGGTTCGGGTGCCGCAGCGATCCCCGCAGCGATCCCCGCCCCTATAGGGGCGGGGGGATCGGTCTGCTCTTGCGATCCGGGATCGGTCCGGGATCGGTGGGGATCGGTCGCCAGGATGTAGCCGCGCTGGCGATGGCGGACCACGGTGCCCTCGTCCGTCAGTTCCTTGATCGCAGCGTTCCACACGTCATGGCGGGCGCGGATCTTCGGCTTGATGGTCTGGCACCTCTCACGTAGGGCGTTCTGCGAGCGGAGCGGCGAGGTGGCCTTCTCGATGGCCTCGATTACCCGGGCGCGCACCGCTTCGTCCCGTTCGGCCTCTGCCGCGTCGCGGTCCGCCTCCGAGGGTAGGTCCACCTCGACGAACACCGCCCGGGCGCGGCGCAGTTCGATCCGAAACTCGCGGGGGGCGTCGGGGCCGCGCAGCCGGTTCTTCGGGATCGATCCGTCAACGAGGTCGGTGCCCTCGACGGGTCGCAGGAAGATCGCCACGTCGGCCTTGAATTCGATCCCGCCCGACTCCTTGAAGCTGGCGAGGTCGGCGACGCGGGCGTTGGGGTCCTTCGCGGCGTAGCTCCCGCGAGACACCTCCGACGTGGCGAGGACGAGGTGGCCGTCACGCTTCGCGGCGCGGCGCATGGCGGCGAGCACAGCGTCGGCGCGCAGCCGCGGGCCGTCGGCGTTCGGCGTGTCGGCCGTGTTCACCGTCTGCACCGAGTCAATCAGGAGCACCGATCCCGGGCCGGTCCCGGCGACCCGCCGCCGCGCCAGTTCGGCGCTCACGGCCTCGACGGTGACGGGTTGCCCGGGGGCGAGCTCGTCGTCAGCGTCCACCGCCAGCAGCCGGTCGCCGAGGTCGGCGATGGTGTCTCGCAGTTCGGCGAACGCGGATGCGTGGCCCGGGCGCGCGGCGTCCTCCAGGTCGTCGCGGTCCAGCCCGAGAGCTTGCCCCAGGCGCACAAGCACGGCGGGTAGGTCCTCATCGGCGGCGAGGATGGCGCAGTAGTAGCCGGCGCGCGCCCACCCCCACAGGAGTTGAGCGGCGAGCGTGGTCTTACCCGCGCCCGGGGGGCCACCGAGCACAACGCGCTTCCCCAGGCGCAGCCCGCCGCGCGTGGCCTTGTCGAGCGCCGGGAACCCCGTCGCGAGGCGCGGCCCGGTCTGGACGATCTCGGCGATGCGCTCCACGGCGGGGCGCCAGGTCACTCCCCCCGCGTCCGTCGTCGCGCCCGGCGCGGTCGTGTCGCTCGCCGCCGGCGTGGTGGTGCCCGCGGCCGTCGAGGTGGTTTCCGCGTCGAGCGCGTCGAGGTAGGCGGCATCTTCAAAGGGTGAGGACACGCAAGCCTCTTCGTCAGCGTGCGAGGTGGTGGTGCGGGGCGCGTTGCCCATCTCGGCGTCGGTGAATGTGCCGATCACCTCGGCCTGCGTCCGCCCCGCACAGTGAGCGTGCGAACAGTGAAACCAGCCGAGGTCATGCCCGGCGTGCGCCTCGTAGATGATCGTGCTCCCGTCGAGGTCGGAGCCCGTGGTGTGCGCGCTCTTCCAGGGACACACCGCCGCGCGCTTCCCTGGTTCGATCTCCGCGCCGAGCATCCCGGCGTTTTCGAACGCTTCCACGAGGCGCCCACGCCCGATGTAGTAGGTGCTCGTCGCCGTCGAGGCGGGCGCCTGCTTCGCGGGTTTCGGCGCCGGCTCCACGTCCATGTCGGCGGAGGTCAACTCGCAGCCCCACGCGCCGACGCGGCGCGGGTCGCCGATCACCTCGCGCTCTTCGGGCGCGCCGTTCTCGTCGCGGGTCGCGTGCGGCAGTCGATACAGCCGTTGCCAGTCCTTGCACGACGGGTCGGCGACGATGTTGAAGCGGCGGTGCAGGTAGCGGCACCACGCGAGGTAGAGGTTGCTCCACGCGCAGCGGTCGGAATCGTCCACCAGCCGGATCGGCGCGGCGAGGACATAGACGATCCGATACCCGCCGCGCGTGCGGTAGATGTACCCGTGCGGATGCTCGCGTAGCAGGGCGTCGAGCTTGTGCAGCTCGCCCGACCACCATTCGGGCGTCGCGGCGTGGCCCTCGCCGTCCACGTCGAACACGATCGCCACCATCGGCACCTCGTCGTGTTCAAGGGCGGCGCGAGAGAGGCGGCGCGGACGGTCGGGGCGCGAGTAGCAAGCGAAGTGCGCGTCCGTCGGATACCGGCGTTCCATCGCGTCGGCGAGCGGCAGGTATTGGGCGCGCCCACCGGCCTCGTGCTTCGGCCACGCGTGCAGCCGGGCGTTGCCCATGACGGGGATCAGCGGTGTCATGGCGCGCCGGCTCCGTCCTCTTCGGCGCCTGCATCACGCTCGATCTCGCGGTACAGCGCGCGCAGCTCCGCGGCCTGCTCCGGCGAGAGCAGTCCGGCGTCGAGGTCGCGCGCGATGCCGGCGAGGTCGGACGCGACGAGCGCGGCGAAGTCGGCGCGGGTCATGAGCTGGCCTCCGCGGGCGCACCGGGCGCGGTCGCCGCGTCGATGCGGCGCACCAGCGCCAGGAGGTCCGCGCCGGCCCACGCGAGCATCGCGCGCAGTTCGGCGGCGGACGCGGCGTCGAGTTCGCCCGCGATGATCATCGCGGCCACTTCGTTGAAGCGCGTCCGCGCGCTCACGAGCGCGTCAATGCGGCGCGTCTGCCAGGAGCGCGGGCGGCGGCGGGTCATGACGCCCCCCCGACGAGCGCCAGCGCATCGCGGTACGCGCGGCGCAGCGACACGAACGCCTCCGCCGTTCCCCCACGATCCGGGTGCGCCTTCGAGCGCCAGCCGACGGAACGCGCTCTTGACCGCGGCCGTGGTCGTGGGCCACGTCAGTCCGAGGGCGTTCAGGACTGCGGCATTACCGGGCGCGATCGATCCGGCCTGTAGCGCCGCCAGCGCCGCTTGCCAGTTGGCTTCGGCCCTTGCCCGGTCCTCTGCGTATCCGTCGGGAACACGGGCGACGAAAACCAGCCGCTTGTACGATCGGCCGAAGGTACAGCGGCCGTCCCGCTCCAGCGCCAGCCGATCCAGCGCGTACGTCCCGTACACCGGCGTGTCGCGCCCGTCGAACCGGTTGACGTAGATCCGACTCCGGGTGATGCGGACGATCCGGTGCGGCTTGTACACAAGGCCCTCGAGCCCGTCGAGCCCGCAGTCGGGCATGTAGAAAAACTCGCGGTAGACGCATTCGGAACGGGAGAGGTCAGGCTCTTTCATCTTCAACTCCAAGGGGAGCGGCAGCCCACCGACGGCGCCGCCGCTCCCCGGTGCGGGTCGGGCTACTTCTTCTCGTCGAGCAGGCCGCGCGCGACCCGGTGCCACTCGCGCTTCCCGTTGAGGAAGAGGTGGCGCGCGGCCACGTCGCGGTAGGGCGCCTCAGCCTCGACGAGTAGGCACGTCAGGAGGTGGGCCACTTCGTCGAGGACGGAAGCGACCGCGACCAACTCGCGCAGCGCCGGCTTGATGGCGCGCGACCGCGTGCTCTTCACGCCGCGCGCGAGGTCCACCGCCCGCAGAAGGCGGCGCGGCCCCTTGCGCTCCAGGTCGTGCAGCATGTCGCGCAGGCGCCCCCGCTCGTGCCAGTTGACCTTGCGCTTGTGCTTCCGGGTGGCCGTGGGCTTGTTCGCTTCCATCGTCATCGCGTCCATTCGTTCTCTCCGTTTCTCCGACGGCAACGCGCCGCCGGGTTGTGGCTACTTCTCGACGCCATACGCGCGCAGCAGCTCCTCGCGCCGCCACCGCGTGTCGCGGTCCTCGCCGACCCGAGCTGCGCGCAGCGCGTCCCCGCGTAGGCCCGGGCGCCCGGCGGCAACTCGCAGCGCGGCGGGCGAACGCCCGACGAGCTTCGCAGCGTCGCGCGTCGAGAGCAGCACGGGCTCCTCCGGGCGGGCGGCGAGGGCGTCAAGGCGCTTGTCGAGCACGTCGAGGCGCCGCAGCACCTCGGCCACGTCACCGCGCGTGGCGATGTCGGCGGGCGTCACGGCGCCACCGTCGGGAGCGGGTAACCCACCGCGAGCAACACCGCCCGCGCGCGACCGGCTGCGAGCCCGCGCACGGGGAGCCCGGCGGCAACGCGCAGGATAGTCCGCGGGTCGCACGATGCGCGCACGCTATAGACGCGCAGGTCCGCCGCCGGAATTGGGACTACGGGAGTCGGTCGGTCAATTCGTTTTTGAGGTGCCATTGCGATAACACAATGACACCGCCCGAATCAGCCGAAAATCAGTGAATCGTCATTCACCCTTTGAGCGCCTTGCGATAGTCCTTCGCATATCTCTCGATGGTGTCGTCGGTGACTCCCTCGACGCCCGCTGCCCGTGCCAGTTCGCAGAGCAGCCGGTATTTTCCTTTGCGCGCGCCGGCGCCGGGCGCGTTGTTACCCCATGCGCGAACCGCGTCGGAGACGATCGGGGCATGGTGGGTCAAGCGGACGGCGGTATCACGGAAGCCCTGATCTGTGAGGGTGCGCGAGAACGTGCGCATGAGTCGTGGAAGGTGTACGGGGCCGGAACCTGCGAGCAGCGCCAACGCAGCGTCGAGCGCGGCGCAGAGCCCGTAGACCTTCCTGCGGTCTACTTCCCTCGCGCCGTGGTAGGCGATCCACGTCCCATCGACGCGAGCGATCACATCGGCAGCCTGTTCAAGCAGCGATGGGTCGCCCCGGTCGAACCGATCGACGATCTCGCGCATCGCCGCTGCGACCTCGGCGGCGCGCCGCTTCACGCCGATCAGGTCGGCGGTGCGCCCCTGCACGACGGCGAACGCGAGCCCCTCAAATAGCCGCCCCGTGGATGGATCAATGTCCGGGGGCCGCTCCACCCGTGCGACCTTGGGCGCCGTCGCCGTCGAGGTCGGGCGCTTCGTGCGCGCCCTCGGTGTTGCCATCGTCCCGTGCCTACCCCCGCGCCCGCTTCCGTCGAGAGAAAGCCGGGCGTGGGAGTCGCGGCACGGGGGGTGCGACTCCCGCCTCGTCGGGGATCAGCCGGCGAGGTGCCCGTTGGATCGCTCTTACAGGAGGTGCGCGCGCCGTTCAAGCCCCAACGCGCGCCACGCTTCACCAGCGGCCCCAGGAGCGCGTGGGAGCGCCGCCCGGCACCCGCTACTCCCCAGGAGCGCCAGCGCGCGCCAGCGGGCCGCGGAGGGCGTCCGGGGCGGCGCCTTGTTGCAGCGCAGCATGGGCGTGCGCTGGCCTCATGCTTGGCCCCGTTCTTGGCCCCGTTTTGGCCCCAAACCTTGCCGAGTTCGGCGAAACACGACGGGCGACGGGTGTGTTGCGAAAGCGTGGTTTCCCGTCGGTGGCGCGTTATGAACATGTTACGCCCGGAAACGCCCGGAAACGCCCGGATCTTCCTTTCACGTCAGCGACACGGGTTCAAATCCCGTTGGGGTCGCTTTTTCTAACTCCGCGCCGGGCGCGGGTTTTCGGCTGTTTTTCGGGGTTGGACGCGGGCGTGTTGTTACGCTCTGGCCCCGGCTGTGGCCCCAAATCGGGGGAGCGTAGCGGGATCACCGGGGCGTCTGCGCCGTCGAGGCGCAGCCCGAGCCCGGCGCGGAGGGTCGGCGAGAAGGTGCGGCGGATGAAGTGGTCGTAGTAGCGCCGCGTCACCACGGGCGAGCTGTGGCCCACGGCGCCGCTCACTTCGTCGAGCGATGCCCCGCTGGCGAGGTTCCGCGACACGAAGCTGTGCCGCGTCCCCTGATACCACGTCAGCGTGACCCCGACGGCGCGCGCCGCCTCGCGCCACGCCCGCCCGATGAATACCCGTCCGTAGGTGCCACCCTGCGGCGCCACGAACACCAGATCCTCCGGTCCGGCACCCTCTGCGCGCCGACGGGCGAGCCATCCGCCGAGGGCGTCTGTGGCATCGTCCGGCGCCGGTACCCACTTCACCTTCCCCTCGTTGTGCTTGTCCTCCTTCAACGGCCCGTCGTAGCTGAACCGGACGCGGATCGATCCCTCGCCGAGAAAGCCGAGGTCGGAGAGGCGCAGCCCGGCGGCCTCACCCGTTCGCAGCCCCGAGCGGTTGCCGAGGTAGAACATCAGGTTTACGGGCGTGGGGAGCGCGTTGAAGAGCAGACGCACCGTCGCGTCATCGTCGAGCCAGGGCGTATCGGTGCGCCCGCCGGCGCGAGGGCGCTTGCCCATCGGGATCAGGCGCACCGGGTTGACCGTCGCGTGGCCCCGCTCCACCGCCCACGAAAAGAACCGGGACAGCAGGTTGAGGTTCTGCCGGATCGAAGGTTCGGACAACCGCGCCTTGGGGCGCCCGCGTCGCCGCTTGTCGCCCGGCGCGGGGGGCGGCACCGGCCGTTCGCGCCGCAATTCGTCGATCCACGCGAGGACGGTGGGGAGCGTGATCTCTACCAGCCGCATCTCGCCCCACTTGGGGATCAGGTAGCGGGCGGCGCGCCCACGGTCGATCTTCTCGTTGCGGTTCACCAGCGTGTCGAGCCACGCGCGCATGAGGTCGCCAGCCGGCGCCGTCGAGGTCCGGTCGGGCTGCTTGCGCCCGTCGCGGATCTGCGCCGCCTCCGCCTCGCGTTCAGCGAGAGTGCGGCGGGCGTCATGCCGCGTCGCCGTCGAGGGCAGGGACTCCTGCCGGCGCACCCCCTCGCCGTCATACCACCGGATGTAGAGCCGTCCGCTCTTCTCTCTCACGTCGCCCATGGGTCACTTCTCCTCGGAGGGCGCCTCGCAGGCGTCGGATGCAGCGGGAAAGATCGCGCCGTCGGCCTCGCGCCGCAGACACCAGCGCCAGCCCGCGCCGCCCCGCGTCCGCAGCCCTTCGAGCGCGCGGAAGTAGCGCCGGGCGGCGTCGAGCACCAGCGGGTGCGAGCCCGGCGCGTCGAGGTCGGCAAGGTCCACCGCGGCGTAGTGGAGCACTTCGAGGGCGGATACGAGGTCACGCGCGGCAGCCTCGACGGCGCGCGCGCGGTCGGCACGGAGGGCGGCGAGGTCGTTGGGCGGGTCGGTGTCGGCCATGGCGCCTCCATTCTGCGCGCGGCCCGTCGAGGTCGTACAGCGGGAGCGCGGCGCCCGTCGGTGCGTGCCAGCGCAGCCGGCGAGCACCGCGCCCCCCAGGTCGTGCTACCCGCGCCCGACGTGCTTCGCGGCCTGCGCGTGGTCGGCGCCGTCGGCGCGCAGCACCTTCCCCACGGCGGCGAGGTCGGCGCGCACGTCGGCGACGAGCAGCCCGACCCCCGCGCCCGCGTCCCCGAGCCCGTCAGCGTCCGCCAGCGCCTCGACGAGCCCGAGCAGCATCCCCGCGTGGTCGAGCTTGTCGAGCGCCTGATCGCGGGTCACGAGCGCACCTCCGCGACGGCGCGCGGCGCCTTGCCGTTGCCCTCGGCGCACCCCGCCTCGAGGTGCCGCTGCGCCTCGCCGATCGCGCCGTCCACCGCGGCGACGAGGTGCCCGAGCCCGCACACCTCCGCGGAGCCCATGGTGAGGTCGGAGCCCGGCGGCACCCGGGCGACCATGCCGTCGAGCAGCGCCAGGAGCCCGCGCGCCTTGTCGAGCGTGTCGATCGCGTCCGTCGCCGCGCTCACGAGCGCACCTCCGCGGCGGCGTAGTAGGAGCACAACTCGCAGAGGTCCGCGCCCGACGGCACCGGGTATCCGCACGCACCCTTGCCCTTGCCCGGCACCCGCCCATCGCACGCGACGAACGCGCCGCGCGTCACCACGGCGATCTCCTCGTACAGCCGGTTCATGTAGATGCCCGCTTCGTGCGCCGGTCCTTCGTCGAGGTCGAGCCCGACCGCGGCGAGGGCGTCGTCGGCGGCGAACATCCGCGCGGGCGCCCCCTCCATGCGCGGGTCGGCGAACGCGTCGCAGATCGCGTTGACGGCGCCCACCACCTCGTCGCGCCACGCGCGCAGCCGCGCCAGGATCTCGCCGTGCGCGCCGGGCGGGTCGCTGGCGCCGTCCCCGTCGATCTCGCCGTCGGTGCCGCGCCGGGCGCCCCGGGCGGCGAGCGCGTCGAGGTCGGCGATCGTCAGCGTCGCCAGGAGCGCGGCGACGGCGAGCGCGGGCGCCTTGCTGGTGGTGGTGGTGGGCTTGCTGCGAACGAGCTTCGGGCGTACTCTTTCCATGGTTGTCCCCGTTCTGCCCCGGCCGGTGTTCCAGCACCGCCGGGGCGTTTTCATTCCGGCGCCCCATGCGCCGGGTCATGCCCTACTACTTGGCGCGAGACTTCGCGCGGGCGGCGAGAGCCTCCGCGATCAGCATCCGCACGATGTCCGTGCGCTCGACCTTCAAGCCGGGGTTCGCGGCGTTCACCCGCGCAGCTTCCGCGTCGAGGTTGCGCGCAACCGCCACGTCGAGCCGGAACGTGATCGGCACCGTGCCACTTGCCGGGAGATCCCTGGTTCGCTTGCGCGCCACGCTCGGAGAGCGTACCCGCGGCGCCGTCACAGATCGCATTTTCTCACCCCGTAACGGCACATAACGTTATCCAACGTTACGTGTCAACTTCTTTCCGTCCGCTCCGTCGCCGTCCGCTCGCTCCCCAAGCGCCTCGCGTAGCGCATCCTGCACCGCCGGCGGGAGCCCGCGCGCCACCTCGCGCCGCGCGTCCACCGACGGCAAGCGCATGAACCAGCGCGCGCCGTTGCAGAGGTCGAACGCGGCGAACCTGCGACACGCGATGCAGGCGCACGGGTCGGGGAGCGCGCACGGCGGTAGCACCCCGGTAGGGCGCTGCTGCAACTCGACACGCACCTCTTCGGCGAGGTCGGGCCGCTCACGTACCAGGGCGGCGAGTTGCGCCACGTCGAGCGCGCGGAGGTCGGGCGTCACGGCGCGTCCGCCTGCGCCGCCTGCGCCGCCTGCGCCACCGCGCGCTTCGACTCGTCGCGCTCCGGCGAAAAGGGTGGGGTTACTTCAACCCCACCCTTTTTCTTGTTACCCCGGCCCCCGAC
>Ga0247719_1000910_pt1 | contig 14367 bp, 15 predicted proteins | sample 41E_DmetaG_FD_189046 | JGI IMG/M metagenome (GOLD analysis project Ga0247719, IMG submission 189046) | Soil microbial communities from hillslope of Landscape Evolution Observatory, University of Arizona, Oracle, AZ, United States - 4-1-E_D | ecosystem: Engineered > Artificial ecosystem >...
CGCCATGATCGGCCAGCGCCTCGGCGATCGACCTGCCGATCCCGCGCGAGCTGCCGGTGACCACCGCCACCTTGCCCGAAAGGTCGAACAAACCCGTCACGCGATCCGCAATCTCGTCAATCCCGCGAAAACGGGAACCCAACCGCATGCAAAATCGCGCAGAGACGCGGAGACGCAGAGGGGTCGGCGCAACCTGCGGCCTCTCTGCGCCTCCGCGTCTCTGCGCGAACTAAACATGCTTCTTGAACTCCAGCCGCGCGATCGCCCGGTTGTGCACCTCGTCCGGCCCGTCGGCGAGACGCAGGGTGCGGATGCCCGCCCAGCTCGCCGCGAGCGGCGTGTCCTGGCTGACTCCGGCTCCGCCGAACGCCTGGATCGCATCGTCGATGATCTTCAGCGCCATTCGCGGCGCCTTGACCTTGATCATCGCGATCTCGGCCCGCGCCGCCTTGTTTCCGGCCTTGTCCATCAGGTCGGCCGCCTTGAGGCACAGCAGCCGCGTCGCCTCGATCTCGATCCGCGCCTCGGCCACCCTCTGCTCCCAGATGCTGTGCTCGCTGATCCTCTTGCCGAACGCCACTCGGCTCTGCAGCCGCTGGCACATCAGCCGCAGCGCCTCCTCGGCCGCGCCGATGATCCGCATGCAATGATGGATCCGTCCCGGCCCGAGCCGCCCCTGGGCGATCTCGAAGCCCCTCCCCTCGCCGAGCAGCAGGCTCGACGGCGGCAGGCGGACATTGTCGAGGCGGATTTCCATGTGGCCGTGCGGCGCATCGTCATAGCCGTAGACCGTCAGGTGCCGTTCGACCGTGATGCCCTCGGCGTCCATCGGCATCAGGATCATCGACTGCTGCTTGTGGGTCTCGGCTTTGGGGTCGGTCTTGCCCATGACGATCGCCACCTTGCAGCGCGGATCGCCGGCGCCGCTCGACCACCATTTGCGGCCGCTCACCACATATTCGTTGCCGTCCTTGCGGATTTCGCACTCGATGTTGGTCGCGTCCGACGACGCCACCTGCGGCTCGGTCATCAGGAAGGCCGATCGGATCTCCCCCCGCATCAGCGGCGCCAGCCATTCGTCCTTCTGCTCGAGCGTGCCGTAGCGATGGAGCACCTCCATGTTGCCGGTGTCGGGCGCCGAGCAGTTGAACACCTCGCTCGCCCAGTGGACCCGGCCCATTTCCTCGGCGCACAGCGCATATTCGAGGTTGGTCAGCCGCTCGCCCTCGAATTCGAAGCTCTCGTCGACATGTTGGAGAGCGCCGCCCGGCGGCATGAACAGGTTCCACAGCCCCGCCTCGCGCGCCCTGGGCTTGAGCTCCTCGATCACCCCGATGGGCTGCCAGCGGTCGCCCTCGCTTAGCTGCCGGTGAAATTCGCCGACTCGCGGCCGGACATACGCGTCCATGAACTGGCGAACCCGATCGCGAAAATGGGCCTGTCGTTCCGTAAGGTCGAAGTCCAAGGCCGCGCTTCTCCCCTGCCAGGCAACGCGTTGCGTTTGAAAACCCGCTAAGCCGTGGCGGCGATGGTGGCAAGGGCGCGCCCGCCGCCGGCGCCGCAACCGCCGCGCCCTTCGCGCGTAGGGGACCAATGCCCGGACGAAGCAGCATCTTCCCGACCTTCTTCCTCTCGGGCTTCGAATGCTCGACCTTCGACTGGAAGGACCAGGGCCGCCGCGACCTCGCCGCCGAGCTTCGCCATTACAGCCACGCCGACGAGGATTATGCGATGCTCCGCCCGCTCGGCATCGCCGTCGTTCGCGAGGGCATTCCCTGGCCGCTGATCGATCGCGGCACCGGCGAATACGACTTTTCCTGCATCGACCCCTTTCTCGCCGCCCAGCGCCGCCACCAGATCCTGCCGATCTGGGACCTGTGCCATTACGGCTATCCGGGCGACCTCGACCCCCTGTCGGACGCCTTCGTCCGCCGCTTCACCGATTATGCCCGCGCGGCCGCCCGCCATGTCGCCGATCGCGCCCACCACGGGCCTCTGTGCTTCACGCCGATGAACGAGCCGACCTTCTGGGGCTATATGGGCGGCCAGTGGGCGTGGTGCGCGCCGTTCGGCAAGACCGCCGAACATCGCCGCCGCTTCACCCTCGCCCTCGCCCGCGCCGATATCTCGGCCTGCAAGGCGATCCGCCAGGATTTCCCCGACGCCCGCTTCGTCCACATCGATCCGATCGTGTGGATCGTCCCGCCGCGCGGCCGGCCCGACCTTGCCGAGGCGGCGCGGTGTGAAAGCTACGACGATTCCTACCTCGCCTGGGACGTGATCTCGGGCCGCAAGCACCCCGAATATGGCGGCAGTCCCGAGCTGATCGATATCCTCGGCTTCAACAAATACAGCTTCGGCCAGATGGAATTCACCGGCACCGAGGATCCGCACGAGCCGCTCGAGCCTGGCGACGACCGAATCCGGCCGGTCGCCGATCTCATCGAGGAGGCCTGGGCGCGCTACAAGCGGCCGTGCATCGTCGCCGAGACCTCCGGCCTCAAGGGCGGCCGTCCCGACTGGCTCAACGACATGGTCGAGGAATGCCTTGCGGCGGTGAACCGCGGAGTCGACCTGCACGGCATCTGCATGTTCCCGGCGGTCGACATGACCGACTGGCACAGCGGCGAATGGCTGCACATGGGCATCGCCGACGTCGAGGAGCTACCGGACGGATCGCTGATGCGAAAGCCGTTCGTCCCGTACGTCGAGGCGCTTCACAAATGGCAGCGGCGCCTGAAGCGGGTCACCGAGCTCGACGACGATCCTTACGACGAGCCGGTCAACCTCGAGGACGTGATCCACGCCGCCCGCGAGCTCGATCCCCAGCCCGACGTCGAGTGGCATTGATCGCCTCTTCAGAATGTTTTTGCGGGGCGATTGCCAATTACTACGGGTGGACTGGCTTCAGGCCAGAGGAACGTGTCCGCTCCTCTGGCCTTTGTCCTTTGCTCGGTGATCCAGTTGGATTCAGTGCGCCGGGGCGAGCGCGATATCCTCGTCGAGGAAGGCGCGGCCGGGCATGTTGAGTGGCATTTCGGCGCTCGTGCCGGTGACGAAAAACCCGGCGACGGGCAGCGCGACGATTGCGCCAACGACACCGGCGGTGCCGGTCTCGCCGCGGTCATCCATCTCGCCTTTGAGGCGAACCTTGGTGCCGTTGATTGTCACAGACTTGATTGCCAGCTGGATCGCGCCCGACTTGCCCCACATGCCCTTGTTGCGCACGTGGGTCAGAACGCCCTCGACCGGACTGCGCGCCGGTATCACGACACGTCCATTCAGCATCACATCCTGAGCGACTTCCAGCTGGACCGGCTGACCGACTTTCAGGGTCTTCCCCTTGGTCGTCAGGGCTTGGGAAAGCGCGACCGGAACGGGTGCGCCGGCACGCAATATGTTGCCTGAACTTTGCTGCTCGACAACTTTTGCATTCTGGCCTTGCGCCGTCGCGGCCGCAGGCGCTGGACTTACGATTGTCTGGGCACCGACAGGCATGGCGAATAGCAGCAATGACGCCGCAGTGATCTTGTATAGCATTGAATTCCCCCCGGGGCGCAGAGCGCGCCCCGTCTCAAGCTGCCGCTGCGCGGCCACCTAAGTCAAGAGTGGCGTGAGCGAATGTTCGAAATGGGTCGAGTTCTGATGTGATTGATCGCCCGCCTCAGGGCACGACCCGTCGCTGAAGCGGCACGCCGCGCTTGCGACTGGCGCGGTCGAACGCCGCATCGATCGGCTTGAGCAGCGCGCGGACCGCGGCGAGACTGCCGGGCAACGGCTCGGCGTAGGTCGCGCCAATATCTCCGCCTTTGATCGGCCAGGCGCCGTAAATCGGCACCATCACCTTCGTCCCGCTGATTGAAGCGGTGGTAGCCTTTCCGACCAGCGCCGCCTCACGAGCGAGCATTCCCTCCGACAGGAACATCAGCCAGCGGCTGCCCGGCTGCATCGCGTCCGGCAGCCCCGCGAGCAGCGCCGGTTCAAAGTTGGGCTGGTGGAACTTGCCGTCCGCCCCCGGCCCCGAGATGAACCGGACGAGCGCCTCGTCGCCAGGCTGCAAATCTCCCTTGAGGCCTTCTGCGACCCGCAGGCGGACCGTCGTGCGATAGCCGTCGCCGAGCAGCTCCGGCCTCACCTCCAGCACCTCGGCGATGACCACCTCCCGCGCCAGCAGAGCCCGGTTCGCCGGTGTCGCCCGGCCGTTCTGCTCGACATAAGCCCGGGCCGGGAACAGCCCTTCGGCGTGCAGAGCCTTCAAATCTTCCGCTGTGTAGCCGGCAGAAACGAGGAAACGCGTGATCTCGAGCGACTGGCCGCGCGTCGGCGGGCGGTCCGGCTCCTCCTTCTTGTACGTCACGAGGAAGCCCGGGACATTGGTGGCTTCGACCAGCGAGCGCATCTCGGCCCAGTCTGGCACCGCCTCGAGCCGGCGGTTGAGCGTCTCGAGGCCATTCTCGCTGTGGGCACGTTCCGGCATCGCGCCACTGCTCTGGATCGCGGCACCTGCCGGAAACGAGACCTGTCCCGCGGCCGCGGCGCGCGCCAATAGCCGAAGGTCATCGGCTGCAATGACGATCCGCCCCAGTTCGATATCCTCATAAGCGGTGGCGGAAATCGCGAGGCGCTCGACCTCGTCGAGGAACGCTTTCCGTTCCGCCTGGAGGGCAGCCAGCGGCCGCGGCACGCGCTCGGCCTTGGCGAACGGGCGCAGATCGGCCGGCACCAGCCGCCGAAATTCGGCTTGCGGATCGCGGCTGAACTTGATCGTCGCTCGGCCCTGATAGGAATATACCCCCGCATAGCTTTCCGGCGCCTCCCGAAGCAGGCGCTGTCCGAGCTCATAGAAGCGCTCCTCGCGCGCTTTCTCCTCGCGCGCCAGCCGCAGCGCCTGTGCTCGAGGCATGTTCCGCTGCTGCTGGAATGCGGTCGCCAGGCCCTCGATCTCGGCTTGCTCGATCGGCTCCAGCGGCCCGAAATTGCCGATCCTGAAATAGGGGCCGGGGCATGCCGGATCGGTATCGATGATCTCGGTATCGGCGGCAAGCTCGCCCGAATTGCCGCCGAGGTCGACGCGCTTGCCGGCCTCGATGCTCTTGCCCGACATGCGATTGACGATCCGGACTGTTCCCGGCTGACTGACGAGATCGAGCGCCGCTTCATTGGGCCAGACGATCACCCGGCTCTGCCGCTCGCCCTTGAGGCGCAGGCAGCCGCCCTCCAGCACCACCGTGCCGGTGCGAAGAATGTCCGGAATAGGCCCGCCGCTCCGCAGTTTCTGTCTGGGGAACGCTTTCACAATGGTTTGCCAGTCGGGCGGCAGCGGCGGCGCAGCAAACCGGAGCGGGCCCGGTTCGCGGATGTCCACGTAGGGCGGCAAGTCCACCTCGCCGCGGGCGACGGCCGCTCGGAACGGCCCGAGGTCGCCAAGGACAGCAATCTCCACCCGTCCCGTCTTGCTGTCCGAGCTCGACATCGACGGGCGGGCGCCGAGGCGGTCGAGTTCCCGCGACACCCGTTCCCGGGTCGCACGCAGCTCGGCCTGTGTCGGGCCGGGCCGCTCCAGCGGGACGAACAGCGGATCGCTGGTATATTGGCGGAGCGTCGCCGCAGCATCGCGAGCGAAGGCGACCACCACGCGATAGGCTGGCTGGTGCTCGATCCACATTCCGGCGAAGGTCGCTGCTTCCTTCTGCTCGAGCGCTCGGCTGAGGCCGCCGATGCTGTCCGGCGGCGCCGGCGGCGGACCGCCGGGCTCGGTTTCCGGGCCGATCGAATCGCGGAGCTGAATGTCCATCCGCCGCCTGGCTTCGGCCAGGGAAACGCAATTCTCACGCGAATACCAGATCAGTTCGGCATAGATTGTGCGGTCTTTTTCGGCCTGCTCTATTGCCGCCCGATCGGCGGCGGACAGGCCGGGGCAGCGCTCGGGAAGCGCCTGGGGCGCTGCGCCCGAAGCAACCGCTGTCGCCGTCAGCCCCAAAACTGTTGCCGGCCCCCAATTCATGGGCCGAGCCTGCCAGGCCGACAATGATTGCAGGATGAACGCCGCGCCGCTCGGAACGGCCCTGACCGGTCGGACGCTGCCGATTCCCTCTTTCGTAATAGGTTTGCCGCGCTTGGCTTGGCTCCCGCGGATCGCGCCCGACTGGGCTTGTCGCCAGCCCGACGTCGAGTGGCATTGAAGACGGAAATGGGCCTGGCAAGTCAGGCGCGGCAGGAACCGGTTCGAAGCAGCGGAACCCACCGCGCCGCTCGCCCCGTTGCGAGCCTCAGAGTCGGCACGTGGGCCACTCGTTACCCAAAACCGCAATGGCTGCAAACAATCCATCCGAATTGGGCTGCATTGCTTCGCCCCAACCGGCTCGCCGTCCATAACTGACGTCCGAATCTAACCGCGCGCAGTAAAACGGAGCTGGATTATGGCGAGTCCGAAAAAGCCCTATACACCGCCGACCTTGAAGCGGCTGACATTGACCCGGGAAGAGGCGGAGCGACTTTTTCCGCAGATCAAATGGCGCGAGCCACGGCGCGTTGGAATTGGGTTATGACCCCTTGAGGTCGCATCTCGCAAGCTTGTCGTTGTATCCGACATGGATGGGTCTTCGTCCATGTCTGGAGGTTATCCATTAGCCCTTCAAATCGCGCCATCACACGCGTTCTCACGGGTGCCAACTTGTTACATTTCGGCCCAGACACCGACGCGCGTCAGCGGGATTCAGGCATGGCAGACCGCGCAGGCGAAGACCGGAAATGCCTTCGCCCACCCCGATGTCGACCCAATTAGTGGATGCCCTTCGGCAGGAATCGTCGCCGACAACGGAGCGACGAGTGATGGCCATCATACGGGCGAGGCGTAACCGCGCAAAATTCCTGCCTGGAGAGCTCTTCGCAGAACCGGGTTGGGATATTCTTCTGGAACTATATGCAGCGGAGTTGGGGCAGCGCCGCATGTCAATCACGAGCCTTGGTCACGAAGCCGACGTGCCTCCCACGACGCGACTTCGGTGGCTCCGGTTCCTCGAGGAGCACCGCCTGGTCCTGCGCAGCAACGACCCGATGGACGCTAGGCGCGTGTTCGTGAGGCTTTCACCCGGCGCCGTGGCAAATTTGGATGCTCTCTTCGCTGCAACGCCAGCCGCCGAGCAGCTGCTCTAGCCTTGCTGCTGGTCGATCACATTGCGAAGATGGTGAATGGCCAGATCGAGATGCGCGCCGACGTCCGACCGGACCTTTTCCTCATCCAGAAGGTCGAGCGCTTCTTTCATCAGTGACAATGCGCCGAGCAAATCTTTCTTGCGCCGCTGCCGGCGAACGCCTGGGCGCGCTCCCCGAAAGGCCATAATTTCTGACATGAGTGATCTCCGAGCCTAGGCCCCCACTTATTCAATTTCGGAGATAGTGTCACCTCGGGTAAACGGGTTTTTAACGATCTTCTTGCGGGGTGTACCAGATTGGGTCGGTTTTCGGCCAGCGATTTCTGAAGGTTAGTTTCGATCGCGCCGCATCGGGAACCCGGCGTTGATAAGTGCTTTTCACCCGCTAACTACCGTTGGAGGTTCGGCCGGCGTGATCAATCTTACCCGTTTTCCGTCCATTTCGGACTATTTCGCCAATCCCCATTCTGGATTGTTTGGCGTTATCCCTCCGTTATGGCGGCTTCAATCAACGACAATGGGCTCGGAACGGGCAGAGAGATTGGCGCAAGCTCAACCGCACCGCCGACCAATGGGGCAGAGTCCGGAAAGTCTGGTGGCAGAGGCGTGTCAGAAAAGGTCGTCAGCCTTTCCGGCGAGGACGCACGCCACGCTGCGCGGCTGCTTTCCATGTTGATTGCCCCCGAGGCAACGGCTTCACCTGACACAAATCCGTCTGCCGCAGAGGTCCAGAAGCGGCTTGATCCGATCAAGGAACGCGCTGCTTTCGCCGCCAAGGCGAGCCTGATGCTGCATGAGCGCAGGCGGCGGGCCAGCTATTTCAACCCGGTTATGTTCGCCGAGGCCGCCTGGGACGTGCTCCTCGCGCTCTACGTCGCCGATTTTCACGGGAGCAGGCTGTCTGTCGGCCGCCTCATTGAATGGACGGGCGCGCCGAGCACCACCGCGCTGCGCTGGGTGGATTACCTTGAAGAGAGGCAATATGTGACCAGAAGAACCGCCGAGGTCGACAAACGTATCGTGTATGTCGACCTGCTCGAGCGGGGTCGCGAGACATTGAATTCATATTTCCGGGAGATACTTTCGAAGGGTTGAGCAACCTGCTGGCGTGGCTGTTCAATTCTGAGCCGTCGAGTGGCGCTTTGCTTTTGCCTGCGGCTGACCGCGAAGGTTCACTGCCGTCTATCCCGCCGGTCGATTCCTCTTTCCTAATAGGATTTGCCGTGCTTGGCTCGGCCGGGTGACAGCGCGCAACATTTTAGGGCCTCCTATCCAACCTGTCCTGCGTCCCGCGCGCCGGTGCGTTCGCGCACGCGCGTCAGTGTGAACATTGTGAACATTCGCCCGAAATGGGATGCGTCATGACCGACCTCGAAACCTTCCGCGCCGACACCCGCGCCTGGCTGGAGTCGAATTGTCCCAAGGAGATGCGCCGGCCGATTACTTCCGAAAAGGACCTGTGCTGGGGCGGGCGCAATTGGACTTACCAGTCCGATGCCCAGCGCGTCTGGCTCGAGCGGATGGCGGAACGCGGCTGGACCGTGCCGCACTGGCCTCGCGAATATGGCGGCGGCGGCCTGTCGCCCGAGGAAGCCAAAATCCTCAGCGAGGAAATGGCGCGGATCGGCGCCAGGGCGCCGCTCACCAGCTTCGGAATCTCGATGCTTGGCCCCGCGCTTCTGAAGTTCGGCACAGAGGCGCAGAAGAAGCGCTTCCTGCCGGAGATTGCTCGCGGCGAGGTCCGCTGGTGCCAGGGCTATTCCGAGCCGGGGGCAGGTTCCGACCTCGCCGGACTGCAGACGAAAGCCGAAGACAAGGGCGACCACTGGCTGGTCAACGGGCAGAAGGTGTGGACCAGCTATGCCGATCAGGCGGACTGGATCTTCTGCCTGGTGCGCACATCCAGCGAGTCAAAACAGGGCGGCATCAGCTTCATTCTGTTCGACATGGCGAGCCCGGGCGTGTCGACTAGGCCGATCCTTCTGATCAGCGGCTCGTCGCCCTTCTGCGAGACATTCTTCGACGACGTGAAGGTGCCCAAGGACCAGGTGGTCGGAGAGGTCAACAAGGGCTGGGACGTCGCCAAATATCTGCTCGGCCACGAGCGCGAGATGATCGCCGGAATGGGCCTCGGCCGGTCAGGCGGCGCCCTCGGCGCCGCTCTCAGACCCGACGATCCGCTGCTTCGGGCCGACATCGCCGCCTTCGACGTCGACTCGCTCGCCTTCCAGGCGATGAGCGAGCGTTTCTTCGTCCTGTTCAAGGCTGGCGAAGCGCACCCTGCCAGCCCGTCGATGATGAAATATGCCGGCACCGAGCTCAACAAGCGCCGCCACGAGCTGATCATGGCCGCCGGCGGCTCCGAGGCTCTGGAATGGAACAGCGAGCGGTCGAAGAATGGCAAGGCCGCGCGCGACTGGCTTCGCACCAAGGCCAATTCGATCGAGGGCGGGACGAGCGAGATCCAGCTCAATATCGTCGCCAAGCATATCCTTCGGATGCCTGGCACATGAGCCGCACAACCCCCGTTCGTGCTGAGCGAAGTCGAAGCGCGATGCACGACGGTCGGAACCACGCCCTTCGACTAGCTCAGGATGTACGAATGATTTCGCGATGCTCCTGACCGACGACCAGAAAATGCTTCAGGAAACCGCCGCCTCGTTCCTCGCCGAGGAAGGCGGGCCGGCCAAGCAGCTTCGCCACTGGCGGGACACCGGCTGCAAGGACGGCTTCGGCCACGCTCTGTGGCGCCGGTTCGGCGAGCTCGGCCTCACCGGCATCTGCATCCCGGAGGCTGACGGCGGGCTCGGCCTGGGTGCGACCGAGGCCGCGCTGGTTCTCGAGGAGATCGGCCGCAACCTGACCCCCTCACCTTTCCTGATGACCGCGGTCGCTGCCGCCCGGACGATCGAGGACACGGCCCACGGCAAGCGCTGGTATCCGAAAATCCTGTCAGGCGAAGCGGTGCTGGCGCTCGCGATCGACGAGGGCCGCCGGCACGCCCCGGAAGCGACGGTGATGGCAGCGAAGCGGCAGGGCAACGGCTTCGTCCTCAGCGGCGCCAAGCAGTTCGTCGTCCAGGGCGCTTCGGCCGACATGCTGCTGGTGGCGGCGCGAACCGCCGGCTCGCCAGGCGAGAAGGACGGAATCACCTTGTTCGCCGTCGAGCGCGAGTCGAAAGGCCTCGACGTCGACAATGTCATGCTGGCCGACAGCTCCAGGGCCGCTCGGCTCACATTCGACAATGTCGCGCTCGATGCCGATTGCGTCGTCGGCGAGGTCGACGGCGGTTGGCAGCCCCTGTCGCGGGCGCTTGGCGCGGGCCGCGCCGGAGCTGCCGCCGAGTTGGTCGGAGTCGCCGCCGGCGCTTCAAACCTGAGCCTCGACTATCTCAGGCAGCGCAAGCAGTTCGGGAAATTGATCGGCGAGTTCCAGGCGCTCCAGCACCGTGCCGCCCATCTCTATGGCGAGATCGAGATCGCCCGCGCCGCCGCCTTCAAGGCCGCGCAGCTGCTCGACGGCGGCGACCAGCAGGCCGAGCTGATCGTCTCCGTTGCCAAGGCCAAGGCTGGCGCCGCCGCCAATCTCGCCGTCAAGGAAGGGGTGCAGATGCACGGCGGCATCGGCATGACCGACGAGCATGACATCGGCCTCTACATGAAGCGCGAGGCGGTACTGTCAGAGCTGTTCGGCGACATCTACTACCACCGCAACCGGGTGGCCGAACTGAGCGGTTATTGATCGCCGCGCTCGAGCAGGAAGTTGATCCGGGCGCTGGCGATCGGCTTGGCGCGCTCTTCCTGCCAGGCGAACGCCTCGACATTGGCGATTCGGTTGCCGAGTCGCTCGATGGTCGCCCCGGCAAATGTGTCGCGATCGGTCCCGCCACGCATGTAATCGACGGTGACGTTGATCGGCTTCATCACAACATTTTCGTCACCGAGCGCCCGGCGCAGGCTGACGAAGGCGGCGAATTCGAGAAGGCCGGCGATCGCCCCGCCGTGCAGATAGCCGGGACGGCCGACGACATCGTCGTGGAACGGCATGACGAAGCGGACCGCGCCGTCGCACTCCTCCGCTTTGAGGCCAAGAAGCTCGGCATAAGGTGGCAGCCGGTCCATGGCGCCGCTTTAACGGCTCGCGCGGCGGCGGCTAGCCCTTCGACTTGTAGCCGCAGATTGCTCCGAGAATGAAGCTCGTGAACAAGGCGAGCTGAACCTTTCCGACCGGATCGTCCCAGCCGAAATAATTTGCCCCCCAGCCGAACAAGGCGATGAACATGGCCAATGACAGCCCGATCATGCGCGTTCCCTTCAAGCGAACCGGGCGCACCCCGGCAAGCCGAAGCTTGCGCCCACCAGGGTAAACAGAGGGTAAAGCTTGCCGCATTTGCCCGTCGCAGCCATAGCAACCTCACCCCAGCCGAGCGGAGCCGATCGACCATGAAAGCGCGCGTGTTCGTCACTTTGAAGCCAGGAGTCCTCGATCCACAGGGCAAGGCGATCCATCATGCGCTCGAGGGGCTCGGCTTTTCCGGAGTCAATGAAGTGCGCGCCGGCAAGCTGATCGAGCTCGATCTTGCCGACGGCACTCCGGATTCCGACATAGAAGCCATGTGCCGGAAATTGCTGGCAAATACCGTGATCGAAAATTTCCGCATCGAGCGGCTGGAGACAGCATGAAGAGCGCCGTCATCGTCTTTCCCGGCTCCAATTGCGACCGTGACCTTGCGGTTGCGGTCGAGCAGGTCACCGGCCAGGCCCCGGCGATGGTGTGGCACAAGGAAAGCGCGCTTCCCGAAGGCATCGGCTTGATCGCCATCCCGGGTGGATTTTCCTACGGCGATTATCTGCGTTCGGGGGCTATGGCGGCCCGATCGCCGGTGATGCAAGCCGTGGGTGACGCGGCAGCCCGCGGGGTTCCGGTGCTCGGCATCTGCAACGGCTTCCAGGTGCTGACCGAGGCCGGACTTCTTCCCGGAGCCTTGATGCGCAACGCCGGGCTCAATTTCGTCTGCCGGTCTGTCCCGTTGCGGGTGGAGAACAGCCAGAGCCTGTTCACGTCAGGCTATGAGCAGGGCGATATCGTCCACTTCCCGGTTGCCCATCATGACGGCAACTATCAGGCCGACGAGGCGACCCTCGACCGGCTCGAAGGCGAGGGGCGGGTTGCCTTCCGCTACCTGGGCGAGCTCAATGGCTCGGCCCGGAACATTGCCGGCATAATCAACGATACCGGCAACGTGCTTGGCCTGATGCCGCATCCCGAGCGGGTGATCGAGCCGGCGCATGGCGGCACCGACGGCGGACGGCTGTTCGAAGGGCTGTTGGAAACTGTTGGCGCCTAGCGGCGACGGGCCTTGACCTCGGTGCAGCCGGTTTCGGCCGGGGGAAGCATGCATAGATAGGTTTTGGCCGGACCAGCCGGATCGATGAAAACCGCTCGCCGTTCCATGGTCATCGGGTCGGTGTAGATGACCACGGTCGCCGCCGACGCCGCGGAAGGCGCGGCAAAGCAGCTCAGCGCCACAACGGCGCGCAGATAAATCATGTAATCCCCCTTTTCGTTACGCTCGTGATCCCCGTCAGCGATTGAATGGTGAATGAACAAGTGGGGCGGACTTTGGATTCGGCAGCGCTGTTCCGCTCGACAAAAGCAGGTTATTTCCCGTTGCACGCGCCCGTAGCTCAGTTGGATAGAGCAGGAGCCTTCTAAGCTTCAGGCCGCAGGTTCGAATCCTGCCGGGCGCGCCAGCCATCATGCCGATGCCTGGCGCAAGTCGCTCGGGCTGACGCCGAACCAGCGCTTGAACGCGCGGCTGAACGCCGCCGGGTCGGAAAAGCCGAGCCGGTAGGCGGCAGACTTCACCGACAGCCGGTCGAACTTCAGGTAGCGCACCGAGAGTTGGCGCCGCTTGGCGTCGAGGATTTCCTCGAAGGTGATGCCTTCGCGTTTGAGCCGGCGGTACAATGTCTGGCGGCTCATCCCGAGCTCGCGCGCAACCCGGTCGATGCCGACCTCTCCGGCGCCGAGCAGCGGCTCGATCGACTGCTCGACCTCGTTGCGGAAACAGCGCGTTTGCGCCGCAGGCTCGGAGAAGGCCTGTACGACTTCGCGGATGAAAGCGAATAGCCCGCCGGTCTCGCTTCGCTCCTGCCTGGGCGGGCCGACAGCCTGCTGCCAGCGCCCGGCGGGGCAGACCGCCCGGTTGTCGCAGGTCGCGCATGCCCCTCCGCGCATCCGCTCGATGCAACGCGCAATCATGTCTTTGATGCCCATGGTCATGCCATCCACTGTTGCACTTATATAATACAGCATCACACTTAAGCGCACAACTTCTTTTAGTGGAGGGAATGATGCGTCGAATGTTCATGATAGGCGTGGCGGCAGCAGCGCTGATGGCTTCCGGACCCGCGTCGGCTGACACGGTCACCAACTGGTGGGAAATCGCAAATCGCTACTATCTGGACGGGCAGTCCGCGCCAGGGCCACGCTCGCCCGATGCGCAGCGCGCGTCATCAAGGGTTGCGCTGGCGATGTTCGAGGCGGTCAACGCGATCGACCGCCGTTATCAAAGCTATCTGGATTTCCCGGCCGCCGATCCATCGGCATCGCAGGACGCGGCAGTCGCAACAGCTGCTTTCAAAGTGCTGATCCAGCACTATCCGGCCCACAAGACGACGCTCGAGGAGAGCTATGCCATGGTCATGGCGGCAATCCCCGAGACCGCAGTCAAGGCAGCGGGCGCGCAGGTCGGCGATGCAGCCGCCGGGGCAGCAGTGTCCGCGGGAGGAATAGATCCGGCAATCCTTCAGCCGCCCTATCGCCCTCGTGCCGCCGCCGGCGAGTGGATTGGCGCGGCATTGCCGAGCATCGAGCCTTACTGGCTGGCGTTCCGGCCGTGGGCAGCCTCCGCCGGCGCGATTCAGATCCCCGCCCCGCCGCCGCTTGGCAGCGAGCGTTACGCCCGCGACTATGAAGAAGTGCGCAGGCTTGGAAGCCGAAACAGCACGGAGCGCACCCCCGAGCAAACGCTCATCGCGCGCTACCGCCAGGGCTATGACCTGTCGCCGATGGTCCGTTACATTCGCCGACCGGCCGGGCCGCCGTCAGGTCGACAACGCGCGGCTTCTGGCACTCTATCAGATGGCGTTCGACGATGCGGTCCAGGCGATGGCTGTCGCCAAGATCCGCTACGATTACTGGCGGCCGA
>Ga0247719_1000911_pt1 | contig 14367 bp, 12 predicted proteins | sample 41E_DmetaG_FD_189046 | JGI IMG/M metagenome (GOLD analysis project Ga0247719, IMG submission 189046) | Soil microbial communities from hillslope of Landscape Evolution Observatory, University of Arizona, Oracle, AZ, United States - 4-1-E_D | ecosystem: Engineered > Artificial ecosystem >...
GATAAGAGCTTGAAATTTTCGAGTCTGAAGTTTGCAGTTCGGAGTTGACAGTGAAGAAAAAACTCACCGATTACGCCGCCTGCGCGGGTTGAGCGAGCAAGCTCGCCGCTGGTGAGCTCGCCCAGGTGCTGGGCGACCTGCCCGTGACGCACGACGAACGCGTGCTGGTGGACTACCGCACCGCGGACGATGCGGGTGTGTACAGGCTCGATGAGGACCGCGCCCTGGTGCAGACGGTGGATTTCTTCACGCCCATCGTCGACGACCCGTTCGTGTACGGCCAGATCGCCGCCGCCAACGCGCTGAGCGACGTCTATGCGATGGGCGGACGTCCCCTGACGGCGCTCGCCATTGCCGGCTTTCCCAGGGAGGCGGACCGCGCCATCCTTTCGGCGATCTTCGCGGGCGGCCTCGACACGCTGCAGCGCGCGCAGGTGGCGCTCCTCGGCGGTCATACCGTGCAGGATCAGGAGATCAAGTTCGGCTACGCGATCACCGGCGAGGTGGATCCGAACCGCATCCTCGCCAATGCGGGCGCGAGGCCCGGTGACGCGCTGATCCTCACGAAGGCGATCGGCACGGGGGTGATCGCTACCGCCCTCAAGTTCGGCCGGGCCCCGCAGCCGGCCGTCGACGCTGCCGTTCGCTCGATGATCACGCTCAATCGCGCCGCCGCCGAGGCGCTCCGGCGGTTGCCCGACGGCGCCGTGCACGCCTGCACCGACATCACCGGGTTCGGCCTGCTCGGGCACGGCTCCGAGATGGCGGTTGCAAGCGGCTGTTCGCTCGAGATCTCGAGCGGGGCCGTTCCGCTGCTCGAAGGGGCACGCGCGCTCGTCGACGGCAACCTCCCCGGTGGCGGACGAACGAACCGCCAGCATTTCGGGGGGAGGGTCGCGATCGCCCCGGATGTCCCCGCCGACGTGGCAGACCTCCTGTTCGATCCCCAGACGTCGGGCGGGCTCCTGGTGGCGGTGGATCCGGCGCATGCCACGCGGGCCATGGACGAGCTGGCGCGGGCCGAGACGGCCGCCGTGCTCGTCGGGCGCGCCGTTCAGGCGGGAGACGCGCTCATTACCGTCGGGCTCTGAGGCGCGAAATCACGGCCGTTTCCGCCCTCCTTGTGCGCGCCGCGTACAAGCGCAGCGTTGCGCGCGCGCCGCCGCCGATGGTATAAATTGACGTTTTGCGTTGGGCGCCGCCGCTCGCACGGGCGGGTGCGGTCGCTCCGCCGCCGCCCTGCCAAGCGCCGCGGCTTTCCGGAGGTTCAGTGCTCCCCGACGTCTCGGTCTTCTGGGTCATCCTGTTCGTGATGCTGCTGACGGTGATCATCGACCGGCTGCTGCTGCGGCCGGTGCTGCGCGTGATCCAGCAGCGTGAGGACGCGATCCGGTCCGCGCGCGAGATGGCGGAGCGGTCGGCGAACCAGGCGCGCGCCGCCGCCGCGGAGTTCGATCAGAAGACCACCGCCGCCCGCGGCGAGATCTACAAGCAGATGGACGAGATGCGCCGCGCCGCGCTCGCCCAGCGCGCGGAGCTCATCGCGCAGACGCGCGCCGAAGCGGACGCCCAGATCGCCGCCGCGTCGGAACGGCTGCAGGTAGAAACCGAAGAGGCGCGCCGCCGGCTCGAAGCCGACGCGGACGCGCTGGGCGGCGCGGTGGCGGAACGCATCCTCGGCCGGAAGGTCTCCTAGTCGTCGCATGCACCGAATCATTCCTTCACAACAGAGCCTGCGCGCCTGCGCCGCCCCGGCGGTCATCGCGGCGCTGTGGCTTGCCGCGAACCCCGCCACGCTGTCGGCCGCCGCCGGCGGCGGCGGCACGATGGAGACGGTGTTCAAGCTGGTGAACTTCGCGATCCTCGTCGGCACGCTCGTGTACTTCCTGCGTGCGCCGATTGCCGCCTATCTCGCCTCGCGCAGCGCGCAGATCCGGCAGGATCTCGTGACGGCCGCCGAGATGCGGAGCGCTGCGAGCGCGCAGCTCGCCGAGATCGAGAAGAAGATGCAGGCGCTGCCGGGTGAGCTGGAGGCGTTGCGCCGGCAGGGGGCGGAGGACGTCAAGGCGGAACAGGCGCGGATGGCGCAGGCAGCGGCCGACGAGCGCGCCCGCCTGCTCGAGCAGACGAAGCGCGAACTCGACATGCGGCTGCGGATCGCGCGGCGTGAGCTCACGGAGCTCGCCGCGCAGCTCGCCGTCGGCGTCGCCGAGGAGCGGATCCGCCGCTCGATCACTCCCGACGACCAGGTCCGGCTGATCGACCGCTACGCGTCGCAGCTGCGGGAGGCGCGATGACGAGCCGCGCGGCAGCCATTCGGTACGCGCGCGCGCTCTTCGACGTCGCGCAGAAGGAAGCCGACATCCAGCAGGTGGGGCGCGAGCTCGGGCAGATCGCGGCCGTGATAGGCGGCCACGAGACGCTGTCGCGTGCGCTGGCGAACCCGGCGATTCCGGCGCCGCGCAAGCGGGCCGTCATGGAGCAGTTGCTGGAGCGCGCCGGGCGTCTCACGCCTGCGCTCGGCAAGCTGCTGTTGCTGCTCGCCGACCGCGATCGGCTTGCGCTCGTCCCGGAGATCGCCTCCGCCTACGAGGCGCGGCTCATGGACCACGCGCAGGTGGTCCGCGCCCGGGTCACCACCGCGGTTCCGCTGAGCGACGACCGCGCCGCCGCGCTCCAGCAGGGGCTCGCCCGGGTCACCGGACGCACGGTGCAGCTCGAGACGCACATCGACCCGTCGATCATCGGCGGCGCCGTCGCGCGCATCGGCAGCACGGTCTACGACGGCAGCGTCACCACGCAATTGCAGAAGGTCAGGGAACGGTTGGCGGCAGCGGCCGCAGAGTAAAAGCATGGACATTCGCGCAGAAGAGATTTCCAAGATCATTCGCGACCAGATCGGCAGCTACGCGGTCGACGTCGACGTGGCGGAGGTCGGCACGATCGTGTCGATCGGCGACGGCATCGCCCGGGTCCACGGCGTCGAAAAGACGATGGCCGGGGAGATGCTCGAGTTCCCGCAGGGCGTGTTCGGCATCGCGCTCAATCTCGAAGAGGAAAGCGTCGGCGCGGTGCTGCTCGGCGACTTCACGCAGATCCGCGAGGGGGACACCGTCAAGCGGACCGGCCGCATCATCTCGGTGCCGGTCGGCGACGAGATGGTCGGACGCGTCGTCAACGCGCTCGGCCAGCCGATCGACGGCAAGGGGCCGATCGTCTCGAAGCGCTTCTCCGAGATCGAGCGGCTCGCCCCCGGCGTCGTCGACCGGCAGCCGGTGAAGGAGCCGCTCCAGACCGGCCTGAAGGCGATCGACGCGATGGTGCCGATCGGGCGCGGCCAGCGCGAGCTGATCATCGGCGACCGCCAGACGGGCAAGACGGCCGTCGCGGTGGACGCGATCATCAACCAGAAGGGGAAGGACGTCATCTGCATCTACAACGCGATCGGGCAGAAGCAGTCCACGATCGCGCAGGTGGTGCGGACGCTCGATGAAGCCGGCGCGATGGAGTACACGATCGTCGTCGCCGCCGCGGCGTCGGATCCGGCCCCGCTGCTCTACATCAGCCCGTACTCGGCCTGCACGATGGGGGAGTACTTCCGCGACAGCGGGAAGCACGCGCTGGTGGTCTACGACGACCTCTCCAAGCACGCGCAGGCGTACCGCGAGATCTCGCTGCTGCTCCGCCGTCCGCCGGGCCGCGAGGCGTATCCGGGCGACGTCTTCTACCTGCACTCGCGGCTGCTCGAGCGCGCCGCGAAGATGAACAAGGAGCTCGGCGGCGGCTCGCTGACGGCGCTGCCGATCATCGAGACGCAGGCGGGCGACCTGTCGGCCTACATCCCGACAAACGTCATCTCGATCACCGACGGGCAGATCTTCCTCGAGAGCGACCTGTTCCACCAGGGCGTCCGTCCGGCGATCAACGTCGGCAACTCGGTCTCGCGCGTCGGCGGCTCGGCGCAGGTGAAGGCGATGCGGCAGGTCGCGGGCTCGCTGCGCCTGGATCTCGCGCAGTACCGCGAGCTCGCCGCGTTCGCGCAGTTCGGTTCGGACCTCGACAAGGCGACGCTCAACCAGCTCAATCGCGGCAAGCGGCTCGTCGAGATCCTCAAGCAGCCGCAGTATCAGCCGCTGCCCGTCGAGAAGCAGGTCATCATCATCTACGCCGCGACCAACGGGTACCTCGACGCGGTCGACGTGGAGCACGTCCGGGCGTACGAGACGGAGCTCTTCCAGTTCCTCGACACGCGCAAGCCGCAGCTCCTGTCGTCGCTCGCCGAGAAGCGCGAGCTGAACGACGCCATCAAGGGAGACTTGAGCCAGGCGCTGAAGGAATTCGGCGAATCGTTCGCCGCCGCCCGCAAGACCGCGGCGGCCGCTGTATAGCTGTATAGGTGACAACTCCAAACTTCCAAACTCCCAATTCCCAAAGCCATTGGAATGGGAATCGGGAGTTCGGAGTTCGAGTTGGGAGTGAGTTGACCGCGACGCCGCACGCGTAGGCAGGCAGTCACGATAAGCAATGCCATCACTACTGGACATCAGGCGCCGGATACGCGCCGTCAAGTCGACGCAGCAGATCACGAAGGCGATGAAGATGGTCGCCGCGTCGAAGCTGCGCCGCGCGCAGGAGCGGACGCAACAGGCGCGGCCCTTCGCCACGCAGATGCTGCGCGTCCTGAACAGCCTCGCGTCGCGCGTGGAGCCGTCGGCGCATCCGCTGCTCGACGAGCGGCGTGAGCCGCGCGCGGGCGGCCGCGTGCTGCTGTTCGTGATCACCGCCGACCGCGGGCTCTGCGGCAGCTTCAACACCAACGTCATCAAGTCGTCGGGGCAGTTCATCGCCGAGAACCCGGCGCGCGAGGTGGCGCTCGGCCTCGTCGGCCGGCGCGGCCGCGACTTCTTCGCCAAGCGCGGTTTCGACGTCCGCTACGAGCAGGTCAACCTGTTCGCGGCGGTGAAATACGAGCACGCGCAGGCGATCGCGAAGGCGGGGATGGAGGCGTTCCTCAACGGCGACGCCGACAGCGTGTATCTGATCTACAACGAGTTCAAGTCGGTGATGGTGCAGCGGGTCGTCGTCGAGCGCCTGCTGCCCATCGCGCGGCTCGACGTGCAGGCGCCCGAGGGCACCGCAGCGGCCACCGACTATCTCTACGAGCCGAGCCCAGAGGGCCTGCTCACGACGCTCGTGCCGAAGCACGTCGAGGTGCAGGTGTTCCGTGCGCTGCTCGAGTCGAACGCCGCGTTCTACGCCGCGCAGATGACGGCGATGGACGCCGCAACGCGGAACTCCGGCGAGATGATCGACAGCCTCACGCTGTACATGAACAAGGTCCGCCAGGCGGCGATCACGCGCGAAATCATCGAGGTCGTTTCGGGGGCGCAGGCCCTGTAACGGTGGAGGGGCCGCTCGTCCTTCGACGGCGCTCGGGACGATCCTGAGCATCTCGAGGGGGCGAGGGCGGCCCCGTGTCGGGCGGTTCACGAACCGCCCCTACGGCAGACGATACATATGGCAACAGCAGCTCCAGCAGCGCAGAAGGTGGGCAAGGTCGTCCAGGTCATCGGACCGGTCGTCGACATCGAGTTCGAAGGCGGGCACCTTCCCGAGATCTACAACGCAGTCCGCATCGAGACGAAGGGGCAGGGGGGGACGACGGTCGACGTCGTCTGCGAGGTGGAACAGCACCTCGGCGAGAACCGCGTCCGCACCGTCGCGATGAAGCCGACCGACGGCATGCAGCGCGGCATGCCGGCGATCGACACGGGCGCTCCCATCTCGATGCCCGTCGGTCCGGCGACGCTCGGCCGCGTCATGAACGTGCTCGGCGAGCCGGTCGACTATCCCGACCGGCCCGTGAACTCGCAGGAGCGCTGGTCGATCCACCGGCATGCGCCGACGATGGAGGATCAGTCGACCGAGCTGCAGATGTTCGAGACCGGCATCAAGGTCGTCGACCTGCTGGAGCCGTACCTGAAGGGGGGAAAGATCGGCCTGTTCGGCGGCGCGGGCGTCGGCAAGACGGTCATCATCCAGGAGCTGATCCACAACGTCGCCATGAAGCACGGCGGCGTGTCGGTGTTCGCCGGCGTCGGCGAGCGCACCCGCGAAGGCAACGACCTCTGGCTCGAGTTCCAGGAGTCGGGCGTCATCAACGTCGACGATCCGACGAAGTCGCGCGCGGCGCTCGTCTACGGCCAGATGACGGAGCCGCCGGGTGCACGGCTTCGGGTCGCGCTGAGCGGCCTCACGGTCGCGGAGTACTTCCGCGACGCCGAGAACAAGGACGTCCTGCTCTTCGTGGACAACATCTTCCGCTTCACGCAGGCGGGGTCCGAGGTGTCGGCGCTGCTCGGCCGCATGCCGTCCGCGGTCGGCTATCAGCCCACGCTGTTGACCGAGATGGGCGAGCTGCAGGAGCGCATCACCTCGACGAAGAAGGGATCGATCACCTCCGTCCAGGCGATCTACGTGCCGGCGGACGACTACACCGACCCGGCGCCGGCGACCACCTTCGCGCACCTCGACGCGACGACGAACCTGTCGCGCGCGATCGTGGAGCTGGGGATCTACCCCGCCGTCGACCCGCTGGCGTCGACGTCGCGCATCCTCGATCCGCGCATCATCGGCGACGAGCACTACAGCGTCGCCCGCGCCGTCAAGCAGGTACTGCAGCGCTACAAGGACCTGCAGGACATCATCGCGATCCTCGGGATCGACGAGCTCTCGGAAGAGGACAAGCTCACGGTCGGCCGCGCCCGCCGCATCCAGAAGTTCCTCTCGCAGCCGTTCTTCGTCGCCGAGCAGTTCACCGGCATGCCCGGCAAGTACGTGCCGATCGCCGACACCGTGCGAAGCTTCCGCGAGATCGTCGACGGCAAGTACGATCACCTGCCGGAGCAGGCTTTCTACATGGTGGGCACGATCGAAGAGGCCGTCGAGAAGGCCGAGAAGATGAAGGGGTAGGGGACCGCTGGTGATTGCCGATGGCTTTACCGAGTAGTATCGAGCTCCAGATCGTCACCCCCGACCGGCTCATCCTGCGGGAGCAGGTCGACGAGGTGCAGATTCCGGGCACCGAGGGGTATTTCGGCGTGCTGCCCGGGCACACGCCGTTTCTCGCGACGGTCGGCGCCGGCGAGATGTGGTACCGGAAGGGGCAGGAGAAGACCTACACCATGATTTCCGGCGGCTTTGCCGAGGTGCTGCCCGACCGCGTGACGCTGCTCGCGACGGTGGCGGAGCGTGCCGAGGACATCGACGTGCGGCGCGCCGAGGCGGCGCGGCAGCGCGCCGAGCAGCGGCTGGCGCAGCCGCCGCCCGACCTCGATTACGAGCGGGCGCGGCTCGCCCTCCAGAAGGCGATCGCGCGGATCGACGTCGCGTCGCGCGTGCCGGGTGGCGGGCGCGTCGGCGAGTCGAGGCGCCTGAGGGAGACGAGAGGCTGAGCGCGCTCTCATGACGCCGGCGCTCCCGCTCTCCTGGGCTGTCAAGACCGACCCCGGTCTCCGGCGCAGCAGCAACGAAGACAGCTTTTCGACCCGGCCCGACATCGGTCTGTTCATCGTCGCCGACGGCATGGGCGGACACGTCGCGGGGGAGGTCGCGTCGCGCGTCGCCGTCGAATCGATCGCGGCCTTCATCGAAGAGACCGCGGGCGCGGATCCCAACCGCACCTGGCCCTTTCCGTTCGAACCCGATCTGAGCCTCGAAGCGAACCGCCTCAAGGCGGCCTTCCGGCTCGCGAACCGGCGCATCGCCGCCGCCATCGCCGACTCGCAGGACCTGCGCGGCATGGCGACCACCGCCTCCGCCGTGCTGCACGGCGCATCTCATTCCTGCGTGGCGCACATCGGCGACAGCCGCGTGTACGTGCTGCGCGGCGCCGAGTTCCGCCAGTTGACCGACGACCATTCGTGGGTCGAGGAACAGGTTCGCGCGGGTGCGCTGTCGCCTGCGGCGGCACGCCAGCACCCGTGGCGAAACGTCGTGACGCGTGCGCTGTCGGGCGGCGAGGACCCGGAAATCGACGTCGTCGACATCGCGCCGGAGCCCGGGGAGCGGTACCTGCTCTGCTCGGACGGATTGTTCGGCGTCGTTCCCGACGAAAAGATCGCCGAGCTGCTCGGCGATCGCACGGCGGCTCTCGAGGAGATCTGCGACCGGCTGATCGAGGCGGCGAATGCGGCCGGCGGGCCGGACAACATCACCGCGATGATCCTCCAGGTCGATGCTGGGTAACCTCGCGACGCTGTTCCGCTACCGCGGGCTCATCCAGAGTCTTGTCGCGCGCGAGCTGAAGGCGCGGTACCGCGGGTCGGTGCTCGGGTTCTTCTGGTCGTTCATCAACCCGCTCCTCCTCCTGCTCATCTACACGTTCGTCTTCGCGTACATCATGCCGGGGCGGTTCGCTGCCGGCGACGTGCCGGTCCGGTTCTCGGACGCCGAGCCGTACGCGCTGTTTCTGTTCTGCGGCCTTCTGCCGTGGACGTGGTTCTCGTCGTCGCTGAACGAGTCGGCCGGCGTGTTGATCTCCGGCGGGAACCTGATCAAGAAGGTGCTCTTCCCCGCCGAGGTGCTGCCGATCGTGACCGTGCTCGCGAACATGGTGCACTTCTTCCTGGGCCTGCCGATCCTCGCGCTGTTCCTGCTGTATTACGGCGCGCCGGTGTCGGCGGTCGAGCTCGTCTGGTTTCCAGCGATCGTGCTCGTGCAGTTGATCCTGACGCTCGGCTTCGCGCTCCTGCTGTCGGCGCTGAGTGTGCACTTCCGCGACATCCGCGACATCCTCTCGAACCTGCTGACGCTCTGGTTCTTCGCGACGCCGATCATCTACCCCTGGCCGTTCGTCCAGTTCGGCAAGTGGTTCCTGAACGTGAACCCCTTCACGCACCTGGCCATTTCGTACCAGGAGGTCCTGTTCTTCCAGGGTCCGTTCGGCCACTGGAAGTGGCTGCTCGCGCTGGGGGGCGCGTCGATCGGCTTCTTCCTTTTCGCGTACTTCGTCTTCGATCGCCTGCGCGACACGTTCGCCGAGGAGGTGTAGGCGATGAACGCGATCGAGATCGTCAACGCCTCGAAGGTCTACCGCCGCTACAGCCACCGGAAGCAGTTCGCGACGCTCAAGAGCGCCCTGCTCTCTCGCAGCCTCGTGCGCGACCTCACGCCCGAGGAGACGTTCCCCGCGGTGCGCAACGTGACGATCTCCGTGCCGCGCGGGCAGACGCTGGGGGTGATCGGCCGCAACGGGTCGGGCAAGAGCACGCTGCTGAAGCTCGTGGCCGGCATCACGAAGCCCACGTCGGGCGGCGTGCACGTCACCGGCCGGATCTCGGCGCTCATCGAGCTCGGCGCGGGCTTCCACCCCGAGATCTCCGGGCGCGAGAACGTGTTCATCAACGGCATCATGCTGGGGCTCTCGAAGCGCGAGATCACGCGCCGCTTCGACGAGATCGTCGAGTTCGCCGAGCTCCGCGAGTTCATCGACGCCCCGGTGAAGACCTACTCGTCCGGCATGTACATGCGCCTCGGGTTTGCCGTCGCCATCCACGTCGATCCCGACGTGCTGCTCGTCGACGAAGTGCTCGCCGTCGGCGACGAGGGGTTCACGCACAAGTGCCTCGACAAGTTCGCCGAGTTCAAGCGCCGCGGCAGGACGATCCTGCTCGTGACGCACTCGCTCGGGCTGGTCGAGAAGTTCTGCGACGAAGCGCTGTGGATGGACGCCGGCCGGATGAAGCTGCAGGGAGACCCGAAGCGGGTCGTCGGCGCCTACCTCACCGACGTCCAGAGGACGGAGGAACAGCAGCTCGCGGCCGCCGACGCGCGCGCGCGCGAGGCGGTAACGGCGGGGGTCTCCGAGGCGGCGGCCGCCGGCGTCGCCCCCCGTCCGGCGGACGTCACCGAGGCGCCCGCCGACATGTTCAGGGCCACCGAAGGACGGTGGGGGTCGCGCGAGATCGAAATCGCCGCGGTGGACCTGATCGGCAGGGACGGCCAGCCGGCGCACGTGTTCCAGAGCGGCGACCCGTTCACCATCCGCCTGCGGCTCCGCGCGCCGCAGGCGCTGGACGACTTCGTGCTCGGCGTCGGGATCTTCAACGCGGAAGGGGTGTGCTGCTACGGCACGAACACGAACATCGAGCAGTTCCGGTCGGTGCGCGTGGTTGGCGACGCACAGGCCGAGTTCCACGTGCCGCGGCTCGACCTCGTCGAAGGGACGTACAAGCTCGACCTGGCCGTCCACAAGCTCGATGGCTACCCGTACGATTACCACCGGCTGCTCTACACGTTTCGCGTGAAGTCCAGGACGAAGGACGTCGGCATCTACCGGCCGGAGCACTCCTGGAACTTCTCCCCCTCGATCCAGTTCTCCAGAGATGACGATTGACGAGGGACGAGCCTTCGCCGAACGGCTCCGGTCGGCGGGCCGCCGCGTCGTCTTCACGAACGGCGTCTTCGACATCCTTCATCCCGGCCACGTCCGCTATCTGCAGCAGGCGCGCGCGCTCGGCGACGCATTGATCGTCGGGCTCAACTCCGACGCCTCCGTCCGGCGCAACAAGGGACCCGAGCGGCCCATCAACAGCGAAGAGGAGCGCGCCGAGATCCTCGCGGCGCTCGCGTGCGTGGACGCCGTCGTCTTCTTCGACGAGGACACCCCGGCAGAGATCATCCGCGCGATTCAGCCGGATGTGCTGGTGAAGGGGGCCGACTGGGCGGCGGACGCGATCGTCGGCCGCGACACCGTCGAAGCGCGCGGCGGCACCGTCGTCCGCGTCCCGATCGAGCAGGGGTATTCGACGACCGACATCATTGAGCGGATCCGGAAGCTTCCCTGATCTCGGAGCACCGGTCGCTCCGCCGGCCATGTGCGGTCCGGCCGGGCGCGAGACCGCGATACTGCAGGGCGCCTGGCCAGTTGGGAGCCGGAGCCGCCGCCGGTACAATGGACGGTTCCCGCGTTACGCGGAACCCGTGTCATGGCCACCTTTGCCCCGACATCTCTGACGCTTCGAGCTCTGCTGAAAACGGCTGCCGGCCGCGCCGGGATGGGTGTGCGTGCGCCGCGGATAGCCGGACTCACGTCACCGGCGAAGGCGCTGTACGCCGCGGCGGCGGCCGCGCGCGATCGCGTGCTGCTCGTCGTCCAGACCGACGCGGAAGCCGAGCGCATGGCGGGGGACGTCAGGTTCTTCCTGACGGCACTCGAGGGGCTGTCGGACGCGGATGCCGACCGGGCGGTGCTCCCCTTCCCGTCGCACGAGGTGGATCCCTATCGCGGCCTTGCGCCCCACATGGACATCGCCTCTGCGCGCGCGCGGGTGCTGCACGCGCTTGCCTCGGGTGCCGCGCGGATCGTCGTCGCATCGGCAGGCGCGCTCCTTCCGCGCGTGAGCGCCCCGCAGCACGTGCAGTCGACCTCGTTGTCGATCGCGCCCGGCCAGGAGATCTCCCCCACCGACCTCGGCGACCTGCTCGCCGCAGCGGGCTACACGCGCCAGGACCCCGTCGACGAATCAGGCGAGTTCTGCGTCCGCGGCGGGGTCGTCGATTTCTTCCCGGCCGGTGCGAAGCATCCGGTGCGGCTGGAGTTCGTGGGCGACACGATCGAGTCGATCCGCACGTACGATCCGTCCACGCAGCGGTCGATCGGCGAGGTCGATCAGGCGGCTATCGTTCCTCTTCAGGACCTGCTCGCCGAGGGGGACGACACCGACCGCTCCGCCACCTTCTTCGACTATCTCAGGCCATCCGGCAGGCCGCACGTGCTCGTGTCGGAGCCGGACGAGGTCCGCGCCCAGGGGGAGAAGCTCACCGCGCAGGTCCTCGCGAGCTACGACGAGGCGATCGCGAAGGGCAGCAAGGTGCCGGAACCCGGGGCGCTCGTCGTCTCGTGGGAGGAAGCCGAACGCTGGCTCGAGGGGGCCACCGCGCTGGAGACGCTGGCGCTCGACGACGGGGAACCGGCTGAAGCCGGCCCCTACCGCAACGACCACGCACCGCCGGTAGGGGCCGACTTCAGTCGGCCCGCCCCCGCGCGCCACATCGCCTCGCAACCCGCACAGGAATTCTCGGGCCGGGTGCAGGACTGGGTCGCCGAGATCCGCCGCGCGCGCGAGCGGGGCGACACCGTGCTGTTCGTCGCCGCGTCCCACGGCCGCGCCGAACGCACCGTCGAACTGCTGGCCGACTACGACGTCTTCGCGGTTCCGGTCGATCGCGCCGAAGACTCGCGAACCGCCAGCGTGCTCGTCGCCCAGGGCCTGCTCTCGAAGGGCTTCCGGCTGCCCGACGCGTCGCTCAGCGTCTTTGCCGAAACCGACGTCTTCGAAGAAGAACGACGCACGCACGAGCGGCGGCGTTCGGCCGCCCGCACCTTCCTCTCGGACTTCCGCGACCTGAAGGTCGGGGATCTCGTGGTCCACGTGGATCACGGCATCGGCCGGTTCGTGGGTCTGAAGCGGATCGAGGTCGGCAGCGACGTGCAGGAGTTCATGGAGCTCCGCTACCACGGCGAGGACAAGCTCTTCGTGCCGGTGGAGCGCCTTGATCTCGTCCAGAAGTACACCGGCGGCGCGCACCCGGCGCTCGACCGGCTCGGCGGCACGACCTGGGAGAAGGCGAAGACCCGCGTCAAGAAGGCGATGCGCGACATGGCGGAGGAGCTGCTGAAGCTCTACGCGGCACGCAAGGCCGTCCCCGGCCACGCCTTCAGCCCCGACTCGCACTGGACGCAGGAGTTCGACGACGCGTTCGAGTGGGAGCTGACACCGGACCAGCGCAACGCCGTCAACGACATCAAGGGGGACATGGAAGCCCCCACGCCGATGGACCGCCTGCTCTGCGGCGACGTCGGCTACGGCAAGACCGAGGTGGCGATGCGCGCCGCCTTCAAAGCCGTCATGGACGGCAAGCAGGTCGCGGTGCTCGCACCGACGACGGTGCTGGCGTTTCAGCACTTGAAGACGATGAAGAACCGGTTCGCGGCATTCCCGGTGCGGATCGACATGATCAGCCGGTTCCGCACGAAGACCGAGATCAAGCAGACGCTCGAGGATCTCGCCGCCGGCAAGGTCGAGATCATCGTCGGCACGCACCGGCTGCTGTCGAAGGACGTGGTGTTTCGCGACCTCGGGCTGCTGATCGTCGACGAGGAACAGCGCTTCGGCGTCGCGCACAAGGAGAGGATCAAGCAGCTGCGCAAGCGCGTCGACGTGCTCACGATGACCGCCACGCCGATCCCGCGGACGCTGAACATGTCGCTCGCCGGCATCCGCGACATGTCGATCATCGAGACGCCGCCGCGCGACCGCCTCTCGATCCAGACGCACGTCGTGAAGTTCGACGCGGCCGTGATCCAGCGGGCGATCCGCACAGAAATGGAGCGCGGCGGCCAGGTCTACTTCGTACACAACCGCGTGGAGTCGATTTACTCGCTCGGCAATTTGATCACGAGGCTCGTGCCGGAGGCGCGCGTCGCCATCGGGCACGGACAGATGAACGACGAGGCGCTCGAACGGGTGATGGTCGATTTCGTCGCGCACAAGTACGACGTGCTGCTGGCGACGACCATCATCGAGAACGGGCTCGACATCCCGAACGCCAACACCATCATCGTCAACCGTGCCGACCGGTACGGCCTGGCGCAGCTCTATCAGTTGCGCGGCCGCGTCGGCCGCTCGGATCGCCGCGCGTACGCGTACCTGCTGGTGCCGCCCGACGAGGCCCTCTCCCCCATCGCGAAGAAGCGGCTGGCCGCGATCCGTGAGTTCAGCGACCTCGGGAGCGGATTCCGCGTCGCCGCCATGGACCTCGAGATCCGCGGCGCCGGCAACCTGCTCGGCGGCGAGCAGAGCGGCCAGATCGAGGCGGTCGGCTTCGACACCTACATGAAGCTCCTCGAGCAGACCATCCGGGAGCTGAAGGGCGAAGAGATCGAGGACGACCTGCGGGCGAACGTCAACCTGCGGGTCGATCTGCGGATCGACGAGACGTACATCCCCGACATGAACCAGCGGCTCACGGTCTACCGCCGGATGGCCGGCGTGCGCAACGACGACGAGCTCCGGAGGATCGTGGACGAAGTCCGCGATCGCTACGGCGCTCCGCCGGAATCGGTGCTGAACCTCGCCGAATACGCGTCGATCCGCCTGCTGGCCGACAGGCTCCGGATCGAGTCGATCGACCGCGAGGGCCAGACGGTCGTCTTAAAGTTCAGATCCGATGCGACGCTCGACCCCGCGTGGCTGTTCTCGCTCGTGCAGCAGCGCGGCGATTTGACGCTGGTGCCGCCTGCCACGCTGAAGGTGAACCTGGCCGGGCCGGTGCAGCGGCCGCAGGCAGCCCCGGCCCCGGCCA
>Ga0247719_1000916_pt1 | contig 14316 bp, 11 predicted proteins | sample 41E_DmetaG_FD_189046 | JGI IMG/M metagenome (GOLD analysis project Ga0247719, IMG submission 189046) | Soil microbial communities from hillslope of Landscape Evolution Observatory, University of Arizona, Oracle, AZ, United States - 4-1-E_D | ecosystem: Engineered > Artificial ecosystem >...
GCGACACTCGTGTCGACCTGAACATCGCGATTGCCGGCAAGCACCGGACGATCCGTGAGTATGGGCGCGACATCCCGGCGCGCGACCTGCCAGCATCGACGCCACTCGCGCTGGTGATTGACGCCTCGCGCGATCGTCCTGGAACGAGGTATCAGGACGACGCCAATGGGAAGCTCGAGACCAAGATCGCGGAGATCACGGCGCGCATCATCGTCGCTGGCGAGGCGCGGTTCAGACGCGGGCTGAAGGACGCCGAGGAGCGCGAAGAGCAGTACCGGCGCTGGCAGGAGCAGCGACGGCGTGAGGAGATCGAGCGGCGCAACGCCGAGCGCCTCAAGCACCTTCGGACAAGCGGCGACCTGCTGCGCCAAGCAGAGGACCTGCGGGCGCTGATCGCGCGGGTGCATGAGGCGGTGACGGCCGGATCAGTCGCCGTGGATCAGGATCGGCTGGAGCAATGGGAGCGCTGGGCTTTGGCCGAGGCCGACCGGCTCGATCCCCTCCTATCCGGGCAGATCATGACCCATCTGTCGCCAGCAGAAGAATAGGAACGACGGGCGCAGTCGAACGGCGTTTCACATAACGCCGGTTGTCGCGAGCCTCCGACCCATCATCCACGTCGCGGCTTGCGCTTGCGGGCCAGCGCCCTACGGCCACGCTCCTCGGCAGCCTCTATCTCGTCAGGGAGCATCCTGTCGACGAGCCGCTTGCGACAGCGTTGCGGCAGCCGATCGTTGATATAATCGAACACCTCTTGTGCTCGGCTGGCCCAGATCAGCAGCGTCCAATCGCGCGGGCGTGCCTTGGCGTTGGCGCGATGACCGGCGAATCCGCGCTCGTACTTGTCCCGCTCGTCCAAAAGCTTTTCGAGCGCCTCGCGTTGCTCAGGGGTGAGAGGACCGCGCACCTCGGCTGTCAGCGTATCCCAGTCGATGAAGATGTCATCAGGATGCGGCAGAAAGTCTGGCTCGGGCTCGCCGGCGGCTCGGCACCGACGCCGTTCGCGCTCACAATTTTGCTTGTGCTTGTACAGGCGGTCGAACAGCTTGCGGCCAACCTCGGCGACCGCAGCCTCGTTTCGCTGGGTAAGATCGAGCATGGTCCGCTGCGCCATCTGACCGCCATTGACCGCAGACTTAATGGTCGCCTTGGTTACCGCGCGTATCGCGGCGACCTCAACGGTTCGTTCGCCGTTACGCAGCTGCAACGGGGCATAAGCCTCCTCGAGGATGATGTCTCGCGTGGGCTCGAGATGCGCGAGCAGCTGCTTGTGTTTGCTGCGCGCGCCTTTGGGCCTTCCCTTTGGATTGCCAGATTGCCCTGGCTTGAAGCGGGTGCGCTTGGGCGGTCTGCAATAGCCGCCCCCTTCCTCGTCGTCGTCGTCGCCGTCATGCGGCGGCTCGCCATTGCCGCGGCTCATGCGGCTTCTCCCGCGGCCGGAGCGGCGCGCTCTTCAGCCACCTGCTCAAACGTCTGCCCCGTTTCAGCGAGGGTGGCGGGCTTGCCCGTGTAGCGCTCGTAGCGGTCAAGGATGGTGTCGCAATAACGCGCGTCAAACTCGATCAGGCGTGCGATGCGGCCGCACTTCTGAGCAGCGATCAAGGTGCTTCCCGAGCCGCCGAATGGATCCAGCACGATTTCGCCGCGACGCGAGCAATCCTTCAGCGCGTCGACGATGAGCTCGACGGGCTTCACCGTTGGGTGCATTTCCAGTGCTTCAGCGCCGCTCGCGGTTAGAGCGCTGACACCGCGGTAGTCCCAAACGTTCGTGCGGTGCCGGCCTGTCTCGCCGAGCCCAAAGTTGTTCGTGTGCGGCGCTGTGCCGACCTTCCACACGAAGATGAGTTCGTGCTTGCTGCGGTAAAAGGCGCCCATGCCTCCCCTGAGCTTGTTCCAAACGCAGATGTTTTTGAGCTCGGAGAAGACAGTCTTGCCGGCCTCGATCAGTTCACCCGCGTGGCGCCAGTCCATCGTCACATATGCAATCACACCGTCGCGGCACGATTGGCTTGTCAGACTTAGCGTAAGCGCGAGGAAGCCGATGAACTCGGCATCCGACATCTCGCCGCAGGCCATGGCAAAGTTCTCGTGCTTGACGTTGCCAAGGCCGCTCACGTGGCCGGGGATCGGTACGTTGTAGGGAGGGTCGGTGAAGACCATGTCCGCGGTCTCTTTCCCGAGCAGGCGCTTGTAGGCGCTCGGATCGCGGGCATCGCCGCACAGGAGCCGGTGGCGGCCCAGCTGCCAAAGGTCGCCGGATTGCGTTACGGGCACCGCCGGCGGCTCGGGAATGCAGTTCGCAGGTGCCTTGGCGGATTTGATCGCCCTGGCCTCCTCGGCGCTGCAGATCGTGAGGTCGATCTCCGCTTCTGAGAAGCCCGTCAGGACGGCCTCGAAGCCGACGTCAATGAGCTCGTTGAGTTCCTCGGCGAGCACTTCGAAGTCCCACGACGCATTGAGCCCGAACTTATTCTCCGCGAGCATGAATGCGCGTGCTTCGACGTCGCTGAGATGCGCAACCCTGACTACTGGCACTTCGTCCATACCGACCTGCTTGGCGGCCGCGAGCCGCGCGTGGCCCGCAAGAACCACGTTGGCGGGATCGACGATCAGCGGGACGTTGAAGCCGAGCCGACGGATGCTGTCGGCCAGCTGAGAAACCTTCTTCTTCGAGTGGCGCCTGGCAGAGCGGGGGTTCTCCCGCACTACGCTAACCCCTAGGTATTCAATTTGTAGGCCGTTCTTAATCATTGGTCTTACTCCTCCCCTTCATTGGGGAGCGCACCAATTGGAGCAGACCTTATTTCCCCGTGGTCTCAAGCTGGAAAAAAATCGCTCAGCGGTGATTTTCTCACTCCTGCGGCCGCATGACACAATCCATTAACGTGGCCTCTCGCCCACTTGATAGTTCGGCCAAGCAGAGCGACTCCGGGTCCGTGAACAGCGATGATAAGCCGACAATCGACCCTGAACCTCGGGAGCTGCTCGAGGGCACATGCTCGCTTGCCTTCGAAGGGCAGGAGTTCACTCGTACATCCGGCGGCAGCACGTTGTGGCTCGAGGTTTCCGATGAAATCAGGTCCGAGCTGGCGCGGCGATTGGGCCTCGGCAGAGCGTCTCTCGACGGGCCGCTCCGTTTCTATGCAAAGTTCATGGGTCGCATTGAATGGGCCGGGCCCGCATGCCGGCACGGGCATTTGGGATCTTATGCCGGCACAGCTGTCATCGATGAGATCATCGACGCACGCATCATCCACGATGCAGCGCCGCGGTCGAAAGCGAGATCGATCCGCGAGCTGCTGAGGGCGGGGGAGCGGCCCGCCTACCAGGAGGTCCCGTGAGTTGGCCTATGATTGCGCAGTGACTCGAACCCAGTTTTACATAAGGTTCGTTGTCGCGCTCACGCTGCTAGTGACGTTTTCGACCCATTGCCGACACTAGGACAACTGCTAGGCTCACCGCGGGCACATGCCCGCGGAGGGATACGCTATGCGCGCTGCTGCCTTGGCGATACTGCTGATAGGCGCAAGTTGCTCGAGCGGACATCCCGAAGAGCCGGATGCTGCGCCGGAACAGCAAGTCACCTTCCAAGGTGCGGAGCATATCGAAGCCGCAGCTGTGGTCGCTCACGGCGAGCGCATTGCGCGAGTGCTAGGCTGCATGGGCTGCCACGGCGATAAGCTCGACGGCAAGCCGTGGGACAATGATCCCAAAGGCTATGGGATCCTGTGGTCCTCCAACCTGACCCGCGCCGCTCCGGCCATGAGCGACGCGCAGCTCAAGAGCCTGCTCACAACCGGCGTTCATCCGACGCGGCAAGACCTGTGGGTCATGCCCTCCGAGCTGTTCCAGCATCTGGCGAGCGAAGACCTCGACGCGCTCGTCGCATATCTGCGCACCTTGGAGCCGCGCGGTCAGCCCTCGCCGGATCCGGTCCTCGGGCCGCGCGCCATCGCCGAGCTCAAGACCGGCGAGATCAAATCGGCGGCCGTCCTAGTGAAGGAGGAGAAGAATAGCGGACCGCGCGACCTCGGTCCCGGCCACGCGCTCGGCCGCTACATCGCGCGTGTCACTTGCGCGGAGTGTCACGGGGCACGGCTCGACGGCCGCGAAGGTGACACCCCCGACCTGATCGTCGCTAGTGGCTATTCCCGTGAAGAGTTCGACCGGCTGATCACTGAGGGCGTGCCGACCGGCGGCCGAACCCTAAAGCCGCTGATGCAGTCGGTTGCGAAGAACCGCTATTCGAAGCTGACGACCGGTGAGCGCGACGCACTCTACGCTTATTTGCGCGCGCTCGCCGAGCAGCGGAATAAGTGAAGCCCACCGACAGGAGGAGAAAGCGATGATCCGGTTGCTGCTTGTCCTACTGCTCCTGTCTGGCTGCGTCCCTCATCCTTCGCAGACTGCCGTAGGCGGCGATTACCTGTTCGTCTGGGCAGGGGCGGCCGACAAGCAGCAGAGCGACTTCCTGGCGGTGATCGATCTTGATGCCAAGTCCGCGACCTACGCCGAAATCATCGCCACCGCTCCGGTGCCGGGGCCGAGGGGCGGCGCCCACCACACCGACCATGAGATGCCCGCGGGCGGCATCCTGGCCGCCAATGCCTTCGGCAGCGGACGAACCTTCCTGTTTGACGTTCGCCGGCCGGCAGCGCCGCGGCTCGCAGGCTCCTTCGCCGAGGCGGGCGAATATATGCATCCACACAGCTTCGTTCGCCTGCCGAACGGAAACATCCTCGCAACCTATCAGGAACGAGGCCATGGCAACCAGCTTCCGGGCGCGCTCGTCGAGCTCGACCGAGCCGGTCGGGTGCTCCGGGCGAGTGACGCCGCCGATCCCGGCGTCGAGCCCTTCATCCGTCCCTACAGCCTTGCCGTCGTCCCCGCTCTGGACCGCGTCGTCACGACCAGCGCCGACATGCATGCCAAGGCGGTGAGCCGCGCGGTCCAGGTGTGGAGGCTGTCGGATTTGTCGCTCATCAAAACCGTCCTGCTCCCCGCGCCTCCGTCGGGGAAGCAGAATGAAGACCCCGCCGAGCCGCGCCTGCTCGCCGATGGCCGCACCGTTGTCGTCTCGACCTTCACCTGCGGCTTGTACCTGCTGAGCAACCTCGAAGGCGACGATCCGTCGGCAGTTTTCATCCACAAGTTCAGCGACACCGACGCTTGCGCGTTGCCGGTCGTCGCCGGCCGTTACTGGGTTCAGACCGACGCCAGCATCCCTGGCCTGGTCAGCCTCGACATGACCGACGCGGCGCGCCCGGTCGAAGTCAGCCGCCTCGGGCTCGCCGCCGACGGACTGCCACATTGGATCGCCCTTGCTCCCGACGGGCAGCGCATTGTCATCAGCGGCGGCGGCAAGGCGCTGGAGAAGCGAGTGCTGCTTGCCAGGATCGACCCGGAGACGGGCGCGCTCTCGCTGGACCACTCTTTCCGGCCCAAGGGGGCGACCCGCCCGGGAGTTTCATTTGACAGAAGAACCTGGCCGCACGGCGAAGGCGGGCACGCGGTCCCCCACGGTGCCGTTTTCAGCAAGTAGCGAGCAGCCAAGCAAGTGTCCGCTTTCCACCCATTCCTGCCGCTAAAACGCTAGCGTATGCTTTCGACCCAAAGCGGACAGAAGAACCACACCCGGCTTCGCCGTCGTCAGACTGCCAATGCCGCCTTAGGCTTTGAGGGACGAGCGCCAGCGACCCATCCGTGCCACGCGACCCCGGCGCTGGCCAAGCCGGTCAGGATTAGCAGGAACGGCAGACTTACATCGGAAAGGCTGGCGAACATCGGTGCCCGGGCCGGAATGCGACCCAATGTCTCGAAGGCGATCTGCTGGGCAGCGATGAAACCTGCGGCGATCAGGTAAGGCCGGCCATGTTTTGGCGCTTGGCGGTAGAGGTAAAGCGCTACGGCAAGCGCCATCAGATTTCCGCCGGCCATGGCGTAGGAGAAGTTCTCGTCAGGTTCGAGAAAGGGGATCGTCATCCCCAGCAGTCGGAATCCGAGCGGGGCGATCACGAATAATAAGGTGGCTAACATGTAGCGGGCATGCAGGTGCACCTTGTAGCGGTGCTTAAGGCCCGCCCAGAATAGTACAGCAAAGGCGATGTTGGCCAACACATCGAACCAGCCGATCTGCGCGATCAGCCTGCCTTCGACACTAGTGAAATCGCTCGCCAGGGTGGTCGCCTCGACATGGATGACCCAGACACCGGCGATGAGAAAGAAGGGGAAGAGCACGAATATCGCGAGCCCGGTCTTGCGGTGCAGCGCGAGCCGGTCGTTATGGGCGGTCCAGCTCTGCACGATGGCGAGGAGCATCCACAGGACGGCGCTAGCCGCATGATAATGGTGGGCACTGGCAGCGTCTGGCAGCTTCGAGAAATATCCGGGCCAGAATGCGACAAAGGTGAGCGCAAGAAGCGCCAGCACCCAAAGCCATCCTCTACGATAAGGCATTGTCCCCCGCCTTTCCCAGCGAACGATTCCATCAAAAGACAGGCGCCGCAAGAAGGATGATCTAAGAGCACGCGAGTCGGCTATGGCCGCTCAGGGCTAGTGTCCGCTTTCCACCCAAAGTGGACATGAGCCTTGTCTCCGCTTTCGACCCAGCGCTTGCTCGCAGCGGGGTCGGCCACCTCGTCGGCGGTCGGCACGCCCACGTTCGCAGCTGCGCTAAGCGCATCTGACGAACGCACCAACTTCTCGCCACCAGGCGAGGACGCAGTTGTTCAGCTTATCTCATGGCGGTTACAATTGCTTGATTGGCCCGTGTCCCATGTCTGAGACCCGGCTCTTTCCATAGAATCTCACTAAATCGGCATGCGTCGGCACATTTGTTCACTCCTGGCGCGTAAAGGCCAGCACAGATCTTAGCTCCGCTTGCCGCTCCGCCGCCTGGACATTGGCCGAACCGGCCGACGCTCGCGCCGCCGCACGCTCGTTGCCGGAACTCTTCGATGGTGTAAGAACGGCTTGCCGGAGGGACCCGAGTGACGAGCCTCATCATAAATGGGATTAGCAAATCATTTGGCTCGGCGGCGGTGCTAGAGGGGATCGATCTTCAAATCGAGTCACGTGAGTTCGTTGCCTTCCTCGGCCCGTCCGGATCAGGCAAGTCCACACTATTGAGAATTATCGCCGGTCTCGAGAGCGCGGACAGCGGGGAAGTGTGGCTCGAGGGCCGGCGCATAGATCTTCTGCCACCCGGCGAGAGACAAGTGGCGATGGTCTTTCAACATTACGCGCTCTACCCTCACATGACCGTTCGCGAGAATATGGCGTTCGGGCTGCAGAATGCGCGCGTGCCTAAGGAGGAGATCGACCGCCGGATCATGGAGGCCGCGCGGGTGCTCGAGATCGAGCCTCTGCTCGAGCGCAAGCCGGCGCAAATGTCCGGCGGGCAGCGGCAGCGCGTGGCCATCGGCCGTGCGCTGGTGAAGGAGCCGAAGCTGTTCCTGCTCGACGAGCCGCTGTCGAACCTTGATGCGGCACTGCGGCTTCGAACCCGCGTGGAGCTCGCGCAGCTCAAGCGGCGGGTTGATGCAGCCGTCGTCATGGTGACGCACGACCAGGCGGAGGCGATGACGCTTGCTGACCGCATCGTGGTCATGAACGACCGGCGAATCCAGCAGGTCGGACCGCCGATGGAAATCTACAGCCGGCCGGCCAACACGTTCGTGGCACAGTTCGTGGGATCGCCTGCGATGACACTGGCGGCCGCGGAGATGGCGGGTGATACAGGAGAGTTCGTTAAGCTGAAGCTGGGCGACGGCACGGCCATCGAAACCCGGGTGCGCCGAGAAGCTCTTCAGAAAACAAGCGGCGAGATGCGGATGGGCCTTCGACCTGAAATGGTGCGCGTCGCTGGTCGCGGCGAGGCGACGACGACCGCTCAGGTGGAGCTCGTCGAGCGTCTTGGCGAGCGGACCCTCATCTACGCGCGTCTTTCCAACGGCCAAGCGATCACTGCTGAAGATCAGGGTGACAGCACCGTCCAGCTTGGTGACGAGGTGGCGCTGAAGATCGACGGGGCAGCAGCACATGTGTTCGATGCGGATGGCAACGGCTATCACGGGTCTGACGCATGACGAGCGAGCGTGACTGGCGAGGTTTTCTGTTCGTCGCGCCGTTCCTGTTTCTATATTCGGTGATCTTGATCTTCCCCCTGCTGCGCGGGATCTGGCTGAGCCTCAACCAAGTCGACCTTTTCGGCGCCGGCCGCTTCGTCGGGTTCGGCAATTATGCGCGGCTGCTGAACGATCCGATCTTCACCCAGTCGCTGATCAACACGTTCACGGTGACCCTGATGATCGTGCCGCCGCTCACCGTGATCGCGCTCGCCCTAGCGATGGCGCTCAATCGGGCGACCAGGGGCGCTGCGATCTTCCGCGGAATCTATTTCTCGTCAGCCGTGTTGTCGGTCACCATCGTCACGCTGATCTGGCGTTTCATGCTTGCCCCGGACGCGGGTTTCCTCGGTTTCGTGGCGAGGGCAGCGGGCGCGGAACCCTTGCCGTTCCTGAGCGACGTTAACCTTGTGCTTCCGGCAATTGCCATCACCACCATCTGGTGGTCGGTCGGCTTTCCGATGCTGCTGTTTCTTGCCGGCCTGCAGCAGATTCCGGACGACATGTACGAGGCCGCCGAGCTCGACCAGGCGAGCCGCTGGACGACATTCTGGCGGATCACTCTTCCGGCGCTTCGGCGCACCGTCGTGCTGGTCGTGATGCTGCAGACCGCTGCGCAGCTGCAATTGTTCGGTCAGTCCCAATTGCTGACAGCCGGCGGCCCAAGCGGCGCCTCGCGAACCGCGGTGCTATTCCTTTTTGAAACGGCGTTCGGCCGCTGGGAGCTTGGTTACGCGAGCGCGGCTGCTGAAATCCTGTTTCTCATCATCCTTGCCGTGACGCTCACGCAATATTGGGCGACCGGCAGAGCAACGGCGGCCGAAGGTGGCCGCTAGCCTCCGCCGCGGCCGACTGACGCCGCTCGGCTGGGCCGGGCTGATCATTGGCGCGGCGATCATGCTCGCTCCGCTCATTTGGACCGTGCTGCTTTCATTGAAAGCCAATGCCGACCTTGTCGGGCACAGCGAAGCAGCGCTGCGGCCGCCTTATACCCTCGCCAATTACGTCGCGATTTTCGGCAACAGCCTCACCATACGCTGGCTGCTGAACAGCGCGATCGTTGCCCTCGGGCAAACCGCCGGAGTTTTGATCCTTGCAAGCCTTGCCGGTTACGCGTTCGCGCGCCTCGACTTCCCGTTCCGCAAGCCCCTCTTCATCTTCGTCCTGCTCGGCCTTGCGATCCCGAGTCAGGCGGTCATCCTGGTCCAGCATCAATTGTTTGCCTGGCTGCACCTGCACAACAGCTATCCGGGCTTGATCCTGCCCGGCCTGATAGCCCCCTTCGGCGTGTTCTTCATGACGACGTACATGCGCGGGATCCCGCGCGAGCTCGACGAAGCGGCGATGCTCGACGGAGCGTCGCGCTGGCGCATCTTCTGGAAGGTGATCCTGCCGCTGACGATTCCCGCCCAGTCGACGCTCGCGGTATTCACCTTCCTTGGCGCTTGGAACGATTATTGGTGGCCCCTGATCAGCGCGACCCGAAGCGACATGTACACGCTGACGGTCGGGCTCGCCGCTGCGCAGATGAACTATGCGCAAACCAGCGGCCTTGGCTATTTGATGGCGCAGGCGGTGTTCGCGTCGATCCCGATATTCATCGTTTATATCATCTTTCAAAAGCAGATCGTCCGCGCAATGGCTGGGACGGGGGTCCGGTGATCCGCGCGGCGGCCGCCCTGCTCGCACTATTGATGCTCGGCAGCTGCGGCCGCGAGGACGAGAGGACGCACATCTACCTGCAGCGCTTTTTCGGCGAGTGCGGTGCCGAATTTGGCGCAAGCACCGACGTTTCCCGCGCCGAAGGCGAGTGCGGAATCATCACAACGCTGATCGCCAAGTTCAACGCAGAGAACCCGGACATCCGAGTCGACGTGAACGTTGTCGCCTGGCCCGGCTACCCGCAGCTGACCGCGCAGGTGGCAGCGCGCGACCCGCCTGATCTAGTCACGATGCACACAGGCGTGATCAGCGACTATGCGTCCAAGGGCCTGGTCGAGCCGGTCGAGAATTATCTCCGTCAAGCATCGATCACCCCAGCGAATTTCACCGAAGCGGCTCGCCAGGGCGTGACCATGAACGGCCGCATCTACGGCCTGCCGTGGGACACGCACGGCGGGCTCTTTCACGTCAACACGGCCCTGTTCGCGCAGGCGGGGTTGATGCGCGGGGGCAGGCCCGTCCTTCCGACCTCCGCCGACGAGCTGATCGCGCAGGCCAAGCAGTTTCAGGAGCGCACCGGCAAGCCTTACCTGATACAGAGCAATGTCGGCGACACCGCTTATGCGGCGCGCAACCTGTGGACCTACATGATGGCGCAAGGGGCGGTGCTGTTTCCCGATGCCAAGCACACCCGCCTCGACACGCCGATCGGACTGCAGGTTGCGGCCTTTTTCAAGCGCATCAACGACGAGCGCCTGGGAACGCAGAACATGGATACGCCAGCGGCTATCGCCGCATTCATCAACGGCCAGGGTGGCATCTATCCGACCGGTACGTGGATGATCGGCTCTTTCCAGAAAGAGTCGGAAACCCGGGGCCGCCCGCTGTACCGCAGTTATGCCGTCTTTCCTTATCCTCGCTTGTGGGGAGAGCATGTCGAATTCGTGAGCGGCCACGCCTGGGTGGTCCCAGCCCGCAAGCGCACGACGCGCGAGCGGGAAGCCATCGCGCGATTTTTCAAGTTCATGGCAGCGCACAATTATGACTGGGCCCGTACCGGCCACATCCCCGCCATGAACGCTGTGCTCCAGGATCCGCGGTTTAAGGCGCTTCCGCACCGCGCCGACATCGCTCCACTTGCGCAGATCGGACGGCCGCTACCTGGCTACGTCCTGCGCCAGAACGCTATCGAAGGCATTGTCGGGGAAGAGGCAGTCGCCGGATTCACCGGGCAGAAGCCGCTCCGATATTCACTGCAGCAAGCAGAGCGTCGCGTGAACTCGCTGCTTGCTCAAGCGGAATAGTGGAACACGAAGCTTATTAGTGTTGCGTGATTGTCGCTTGTAACTTTTGGGACTTGCGTCATAAATTCCTTGGAGAGCGGTCGTACGACCGAATTGTCGCTGAGGGGGAATCGGTTATGCGGCGCACTCATTCCTGGCTGTGGTCGACTACTGGACTGGCGGCGATGTTCGCCGTGGCATCTCCCGCGTTTGCCCAGGACGTGCCAGCGCCTCTCAACCCCGATGCGGAGGCGCAGACCAATCCTGCGGACCCGCAGCCCAGCGCAGACGCCCCGCAATCACCGGCGGCCGCGGCCGGCACAAGCGATGACAATTCGATCGTCGTGACGGGTTTGCGACGTTCGCTGCAGTCGGCCAGGAACATCAAGCGGAATAGCGACCAGGTCGTCGATGCAATCGTCGCTGAAGACATCGGCAAGCTGCCGGACATTACCGTCTCCGACACGGCAGCACGCATTCCCGGGGTTCAGGTCGAGCGCGGTCGCGGCGAAGCGAGCCGCGTGCTGCTGCGTGGCCTAGACGATCGTTTCTACACAACCACCTACAACAGCCGCGAGATTTTCACCGCCGAAGCGCGCTCGGTCGCGCTGCAGGATTTCCCATCCGGCAACATTGCCGCGTTGGAGGCGTTCAAAACTTCCACCGCTAACCTCGTCGAGCCGGGCGTCGCCGGCCTCGTCAACGTTCGCGGCCGCCGACCCTTTGACTTCAAGGGCTTCGAAATCGCAGGTTCAGTCTGGGCTCTTTATCCCAACCAGTCACGCGACGTGACTCCCAACGGCAACCTGCTGCTGACCAATAGGTGGCGTGCTGGCGACGGTGAAATGGGAGCGTTGATCAACTTCTCCTACACCAAGCTTCATTATCTCGACTCGATCCGCCGGCATGCGTTTTGGATTGCCGACAATCTCGGCGGCCCGGCCGGCGGCCGGTCGCCCGACTGGCCGGAGCTGCAGTACAATGAGGGACGGCGCTCGCGGCCCTCGGTCAACGCCGCCTTCCAATGGCGGCCCACCCCCGATCTGGAGCTTTACGCGGAAGGCCTGTGGCAGGGGTATCGCGACAATTGGTCCGATCGCTGGATGCACTTCCCGCTGTGGGGCGGCTCGAACTACCAGAACCTTGTGGTTGACGGCGAAGGCAACCTCATCAGCGGCACGGTGATCAATCCCGGCAGCTGCTGCGGCGTCGTGCCGGAGGGCTGGCAGGGAGCAACAAAGCGCACGACCAATACATATCAATTCGCCGTTGGCGGCAGTTACACGGCCGGTGCGCTTCGGATCACAGCGGACCTCGCCCGGACGACCAGCAAGTTCAAGCTCAGCGCGGAAAGTGTCGACTTCCGGATTCCCACAACCAACTATTCAATCAATTTCTTCACAGGCCGGCCCGGCGGACACGGTCCGACGTTCGAGCTCGTCGGGCTCGATTTCAGCAATCCGGCGATCTACAATTATCGCGGGTTCTGGGAGAGGCGACAGATCCCGAAGGGCGATGACATCCAGGCCCGCCTGGATTTCGAATATCAGCCGAACAGCCTCGATTTCATTCCGAAGATCCAGTGGGGCGTCCGCTACGTCGATCGCGACGCATCGGACATCGCCGGCCAGCGCTATTGGGCTGCCAACATCCCGATCGCTCAGGTCCCGCTCAACTATGTGCTTTATCCGCGCGGTTTTCGCGGCGACGAACATCAGCCCTACCCGATGCGCTGGTATGGTCCGTCTTTCAGCAGCGTGTGGAGCAAGCTGGTTCAGCTGCGACAGTTCAACATCGACAACGCGCAGATCATTTACGGATCGAACGACACCAATGATCCGGCGATGGATCCGGCTACCCGCTTCGAGATCAACGAAAAGGCTCTTGCCGGGTACGCTCAGGCCAATTTGAGGTTCGACGTGGGAGCGGCGACTGTCGACGGGATCGTAGGAATTCGCGCAGTTCGAACCAAAGACGACATCAACGGCGTTTCCATCACCAACGGTGTGGTCAGTCCGCTCAATGTCAGGAACAGTTACACGGACTGGTTGCCGAATGCCAACCTGAACATTCGCTTTGGTCCTACCTGGCAAGTTCGGCTTGCGGCGACGAAGACGAGAACTCGCCCGCTCTTCACGCAGCTCAATCCTGCGCTGAATCTTGCTCCACCGGTTTTCAACTGCGATCCGACGCAAACACGTTGCGTGCGCGCCGGAAATGGCGGGAACCCGTTCCTCAAGCCTCTGAAATCGACGAATTACGACGCGAGCATCGAATATTATTTCTCCCGGAGCGGCTTTGCGTCCGTCGGCGCCTTCCGGCGAGACATGAAGGGCTTCGTCCTAACTCGAACCTTCCAATATCCGACGCCGGATCCGGTTACCGGATATCCGATCGAGGTGACCGGACCGGTGAACTCTCAAAAAGCGAAGGTGAATGGTCTCGAAGCCCAGATCCGTACCTTCTTTGATTTTGGGGGCTTGCCGACTTGGGCGCGATCGTTCGGCATCGAAGCCAATGCCACCTACATCAACGCGAAGGCGCGACTGCCTTTGTTCTGCCCGCTCGATGTGGACCCATGCGTCCCGGGACCTGGTCATCCTAATGCGACAGTTCGCAATCTTCCGATCCCCGACGTTTCTAAATGGAACGGCAATTTGGTGGGCATGTATGAGCGCGGCCCGTTCTCAGCGCGCCTGGCCTACAATTGGCGATCGCATTTCCCGGAAGGCGCATTGGCAATTGACGGCGGCTTCACTCGCCAGGGCCGCGCCCGCCCGGCCCCACGCCTCGATTTTTCCGCGAGCTACTCGCTCAGTGACAGGCTGACCGTATTCGCGGACTGGACCAACATCCTGAATAAGCCGTTCAAGTCCGACATCGAACGCATCAATTACGCGAACGGCGCGCCCGCCAGCCGCTGGATATTCCCGATGGTCGTCCGGTATGAAGAGCGAATTCTCTCAGGAGGCATCCGCTTCCGCTGGGGGGGCGAATCTAAGTCGGTTGCTCCGCCGCCAGCAATGATACCGGCACCGCCACCGGTGGTGCAACAGCCCGAACCGCCTCCGCCGCCGCCCCCGGTGCAACGGGGTGAACGCGGCAACTAATCGGCCGCCAAGCCGGTGAGAGGCAGAGTCCGCGGCGCTGGCGCTTCGCGGCCTTCCCGCAGACTGGGGCTGCAGGATCGATCGCATGAGTAACCATTCGATTCGTAACGTGGTGATCGTCGGCGGCGGAGGCGG